>Ga0070726_10001647_pt1 | contig 21841 bp, 12 predicted proteins | sample tdAd471_FD_67275 | JGI IMG/M metagenome (GOLD analysis project Ga0070726, IMG submission 67275) | Marine sediment microbial communities from the Atlantic coast under amendment with organic carbon and nitrate - tdAd47.1 | ecosystem: Environmental > Aquatic > Marine > Coastal > Sediment | place... | reverse complement strand
GACGCCGCGACAGATGCTGACGTTCGGCGAGCTCTATCGCAACGGCGGAATCCACGAGGGGCGTCGCGTCTTGTCGCAGGACTGGATCGAGCAATCGTTCGTTCCCCGCGGACGCTCGCAATACTCGGGCCGGTTGTACGGTTACGGCTGGTGGATGCGCGATTTCGCCGGAGTGCGATCGTACTTCGCATGGGGCTACGGCGGTCAATACATCCTGCTCTTCCCGAAACTCGATCTCACCGTAGTCGCGACGTCCTCCACCGAGGGCGGCCGCGAGCGCCGCTCACACCGAGCCGACCTATTCGACCTACTGGAAGAACGCCTCGTACATCCCCTAACCATCGGGGGATGAGTCGCGGAAAGTACGTTCGCCGCTGTTTCGACTGCCTGGACGTAACGCTCAATACGTTCAGCACTTGGCAGCCTACCCGAGCGTGCGCCAAACTGAAGCCGATTAGGGAAGAATCGAAGTTGTCTCGGCTTCCTCCGGCCCCCGGCTTCCGCCTTCGTTTCTTCTGATTGTTCTTCGCCGTCCGCTTCCTCGCATATACTTGTCGCCACTTTTTTACATAATTCCATGTTGAGTTTCTGAAACTCATGAAGTACGCTTGCTCCGAGCTGTAACGCCATGCCGCATCGGCTAGCGACGCACGAAGAGTAGATATGCGCTATACGCAAGAGGAGTATTGATGAACGAGGAGAGCTTGGAACGGTTCCGTGACGACATCACCATGACCCGTGATCAGATCGCCGTGCTTTCGGGAGACTTTCTGGAATTGAAGACCACTTTCAAAGTCCTGGGCTGGGCCTCAGGGTTTATCGGAATCACGATTTCTGGAATATTACTGTACGGATTTGATAAGGCGGAACGATTACGAGACGAAATGAATACGCTGCAACGCCAGGTGAGGGATTTGGAACAGACTCTCGACAGCAAAGCCGATGCTGCGGTTAATCTTAGTATGACCAAGCACGAAGTTGCCGCCAACCTTCTCGAAATAAACAATATGAAAGCATACCTAGGCAAAGGCGTGAGCATTTTTCGAAACGAATATAGATCCACTGATCTATCCTCGTTTTCGATCGGCGGAGTCCGGCACAACACTTTGCTAGAAAAGAATCCATCGGAGAGTACGATTGCAGCCCCTGTTGGCGGCACCTATTTGGTTACCACGACCATGCGAGTATGTACCCCTGGGAATGGCGTCGTAGAAGCTGGCTTTCGGGCTAATGGTGAGATGGTCGTGCAGTCAGTGAATCCATCAAATAGTTGTGGCACTGCTGTCGCGTCTGGAATTGTCGAGGTTCAGAAAGGTGCCCAGATCACGGGGCTCTGTGGTACTGGAAATCATCCCAGTGGTGGGCAGTGTTCGATGTCGTTGGCAGTCATTGGCGTATCGGTTCAGGAAGCGCCGATGTAGTGTGGCTCAGGTTTCCAGAGAGAGACGAAGGGAGCAGTCCAACGCCCATCCTTGAACCCTCCAAAAACCGCGATCGGCCGCCTGCGTCCCCATCGATTCTCGACGCCGTCCAGCCTGAGCAGCCCTCAGGGCCCGATCGCAATCGTCGTGGTATTTGAAGTCACGCCGCCAATGGTCATCTGCACCTCGACCGCGCCGCCCGTCGCCACACCTTCGGGTATCCCCGCATTGACCTGGTAGACCCCCGCCAGACCCGGCGCCAGCCCGGAGAACAACACCTGCGCCTCCAGGCCTCCAATCGTGACTCGCGGCGTCAGCTTGGTGGTTGCGAACGGGTTCACCGGCGCAACAGCGCCCGAGAGCGGTTGATTCTCCACCGGCCCCAACCCCACTGCGAACAGCGACAGGAACTCGCCCGCCCTCGCCGGACGACCTCCAGGGACCGCGTCCTCCGGCGCCGGAACCACTGCGGTTCCCGCGATCAAGATCGCGCCTTGGCCTGAACCAGTCTGGTTCAGCGAGAACAGACCCGGGTCGAACGGCGTCACGAAGACACGCTCCGGGTCGGACACCTCACCGTTCTTGCGAACCACCACGTCCACCCATTCCTGATCCGCGATCTCCCAGGGCGTCTGGAAATTGATCTGATTCGGGGAGACGAAGATCAGCGGAGCAGGAAAGCCGTTCACCTCAATGCTCACTCCCCCGAGCGTCGTCGGCAACGGCAGGCTCGTCGCTACCGCCAACTCGTCAGCCAGTCCAGAACCGAACAACGAGGGGTCCGAACCAGGAGCTAGGCCCCGCGCTCCGAACTTCGCCGTATCGATCACGCCGCCGGGGTTGATTACAACCGCTGCTTCGTTGTCCGCCGCCGACGGACGATAGACCAGACGGTTGAAGTTATTTTGCTCGTTCGGATCGTCGACTGACGAACTCGTCGACGCATTCAGGACGGCCGCGCCGAGGCCCGCACGCTCGCACGGCAAGCAAACATCAAAGGTCGAGCTGATTGAGTCTCCGCTGGCCAATTCTCCAAAATCGCAGGAGACAATGTCGGATGTCGTGCACATCGCCCCGGGGTTCGCGAACGTGAGCCCTCCCACGCCCCTACGCACCGTGGCCGTCGTGCCGCCGGCGCTGCTCATCCCGTTATTGGCCACCGTGACCCTGGCCTGCTGACAAACCCGGCAGCCGCCCGCATTGTTCTGCGTTGCCGGTCCATCGAGATTCAAGATGGTCCTCAGATCCGCTGCAGGCTCCTCCCCGAAGATCTTCGAGTCGGAGGCCAACTGCGGACTCGGGAACAAATCGTTGGCTAGGAGCTTTGCCCCCGCCGTGATCCGGGTGCGCCCCAGAGGAAGATCGCCCTCGACCGCGATGTCCATCCTGGTTCTCGCTCGCAGCACTTCCTGGCGACAGGTCAGCAAGTCGAGACGGAACGGATACGGCGACAAGCCGGGAAAGATGCGGCAGATGTTGTGCCCGTTCACGATCCTCGCGTTCTTGAGTTGGAGCGGAAGATTGCTCTGTACTCGGACGCCCGTGACTTCGGCGTCCGTCGGGTTCTCCACGCCGATCAAGATGCGGGCGCGTCCCCCGGTTTGTTGCGGCGAGCCCTCCGCGTTCACTCCCGGCACGGGGTCGCGCACCAGAGAGACTCCCATTCGTACCTTCTCGTCCTGGTCCGAGCCCGCTGAGGGCAAGACGACCACTTCTGCCTGAGAACACACGACATTTGCGTTGTTGGCCCACGTGCAAACGCTATTCGTGTCCTTGATAACTCCTGGCGCAGTGATCGGGTGCGTTGTCGTCGCCATCACCAGGACTACTTTGCCGCCCGGTTGCAGCACCCCAGGGGCGGTGTCCCCTACTGCGCACTCGATCTCTATGGCCTCGCGTCTCGTTGCAACATCGCAGGGGGAAGCGAAAATGCCCTGGGTGGCCGAAAGATCTATCGGCCTCGGCGAGCCCGCCGCTCTGGCGTCCCATCCTTCGGGCAGTCGATCCAAGAAGGAGAGGCCCGTCGCAGCAGCATCGCCTACGTTCTCAATGACGATCTCGAACTCTACGGTCGAACTCGGCGCGACGCGATGGACACCGGGCCCCCCTCCCCTTGGAAATACGAAACCCAGCGACCCTTTCGTGATCCGCTTGCTGATCGCCAACTCAGGCTTCAACTGGATCCCCACAATCCCGCCGTCGTCACCGCCCGAGTCGTCCTGCTGATCCCCGACCACAACCAGGCCAACGCGCGCGTCGCCGCGGACCCGGGTCCGGGTCCGGACGGCCGAGGCCTTCTGCGGCCCCTGGTTCTCGCGCTTGACCTTCCTGCGGCTTGGCCCGATGGTCTGCCGGACGCCGCCGTCGCCCAGGGCGGCTAGCGCTCCCGCCGGGCCGTAGACTTCCTCAAGAGGAAACACTTCCAGCTCGGTCGCCAAGCGCGTACCCGGCGCGTCCAGCTCGAAAGACACGCCGATACCGACCACCGACCCCTGCGCCGATTCCCGCAAAAGGCTAACGTCGCGCCCCACGTTGAATCCAAAGTCGCGATCGAAATAGGTCCTGAGCTCGGTCAGAGGCCCGATCGGTCCCCCGGGCAGACCCTGCGCCGCCCCCCGAGCCGCGGCGCCGCCGGGCGCCAGCGCGGCTGGGGCGGGAAGCGCCGTCAAGAAACCGTCCGTCGGAGGGTCTACCTCCAACGGCTGCTCACCGGAATCCCCAACCGGGAAGTTCGGTGAACTCGTACCGCCCGTGACGAGAATCGAATCGAACAGTCCGAACGCCACGCCGAACGGTCGGTCGGCCGTCTCGCCTCCCAAGTAGGTGCTATAGAGCAACTCCGAGGCGGGCCCAAGAACGGCCACGTAGGCGTCTACCCCTCCCCCGTAATCCGGCTGCGGTGCATCCAACGTGCTCGGCAGATCGTCGCTGGAGGTCTCGCCGGTGACGACCGCCCGACCGAAATTGTCGACTTCCAGGTCCTGCATCACCTCGCTGCCGCCGCCGCCGTAGAACGTCGACCAAATCAGCTCCTCACCCAAGGCGTCGAGCTTCAGCACGACGACGTCGATATCGCCTCCTCCAAACGTCGGCTGCGAAGCGCCCGGCGTCGTCGGAAAGTCCGCGCCTCTCGACGAGCCCGCAATCAAGACCTCCCGGTCCGCATCCACACTGATGCGCTCCGCCACGTCCCGCATCGCTGTACCGATGTAGGTCGAATAGACCAGCTCCGATCCGTCCGGCGTCAGCTTCGCGACGAACATGTCGCTCTCGCCGCCCAGAGTCCTCTGATAGGCCCCGTCCGTCGTCGGAAAGTCAGGTGAATTCGTGGCGCCCGCCACATAGATAAATCCGTCCGGATCGACCGCAATCCCCTTCACCTCGTCGGCCCCGGAGCCGCCCAGATACGTCGCGAACGCGATGTCTTCCCCATCGGGCGTCAGCATCACGATGTATCCGTCCGCGAACTCATCTCCTCCTCGCTGACCTTGGAGGGCGTTCACCGTCGTAGCGTCGCTCGAAAAAGTGAGCCCGGCCGTGTAGATGAACCCGTTCTCATCCAGCTCGACGGCCAAGAAGCGATCGGTGCGCTCTCCCGGAAACTGCCGGCTGAACACGACTGGATCGATGACCAGTTCCCTTTCCGGATCAAACTCGCCCAACTCGATCCCAAAGCTTCCGTCTTCGAGTCGCGAATAGGATGCCCAGACGAGCTCCCGGTTACCTGCGAGCAGCTGATAGGCGACAGGCCTACTCTGGCGCCACTCCTGGTCTCCGGTCCCGACCAATAGATCGCCGTCGGAGTTCGTCTGCGTGTCGCCCTCGCTCTCGATCGCGAACCGGATCTGCCTCGGGTCCGCTCCCGGGGCGACCACAAAGTCGTACTCCATTCCTCCAGGAGCCCCGTAGTACTCAATGTCAATGCCGGCGTAGACCTCGTGAAACCGGACACGCTCAAACTGCGACAGCCCCGTGTGCTGCTCCGCCGCGCCCCCGCGGATGTAGTGCACCACGCCGTCAGTCGGCTCCAGTCCGCTGGCTCTAGCGGCGGAATTGGCGCCCTCCAACCAAACCGCAACTTCGTCATAGGAACGCTCAGTGGGAACGTCGTCGGAATACGTCTCCCAATCCTTGGCCGCCTGCTTCGCGGGAGTAGAGGCTTTCAGAAACGAAAACCCGTCAGCCCGGAGCACATAGGACCGAGCGCCTGTGGACCCGAGAAACTTCGGCTCATCGCCCGTCCCTGGCGCACGGTGGAAACGCAACTCCGCGCCCTGTAGCAGCGGCCAGCCAGCCAGAATTAAACCGAATAGAACGCCAAGCCCGCATCGCTTGAAAAACATGCAGTCACTCCTCTATGAGTACAAGTGCCTAGAAGTTAGAATTGCGGTCATTGTAGTGGATTGGGGATCTCCCCTCGTCACCGGAAGTCAAGAGCCCTCGCGGCAGCCGCCGCCTGGTGACCGTCAGGCTGCCCTCCGGCGCTCGACCGTCTTCATGTTCAACTTGTAGCCAAGGCCCGGGGTATCAGGAATGCGGAGCATTCCGCCTCTTTCTAAGGGCTCGGGCGGGTCAGTCAGCTCGAAGCGCCAGGGCGCATCGCCGTGGGCGTATTCAAGGATCGAGAAGTTGGGCAGTGTGCAGCACACCTGCGCCGCGGCCATGCTGCCGATCGGTCCCATCGGTCCATGCGGCGCGACCGCGACGTCCGCCCCTTCGCACATCGCGGCGATCTTCTTGAGCTCCAGTGCGCCGGCACACCACTTGATGTCGGGCATAAGAATGTCCACCGCGCCGATCCGCAGGTACTCCAACGCTTGCTCAATGCCGAAAAGGCCCTCACCTCCGGCAATGGGGATTTCCGTCGCCTGACGCAGCTCGGCCATGTCGTCCAACGATCGGATCGCCTCCTCAAACCAGAAAACGTTGAACGGTTCCATTCGAGGGAGGACGGCCAGCCCGCGCTCAAGGTTGAAGTTCCCGTGGCCCTCCACCAGCACGTCGCCGTCGTGGCCGAAAATCTCGCGCATGAGCTTGATGCTTGCGATGCCTTCGTCCGTGCGGGCTCGAATAGCCGCGGCGGCCTTAGGCATTCCGTCGAAGGGAGCTACCTTGACGGCGTCGAAACCGGCGTCGGCGGCGCTGCGGGCGGTCGGCTCAAAGCCGCCTGGAGTGCGACTCTTGCTGCCCCGATTGATGTTGGCGTAGTTGCGGACGCTCTCGTGCAGCTTGCCGCCGAACAGGGCGTGCATCGGCACTCCGAAGGCCTGCGCCTGAATGTCGTAGAGCGCTTGCTCGATGCCGCTGAAGGCGCAGGCGACGTTCCGTCCTCGGCCTTTACGTTGGCTGTAGGCCATCTGGCGAAAGAGTTCGATGTCGAAAATCGACCGGCCTTTCCACCACTCGGAGTACTCCTCGATCTTGGCGATTGCCGGGTCGCCGCGGCCGGACTCCGAGGCGTCTCCCAAGCCGCTCAACCCCGCGTCGGTATGCACTCGAACAATGAGCCAACCGTAGCGGTCCGGCTTGACGACCAGCGGGAAGTACTCGATGGAGGTGACCTTGATGGCGCGCACATTCCCGTCGGCGGCTGCAGCGAGACCGGCGCCTCCGAGGGCGGCCCCGGCAAGGAGTGCGCGTCGAGTCATTGCCGGATGATTGTACATAAGCCGGGGGCTCAGTAGGCGTTGAGTTCGACGCGCAGCATCTTGCCCTCCGAGGGGAGGCGGAGTCCGAAGAACGTCTGGTCTCCGTTGAGGAGTCGGCGCGGGACCCACTGGCCGTTGTCGAACGTTCCTTCTTCGACCCGAGTAAATTGCACGGAGGACTTGTCCGAACCGCGGCGGGTGCGGAAATTGATCCGCGAGTCGAACCCCATGACGTAGAACTCATTCGCACCCGACTGGCCGATGAGGACTCGGCCGGTCTTCCCTTCTGTACCCGATGGGTATTCGCCGCCGTAGCTGAGGCGTATGTTCCCCCACTGCACGAGGACGTCGAAGTCGTCGTATTGCAGCAGCTGGTTGGTCAGCAGTTCTTCCTCGGCGGCCGCTTGGAGTTTGCCCGTGCCCTGGAGGCCGGCGATGAGCTCGCCCGCGGGGCCGAGCAGCTTGAAATTCGCGGCCATGGCGGCGAGGCGTTCGTCGAGCTCCGGCGTGCCGTCCCGACGGTTGAAGCCGAACGGCGCAAAACCGATGGCGTCATAGTCGCCGACAGCGTAGAACATATAGCGCGCGAAGGCTCCGGAGCCGCCGGTCTCGGGGACCATGAGCGGATTGTCCGGGCGTCGGTAGCTGTCGCAGACTTCTCGGTATCCGGCGTAGTCCAACACATAGATATCCGGTGCGATGACGTCGATGGAGGGCGCGGTCGCCTTCCACAGGTCGAGCATGTTGTAGGTGGCCCCGCCGGAGGGGTAGTTTTCGCCGGGCCGCTCGAAGCTCTTGCGCTCGCGCAACCAGACATTGACGGACATCGGCAGCGGATAGATCGCCTTGCCCGCTTCCGCAACTTGGTTGACGTAGGACGCCACGTGATAGGCGGCGAAGGCTTCCTCGGCGTCCTCTTGTCCAAAAACTTCTTTCCACGTCCCCGGCGTCTTGCCGAGTCCGGCGACCAGATCGCCGGGCACGGGACCGACAAACGCCCGATTCGACTCGTCGGAATAGTCGCGTGCGATGAAGAGTGATCCCGGCTCGTTCTGGACCTGGACCATGATGACGGTCCGGTGATCCTCGTCGATCTCCTTGATGCGCCGCATGAAGACCTCGAAAGCAGTCCGATCAGCGTCGCGGTTGGCAGAGGAGTGCGGGGACAGGACTCGAACGGGTTTGCCGTCCGGACCGATCATGCGGGGGTAGCGATCGGTGTCTTCCTTGACCCAAGCCGGCGCGTAATCCATGTTGCCGTTCTTCCAGGTGGCGAACCAGAGCAGGACGAGGCGGAGGCCCTGGGCGCGCGCGCCGGTCACGACGGCGTCGAGGGTCTCGTAGTTGAACTGGCCGGGTTGCGGCTCGAAGTCCTCCCAGTAGATGGGGATCTCCAAAGTGTTGACGCCCATCTGCTTGGCTTGGGGCCAAATCGTTTCGAGTTCGGCGGGCCAGCCGCTGGAGTTGTGGACTTGTGCGCCAAGGAGGAGGAAGGGTTTGTCGTCGACGAGGAACTGGAAACGGCCGTCTTGGTTGATGAGCCGCGGAAGCGATTGCGCGGAGAGGAGAAGGGGGGCTAGGAGCAGGACGAGGAGGGATTTGCGGGGCATGGGAAATCCTCTGAGGGACCGGACCGGTGGGTAACAGTATATGCGGGCGGGCGGCGACAGGTTGCTATGATCCTGCTGATATGAAGCTTGTCCGCATCGCAGTCGCTGCGTCGTTCTTCCTGTCGGCGGCGACAGCCCAACTCAGCTCCGACCCTGGGCGCACCAACCGCAACGACAAGCCCAACGTCGTCATCCTCCTCACCGACGATCAAGGGACCCTGGACGCGAATTGTTACGGCTCCACCGACCTCGATACGCCCGCCATGGACTCGCTGGCCGACAGCGGCGTTCGGTTTACCCAAGCCTACTCCCACACCGTGTGTTGCCCTGCTCGGGCGATGTTGATGACCGGACGGCATCCCCAGCGCGGCAACGTCAACGACTGGATGCAAGGCCCAATGAACGGACCAAAAGGCCGCAACATGCTCACCAGCGAGGTGACCATCGCCGAAGTCCTGCGAGAGGCCGGCTACCGCACCGGACTCTTCGGCAAATGGCACCTAGGCGGGCACCCCGACCACGGACCGACCAAGCAGGGGTTCGACGAGTTCTTCGGCATCCGCGACGGCTTCATCGAGAACTACACGCACTACTTCCTGCACCGCAACGGCTACCACGACCTATACGAAGGTATGCGCGAGGTCTTTCGGCGCGGCTCGTACTTTCCAGACCTCATGGTTGACCGCGCACTGTCGTTCATGGACCGCCATCAGGACCGCCCGTTCTTCCTCTATGTCCCGTTCAACATCCCGCACTACCCCGAGCAGTCGCTGGAGCGTTTCCGCGACCGCTACCAACACATGCCGGAGCCCAGGCGCACCTACGCGGCGGCGGTCACCACGACCGACGACTATATCCGCCGCATCTTGGTCCAGATCGACAACCTGGGGATACGCGACAACACCATCGTGATCTTCCAGTCCGACAACGGGCACTCCGAGGAGGACTATCAGGTCACCGTCGACGGGCACCTCAGCGGCTTCCCCAAGGGGTGGAACTACGGCGCCAACGCAGGCGGCGGCAACACCGGCAAGTGGATCGGCGCGAAAGGAAGTTTTCTCGAAGGCGGAATCCGCGTGCCGGCCATCTTCCGCTATCCGCCCTTGACCGCCGACGGCGGCCAGGTCCGCGATCAGGCGATTACGGCCATGGACTGGTTCCCGACCATCCTGGAACTGATCGGCCTCAACGGGCCCAAGGGCGTTCAGCTCGACGGCCACAGCGCGGCCCCGGTGATCAAGAGCGCATCCGCCGACTCCGCCTACGGCGTGATGCACTGGCAGTGGCAAAGTCGCTGGGTCGTCCGCGACGGCGACTGGAAACTGATGTACGACGGTGCTCGGAATCTGGCGGGCGGAGACGACACGAAGGTCTATCTGTCGAACCTCAGCGACGCAGAACCTGAGCAAACCAATCACGCCAGCGCGCAGCCGGAGATTGTGAAACGACTAACCGCGCTCCACGAAGAGTGGGCCAAGAAAGTGACGCCCCCGAACCTACCTTCGGGTACGTCGCTGCCTTAAACGACAACGAGAAACGGGGGTTTCGACGCGCACGCTCGCTAGGCCCAACCGACCTGCTTCAGCGTGTGTCCGTCGTTCCAAATCTTGGTCATATGGCGAATCTTGCCTTCGTCGTTGAAATCCATGACGTACACGTAGTCCGCGGCGACCCGCTTCCCCGTCGGCGGGACCGGCCCGCCGTCTCCGGTGTGCGTTCCAGTGAAGACGGCGAATCCTAGCACGCTGTTGTTGCCTTCATCGACGCCCCACGACTTCAGCTCGTAGCCGCCGTCCGGCATCAGTTGCAGGAGTCCCTTCATCCACTCGACGTAGGCTGAAAGAGTTGCTACGTCGGCTAACGCCCCCGCTTGAGCGGAGAATGTTGCGTCCGCTTCGCAGTATTCCGCGCACGCCTCCCATCCCTGGCCTGTCTCACAGGCGTCAAAAAAAGCTTTCGCGGTTGGATCGATTGAACTTGCCACTATCTTGAACCTCCCAGTACTTCAGAGGGGCCTGCTATTGCGGGCCGAACGAGCCGCCTATTTAACCACACATGGAGCGCGTCGGTGTTGTCCGCCCGAAGTGAGTTAGAGGGATGAGCGCCCGCCGCGGATATGAATGCGGTACCAACGAGGAGGGGCTAGGCTCGCCACCACAAATGATCGGGAGCTTCTGACCTAGGCCGTATTGCCGGGGCTATGCAATTTGGGCGCTAGTGGGTAGAATCGGACCAGGATTTTCGGGGCTTCTGCACGAAAATCCAAGTGTCCCCGATGACCACCGTGCGTTCAATTGCCTTTCTCGCGGCTTTCGTCCTGGTCACGCTGGTTGCGGGAAAGGCTCAAACGTCTTCCAACGACGCTCAGCCGCGCGATGTCGTCGTCAAGCCCGACACACTGCCGCCGGTCGATGCCCGTTGGGCTTTGGTGATTGGCGTCGACGAGTACGCCGATCCACAGGTCTCCTCCCTCGCCGGCGCGGCCAATGACGCCGCTGAATTTTCTGGCGCCATTCAACGCTTCGCCGGGTTCCCGAAGGACCAAGTCATCGTCCTCACCACCAACCAGGAGCCCGGCCGGCGCCCCACCCGCGCGAATATCCTCTTTCATCTCTCGAACTTGTCTGCGCTGGTGCCGCCCAACGGCCTCTTCCTCTTCTTTTTTGCCGGGCACGGAGTCGAACGCGACGGCGAGGCGTTTCTACTGCCTTCCGACGCGCGGCTGACGGAGAACCTTCGAATCCTGCATGCGACCGGAATCAGCTTCCAGAACGTTCGAGCGTGGATTCAGGAGATGCCCGCTAAGCAACTTCTCGTGTTCCTCGACGCCTGCCGCAATAATCCAACCGCCGCCCGAGGCTCAGAAGACAATCTCCTAACCGAGTCCTTCACGACGCCTTTCCGCTTTAGCGAGCGCAACCGTGAAATCGAAGCCTTCGCGGTCCTCTACGCTACAGCCGTCGGCTCTCGCGCCTACGAAAATTCATCCGGAGGCTATGGTTTCTTCACGGGGGCTCTGGTGGATGGACTCAAAGGCGGAGCAGCGGATGCCGCGGGGGAGGTCACGTTGGGATCGCTGGTTCGTTTTGTGCAGGACACGGTGCCCAAGCGGGTGCAAATCGAGCTAGGAGAGACGCGCCGGCAACGGCCTTTCGCAGAGATCAGGGGATACCGCGCAGACGAACTCGTGCTGGCGAAGCTCTCCGGCTTGAATCGACCTCCGACGCCCGACGGGCCGCTGCGGTCCGCAGCCGCCGAGCAATTGCAAGCTTGGGCCGATCTGCGGGAATCGAACGACCCAGACGCCTTTCTGGCGTTCTACAAAGCCTACCCGGATGGTCCGCTGGCCGAACAGGCTCTGCAGCGAAAACGAGAGCTTGAATGGACGCGACTTGAGCACTCTGTTGATATTGTTGAGCTCAAGAAGTTCTATGAGGCACAGCCGCGGGGTGCCTATTCCAAGGAAGCCATCGAGCGAATCGCGCTCCTTGAAAGAACGGCCGGCGATCGAGACGCAATCCTCGCGCTGCTGCGCGAGTACGCAGACGCCTACCGTGCCCGCGACGCCGAACGAGTCGCAGCCGTGTGGCCGTCCCTCGATCGCAAGAATCTTGATCGCATGCGCGATTTCTTTCAGATGGCTCAGACCGTCGAGTTTGAACTCACGCCCAACGGCGATCCGACCGTGACGGGAAGCACGGCTGTCGTCGCCTGCTTGCGGACTCTGGCGTTCGTTGACCAACGCGGGGGACGCCGAGAGTCTGAGACGAACTTAGTCGTAACTCTAGAGCGCACTGCCGACGGTTGGGCGCTCACCAGCGTTGCCGTCCAGTAGGCCTCTGTTTAAACGAGAATCCCCACAATGATCACCAATCGAACAACTATTCTTAGCCTGGTGGCGCTGTCTCTTGTCGCCGCTCCTGCAGCGGCTCAGCAAACAACGCGCAAACTGGCGTTCGTGATCCCGACGCTCTACGGGCCGAACGGTCTGCAGCTCACGAACCCAGACCACCAGGCCCACTTCAATTCGGATTTTCAGGCGAACTTCGGCCCGCTCAACGCTGCCTTCGCAGCCCAGATCACGTCTCTCCCGCTGCCGTCGCCCGCTTCCGGCTTTACCTATAGCTTTGATCCGACGCTGGGGGTATACGAGCGGTCCGCGGCCAGTTTCGGGCCCATTCTCGCCGAGCGTGCCGAGACTATCGGCAAGGACAAAATGTACTTCGGATTCGCATTCCAGCAGTTTGGGTTCGACCAGCTCGACGAACTCAGCACGGGCCGAATTCCCTCCGTATTCCGTCACATTCCAACGGAAAACCCGGCGTTTGGGCAAGACATCATCACGACCAACAACTCAATCGATATCCAGCTTCAGCAGACGACGATGTTCTTTACCTACGGGGTCACCGACGACATCGACGTTTCGTTCGCGGTCCCCTTTGTGAACGCCTCCATGACCGTCGTCTCAAATGCTACCGTCCAACGGATCGGGACTGCAGGAGACCCGACCTTGCCGCACACATTCGGATTGCCGCCCCGAGATCTCGTCGAGCAACGCTTCGAGAATTCGGGCGAGGCTTCCGGATTGGGGGACGTGACCGTACGCGTGAAGGGCACGGTGCTCGAAGATGAGAGGTTCGGGCTCGCGTTCGGCCTCGATACACGTGCTCCCACGGGCGACGAGTTCAATTACCTCGGCTCGGGCGCATACGGCATCAAGCCCTTCGCAGCTCTATCGCTGAAGACGGGACGCGTATCGCCGCACTTCAATCTTGCTTATCAATGGAACGGCGACAGTCTGCTCGCTGGAGACATTGTCAACGGAGTGGAGGGTTCGCTGCCGAACCAACTCTCGCTCGCCTACGGCTTCGATGCGGGGCTGACGGAGAAGTTCTCTGTAGCCTTCGATATTCTCAGCCAACAGTTGGCCGACGCCCAGCGGATTCGACTGGAGCCCTTCACCGCTGCCAACGGACAAGTTTTCGAGAACACCGCATTCTTTGAGGACTCTCTGTGGATGCACAACGCTGCGGCCGGCTTCAAGGTCAACGTCGCCCGAAGTCTGCTGCTGAACTTCAATCTCCTTTTCAAATTGAACGACGGTGGTCTTCGGGACAAGGTCACGCCATTGATTGGTCTTTCCTACACCCTCTAGGGGAAGAACACCGTTCAACCTCCTACGAAATCGGCCCAAACGCCAAATCGGCCCACAAGGGATAGCAGACAATCTAACCCCGAGCCGAGGCCCGCTACTCGTACCGGAGCGCTTCCACCGGGCCGATGCGTGCAGCCGAGCCCGAGGGATAGATCGTGATCAGATAGCTCATCACCAGCGCAGCTCCGGCTACAGCCAGGCCGTCGAAGAGCCGGGGCGCAAACGGCACGTGGTCGATGCCGTAGATCTCCGGCGCTAACGGCAGTAGTTGGTAGGTGTCGCAGACCCAGCAGACCGCGTGGCCCAGGATCAACCCACTCACGGTCCCAATCACGCCGATCACCAAGCCCTGCCACATAAAGATACGGCGAATCTGGTCTTGCCGTGCGCCGATCGATTTCAAGATGGCGATGTCTTTGTTCTTCTCCATCACCATCATCACGAGCGCCGTAAGAATATTCAGCGCGGCCACCAGCATGATCAGCCCAATCGCGATGGTCGTGACGAGCTTCTCCATCTCCAAGGCATTGAAGACGGCCCGGTTGCGCTCGATCCAACTCAGGGCCTCATAATCCGAGCCCGCCTTCTCCGTGATCTCCCGGGCGACCGCTTCGGCGTGGTCGGCGTCGTCGAGACGGAACTCGACGGAGTTCACGACGTCGTCGAGGTTGAACAGTTGCTGGACCGGCTTCAAGGCCGCGTAGGACCACGAGTTGTCGAACTCGAAAAAACCTGAGTTGAAGATCCCGACGACGCGATACTTCTTCTCGATGGGCAATCGGCCGTACGGCGTGTATTCCCCTTGGGGATTGAGGACAGTGACCTGCGTCTCCAGTCGGGCGCCGATACGGTCGGCGAGCTTGCGGCCGAGGATGATGCCCGGAATTTGACCGGAGTCCGGCAGGAGACCGTCCAGCGAGCCTTCCTCCAGATCGCTGAGCAGGGAGGCGATCTCCAACTCACGCGCCGGATCAATGCCCTTGATGTAGCAGCCGTGCTGGAGTACCGGCGTGGACATCATGACTTCGCCGTAGAGTGCGGGGGAGGCGGCTTCCACGTGCTGGATCCGCTTGAGCGATTCAACGAAGGGAAGGTAGTCCTCAATCCCCGTGCTGAAGTCCTTCTCTAGAAGGCTGACGTGCGCCTGGGCGCTCAGCAGGTGGTCGCGCAAATCCTGCTGGATTCCATTGTTGATCGCCATCGCGACCACGAGCGCCCCCACTCCGGTCATGACGCCCAGCACCGAGATGATCGTCGCCAGCGAAATAAATCGCTCCTTACGCTTGGCGCGCAGATAACGTTCGGCGACGAAGAACTCGAAGGACATAGCCGCGGTTACGAATCGAGCTTGGCCAGCCGCTCGGCGACGCCGATCTCGCCCTCCGGACGGAGCAGCGGGAAGAGGATCACGTCGCGGATGGTCGGCGAATCGGTGAGCACCATCGCAAGGCGATCGATGCCGATGCCCTCCCCGGCGGTGGGCGGCATGCCGTAGCAGAGCGCCCGCAAGTAGTCTTCGTCCATGCCGTGCGCTTCGCCGTCGCCGCCCTCGCGCATGGAGACCTGCGACTCGAAGCGGCGACGCTGCTCCTGCGGGTCGTTGAGCTCTGAGTAGGCGTTGGCGATCTCCATGCCCGCCACGTAGATCTCAAAACGCTCGACCCAGGCCGGGTCGTCGACCATCTGCTTCGAGAGAGGCGAGGCTTCAACCGGATACTCGTAGACGAGCGTCGGTTGAATCATGCGCTCCTCGCAGGTCTCCTCGAAAAGGAACTGCAGGGCCTTTCCCAGCGGCGTGTCGTCTTCGACTTTGATTTTGGACTCGGAGGTCTGATTATGGCGATCGATCAACTCGCGCACCTTGCCCAAATCGTTGAGGTCGTCCATGGCGGGCGCCGGATCGCCGTAGGGCCAGTGCTCGCAGATCGCCTCGCGCATCGTCAGCCGATTGAGATTCGAGAAGTCGATCTGCTGCTCCTTGAAGGTCGCCACGTGCTTGCCGTCCAGTACGGCCTCCGCGGAGACGCGCAGCAGGTCCGCTGAGAAGTCCATCAGGTCCTTGTAATCGGAATAGGCCTGGTAGAACTCGAGCATCGTGAACTCGGGGTTGTGCCGCATGGAGAGGCCTTCATTGCGGAAGTTGCGGTTGACCTCGTAGACGCGATCGAGGCCGCCGACGACCAGGCGCTTGAGGTAGAGTTCCGGGGCGATGCGCAGGTAGAGGTCGACGTCCAGCGCGTTGTGATGCGTCACGAAGGGACGCGCCAGCGCGCCGCCGTAGGTCGGCTGCATCATCGGCGTCTCGACTTCCACGTAGTCGCGGCGTTCAAACTCCGAGCGCAGCGCCTGAATCAGACGGTTGCGCTTGACGAAAGTGGCGCGTACGTCGTTGTTCGTAAAAAGGTCGACGTAGCGTTGGCGGTAGCGCGTCTCCACGTCTTGCAGGCCGTGGTACTTCTCCGGCAAGGGCAGAACGGCTTTGGAGAGGAACTCCAGACGCTTGGCGCGCACCGTAAGTTCTCCCGAGCGTGTCCGCATGACCACGCCCTCGCAGCCAACGAGGTCTCCCGCGTCCACCTTCTTGTAGAGCTCGTAGTTTTCGTCGCCGACTTCGTCCTTGCGGACGTAGAGCTGGATCTGCGCGCCGTCCTTCTGGATGTGGCAGAAGCCGGCCTTGCCTTGCCGCCGCTTGGTCATCAGCCGACCGCATACAGTGACCGCGGGAGCGTCGGACTCCAGGGCCTCGGCGTCTGTCTCGGCGTAAGCAGCCGCTACGGACGCGGGGGTGTGCGTATAAGCGAATTTGCGCGGGTAGGCTTCAAAGCCGAGCTCTTCGAGTTCGGCGATCTTCTGGTAGCGCTGTTGGAAGAGTTGGTCTTCTTGGGACATCTGTTGGGCCGAGGGAACGGCGTGCGGACCCGTTCCAAGTGGAAACGTCCATTCTAGCGAGGATCAGGATTCCAGCTCCTGGACGTCGAGTTGGTCCTTCAATCGCCCGACAGCCTTCTTGTTGCGTATCGTAGCGGTCCCGGGTGCTACACTCGCCCCTTCAATGAGCGCTTTCCCGCCCGGATCGTCGTTGGCGCTGCTGACGGATCTCTACGAACTGACCATGGCGGCCGGGTACTGGCGGCACGGACTAGCCGAGCGCGATTCGGTCTTCCATCTGACCTTTCGCCGTCATCCGTTCCAAGGCGACTTCACGATCGCGGCAGGGTTGGGACCCGCGATGGAGTGGCTCCAGGCCCTGCGTTTCGCCCCCGACGATCTCGACTATCTGCACGGGCTCGGGCGCTTTGAAGACGGGTTCCTCGAGTATCTGACCAACCTGCGAATGGAGCTGGACGTGGACGCCGTTCCAGAGGGAACCCGGGTCTCCCCGAATGCGCCGATCCTGCGCGTACGGGGGCCCCTATTGCAAGCGCAGATCGTGGAAACGGCGCTGCTCAACATCATCAACTTCCAGACGCTGATCGCGACCAAGGCGGCCCGCATCGCGGCGGCGGCCGGAGAGGATTCGGTGCTGGAGTTCGGGTTGCGCCGGGCGCAGGGGATCGACGGCGGATTGGCGGCCAGCCGCGCAGCCTACCTCGGCGGTTGCGCCGGAACCTCCAACGTCTTGGCGGGAAAACTCTTCCAGATTCCAGTCAGCGGCACGATGGCGCATAGCTGGGTCATGGCGTTTCCGGACGAGGAGCGCGCGTTTGAGGCGTGGAGTGAAGCCGGCGAGCAGAACACGCTCTTCCTGGTCGATACCTACAACACGCTGGAGGGCGTGCAAACGGCGATCCGGGTGGGCCGACGATTGCGCGAAACGGGGCGCGAGCTGAGCGGCGTGCGCCTCGACTCGGGAGACCTAGCCCAGCTGAGCCGACAGTCCCGTCGACTGTTGGACGAGGCCGACTTCGCGGAAACGAAGATCGTCGCGTCCGGCGACTTAGACGAATACGAGATCGCTCGGCTCAAGACGGCCGGCGCCCGCATCGACATGTGGGGAGTGGGGACGCGGCTGGTCACGGCTGCGGATGATCCAGCCTTGAGCGGTGTCTACAAACTGGGGGCGCTGCGCGACGAGCAGGGCCGCTGGACGGCGAAAGAGAAAGTATCCGACGATCCCCACAAACGGTCCGTGGGCGGAGTCCTGCAGGTGCGCCGGTTCGAAGACAACAACGGCTTTCGCGACCAGGTCTACGACGAACGTGAGGAGGCTCCCAACGGCGGACGCGACTTGCTGCACCCAGTGATGCGCGGCGGCAAACTCGTCGCACCCCTGCCGAGCCTGGGCGAGATCCGCGCTACCACTGCCACCAGGAAGTGAGCTGCTTCTCCAGGCCGCGCCGGACCGCAGCGTGGGCGGGAGCGTCGGCCAGGTTGCGGGATTCACGGACCCCGCCCGCCATACGGTAAAGTTCCGGGCCGCGCGACTCGTTCAGGATGAGCTTCCATTCGTCGTTCCGGACCATGGAAGTCCGCTGCTCCGGAGCCATGTTGCGTGAGAGAGCTTGCGTGTGACGCGGCTTGGCGGAGGTGTCGGTAGGGGCGATCGGGAGATCGATCTCCGACCCGCTAAGCTCGCCGTAGCCCGCCGAGGTAAACGTCGCGCGTTGCGGGTCGGGCTTGTCGCCTTCCAGTAGCCCGCGGAGCGAGCGGCCGGGTAGTTCGAGTCCGGTCGGACCGCCGACAAAATCAGCGAAGGTGGGGAACAGGTCGATGTGTTGGGCGGCCCCGCGGGTGCGCAGGCCGGAAGCGAACCGCCCTGGTGCGCGCCAAATCATCGGCACGTGCAGGAGCGCGTCATAGAGGAACATTCCCTTGCGGACGAGGCCGTGGGAGCCCATGAAGTCGCCGTGGTCTGAGGTGAAGACGACGATGGTGTCGTTGTCGAGGTTGCGGCGGCTGAGCGCGTCGAGGAGTAGACCGACTTGCTTGTCGACGCCCCACTCGATTTGGGCGTAGTAGAAACGCATGGTCTCGCGGAGTTCAGCGGGCGCGAAGTGTTCGAGGCCGAAGGCGCGGCGGAACTCGTCGAGGCGCGGGCTGAGGTCGGCGGCATTTTCGGAGTCCGGCATCTGAAATCGCCACGGGTCGTAGCGGCTGCTGAAGGACGACGGCGCCATGTAGGGCGGATGCGGATCGAAGTAGCTGACGTGGAGGAAGAACGGGTCGCGGGATTTGTGTTCGTCGAGGAAGCGCACGGCCTCGCGCGTGTTGAGCGCCGGGTAGCAATCTTCCTCAGGCCAGTAGACGTCGGCGTGCCAGTGCGGCGGAACGGTTCCGTTGTAGGCGCGGAAAGGCTCGCGGGTGCGGATGCTGCGGAAGTCGACGTGTTCCAGGTCCGGCTTCTCAAACGTATGATTCTTACCCACCCAGCCGGTGCGATAGCCCGCTCGAGAGAAGTAGTCCAGCATCGAGTCCGCGTGCGAGAGCAGCGGCTTCTGGTTGTTAGTGAGCGAGCCGTGCTCGTGGGGGTAGCGGCCGGAGAAGGCGGATTTGCGGGAGGGGACGCAGACGGGATTGTTGACGGAGCAGCGCTCGAAGAGGACGCCTTCGCGGGCCATGCGGTCGAGGTTGGGAGTGCGGACGTCGTGGTTGCCGACGCAGCCCATGGCGTCGCCGCGCATCTGGTCGCAGATGACGTAGACGATGTTGGGGGGGCGGTCGGCGGCTTGGCCCGCGAGGAGGGCGGGGGCGGCGGCTTGGGCGAGTAGTTGTCGGCGGGTGGTCCGCATGGCGGATCGATTGTAGCGGGTTGCGGATAGGGGGAAGGAAATGGGGGCGGCGCGCGTACAATAACTGCGTGCCTGTGTCTGGAAAGTTATTGAGTAAGGCTGTTGGTTCGGCTGTTCTAGTTTTCGGGGGCGTGAGCATGCCTCTTGGACTGGTGCTCGGAGCCGAGGCTGCGGCGGAGTTTGCGGCGGAACACGGCGAGAAGTTTCTGCAAGGCACCTCGAAGGTGATCGCAATTATCGCGGGGGACGCCCTGGCGCGGAAATTTCGTAAGGTGGGCGCTAAGATCTATGGCGATCCGCATACCCACATCCAGCGGCAGGCTGCTGAGGCCATACGCACTGGCTTGGCATCGCTGAGGGTTCCGGCGTACGGTCGCTGGTTCGACGCATGGGATGCGCGGCTCGATCAACTGACGGATGACGAGTTCGGAGACTTGTGGGGGGCGGGGCAGGCCGGCACTCTACGCGATCCGGACGAATGGTTCGCAACGATTGAGCCGGTACTCCAGCGCTGGGCCGTCCAGTCGGAGCTGCGTGGATTCAATCTGAACAGCCCGACGGAGTTTGATCAGTTTGACGACGAGCTGCGGGAGTATCTGCGACCGAAGCTTTGGGCCGTCTTGGATGGTGAGTTCGCCAAGACGCTCGACGATCAAGAACTTGTTCGAGTGCTGAGGTCGGAGTTCTTGGACGGCCTTAGGCTGATCAGGGAAGAGGTGAGGCGCGAAGGGCAGGCAACCCGCGAAGCGGTGGGCGAAGACGGCGATCTGACGCGGAAGGTGGTCAAGGAAGGGGTTGAGGCAATCAAAGGCCACATCGGCCCCCGCCCCCCCGCTGAACCTCGCAACCTCGACAATGTGGCCCCGCCGGTGGATCACTTCACGGGTCGAGTCGATTTGGTGGCGGAGGTGCGGACGCTGCTCGCCGAGCAGCGGCGGGTGGTGTTGCATGGGTTCCCGGGAGTCGGGAAGTCACAGACCGCATTGCGCTACGCCGAGGTCCACCGAGGGGACTACTCGCAGCGGCGGCGGCTCCAGGCGGAGACGTTGGATCTGCTGGACCAGGGGTATTGGGAGCTGGCGCGAGACCTGGAGTTGCCGGAGGCCAAGGGGGAGCGTGACGCGGCGGCTATTCGGGACGCGGTTCGGCTGAGGCTGGAGAGCGAGCCTGGGTGGCTGCTGATTTTCGACAATGCGGCTCGAGATGCGGATGTTCCTTGGTCGTCGTATTTGCCGCGTGAAGTGGACGTGCTGTTCACGTCGCGCAGCCGGGACTGGGGGAAGTTCCGGCTCGAGGCTCAACGGGTGGACGAATTTGGGCGTCCGGAGGCGATTGAGTTTTTGCGGGAGCGCACGGGGCGCGATGAGCCGGAGGCGGCGAGGTCGTTGGCGGAGCGGCTGGGGCGCCTGCCGTTGGCGCTGGAGCAGGCGGCTTCCTACATGGACGGTCCAGCGGGGTGCGGCTACGCGGAGTATGAGGCGCTGTTGGACGCCAAGCAGGCGGATGCGCGGGCGTTGTTGGACCGGCATGACGGCGCCGACCCGCATGAGGGCTCGGTTTGGGCGACGATCCTACTGGCCCATGAGGCGCTGCCGGGGCCGGAGAAGGAGTTGGCGGAGCGGCTCGCGTTCCTGGGGCCGGAACGGATTCCAGGGTGGTTGTTTGACGGGGAGCATGTGGAGCATCTTCCGGAGGGACTGCGCGGGGCGGTTGAATGCCGAGAGGGGCTGGGGCGGTTGGCTGGGTTGGCGCTGATCCGGCGGGACGGGGACGAGGCTTGGGCGATGCATCGGTTGGTGCAGGAGGTCTTGCGGCTGCGGCTCGCCGATAGGCAGGGGGCGCGGCTAGGGGAGTGCGTGGCTTGGCTGGATGCGGTGTTTCCCTATGAGGAGAACGTCGTCGAGTCTTGGGGGCTGACGGGTGACTTGTTGCCGCATGTGGAGTTGTTGGTGGAGCGGGTTGTACCGGAGGATGAGACGGCGGAGTTGAGTCGGCTGTTGAGTCAGGCTGAGTACTACATTCAGTACGTGCAGTCGGACTTGCGGAAGTCGCGACGGTACTCGGAGCGAGCGTTGCGGATTGCCGAGACGGTCTACGGGCCGGACCATCCGACGGTGGCGATCCTCGCGAGCAACCTGGGGCAAATCCTGCAAGCGCAGGGAGATTTGGCGGGCGCGAAGGAGTGGACGGAGCGAGCGTTGCGGATTGATGAGACGGTCTATGGGCCGGACCATGCGAATGTGGCGATCCGCGCGAACAACCTGGGGCAAATCCTGAA
>Ga0070726_10001644_pt1 | contig 21900 bp, 23 predicted proteins | sample tdAd471_FD_67275 | JGI IMG/M metagenome (GOLD analysis project Ga0070726, IMG submission 67275) | Marine sediment microbial communities from the Atlantic coast under amendment with organic carbon and nitrate - tdAd47.1 | ecosystem: Environmental > Aquatic > Marine > Coastal > Sediment | place... | reverse complement strand
CTCTGGGTAGCCAGCCCGAGAAAAGCGTTCATGATACCAATGACCGTGCCAAACAGGCCGATATACGGGCTCACAGAACCAACGGTAGCCAGAAACGGCAGGTGTTTTTCCAGTTTCTCCTCTTCCCGTGAATAGGCCACTCTCATGGCTCGCTGTGAGCCATCCATGACCGCTTCCTTGTCCACGTTGCTCTTCTGTCGCAGCCTCATGAACTCCTTGAAACCCGCCCGGAAAATGTTCTCCAGGCCGACCACGGGCTGATTTTCCTTCTGCATCTGGGTCCCCTCCTTGTAGAGCTGGCTCAGATCGATCCCCGACCAGAACCGTTGTTCGAAACTGTAGACGCCTTTCGACGCGGCCGACAGTACCATCCAGCGCTGCACAATGATGACCCAGGAAACTATGGACATTAATAACAGCACGTAAATGACCAGCTGTACTTCGGTGCTTGCACCGAAAATCAAATCAACTGGACTGATGGATTCGTTCACTCAAAGTTCTCCGTTCGGGACCATCCTGGCTCCCGGAATTGCATGATGTTCGCTAATGAACCGCTTATCCCCGGCATCCCCGGAGACTTGCCATTCTATTCGGCCGAATCGGGAAATAGTTTGGTCAGCCCGGTTCAAACCGGTATTTAAACCGGCGAATGTAACCCCGACAGGAAAAAGTCTGTTGTCGACATGATCGATTGTGGCCGAATCATGGCTAACAGCCTGCTAATCCACTTTCTTATCTTCCCGGCTGGCGTCGAACAGGTCTTTCTCCTGCCGTGGCGGCGCAATGCCGAAATGCGAGTAGGCAAACTGGGTCACCATTCTGCCCCGCGGCGTACGCATGATAAAACCCTGCTGAATCAGGAACGGCTCCACGACGTCCTCCAGGGTTTCCCGTTCCTCGCTTATGGCCGCCGCCAGACTGTCGATGCCAACCGGCCCCCCCTGGAACTTTTCGATCATGGTCATTAACAGTCGGCGATCCATCTGGTCGAATCCGCTGCTGTCGATATGCAGCATGTCCAGTGCCCTGCCGGCGTAGTCCAGGTCGATCCGCCCTTCACCCTTGACCTCGGAATAATCCCTGACCCGGCGCAGCAGCCGATTGGCTATTCGCGGCGTACCGCGACTGCGTCGGGCGATTTCCAGGGCACCCTCCATGTCGATTATCGAGCCGAGAATGCCGGCCGATCGGGTGACAATTTTGCTCAACTCCTCGACGGAATAGAACTCCAGGCGCTGAATGATGCCGAATCGGTCCCGCAGGGGTGAGGTCAGCAGTCCGGCCCTGGTCGTTGCACCAACCAGGGTGAACGGTGGCAGGTCCAGCTTGATGGATCGTGCCGCGGGGCCTTCGCCGATCATGATATCCAGCTGGTAGTCCTCCATGGCCGGATACAGGATTTCCTCGATGGCCGGGCTCAGCCGGTGTATCTCATCGATAAACAGGACATCGCCGGTCTCGAGATTGGTCAGCATTGCTGCCAGGTCACCGGCTTTTTCCAGCACCGGGCCGGAAGTGGTCTTGATTGAAACACCGAGCTCATTGGCAATAATGTTGGCCAGCGTGGTCTTGCCCAGTCCGGGCGGACCGAATACCAGGGTGTGATCCAGCGCCTCGGCCCGATTGCGGGCCGCGTTGATAAAGATATCCAGCTGCTCCTTGACCTCGGCCTGGCCAATATAGTCCTGCAGGTAGACCGGCCTGATGGCACGATCAACCCGGTCCTCATTGTCCACCGCCCCGGCGGTAACCAGTCGTTCTTCTTCCTGCATCATCAGGCCATACTCTTCAAGGCGAGTCGAATCAGTGTTTCGCTGCTGGTCACCTGATCGTTTTCTTTCAGAACCCGGGCAACGGTACGACCTGCCTCCGCGGGCTTGTAGCCAAGGCTGACCAGGGCTGTTTCCGCCTCTGCGGCAATCCGGCCATCACTCCCTGGCGGTAAAGTGTCTCCGCCTGCATGGGGGACACCCACTGGTCCCAGTTCCGCCAGGCGGTCACGCATTTCGATAATCAATCTTTCCGCGGTCTTCTTACCGACTCCCGGCATTTTAACCAGGGCCGCCACGTCATTGGCATTGACTGTCCTGATGAATTCGTCCACCGCCATGCCGGATAATATGGTCAGGGCCAGCCTGGGTCCCACACCGCTGACCTTGATCAGCGCGCGGAACAGCATTTTCTCGGCGGCCTCCTTGAAACCGTACAGCACGTGGGCATCATCCCGGATGGCCAGGTGCGTGTGCAGTTCCAGTCCCTGGCCGACTTCCGGCAAGTGGTACAGGGTACTCATGGGCACGCTGATTTCATAACCCAGGCCGTTGACGTCCACGATTATTTCGGTGAGCTGCTTCTCCAGGAGGGTCCCGCGTATTCTGCCGATCACTAAATTTTCAGCCTCTTTCTGCTGTAGTTACGGGCGCCGGCCATACGGACCAGGCTGGCCTGGGTATTGGCATGACAGATTGCCACCCCCAGGGCGTCGGCGGCATCTTCCCGCAGTTCCAGGCGGATACCCAGCAACGCCTTGACCATATGCTGCATCTGGTGTTTCTCCGCGGCACCACGACCGACAATAGCCTGTTTGACCTTCCTTGCCGAGTATTCTGCCACGGGCAGCTGTTCGTGAAGGCAGGCAACAATGGCACTTCCCCGGGCCTGCCCCAGCTTGAGTGCCGCCGACGCATTTCGACCCATGAATACCTCTTCTATTGCCGCCTGCTGCGGGCTGTATTGCTGAATGACCTCGCGAAGACCATCGAAAATCAGTTGCAATCGCCGGGGCAACTCCTCCGTTCCGGTTTCGATGACACCGCAGCCGACGTACTCCAGCTTATTACCGGTGGCGTTAACCAGGCCGTAACCGGTTACCCGGGAACCGGGATCAATACCCAGAATTATCGCCATGCAATAACCAGGATCAGAGAATCTGCCGAATTGTCACAGCTGATTCATGACCTCCTCAGATATGTTGGCGTTGGTATACACATTCTGCACGTCATCCAGGTCTTCCAGGTGCTCCACGAGCTTTAACAGGGACTGGGCACCTTCCAGGTCGAGATCCACTTCATTGGCGGCCAGCATGGTTACCTCGGCATTGGCGGGCTTTAGCCCCTGCTCCGCCAGGACATCCTTTACCTTGCCAAAATTTTCCAGCGTGGTAAGCACGTCGATGCTGCCGTCATCATTGGTGACAACATCGTGGGCGCCGGCTTCCAGCGAAGCGTCAAGTATCTGCTCTTCATCACTGCCGGCCGGGAACGAAATCACGCCGGTTCGTTCAAACATGTACGAAACCGAACCTGTCGTTCCCAAACTTCCACCAAATTTGGAAAATCCATGGCGCACTTCCGCCACCGTGCGATTCTTGTTGTCGGTCATGGTTTCCACCAGCACCGCGATACCGCCGGGTCCATAGCCCTCGTAATCGAGCTCCTCCAGGTTGTCGCTTTCCAGGGTGCCCGCGCCCCGCGCTATTGCCCGGTCTATGGTATCCCGGGTCATATTGGCTGCCAGTGCCTTGTCCACCACCGCCCGAAGTCGCGGATTGTCGGCAACTTCACCGCCGCCCATTTTGGCGGCGACGGTAAGCTCCCTGATTATCTTGGTAAAAACCTTCCCGCGTTTGGCATCCTGGCCCGCTTTCCTGTGTTTGATATTAGCCCATTTACTGTGACCTGCCATTGGCTGCTATCACCTCCGCTATCGAACTTTACTGCTGTGTTGACACCTGACCGGTTTCGTTATCGGCCGGTACTAGGACTCTGCCTTTACCCGCTCCCTCACGCGGATACTGAGTTCCTTGAGCTGTGTGCCGGAGACTTCGCCGGGGGCGTCCGTCAACAGACACGCTGCAGACTGGGTTTTCGGAAAGGCGATGACTTCCCGTATCGAACCGGCCCCGGTCATCAGCATGATCAGCCGATCCAGGCCGAAGGCTATGCCGCCATGGGGTGGACAACCGTAACGTAATGCATCCAGCAGAAAGCCGAATTTCTCATTAGCTTCTTCGTCACTGATACCAAGAACCTTGAATACCACCTGCTGGGTTTCGGGCACATTGATACGAATCGAACCGCCACCCAGTTCGGTGCCGTTAAGCACCATGTCGTAGGCCCGGGACAGGGCACCGGCAGGATTGCCGGCCAGTTCATCGCTACCACATGCCGGCGCTGTAAAAGGATGGTGCAACGGCGTCAGCGCCCCATTACTGTCTTTTTCAAACATCGGGAAATCGATTACCCACAGCGGTGCCCAGTGATCCGCCACCATGCCGAGGTCCTGCGCCACCCTGACCCGCAGTGCCCCAAGGGCCTCGTTCACCACGTCCGTCTTGTCTGCCCCGAAAAAGATGATATCGCCGTTTTCCGCCTGCAGGCGGGTCATCAGCTCGGCGACAATGGCTTCGGGCATGAATTTCAGTATCGGGGACTGCAGACCCGCACTGCCGGCAGTCACATCGTTGACCTTGATCCAGGCCAGCCCCCTGGCACCGTAAATGCCGACGAAGCGGGTGTAGTCGTCAATGACCTTGCGGCTCAGGTCCCCGCCACCGGGAACACGCAGCGCAGCAACCCGGCTTTCCGGATCATTGGCCGGTCCACTGAATACCTTGAAATCCACGTCCTGCATCAGGTCGGCTATGTCAACCAGTTCCAGATCAATTCTCAGGTCCGGCTTGTCCGACCCGAAACGACGCATGGCCTCGGCATAGGTCATTCGTGGAAATTCCGCCAGTTCCACGTCCAGGTGATCGCGAAAGACCGTCCGGATCATCTCTTCGGTGACCGACATGATCTGTTCTTCGTCCATGAACGAGGTTTCGATATCCACCTGGGTGAATTCAGGTTGCCGGTCGGCGCGCAGATCCTCGTCACGAAAACACTTGGCAATCTGGAAGTAGCGGTCCATGCCGGCCGCCATGAGTATCTGCTTGAACAGCTGGGGGGATTGAGGCAGGGCAAAAAATCTGCCCTGGTGAGTACGGCTGGGCACTATATAGTCCCTGGCCCCTTCCGGCGTAGCCCGGGTGAGAATCGGCGTCTCGATATCCAGGAAGCCGTTCCGGTCGAGAAAATTCCGGATGGTGCTGGTCACCCTGGAGCGAAACCGCAGTTTTTCCACCATTTCCGGACGTCGTAGATCAATATAGCGGTAGCGAAGACGGATATCCTCGTGGACGTCCACGTGCTCATCGAGCTGAATCGGGGGAGTCTGGGAAGCATTGAGAACTGTCAGTTCCTTGCCCAGGACTTCGATCATCCCGGTAGGCATATCCGGGTTCACGGTGCCCTCTGGACGTGCCCTGACCGTACCTTTTACCTGGACCACGAACTCGCTTCGCACTCCCTCGGCAATGGCAAAGCTTTCCCTGGTATCGGGATCGTAAACAACCTGGGTAATGCCATCCCGGTCACGCAGGTCGAGAAATATCACACCACCATGATCGCGACGCCGATGAACCCAACCACAGAGGCTGACTTCCCGGCCCTGGTGAGATTCATTGAGTTCTCCACAATAATGACTGCGCATGGTGTATCCGTCCTGTTAATGATGATGTTCAGTTTCGGGGGTTTGTTGGGATTGTGCGATTGTCAGCTGTTTTCCCGGGCAGAGCCGGTACCTGAACTTTTATTGCCTGCAGGCGTGGCAGGCTTGTCCTTGCTATTGCCGGACGCCGGGGCAGAAGAATCCTTACCGGTGCTTTTCGCCTGTTCGCCGGGTTTCTGCTCAGAATTTCCTGCTGTCTCCGTTACGCCGGATCCCTTGTCACCGCTGTCTGCAAGGTGTTTTTTGTTTTCTTTTTTGAAATCTGTTTCGTACCAGCCACCGCCCTTGAGACGAAAACTGGCAGCAGAGACCAGCTTCTGCAGCTGATCCTCACCACATGCGGGGCATTGCACCAGGGGGGCATCACTGAATTTCTGCAGGATTTCCAGTTCATGACCACATTTGGAGCACCGATATTCGTAAATCGGCATAGCTGTCTCTCACCTTCTAAATTATCGGCCTTGTTCCCTGCCAGCATTAAACGGCTTGTTGCTGACTGCTTATGGCCTGGGGATGCTAAGAATGGAACCCGTGGTCGGGCTGCAGGGCATCTGGCTGATGCAGCCACGAAAGCGCGGGATTATAACCCAATATTGTTAAGTCAGGCACACTTCTTTCCGGTCGGGAAAGTGATCTGCCTCCATTTTTATCCGGGACTGGAACCTCGCCACCGGACCCTCGAGCCTGCGCCTCAACGCGGGTCGCAAATCCCGATGGACGCAGTGCACCTTCAACGTACGCCATGGCGCAAAATCGTGCATACCCGACGTATTGTTTATGTTTCTGCAGATTAATCTATCCCGAACCGGATGATCCGAACGTCGACCTTCGGCGGGCAAAATTGGTCTTGACTTTTTCAAAAGCGTGACGATCAATTACCGACCTGGCGGTTTTACCAAAAAGCCCGCTTTTTTACGGCTTAAATCTTCAATTGTCCTTGCTTGATGTTGGTGAATGCTTTATAAATATCGACCCTGTGGCGGGCAGGAAAACCCTTCACAAAATTTCGAAAAAATACTCTGGAAAGTTTTTTTCAAAACAAAGTGCTCAAGAAGAATCCAGGGAAAGATTGAGCGCATGACTGGCTGCATCTTGAAGGTAGAATTTCAACAAGAATAACTTCAGGCCAATCTGGTCAATAAATGTCGATTGTTGACATCGATAAAACAAGGTTCATCAAGGGCGAGCTTCCTTAAACCTATCAAATCAGGGTATTCCCGACTGGGCCGGCGCTGGAGCGTTCGTCAGTCGCAGGGGAATACTTGTATTCAACCTATACCGAGAAAGAGATTCAATTATGGCTGTGAAAAAAGCAACGAAGAAAAAAGCCGCTGCGAAAAAGTCGGCAGCGACAACTCGACGCGCACCTGCTGTGAAGAAAAAGTACACCAAAACCGAAATTCTCAATGAAATAGCTCAGAACACCGATCTTTCCAAAAAGCAGGTGGCCGCCGTTCTTGATGAGCTTGGCGTGGTAATCGAGCGGCACATACGCAAGCGATCTGTTGGTGAGTTCACCCTGCCCGGCCTGCTGAAAATCAAATCGGTAGTCCGCCCGGCACGACCTGCCCGCAAGAATGTCCCCAATCCGTTCAAGCCAGGTGAACTGATGGATATACCCCGCAAGCCGGCATCCACCAGGGTCAAGGTACTCCCCCTGAAAAAGCTGAAAGAGTTCGCCCAGTAATCGGTACACGACTATCAGGCCGCCTGATAGCAGTCAGCACCAGGATTGCGATGATTCTGAAGGGCAGCCCCGGGGCTGCCTTTCTCGTTTGAGGACCCGAAAATGCGCGCCAGTCAATTCCTAATTGCCACGGTAAAAGAGACCCCGGCGGACGCCGAAATCATCAGCCACAAGCTGATGTTGCGAGCCGGCCTCATCCGCAAACTGGCAAGCGGCCTGTACACCTGGTTACCCATGGGCTGGCGGGTCCTGCAGAAAGTAACCCACATTATTCGCGACGAGATGGACAAGGCCGGGGCCATGGAAGTGTCAATGCCGGTAGTCCAGTCGGCGGAGCTGTGGCAGGAATCCGGGCGCTGGGATCTCATGGGACCTGAACTGCTGCGGTTTGTCGATCGCCATGACCGTGACTTCTGCCTTGGACCGACCCACGAGGAAGTCATCACTGAACTGGTGAGAAATGAATACAGCAGCTACCGTCAGCTACCCGCAATCCTGTACCAGATTCAGACCAAGTTCAGGGACGAACGCCGTCCCCGGTTCGGTGTCATGCGCGCGCGGGAATTCCTGATGAAAGATGCCTATTCGTTTCATTTGAATCAGGAATCCCTGGATTCGACCTACCAGCAGCTCTACCAGGTCTATTGCAACATTTTTGACCGCCTGGGTTTCGAGTACCGTGCCGTACTGGCGGACTCTGGCAATATCGGCGGTGCGCTCTCCCATGAATTTCACGTGCTTGCGGATTCCGGGGAAGATCGGATCGTGTTTGCCGACGGCGGCGACTATGCCGCGAATATCGAACTGGCCGAGGGCAAGCCGGCAGCGCCTCCGGCGACGCCAACCGGCGACCTGTCTGTGGAAACCGTGGACACCGGCGAGGCACACAGCATCGAGGAACTGGCGGAAAAACTGGGCCAGTCAGCCTCGGCCATGGTGAAAACCCTGGTCGTTCACGGCAGCGAAGCCGTCGAACAGGCTGATTCGCAACCGTCACTGGTGGCGCTGGTGCTGCGCGGTGACCAGGAATTGAACGAAACCAAGGCGACCAGGATTCCGGAAATTCTCTCCCCCCTGCAGTTTGCCACCGACGAGGAAATACAGCAGGTGTATGGCTGCAAACCGGGGAACCTGGGTCCAATGGACAGGACCATTCTCACCCTGGCGGATCACAGTGCTTCGGCCATGACAAATTTCGTCTGTGGCGCCAACCAGGCAGGCAAGCACCTGGTCAACGCCAACTGGGGGCATGACTGTCATTTTGACCGGGTCGTCGATATCCGCGCTGTCCAGGAAGGCGACACGGCACTCGATGGCAGCGGCACACTGTCCATCAAGCGGGGCATCGAAGTGGGGCACATTTTCCAGTTGGGTACCAAGTACAGCGAAGCCATGGACGCCAGGGTACTGGATGAAAACGGTCGAAACGTGGTGATGACCATGGGCTGCTATGGCATAGGCGTCACCCGCATCGTGGCAGCCTGTATAGAACAACGCCACGACGATCGCGGGATAATCTGGCCGGAAAATATCGCACCGTTCCACCTGGTGATCATCCCGATAGATGCCCACAAGTCAGATCAGGTTGTGCAGACCAGCGAGTCACTTTACCGACAGCTCACTGAAATGGGCCTGGAAGTCCTGCTGGACGATCGTGACCGGAAGACCAGCGCCGGCGTTAAATTCGCAGACGCTGAGCTGATCGGTATCCCCCACAGGATCGTCGTGTCGCCGCGCACACTGGCGGATGGCGTCATCGAGTACAAGGGAAGAACCGGAGCTGACAAGCAGATGATCGAGATGGACAGGCTCACCGACTTCATCAGGGACAGGGTAAAGCTGCAGACGTAACCATCGCCGGTCCGTCAGTCCGTGATCCTGAATCCCCTGGCCGGCCGCGAATCCACCTGTTCGAATACCAGTTCATCGACCCGAGCCAGGCGGGGTCCCAGCCTGAGCCACTCCTGCAGCTGCTGGATATTCCCGCGGTTACCCCGGGCGAGAAATTCCACGCGGCCATCAGGGCAGTTCTTAACCCAGCCATCCAGCTCCAGTTCCCCGGCTTTTCGACAGGTTTCGGCACGAAAGAACACACCCTGCACGCGGCCGGATACGAATCCGTGAACTGTCACTTTCTGTTGCTGCATCGTCCGACTTTGACCGGCAAGTGCAATCTGGCTCGCAATACCGCCACTGGTGAAGCACTTCTTATCCCGTATAATGACGGTTCACTACCTACCTGACAACCGAATATGGCATTAGATCTGCTTAACACCCGACGCCTGCGCAACTCTGTTGATCTTCGCATCAATGAACTTCTCTGGGAACCGAATCTTGCCACTTTACCTTGGTGGCGGCGAATCCTGGTTCGCAGCGCACAGATCATTTTTGCCATAGCCAGGGATCTCTCCGAGGGCCAGCTCAGCCTGAGGGCGATGAGCCTGGTGTATTCCACGATTCTCGGATTCATTCCCACCCTGGCGCTGATTTTTTCAGTACTGAAGAGCCTCGGCGTACACAATGCCATGGAGCCCGCGCTGAACACCTTCCTCGAAGGGCTTGGCGACCGTCGTGACCAGGTTATTACCCAGATCATTGACTTTGTCGACAACATACAGGTGGGAGTAATCGGCGTCACCAGCATGGGCCTGTTGATCTATCTTGTACTGGACATGATGAGAAAGATCGAAGGCGCATTCAACTACATATGGAACGTCAGTCAGCCCCGATCGTTTTCAAGTCGCGTCAGTGAATACCTGTTCGCCGTTATCGTCAGCCCGTTACTGATATTCATTTCCATCAGTATAACCTCGTCACTGAATACCGCCTTTGTATCCAACTACCTGGATCGACTGCCCATCGGGGGAGTCATTGTCAGCGTCACGGGATTTATCCTGCCAATGCTGTTCATGTCCCTGGCCTTCGCCTTTGCCTACAGTTTTCTGCCAAATACCCGCGTACGCTTCGGCTCAGCTTTCGTTGGCGGCGTAGTCACCACGATCTCCTGGAAACTCATGGGGGCATTCTTTGGTAATTTCCTGATTTCCTCCGCGCGCGAATCCATTTACTTGGCCTTTGCCACGGTTCTGGCCATTATGATTTTCGCCTACGTAGGCTGGCTGGTGGCCTTGCTGGGTGCGGATATTGCCTATTATCACCAGTACCCAAATAAAGCCAGAAACGGACGAAAACCTGTTAAACTGAGCATCAACCAGAGAGAACAGCTTACCCTGGCGGTGGCTGCGCTGGTGATACATCGATTCAAGAACCGGCAACCGCCGTTGACCGATGATGAGATTGCCAGCCGGTTTCAGACCAATCATATGACGACGGATCTGGCCCTGAATCATCTAGTCGACAGCGGCCTGCTGGCCAGGACGGAAGACGTTCCCCCGAAGTACCTGCCTGCCGGCTCAGTGGACGATTGCACGTTACTGGAAATCTGGCGGACACTGCGTTCCTCCCACCCCGGTTACCTTGACGAGCATGTCGATTCCCCGGAACTCCGGGAGGCCAGTGAGTTTCTGCGCAGGATAGACGCGGTCACCGAGCAGGAACTCGGCAATCAGAAATTCATAGATACCGCATAGTGAGATCAAGCCATGGCTGAAGTGACGCTTTATCATAATCCGGGCTGTTCCAAATCGAGGGCCGTACTCGCCCTGCTGGAGGAGAACGACATCTCCCCGGAGATTGTTTACTATATGGACAATCCCCCGGACGTCAAACAACTGAAAGGGCTGTTGAAAAAACTCGATATGAATGTCCGTGACGTACTGCGTCGCAGCGAACCGGAGTTCGAGGAACTGGGTCTGGACGATGACGACCTGGCCGAAGAAATAGTCCTCGATCTGTTGGCCAAGCATCCACAGCTGCTGCAGAGACCGATTGTCATCGCCGGCAACAAGGCAGTGCTGGGCAGGCCTCCGGAAAACGTACTTGAATTCATCGAGGACCTGTAGGTGCCAGGTCCCTACGTACTGGTACTTTACTACAGCCGCCGGGGAGCAACCGCGAGCATGGCGAACCTGGTTGCCCGGGGTGTGGAGCAGGTTGCCGGCATCGAAGCCCGGCTGAGAACTGTACCGGCGGTGTCTCCGGTCAGCGAGGCCACCGAGCCTCCGGTCCCCGAACAGGGTGCCGTGTACTGCACTGAAGACGATTTACGCAATTGCGCCGGCCTTGCCCTGGGAAGTCCGACCCGGTTCGGCAACATGGCTGCCCCATTGAAGTATTTCCTGGACTCCACCGGCAGTCTTTGGGTATCCGGTGATCTGATCAACAAGCCGGCAGCAGTATTCACATCGACTTCGTCACTGCATGGCGGGCAGGAAAGTACCCTGATCAGCATGATGCTGCCGCTACTGCATCATGGCATGGTGATTTTTGGCCTGCCCTATTCGCTACCCCAGCTGAACACTACAAGCAGCGGCGGCACGCCCTATGGGGCAAGCCACCATGCCGGCCCTGCCAATGACAACCCGATCAGCGACGCGGAAAATCAACTGTGCCTGGCACAGGGTAAGCGCATCGCGGAACTGGCACTGCAGCTGCACAGCTGATCAGGCGACACTCCCTAACAGGCATACAGGTAGCTCCGCGATACCCCGGACCAGACAGGAAAACATGCCCAGAGAAACTGATAAGCACATCCAGCTGAGTAACCGCCTGGTGCTGGGCAGTTATTATGGACTGATCGTTTCTCTTCTATTCAACAGTCTGGCCATGACAACCGGTTTCACCATCACCACGCTGGTCATCTGGCTGCTTCAAACCCTGCCACTGGCGCTGTTCGCACCTGGACTGCACCGCGGTAATGCCCGGACCGGCGCCTGGCTAAGCTTCGTCGTGCTGATGTATTTCACTCACGGAGTACTGGTTGCCTTCACGCCCGGCCGACTGTTGACCGGCAGCGTGATAGTCCTGTTCTGCAGCCTGCTTTTTATCGCCCTGATCCTGTTTATCCGTCGTCGGGGCAACGGCGGATCGAGTTCGCCTACCAGCCCATGATTCCCCGCACCAGGGGAATTGTGACCCGGCGCTTCTGCTCCAGGGACTGTCGATCAAGCTCATCCAGCAGCCGGATCAGCGCCGGGATACTTCGTTCATGTCGCTGCAGCACATACTGCACAACCGCGGGAGCCAGGACGATCCCCAGTTTACGGGCGCGGTCAATCAATAACCCTGCCTTGTCCTCGTCAGCAGGTTCCTGGATTTGAAAAATCACGCAGGCCTGAAGTCTTGACTGCAGGTCAGCCAGGCGTACAGGCAGTTCCGCCGGAGGGCGGTCCGCTGCAATCACCAGTCGGGTATCGGCACTCCTGACCCGGTTGTACAGATGGAACAGGGCCTGTTCCCAGGCGGCGTCACCGGCTACCGCGTCGACATCGTCCAGGCACACCAGGTCCAGTTGTTCCAGACCGCTCAGCATTTCGGGTTCAAACTGTCGGGAATCCGCCAGGGGCAGGTAAATTGGCGAGTGGTGATGACTGGTCAACTCCTGGCACAGTGCCTGCAGCAGGTGGGTTTTCCCCGCCCCTTTGCCTGCCCAGATATAGGTGAACTGTTCATCGCCCCAGAGCACGCCGGTGTCCAGATGATGCATCAACTGCCGATTGCCGGATCCAGCGACGAAATTGTCCAGCGTGGCAGAATCATCCAGCCGGAATTCCAGCAGCAGCTGCCGGGGAGACTTGTCATTCATTTCAACGGGTCCAGCGATAGCGCAATCCCTGCGGATTTTCAACACCGCCGGGTTCCAGCAATGACAGGTTGCGATCCAGGCTGAGCATTTCAACCAGCTGGCCAGGGCTGCCCTGCAATGACAGGTCCAGCTCCAGTGCCTGGCCGTTCACCGAAGTCACGGTGACTGATTCGACCAGAACCAGTTCCTGTAAATGCTTCACCAGCTCTGCATAGGCGGCCAGTGAATCGATACCTTCCACCCTGAGCCTGGCGATGCCCTCCCCACCCGGTGTCGGAATCACGGCAAAATGCCGGGCCAGCTGCGTGGTCACCTGATCCAGTGAATCTTGGATGTAGCTGCCCAGGTCCGTATCGAGGGCATCGAACATCTGGATCCGGTCCTGGAAAATAAATTGCCACAGCCCCACCAGTTCGCCACTGGCGGTAAAGTGCAGGCGCCCGGACAGAATACTGTCAGGGGCGTAGCGCCTGCTGGCCGCGATTATGGCCTGCTCATCCAGCGACCACAGCACATTCGGGCTCAACGCACGCCGGTCGGCGAAATCCAGAAGCGGAAAAATGATGGGTATACCTCGTGTTCTGGCAAACGACTGCATCAGGTCGATTATCGCCGGATTGCTGTCGGCACTGAGCAACCTGCGCTCTCCCGCATCGTTCTGCAGCGACATCCAGACCAGCAGGCTGGGTCGGTTGCTGTCCCATACCGGAATTGCGGCATCGGCAAGCAGCTGGTCAACCAGGTCTCTGGAAAAACTGACATTGAGCAGTTCCTGATCAACATACGTCGGCTCAGGCCGGAGCGGCTGTGACGGGTCCGGTGTTCCGGTGAGTTCCGCTTCATCACCATCCAGCAGTCTGCGTTCAGTGCGGTACTCGATGGCCTGCACAAAGTTCTGCGCCGTGTCCAATGCCTGCTGTATACGGGGATTGTCCACCCACTGCTGTTCCCCGGTCAGCTTGATGATCACCGCAACCATGGCCTCACGGAAGGCACGACTACGTTCCTGGTCGCTCTGATTAGCCACGGCGATCTCGTGACTGTAAAGCCCGGATACCGGCAGTGCCGTGGCGGCGGGAATACAGCAACTGGCCCAGAGGACCAGGAAGACAAGACTTGCCATGGGATGTTTCATGGGCAAATGATACTTGAATTTGACCACGGATAGCACGCAACGGCTTCAGCTGCCATTCAGCACCAGGCTGCCATTGTCAGGCCTGGGAGTGACGATCCTCAGACAAGACTCACGGGACGCCAGCTGGTAAAATCCGCGCTTCTTTCGCCGTCCGCTTGTCTGCATGATTCCTCGGGAACTTATCTTATGGGAAATGGATTCAAAGATTCAGGACACGCTGCCCCGGCACCGGGTCTGAGCTATCGGGACGCCGGTGTCGATATCGACGCCGGCAATGCCCTGGTCGACAACATAAAAGGTGTCACGGAACGCACGCGCCGTCCTGAAGTGCTGTCGGGACTGGGTGGCTTTGGTGGACTTTTCGAACTCCCTTCAGGCTACCGGAATCCGGTACTGGTCTCAGCCACCGACGGAGTCGGCACCAAGCTGAAACTCGCCATGGAGCTGAACCGGCACCAGACCATAGGTATCGACCTGGTGGCCATGTGTGTCAATGACCTGATCGTCTGTGGAGCCGAACCGCTGTTTTTTCTCGACTACTATGCCACCGGTAAACTGGACGTGGCCCTGGCCACGGCTGTGGTCGGCGGCATCGGCAGCGGCTGCGAGCTTGCCGGCTGCGCACTGGTCGGTGGCGAAACGGCCGAGATGCCCGGCATGTACAACGGTAATGATTACGACCTGGCGGGATTTGCCGTGGGCATCGTCGAGAAGGAAAAAATAATCGATAACTCCCGGGTAGCAGCCGGCGACCGGCTGATCGGCCTGTTATCTTCCGGTCCGCACTCCAATGGCTATTCACTGATTCGTAAAATAATCCAGCAGCACAATGCCGACCTGAACCAGGACCTGGATGGCACCACCCTGGCCGATGCCCTGATGGCCCCGACGGAAATATACGTGGCTGCAATCAAGGCCCTGACCGCCCGGGTGCAGGTCAACGCCCTTGCCCATATCACCGGGGGCGGCATCCTGGAAAACCTGCCCCGGGTATTGCCGGACGGCTGTTGCGCCAGCATCGACCCTGATCGCTGGGCGCTGCCCGCGGTCTTTCACTGGCTGCAGGCACAGGGCAATGTGTCTGCAACCGAGATGTACCGCACTTTCAATTGCGGCCTGGGCATGGTGATCGTGGTGCCGGCCGATGACTGCGACACGGCCCTGGACGTACTGAATGGGTTCAACTGCGGTGCCGTGGAAATCGGCAGCATCGAATCTGCCGGTAACGACGCGGCAACCGTCAGGCTGAACCGCCAGTCAACAGGATAACCGGGCCCCGCCGATGAAAGATCCCTGTTCCGTCGCCGTGCTGATTTCCGGAAATGGCACCAATCTGCAGGCACTGATAGACGCCAGCGAGGATGCCAACTACCGGATCACGGCAGTGATCAGCAACAATCCTGACGCCTACGGCCTGCGGCGTGCCCGCGACGCGGATATCCCGACCTGGACAATCAGCCATCGCGACTTCAATCAGCGGATCGAGTTTGACCGTGCCCTGATGGCCAGGCTGGACCGCATCCAGCCGGACCTGGTGGTCCTGGCTGGTTTCATGCGTATTCTATCCGCCGAGTTCGTCAATCACTTCAGTGGCCGCCTGCTGAACATCCACCCTTCCCTGCTCCCCAGGTACCCGGGAACCGACACGCACCAGCGTGTACTGGAGGCTGGTGACAGCGAGCACGGCGCCGCTGTTCATTTCGTCACCGAGGAACTGGACGGCGGCCCGGTAATCGCCCACAGCACGGTCCCGGTCAGCCCGGAGGACGACGCCTCTTCGCTGCAGGAGAAAGTTCACCGGGAGGAATACCGGCTTTATCCCCGGGTGGTGACACTGTTTGCCGAGGGCAGGTTGAAAATGACTGACGGCAGGGCCTGGCTGGACGGCAACGCGCTGCCTGCCGAAGGCCTGCACCTGGAGCGCTTATGACCTGGACGGAACGTCGATTGCCAGTCCTGCTGCTGGCGGTTTGCTGGCTGTTCCCGGCCCCGGGTAACCTGGCATCGGCCCAGAACCTGCCTGACGGTCTCTCCGCCCGGGTTATTCCTTTCCAAGCGGTTTACCAGGCCAGGTCGGCAGGCCTCTCAGCCACCGCGGAACGCTCACTGCACCAACTCGATTCCGGCGCTTTCGAACTGTCCCAGGCCATGACCGTGCGGGTGCTGGGAGCTCGACTCGGTGCCATCGAGGAGATCAGCCACTTTGCTTACGAGGCTGGCAGCGTGGTCCCCATGTCCTACTCCTATACGCAATCAGGCCTGTCCTCCAGCGCCGAGCACGTTCAGTTCAACTGGTTGGACATGCTGGCAACCAGCCGCGAAGACGATGCCCGGACCAGTCTGCCCCTGCAGACCGGCGTGGTGGACAAATTGAGTTTCCAGCTCGCGCTTCGACTGTCATTGATGGATTCACAGGTCACCGACGTGGCCATCAGCATGGTGGACGGTGACGAGATCGAGACCCATCACTATCGGGTTGTGGCGTCGGAAACAGTAGAAACCGGACTGGGTAAGCTGGACACGCTGAAGGTGCAGCGTGTCAGGGAACCTGGCAACAGGCGCCAGACCACGTTCTGGCTGGCCAGGGACTGGCACATGCTCCTGGTCCGTTTTGTCCAGACCAGTGGCTCGGGATCCACAACGGAACTCCTGCTGGAAGAAGCAACAATCGACGGACAACAGGTCACACCATTACCCTGACGGACTGTGTGGCGAAGTGCCATCGGCGGAAACCGGTTTTCTCAGGGAAGTTCTCTTTCCGTGTCTTCCCTGTTTGCCGGATTCCCCGGATCGCCACGCCGTTCGGGCTCACCGGTTACTGCCGGCGCCGGATCCGGCTGCGCCGCGTCGGCGGCTTCATCGGACTTCCTGGGAAGATCGTATTTCCGCATTTTCTCCACCAGGGTGGTACGGCGAATATGCAGGCGATTGGCAGCCCTTGCCACGACGCCGTTGCTGTCTTCCAGGGCCTTGTTGATGAGATCCTTTTCAAGACTGGCCAGGTACTCCTTCAGGTCGACGCCATGCAAGGGTAACGACAGGGCACCTTCCACGGGCTCGCTGTCCTCCGCAGGAGTGGCCGCCGGCAGTACGGGCTCAGGGGAAACACCGGCAGGGGCAGCATGCTGTGGCAAGCCCTCGCCTGACTGGCCGCCCGGCGCCGGTCTGTCACGGAAATGGGCGGGGAGATCTTTTTCGCCGATGATGCCATGGGGATACAGGATCGCCATGCGCTCCACCAGGTTTGCCAGCTCCCGCACATTGCCGGGCCAGTCATAGCGTTTCAGGGCCGCGATAGCCACGGAATTGAAGCGAACGGATCCTCGATTCTCGGCTTCCAGCGTGGAAATCAGCTCGTTCAGCAGCAGGGGAATGTCGTCATGGCGATCCCTGAGGGGCGGCATCTCGATGGGGAACACGTTGATACGGTAGTAAAGATCCTGGCGGAATTCACCCTGCTGAATCATCGCCTCCAGGTTCTGGTGAGTTGCCGCAATGATGCGCACATCGGTGGTGATGGTCTTGATGCCGCCAACCCGCTCGAAACTGCGCTCCTGGAGCACACGGAGCAGCTTGACCTGCATGCTCAGGGGCATATCGCCTATTTCGTCGAGAAACAGCGTACCGCCGTTGGCGAGTTCGAACCGGCCTTCCCGTGCCGATGTTGCGCCGGTGAAGGCACCTTTTTCGTGGCCGAACAACTCGCTTTCCAGTAATTCCCTGGGAATGGCGCCGCAGTTGATGGGCACAAACGGCTGCTCAGCCCGGGGAGAATTCAGGTGCAGGTTCCTGGCGACGACTTCCTTGCCGGTACCGGACTCTCCGGTAATCAATACGGTTACTTCCTTGTTGGCGACCTGTCCCATCATCTGTCGCACCTGCTGGATGCTGACACTGTCTCCCACCAGGCTGCGAAACATGTTGTAGTCTCGGACGCCGCCGAGGTCACGCAATCGATTGTAGTTTTCCCGGAATACCTTGGCTTTGTGCAGGGCGTCCAGGAGCGGCTGGTAGGTCAATGGATAACCAAGTTGCCCCGTTATGTTCCCGCCGGTATCGATGCCGGGGAAATTGATCAGCCTGCCCTCGCCAAGCAGGATAATCGGCAATCCTTCATCCCAGCTGGTCAGCTGGCCTAGCAACTGGTCAAACGGAATGTCACGACACCGCCCCAGCATCACCAGGCTGAACATGCCCGGTGCGGTGAACTCATCATCACGGGATGCCAGCCATCCCCTGCTGTTGCCTGCCACAACCGATTCCCCGAGAAAGCCAAGAATCAGCTCCAGGTCATGGCGGGATTTTTCATCATCATCGATGAGCAGGATTTTATTGAGTTCAGTCACCGGGTTTCCAATCTATTGCAGAATCTGACCTGCCGTCATCCTGCCTGTCAGCAATGGCTATCCGGGCCACACGCCGAAGCCAGCAGCTGCCAGCTTAACAAAAATTCAATGCCCTGGCTCCTCGCAGCCCGGTTTCGACGACCACCCTGATAACCACTGCAACATGGGTTGGCAGGCTGTTGAAACCCTATCGGCTGCGCTCATGACATTTTTCAACAGCCTGCTAGAATGCCACACCAATACCCGGGCAGAACAGTGCCGGGGCACCATTGCCGCAATCTGATTTCAGGATTTCGCGAACTCAACTGCCGGGAGTGACAGCAATGTCAATCCAATGGGTTTATCCCGAGCCTTTTACCATGGAGCTGGTCGTGGATCCGGCGGCCATGGACGGGCTGGGCCACACCAATAACGCCAATTACATCATCTGGTGTGAAAAGTGCGCCTGGCAACATTCGGAATTTCTCGGCCTGGCGGTGACGGACTACCAGGCTCTTGATCGCGGCGTGGCAATACGCCATGCCGAGTACGACTACTTCCAGCCCACATTTGCCGGAGATCCGCTGGTAATCGGTACCTGGCTTGTCCACTGTGATGGTCGACTGCGTATCGAAAGACATTTCCAGATTGCCCATAGGGACACGGGCGATACCATCCTTCAGGGTCGCTGGAAGCTGGTTTCCGTGGTACTCAGCACCGGTCGCGTCACGAAAATGCCGGTCCAGTTTTCCCGAACCTACTCAGCCGCTGTCGTAAAGATTCCGACAAGTTGACCCACGTGCTGCCGGGCCAACTGTCACACTCTGACGGTCATTTTGATAACCGGATCACACTGGTAATCGAAGGTTTAAAGATATGCATCCGACAGTCGTTATAAGTGAGACTCGTCGCAGTCATGATGACGCAGCAGCGACCAGAATTTCAATACCTGGCCAGGCCTGGGCCAGGAAACCGTACTTGAAGAACAGGCGAAGCCGGGATACTGTCCAGAACTGAGAGCGTGATTCAGAAACTTTACAGCAGACCCGTGAGTCAGGGATTTCCTGTTACCAGGACGGATGGGCCGATGGACAAGAAGACTTCATAGTGGAAAAACACAGCTCGCATTCAAAAAACAAAAACAATCTTTCGAAACGCGAGCCGGGCAAGGTTTCGCCCCTTCCGCGAGAACCCCGGCGGGAAAAAGATACTGAGCCTGAAGCAACTAACGGGAACATGCAGCAAGATGAGCTGCAAAAGGATCTTGAATTGTTGGCCAAATTGCGAGAACAGATCGATCAACTACCGGAAATTGACGCCGCCCGGATTGTTCAGCTGCATGAACGGATTCTGCGAGGCGAATATCGCGTGGATAGCGACAGCCTGGCGAAAAAGCTGCGCAAGTTTGAATCTGATTTTTGATCGTCCGTTTATCGCCATCCATTACTGTTGCTTGAAGCTGTCAGGGAGCCCGGTCGGACCCATCGGTCTGAAACTCAAAAGCCGGCTCAAGCTCAGCCAGACGGGCCAGGTCCTCGGGTCGATCAACATCCCAGCGCGTTGACAACAGGCTGGTTTTCAACTGCAGCTGTCGGGCCCGCATGACAGTTTCCTCCAGCACCTGCCCGGTGCCCCAGGGCACACCGTCAAACAACTCTGTCCAGCTGCCCGTGATACCCAGCAACACGTAACCACCATCCTCGGCCGGTCCGAGAACCACTTCAGCACCGCTTTGCAGCCTGACCATGGCGTCTCTCAGGTAAGCATGATCAATGGACGGACAATCAGTACCTACCAGGACCACCGCCGAACTTTGTTTCAGGGCAGTTGCCGCTGCGGCCCGCATGCGCTTACCCAGGTCACTGCCTGCCTGTTCGAACGTTCTATGGTCATGTCCCAATCCGTGCAATACCGGGTTGTCCCGGTTGCCGCTGACCCACAGCTCCCAGGGCGCCAGGCAGTTGTTTTCAAGCATCGCCACCTGGTACCGCAACAGCGCACAATAAAGAGCGAACGCCCTGCGCTTGCCCAGCACCGGGTGTAGACGTGTTTTTACCCGACCGGGAACCGGTTCCCGGGCAAACAGTAATATACGGAAATCCGGAAATTCAAAATTCACCGTTCGCCCGGCCCCGGCGTTGTGCCGTAATACTTTCCTGCCAGGTACTGCGGACTCGCTCCGCAGAAATAACTGAATCGCAACCACCACATCAGCAGCACCGTCCTGAGGATTCCGTGTTGCTCCCAGCGTCGGCTGGAGGTGACGGCGACCTGCCTGATTCGCGCCGGCCGGGAAATGCGACGAAGTCGCTTGCTGATGGCAATGTCCTCCATCAGGGCTATGGCTGGAAACCCACCTGCTTTGTCAAAACAGCGGCGTCGTACGAAAATGGCCTGATCACCGGTGGCTATCCGGGTCACCGCCGATCTCAGGTTCATACACCGTTCTATAATCCGGAACATCCAGAACCTGCCACTGAGCCTGACATCAAACCGTCCCCAGTCAGCAACGCCACCGTGGAGTGCATCCTGTACCAGGAGCCATGCATCGGTTGGCAGAATCGTATCGACGTGAAGAAAAAGCAAAATTTCACCGCGGGCCTGGTCGGCGCCAAGATTCATCTGGATTGCCCGACCAGGGGGCGAGGCCAGAAACCTGTCTGCCAGGGTTTTCGCCACTGCGGCAGCGGCATCGGTATCCTCGCCGCCACCGTCCACAACGATCACCTCGTGGCCTTGACTGCGCCACTGCTGGAGCCGCGCCAGCTGCTTTGCGAGCAGCGTGACATCGTCCAACACGGGAATAATAATACTTATTTTCAATCGCTTGTATCCATCTTTTAATGATGTATGCCCAGCATAACACTGTACGAGGGACAGGACCTGGACTCAACGACACGCCGCAAGAAAGGCAGCCTGTTCAGGAAATCGCCTTCCAATCGTGGACATGAACCCGGGTAGAACCAGCAAGCGACACTGCACAGGTTGATCATTACGCATAGACTCTTGCATAAACAAGGAGAGCACGGCAGGGCTGCAATAAAGGACCTACGGTGAACGGCAAAGTCAGTGCGTGTGACCTGCAGCCTGCAAATTTCTCCCACAGTACGCTAAGGTGAACAACCATAGCGTTGAAAAGTCAGAATCTGAAAAGAAAAGTCCCTTGTTACCGATCTTGTATTCTGGAGACTGATGGTTTTAAATACGCGGCCGATACTAGCCGTAACTGGCAGGCTAATCCCGAATTTGCTGGAGTCGCGGGGACACGACAAGGACTTGCAGGCACCGACAATCACCCGGGAGGTACCTGAAGAACCTGAAGATCAGGAAGAGACCAGGCACCATGACCACTGATCAGATTGCCGGTGAAACTGCTTTAAGACCTGGCGGAGCGATTCGACGGAGTAAGAGACGGTCCGGGAACAGCACTGGAACTGTTTGACACAGACGCTTCAGCCATCGAGTTACATTTTTATGAACGCCAAGAATTTCTATATAG
>Ga0070726_10001642_pt1 | contig 21906 bp, 19 predicted proteins | sample tdAd471_FD_67275 | JGI IMG/M metagenome (GOLD analysis project Ga0070726, IMG submission 67275) | Marine sediment microbial communities from the Atlantic coast under amendment with organic carbon and nitrate - tdAd47.1 | ecosystem: Environmental > Aquatic > Marine > Coastal > Sediment | place... | reverse complement strand
TGGGCAGACCCTCGACCATGCCCGAAGCGGTGAGCCTGATCTCTGGCTTACCGGTTGCAGAGAGCGTCCAGCCGCTGAGCAGGTCGAACGCGCCCAGCGTCATCTCGACACGTGCCGGCTCGATGAATCGTGCGCCGACCGCCTCGGCCTTGCCGGCCGCCTGACCCGCGCGGAGACGGATCTGCTCGATCACTTCCGGCCCGATCTCCGAAACAAGCGACCCGCCGTTGATATGCAGATCACCCGAAGCCATCTCCGCGTTGATCTCGCCCGTCAATCGATCGCTCGTGATATCAAGCTCGATCGCTCCGGTCATGGCGTCGGCGACCAGCACGACATCGACGAGTCTTCCGATGAGCTGAGCCGCCAGCACGCGCCCACTGCTCTTTGCCGGGTCGGCGACCTCGGTCGCCAGCGCGACGGGCAAGCCGCCAAGGTCGATCCTGCCGTCGTAGCGCACGCTCTCAGGCGAGAAAGACCCGTTCTCGATCAAATTGAGCGCCACGATCTGCCCGCCGACCGTGACGGGCTCGCCCGACTGAGAAAGCAGGCCGCTGAGTTCGACCGAGCCTGTTCCCTCCGCGCCGGTGAGCGTGAGCGCGAGATCGAGGCGGTCCGCCTGATAGCGCTCGCCGGTCTGGCTGTTGAGCCGAACCCCGAGCAGCCCGAGCTTGGCCGCGACATCCGATCGTGCCCAGTCGATGCCGTTCTCGCCCATCGCCAGGCGGATATCGCTGGCGGTGAACGACAGCCCCCCGCCGTCGTCCGTGGTCATCGTCTCGGGCACAAACCGGCGCAAGAGTGCGCCCATGTTCAGAAGATCGACCTTGACACCCTGACCCTCGGTCACGAGGGTGTCATCGATGATGACAAACTCCCCGCGGCCGGCGAGCCGATCGGACTTGAGATTGATATCGAGCCCGACGCGGCTGTCAGAATTCATCGCCGCCGTCGCGATCACATCGAGCTTGGGACCGATGTCCTCAGTGAGCACGAAGCCTGCTTGCTCGACCAGCGGCTGAGCGAGCCGGGTCATCGCGTTTCGGAGCGCCAGCTCGCCATCGACTTTGGGCAGGCCGCCGCTGAACTTCCCATCGGCATCGACAAGCTCGCTGGCGCGGAGCGAGATGCTCAGATCACCGGCGAGCTGGTCGTCCACGCGCAGCGTCATTCCGCCGGCGACACTGGCGCCATTCTCGATATCGAGCACGTCCAGCGTGAACGCCGCAGCCGAGGTGGCAAGCGTGTGCGATTCGTCGGCGATCTCGATCGTGCCGGTCATCGGCTCGATGCGGAGCTCCGCCTTGCCGCAGACAGCGCGCAGGTCCGTCGATGTTTCGGCGCTCAGGCGATCGAGATCCACAACCACATCACGCACCCAGAGCTCGGCCCGGCCGCCCGAGGTGAGCGAAACATCCGCAAGCCCGAGCTGCCTGGAAACGAGCGGCGCGACCGAGTCGGCCTCAAACCGCACACCCGCGCCGTCGCTGCGGATGACCGAGTCATCGAGCACGAACCCCGCGCTGCCGCGCACATTGTCGGAGTTCACATACAGGCGCAGCGCCTGATTCTGCCCGCCCTCAAAGGCGAGCTCGGCATCGATGCGCGAGCCGAAGTCCTGAGTGATCGAAACATTCGCGCCAGAAAGCCACGCACCGGCGAGCGAATCGAGCAGCGCGCCCTCGACATCGTTGATCTCAACGCCGCCCTGAAGACCCGCAAGCATTGAAGCCACGAAGCCCTCGGTCGGCAGCGTGCCTGATGCGTTGTAGAGCTGCTGCACCTCGGCGTTGAGTACAAAGACACCCGCGGGGCGGTCGGCGAGTCGCGCGGTCGTGACCGCCTGCACGGATACGCCCCGCTCGACGCCTCGCGTTTTGACATCCAGCGTGATCGGCTCGACGATCCAGGCCTCGCCGTCGAGCGTGCCGGTCAGCTCGCCCGTTTCCAATCGGCCGCGCAGGTTGGTTGAGTTCCAATCGAACGCCGAGCCATCCGTCGGGATCGTGGCCACGGCTTCACCGAGTGTCACGCTCACGCCCGGCACATCGCCCAGTGTGACAACCTGCCCGGACTCGAGCGTGACGATCTCACCCGATGTCTCAGCAAGCATCGGCAAAAGAGCATCGACCGCGTCCCCCTCGGCTCGGAGTGTGCCCTCGCCCGAAGCCTCGACCCGGTAGCCGGTGTCGGTCTTGCGGAACGCGACCGGGAGATTCGCAGACATCGGCTCGGAGTCGAACACGACCTCGGCCGAGCCGCGGTCCAAAGAGGCGGTAAACGTCACCTTCGTCGTGTAGCTGCCCGCGTCGAACGCTTCACCGATGTAGGCATCGATGGGCGAGCCCTCGCCCGCCAGCGACACACTGCCCGTGGCGCTCGCATTCTCAAACGTGAGAAGCCCGGCGGCATCGGTCAGGCCCGTGATATCCAGCGTGAAGTCCGTCTTGCCCGACCAGTCGGGCGTCGAGATCCTGCTGACAAGCGCCCCAGCCAGCGGCTGGCCCACGCCCAGTTCGACCAAGCCCGTGATGTCTTTGGCTGCGAACTCGGTGCCCTCGGTATCGATGTAAGTCAGGCTCAGGCCGTCGGCCCTGAGTTTGCCCTGAAGTGATGCTGGCAACTGCACGGGCCCTTCGTTCTTGGGCGCCGGTTCCGTGCTCTCTTTAAGGAGCCCACCCAAGGGGCCCTGGCGCTGGTCGATGGTGACATCGCCCGAGAGGGTGATCGTGCCGAGATCTTTCCAATTGAGCGCGAGCCCGAAGAGCGATCGGTTCACACGGATATCGACGTCGGCGATTTCGCGCAGCGAGCCATCGACGATGCGCAGGCTCCGGACGCTCTGCCCGCCGAACCAGCTCAGGCCGAGCTTCTCGATCCGCGCACTCCCGCCGAGGGCATCGGAGAGCCTTGACTCGACCATCCCCTTGCCAGCGAGACCAACGATCGTCGGGGCAGCACCGACCAAGACGAGGAGCGCCCCAGCCGTGATGAGCGCGATCTTGCGCTTTCGGCCGCGTCTGCGCCCGCCGCCGCCACCGGCGGGCTCAACGACCGCCATGCGCTCGGCCTGCTCCTCACGCTGACGCGATGAGAGCGACCCTGATCCACCAAACTCCAACGAACGTCCCTGCTCGCTCACTAAGTCTCTCCACTGGCTCCGCCACCCAAACAGCCTATGCCCGAGCGGGTTGTCGGTGTCACAAAAGAAGCGGCGGCCCCGAAGAGGGACCGCCGTGAGTGATTTCTCATTGCATGTGAGGCGGATATCAGGCGTCGGACGTCTTGACGATCTGCCATTCTTCCAGCTCGACCGGCGCTTGACGGCCGAAGATCGTGACCAGAACGCGGACCAGACCCTTCTCGGGGAGCAACTCGTCGACCGTGCCCTCGTAGCCCTCGAAGGGGCCTTCCTTGATCGTGACCGCCTCGCCCTTGTCGAAGGTCAGCTTGACCGTCGGTTCGTCCTCGGGCTTCTTGCTGTCCTGGAGCATCTTCTCGATCTCGTGCTGCTGCAGCGCGGTCGGGCGACCGGCTGTGCCCACGAAATCGCCCACGCCCGTGGTCTCCTTGATGAGGAAGAACACGTCCTGGGGGATGCGGCCGTCGTCTTCGAGACGCATCTCGACGAAGACGTAGCCCGGGTAGAGCTTGGTCTGGGTGATCCGCTGCTTGCCGCCCTTGATGGTTTTGGTTTTCTCCATCGGCACAAGGATGCGATTGACGAGGTGGCTCATGCCCTCGATCTGGACCTTGCGGAGCAGGGTCTCGCGGACGGAGCTTTCCTTGTTCGAGGCCACGCGGAGCACGAACCAGTCCATGCCCTCGTGGCGGACCGGCTCGTCGTCGCCGATCAGGTCGGCCTTCTCGTTGGGCTTGCCGTCCATCGCCGGCGTGGAGGGCTCGGCGGGCGCTTCGGGCTTGGGCTCGGAAACGGACGACTCTTGCTCAGGCTGGGTTTGCTCAGGCTGAGCCTGCTCGGGCTGGGTCGGTTCAGACTCAGTGCCTTCGACCGTTCCGTTCTGCTGTGGCATGTCGTGCTCAGCCATGGATTCCCGTCCCTTTCGCCTTGAATTGGCGCCCTGTAAAGGCCCCGTTGCAACTTGCTGGCCTTGGCTCGACGGGCATCAGCCCTGGAGCACACCGATCAGCTTGAAGAACGCGCCGAAGCCGTAGTCAATCACGAAGATCAGCATCGCCAGCAGGAAGGAGGCGATGACGACCACCATCGTGGAGCCTTGTACCTCTTTGCGGGTCGACCAGTTGACCTTCTTCATCTCGCCATCGGTCGCGATGAGGAAGTCCACCGTGCGGCGCTGCATCGCCACGAACAGGTAGATCAGCACCGCACCAATGAAGATGATCACGCCCGCAACGGACGCCTGAACATAGATCACATCGAACGCCGAGATGCCCACCGCCGAGACGACCTCGGCCCCGAAGGGGGCGGCCTGGCCGACGATGTCCTCGTTGACGACATGGCGTGTGCTCTGGATGATCACGCCCTCGTTCATGCGGATGTTCGAGATGATCGCCGTGCCCGTCCGGGCATCGCCCGTCAGGAAGCTGTCGACCGTGGCGGTCCCGATGAGCTCGTCCTCGGAATCAAGGGTCGGGCCGGGCCGATAGAGATCGACCTGGACGCCCTCTGCAAGTGTGCCGTCGACCGCAGCCAGATTGAGTGTGTATGTGGGCTTGGGCGGCACATAGGTGGACGCCTGGTTCCAGGCCCACATCGCCCCCGAGAGCACCAGCGCCCCGGCGAAAATCGCCGTCAGCACCCGTACCCAGTACCCCTGTCCCGGCTTGTAAACACCGACGCTCATGTGTGCCCGTTTCGTTTCCCGGGGCTTTCTGCCCCAACACGCCAGAGAGGAATCGAACCCCTAACCTGCGGATTTGGAATCCGCTGCTCTACCTAATTGAGCTACTGGCGTATCCAAAGGGCCAGTTTCGCAGATTGCCAGAAGACCAGATCGTGAGCGTCTGGAGCTTTAGGCATCGGCTCATTGGCCTTGTGATTACTTCCGCTTGATCTTGTGCGTCGTGTGCTTGCGGAGACGGGGGGAGTACTTGCGGATCCCCTCCTTGAGCTTCTCCGGCAGACCACCCTTGACGTTCACCGATGTCCGGTAGTTCAGGTCGTCGCACTCGGTGCACTGAAGCCACACGTACTCGCGCGCAGCTGATTTCTTCTTGGCCATCGGGGCACCCCGTTGTAACTACGCGTCGCAGCCGGCGGACCCACCGCCCAACCTGACCACGTTCTTTGAAAGCCGGTCCGCCCGCTTTCACGAGCGGACCGGAGAGAATCAATCAGACGCGAAACCGAGGATTACTCGATGATCGCGGTGACGGTGCCCGAACCGATGGTCCGGCCACCCTCACGAACGGCGAAGCGGAGACCCGGCTCCATCGCCACGGGCTTGTCGCCCAGATCGACCTCGACCTCGATGTTGTCGCCCGGCATGCACATCTCGGCGCCGCCGAGAAGCTTGATCGAGCCCGTCACGTCGGTCGTGCGGAAGAAGAACTGCGGGCGGTAGTTCGAGAAGAACGGCGTGTGACGGCCGCCCTCGTCCTTGGTCAGAACGTAGACCTGGCCCTTGAACTTGGTGTGAGGCTTGATCGAGCCCGGCTTACAGATGACCTGACCGCGCTGGATCTGGTCCTTCTCGATGCCGCGGAGCAGGATGCCAACGTTGTCGCCGGCCATGCCCTGATCGAGCGTCTTGTTGAACATCTCGACGCCCGTGACGGTCGACTTGACGTTGGGAGCCAGACCGACGATCTCGGCCTCGTCGCCAACCTTGACGATGCCACGCTCGATACGACCCGTAGCAACCGTGCCACGACCCTTGATCGAGAACACGTCCTCGACGGCGACGAGGTAAGGCTTGTCGGCCTCACGCGTCGGCTCGGGGATGTAGCTGTCAAGCGCGTCGAACAATTCGTCCAGCGGCTTGCAGATCGTGTCGTCGCTCGGGTTCTCCAGAGCGGCCTTGGACTGACCCCGAACGATCGGGGTGTCGTCGCCCGGGAACTCGTACTTGTCGAGCAGCTCGCGGATTTCCATCTCGACGAGGTCGGCAAGCTCCGGATCGTCGACGAGGTCGACCTTGTTCATGAACACGACGATGTAGGGCACACCCACCTGACGGGCGAGCAGCACGTGCTCACGGGTCTGGGGCATCGGGCCCGAGTCGGCGGCCACAACCAGAATGGCGCCGTCCATCTGGGCGGCACCGGTGATCATGTTCTTGACGAAGTCCGCGTGGCCTGGGCAGTCCACGTGGGCATAGTGACGGGCTTCGGTCTCGTACTCGACGTGCGACGAGTGAATCGTCACCGTCTTGTTCGAGTCACGAACCGTGCCACCCTTGGTGATGTCCGCGTAGCTTTTGGCTTCGCTGAGACCCTTTGCTGCTGCTCGCGCCACAAGCGCCGCTGTAAGCGTGCTCTTGCCGTGGTCAATGTGACCGATCGTGCCGACGTTCACGTGCGGCTTGGTGCGCTCGAATACACCCTTGGCCATAGCCCTGAACCTCCAAAATCCGAGCAGACCGGGCCCTCAACCAATGACGGGACCGCCGCTGCGAACGACTTACTTTCCTGAGCCGGTATCGACCGACCCGATCCAGCCCGCGGGCGAGGCAGGCGCTGTGCGCCGCTCGACCGTGAGCACCTCTACAAACAAATTGACCTTTGCCGACTCGATCCCGAAGGCCGAGCGAACTGGGTCACCACCCGACCCACGAAAAGCCGGTCACTGAGCATAGGTGCAAAGAACGCCACCGTCTTGCTCCCAAAGCCCAGAAAGCCGCTGGAGAGATTTGAACTCTCGACCTCACCCTTACCAAGGGTGCGCTCTACCACTGAGCTACAGCGGCCTCGTCCCGGCCCACCGCCGAGTTGAGGTTCCGATCCTAGCCAAAGCCGCTACGCGGTCAACGCTCTGGGCCTTCCCGAAATCGCCATTCCTCTGAGCGTCCGATCACTCCAGCCAGCCGCTGCCCCAGATTCCCCAGCCGGCACACCCAGAGCATCAGCCCCGATCTTGCCCCCTTCATCCCCGGCAAAGCCCGGATCTCCGCGCACGCTCTGGAAAACCGGAGACTCGTATGCACATTCAAAGACCCGCCCACGCGCTCCTCATGGCTGCCGCCCTCGGCTCGGCCCCCGCTGCCCTTGCCCAGGGCATCTACGCCGAGACATGGGACCAGGCCAACGCCCGCTGGAACGCCCTTGCCGGCTTCCCAAGCAGGGCTTTGGGCCAAGTCGGCCTCCCCTCGGGCTCCGATCTGACGATCGAGATCCAGAACTCGGCCACTTTACGTGTCTACGCGGACAACCCAGCAACCACCGATATCGGGGTCGTCACGCTCCGCACGCAGCCGGGCCAATCACCCACGCTGCTGATCGGAAAGAACGATCTGCCCCAGCCCAGCGCTTCGACCCCCCTCACCCAGATGGCCTGCCGAACACTCGCCGGCGTCAACGCCAACGAGCTCACCCGGGCCCAGATCCACGCCCAGAACATTTCAGGCCCCGGCGTCGAGGTCCACAGACTCATCCGCCTCGACCTTGCCGGCGACCTGGATGCCCCCATCATCCACTGGGGCGACAAATCCGACCCCGCCCCCAGCGCCGGGCCGATCGATATCGAGGGCTCGATCACGCCCAAAGGATCGATCGCTGCATATGAAGGCGATATCGGGGCCGTCACGATCGCCGGCGACCTCAACGGCCACATCACCGCACGTCAGGGCATGATCGCCTCGATCGATGTCGCCGGCGACATGGGATCCGATGGCAGACCTGCGATCTGGGCCTCGGCTCCCTTTGGCAGCTTCGCGATCGATCACATCACCATCGCAGGAAACATCGGCCGCCCCGGCCAGCTTGCCGACATCACTACCGCCGGATCGATCCGCATGATCGAAGCCGACGAGATCCACGCCAATATCGATCTCGAAGCGGACCCGGCCGTCCCCGGCTTCATCGCGGGGCTGACCACACGCACCGGCAGCTACGAGGGTCTGCTCCGCGCCCGCACACTCACGAGCTTCGGCGGCTGGGACATCGCGCCGTGCTTCGTCTCCATCGCGGGCGATCTCGAGGGCGAGTTCGTCTTCACCAACGCGATCCGAAATGAACGATCCGCCGGCCCCGAGATCGACATCGCCGGCACCGTCACCGAAACATCAAGCATCATCATCGGCTCCATGCCCGTCACCAACACCGGCATGCCCGCCGGCGAGATCTTCGTCCGGGCCGAGCAAGGCCTTGCGGGCCAGATCATCGTCGGCAAGGGACAAACCACAGACTTCCCCGCCAACGCGACTATCCGGGTGGGCATCGCCTCGCCCAGCATCGTCACCAGCGCCTCCAAGTTCTACGACATCCCCTTCGCCAACTTCGGCGGCGGCTCGGTGGGCATTGCGCCCTTCAACTTCCACACCACCGAATCCTGGCCCCACCACAACGCCACCATCACACTCGCGCAGAACGAACTGCTCGTCGCCGTCGCGCCGCGATTCTTCGGTCCGGTCATGACCGACACGAGCGCCGAGATGATCGTCGAGCACCTCGCGCCCAGTGGACAAACCTGGATTGACCGCTCGGCTGACTTTACTGTCGAGGCTGCCACGAGCACCGACGGCGACCGCACGATCGTCGTCAGCGCACTCGGCAGCGCCAGCTTCACCGCCGGCCAGTGGCGGATGCGCCCGGTCGATGGCACACTGCTCTCGGCGCGAGCCATCGGCACACCCGAGGTTCGCTTCGTGAGCGAGTACGACGACGACACCTACCGCTTCAACGTCGACGGCGGCTCGAACTGCCCCCCGCCGCCGGGCCTCGCCAAGTCCAACGACAACCCGATCCGCTTCACCGACGGCGACGGCATCATCAGGGCGAACTGTCCGTAATCACGATCACTCCGCCGGCACACATCGCCCAGACGCCCACGCCCGTAGTGCCGCCATCCGCTCGGCCATTGTCACACTGAGCGGCGGCGACTCACTGATCTGCTTCACGAGCGATTTCGTACTCATCGCCCGGTTCGACGCCGACGCTTCGTGACCGGCGGAGACGATGGCCTGCTCGATCTCGGCGCCGCTGAATCCCTCGCTCGCCTCGACCAACTCGCCCAGATTAAAGTCCCCAATGTCCATGCCCCGGCGTTTGAGGTGAATCTCAAAGATCGCACGCCGCGCCTTCTCGCTCGGGAGATCGACAAAGAAGATCTCGTCGAACCGGCCCTTTCGCAGAAGCTCGGGCGGGAGCGCCTCGATGTCGTTGGCCGTTGCAACCACGAACACAGGCTCGCGGTGCTCCTGCATCCAGGTGAGCAGCGCGCCGAACATGCGCCGGCTCAGCCCGCCGTCGGTCGCCTGGCTCGCGCTGCCCGCAAACGCCTTCTCGATCTCGTCGATCCAGAGCACGATCGGGGCCATCAGCTCCGCTTGGCGGAGCGTCTGGCGCAGTCGCTGCTCGCTCTCGCCGATGTATTTGTCGTAGAGCGCCCCGACGTCCATGCGCAGCAGCGGCCGCTGCCACGCCGTCGCGATCGCCTTGGCGCACAGGCTCTTGCCCCCGCCCTGCACGCCCAGCAGCAAGACGCCCCGGGGCTGATCCCCCGATGATTCCAGCGCGTGTTCACGCACCTTGAGCCAGCGTTTGAGGCGGTCCATCCCGCCGATCTCGTCCAGACTCGCCGGGGCCGCGGTGAACTCGAGCATCCCGTCCGACTGCACCATCTCGCGTTTGAGCTGGACGACGCGCTCGATATCCCGCTCGTTGAGTTTGTCATCGTCGCGCACGATATCCGCGACAACCTGAGCCGCTCGGCGGCGCGTCAACCCGCGCAGGTTGGCGACGATCGCGCTAAGGTGCCGCTTCGTCAGATCGATATTCACTGCACGCGACACATGCAGCCGCTTGACAGTCTCGCGCACGATCCGTTCGAGTTCTTCTTCATCGGGCAGCGAGAGCTCAAGACGAGTCGCAAGAGCCGTCACGATGCCAGGCAACTTCTCGACGTGATCGATCATCACAACCGCCCCGCCGCGCCGTTCCATCGCTGCGACCAGATCGCGCAGCCCGCGCACAGCCGCCGGTTCGTCCAGATGAGCCGCGATGTCCACGAGGCACACGACCTGAGACTGGTTCTGATAACCAAGGTGGTACAGAGCGGCTGCGGGGTTGGTGGTGTTGTCGACTGGCACTGGGCGATCGAGCAGCCCGTCGTAGACCCCGCTGAGCACCGTCCAGATCGCCAGCCCGCGATCACCCAGAGCCACCTGCCGGACGACCTCCAGAGCATGATCTTCCTCGTACGTCTGGATCGTGATCAGAGGCCTGCCGGCCCGGATCAATCCCTCTAGGCGTTCTACATCCGTCAGATTACCCACGTTCTCAGCTCCACAGCACCCGATCCCATCGAAGCGCTGGCCTTTGAGGCAACTTCGGGGCACACTCAAGCGTACAGACCATTGTCCCCGGGCACATCTGCCCGGACGGGTCATCACCGCGACCGACAGCCGGAGAGATGTTCATGCCCCTGCGCCGACCGCTGCCCTGCCTGCTCCTGATGACGCTCGCCGGAGCCGCGTCGGCACAACAAGCCGACCGCTTTCCCACAACGGCCCAGGTCGCCACCGTCCGCACTTCGCTGGGCGCGATGAAGCTGACGATCGCCAACCCCGCGGCCCGCGAATCGCTCGCAACCGTCCGCGATCTCTCCCCCGGCAAACCGGGCGTGGCGCCCGAACCGATCACGCTGACGAGCCGTGTTTTCGTGCAAGCAACCGACGCCGCGATGCGCTCACTCACCGAGGCGGGCTACACCCTGACGCCTGCGCCTGCGGGCTTCGTCACCATCGACGCGGGCTCGATCGCAAGCGCGAGCAAGCTGGCAAGCGCGATCGCGGACGTGCCGGGCGTTGCGAGCGCCACCGTTGAAGCCCGCGCCGAGCTCGGCCCCCGCAACAGCCTCAACGACGAGTTCTACCCGCTCGCCTGGCACCTCTTCAACGAGGACTCCGAGGGCCACGATGTCAACGCCGAAGCCGCCTGGAAAATGGGCTACACGGGCGAGGGCATCACGATCGGCGTGATCGACTCGGGCGTCTACGGCTTCCACCCGGACATGGCCGGCAAACGCAACACCGACCTCACGCAGAGCGGGCCGTCATCCTTCCACGGCACGGGCGTGGCAGGCATCGCCGTCGCCATCGGTGACAACGAAGAAGGCGCAGCAGGCATCGCGCACGGCGCGGACTACGGCAGCCTGTACTACTCCGCGTCGGGCGTGGCGACCGTCAACGCCGAGGCCTTTGCGCGGCGAAACGACATCGCCGACATCAAGAACAACTCATGGGGCCCCTTCGACAACGGCCTGCTCCGCTCGATCAGCGACATCGAGAACGAGGCGCTTATCACCGCTGCGACGACCGGACGCGACGGCAAAGGCACGATCTTCGTCTGGGCTGCGGGCAACGGCGGGGCCGCGGATCGCGTCGATTACGACCCCTACGCATCAAGCCCCTACACCATCGCCATCGGCGCCATCACGCACGAGGCCGAGCGCGCCAGCTACTCCGAGCGCGGCTCGTCGCTCTTTGCTGTCACCTACTCCGACGGCTCGGGCCGCTCGATCGTCTCGACCGCCAACTCGTCTTCGCAGCCCTACACCTTCAACTTCGGGGGCACCAGTGCCGCGGCTCCGCTCGCCTCGGGCCTCATCGCGCTCTGTCTCGAAGCCAACCCGGATCTCACCTGGCGCGATGTGCAGCACCTGATCGTCGAGGCCGCCGAGCCTGTTGATGAGGCCGACGCCGACTGGACCACCAACGGCGCGGGCATCCCCATCAACCACAACTACGGCTTCGGTCAGCTCGATGCGGTCCGCATGGTCAACGCTGCCCTCAACTGGTCGCCTGTCGCCCCGCAGGTGGCGCTCGATGCGGGCGTGATCGAGCAGTCGATCGCCATCCCCGACAACGACCCCGCCGGCATCGACATCCCCTTCGAGGTGACGGACAACATCGTCATCGAGCACGTCATCGCCGACATCGCGATCAGCGGCACGTACATCGGCGATCTTCAGATCACACTCACGAGCCCGGACGGCACCGCATCGATCCTGCACACCCAACACAACAACTCGGCCGACGAGATGGACCACATCTTCCACTCCGTGCGCACGTGGGGCGAACAAGCCGCCGGCACGTGGACACTCAACATCGCCGACCTCGCCGACCAGGACACCCACACGCTCACCAGCTTTGCCCTCAGCTTCCTCGGCACCGAGTTCGACTGCCCCGCCGATCAGGACGGCGACAACGTCCTCACCACCGACGACTTCCTCGCCTGGCTCACCAACTACCAGAACGGCGACATGCAAGCCGACCTCAACGGCAACGGCACCCTCGAACCCGCCGACTTCTCGGCATGGGTGCAGGCGTACAACTTGGGCTGCTGAACGCTGACTTTGGTGGGACGGGCATCCTGCCCGTCTCTGACGTTTACTCCTAACCTCCCCTATGCCCACAAGCGCCCAAGCCGCGCCATCCCGCCTCTCACTCGCCGCCCGCGACATCAAGCTCGCGCACTCCGTCTTTGCGCTCCCGTTTGCGATCCTCGGAGCCGCTTTCGCCGCCGATTTCTCCGCATCCCCCGCGCACCTGGCGCTGCAGCTTGTCCTGATCGTCCTGTGCATGGTCGCCGCCCGGACGTGGGCGATGCTCGTCAACCGCCTCGCCGATGCGCGCATCGACGCCAAGAACCCCCGCACTACCAGCCGGGCCATGGCCAGCGGCGAGCTCTCCACACGCGACGGGCGCTCAATCGCCCTCGCCTCGGCTGCTCTCTTCTGCCTCTTCGCGTTCCTCTTCTGGCCGCTGACCGGCAACCCGTGGCCTGCGATCCTGTGCGTGCCCGTGCTCGGGTTCATCGCGCTCTACAGCTTCACTAAACGCTTCACCGCGCTCTGTCACGTCTTTCTCGGGGCGGCCCTCGCGCTCAGCCCGGTGGCTGCGGTCATCGCGATCGAGCCGACGTACCTCGGCGAACCCGCGATCTGGCTCATCGCGGGCTTCGTCCTGCTCTGGGTCGCGGGCTTTGACATCATCTATGCGCTCCAGGATCTCGACTTCGACCGGGCCGAGGGCCTGCACTCCGTCCCCGCGGCCCTTGGCTGGAAACGCGCGATCTGGGTCAGCCGCCTCTGCCACCTCGTCGCGTTCACCTGCCTGACGCTCGCATGGCTCGCCGAGCCGAGGCTCGGGGCGGTCTTCCTCTTTGCGGGCCTCTCGCCCGTGGCGGGGCTGCTCGTCGCTGAGCACTCGGTCCTCGCCCAGCGCGGCAAGGCGGGGCTCGACATGGCCTTCTTCACGCTCAACGGCATCGCCAGCGTCACACTGGGCCTCGCCGGGCTCATCGACCTGTTCCTTTAACATCCCCCACGCCGGGTGCCACGGCTTGTCTGCCCTCGGCTAGCCGTGCCCAGCGATCTCAATCGCCCCTTCCAAGCGAAACATCGGTTTCAAATATTTCTGAAAGAAACACTCGACCAGACTCGACCTCGACCTGATAATTCAGCGATGCCCACACCCCCCGATCAATTCGCCAAACGCGACCAGTTCGATCAGCACGATCAACTCATCGAGACCCAGGACCGCTTCATCGCATCCTGGGGCCAGATGGCCGGCGCCTGGGGCATCAGCCGAACCATGGCCGAGGCCCACGCCCTGCTCTACATCACCGGGCACCCCATGAACACCGACGAGATCATGGACCGCCTCCAGATCTCGCGTGGCAACGCCTCGATGTCCATCCGCGCTCTGCTCGATTGGGGCATCATCAGCAGGACCCACAAACGCGGCGACCGCAAGGAATACTTCGAGGCCGACCAGGACGTCTGGTCCATGTTCCGCTCCATCGTCCGCGAGCGCATCAAGCGCGAGGTCGAACCCCTGCTCGCCACGCTCTACGAGATCCGCGACGCCTCGCCCGCGCCCGACGACGCCACCGGCAAGGACCAGAAAGAACTGCTCGCCCATCAGAAACGACTCGAAGAGATGCTCAGCTTCATGAAGACCATGGAGAAACTGAGCCAGCGCTTCGTGAGCCCCTCGGGCTCGGGTCTCGAACTGGCCGCCAAACTCCTGACGAAATTCGATAAATGACGACGATCCGATCCACAACCTCACAGCGCCAGAAAGCGGAAGCACAGCCGGTGCGCGCGGGCGTGGTGGTGTGGCTCATCGAGAGACAAGCCGCGACCGCCGCCCAGCCCGAACTCGACTTCGCCAGGCGCTCCAAGAAACCCATCGAGCTGCGCATCGCGTTCGAGAACGACACCCCGCCGACCGCCGAGCTCGTTGATACCGCGACCAACCGCTCGCACCCGATCGAGCTCACCGCGCCCCGCGTGACCTTCGTCGACGCCGAGCCCTACACACACATCGAGATCACCGCAGGCCACGAAACCGTCCTGAGCGCCACGCTCCGCACGACCGAATTGACAACACGTCTCCTCTACGCCCGCACGGCGCTGCTGACCCGCCTCAACATCAAGGGCGGCAGGTACCCTGCACCGACGTTCGCATAAAGCAATCAACGACCCAAAGCCATGTATCCAAAAACAAGCCCCCGCACACGCAGGGGCTTGCTCTTCAATTCAATTGACTCAATCGGTCTCAGCTCTTCTTGCCGAGCACCAACCCGATGATGCCCGCGATGAGCGTCACACCCGCGACGGCCAGGACCGCGATGGGGACTTCACCGACGCCCACGTTCATCGTGCCACCGAGCTGCTCGATGATGCGTGTGCCGGGCTGGTTCATCATGGACATAAAGACGATCGCGCCCAAGAAGAGCATCGAGGCGACGATGCCGAGCGCGAGTCCGCCGACAAGGCCCGAGCCCGAGCCGTCGTAGGCCTCCTGGAAAGCCATCATCGGGGCGGCCTGGGTCAGATCGACCTCGCCGCCAGCGGTGGTCTCAAAGAGTGCGCCAGCCTCTGCGGATGCAACACCCGCGTCTTCCTCGCCCCCGCCGCCGTAGCCGTCGTCGAGCAGGTCAACACCCAGCGAGGTGTCGTCGCCCTCGCGGGTCAAATCGAGCAGGCCCGAGCCGGACGCGGAGGCGTCGGTCTCGAACATGGGCGAGTCGGTGACGAGCGTGGCTTCGGAGGCGTCGACATCGTCGAGCCCATCGTCGAAAATGCTGATGCCGGTCTGATCCTTGGGGCTTTCGCCCTCCATGCCGCTGCCGGAGGCTTCGCTTGCCAGGCTGATGACGCCCGAGCCGCCGAGCCCGATGCTCGAGCCGCCAAGCCCCATCGCCGAGTCGCCAGCCTTCGTCGGCGTGCCGCCAGATGTGCTGCCGAAATCTTTGGGTGTGGTCACCTCGTCATCCAGACCGATCGAGCCGCTGGCGCTGTCGGCGAGCATGGGCTCGCTGGCGCTGTCACCGAGCCCGAACGAGCCGCCCGCAGCGTCATCATCCGAGAGCCCGAGGCTGTCGCTGGCGCTGTCGTCGAGACCGATGACCAGCGAGTCGTGACCCGTATCAATAATCGGCCCATCGTCTTCGAGGACCGAATCGCTCAGGCCGATCTCCTCGGAGGCGATATCGGCAAGATCGATCTCGCCATCGCCCGAGTCGCCGTCACCCGTGTCGCCGGCAAGCATGTCGACCTGCTCGCGCTTGACGACGAGCTCATCGCCCGAGCGGAACTCGGAGAGCTCGCCCGATTCGATCTTGTTCTGCACCTCGTCGGGCGTAACACCCAACTTCTCGGCGGCTTCCTGGAGGGAGTAGAACATCTTGGCCATTGCATTGGGCTCCCGGCCCGTTCCGTGGGCCACGATCGATTCGGTCCGTCTTGGTTTGTTGACCCGGCGTCCGGCCCAAATCCGGGCTCCGCGCTCAGGCACGATCCTCGCGGACCGCTCCCCACCGAACCCAGCATATCACACTCCCTCACGCTTGGCACAGAGGGAAACCCATCCAATCCAATCTACCGGCGGCCCATCAGCGAGCGAACCACTGAAACGCCCGAATAAAGACCTGCCACACGCTCGCGGGGCACGACCACCGGCGGGTACGAGTTGTTCAAAGGCTGGAGCCGAATCAGCTCACGCCCGTTCGGGTCCTGCTCGAAATAGACCCGCTTGAAAGTCGACTCCTGGTCAGGCTCGAGACGCACGAAACAGTCCGAGCCCGAACTGACCGCCGCCTTGGGGCTGAACACCACCACATCGCCCTCGCGGTAGTCCGGCTCCATCGAGTCGCCCACCACCCGCGCTCCAAACGCATCGGCATCCTCAAGGTCCGGCACACGCACGTACTCGTCGGCCACCCTCGCCGGGTAGCCAAGGTCCGTGAACTCAGTCGGATACCCCGCCTTCACTCTGTTGATCACCGGCACCTCGCGCGGCAGCGATACCACCTCAAGCCCCCGCGACATCGTGGGGTCCAGATCCTCCACAAGTCGGCGCAGCTCGCCAGAACCGAACGCCCTGTCGAGCGCATCCTGCTTGGATTGTGTCGAAGCGAGCAGCTCACGCAAACGCCTGGCCGCCTGACGCGAACTGGTCACCTGACGACGCACAGACTCGGGCGTTGCCTCCCAGTTGGCGATCTCGATGAGCTGCCCTCCATCGAGGCCAAGGGCTGATTCGAGTCGTGCCAAAAGCTCCGGCCCGGGCGGACGCGTGCGAACGCCCGTTTCGATCTCGGAGAGATAGCTCTTGGCGCACGCAACACGCTCGGCGACCTGACTGAGCGTCAGTCCGAGATGGGTGCGTCTTTCACGCAGCACCGCGCCGAGTCTGTTGATGCCGTCCCAGGAAATGGCAAAGCCCTTTCGTTCATGGATCGCCCGTGCGCGCCCGGTCTGCTGCAACTCCGGGTTTTGTGCGCTGTGTTCTGGAGAAACCATACAATGCCCTTGCAAAGCGTTCTTCAAATATCGAACGAGTGATATGATTCGCTATATTGTGAACACGCGGGACTCAGAGTTCAAGTCCCATTCGCACATTTTTGGGGGTACTCGTCATGGGAACGCACAACTTTAATACTCAGAAGGACGTTTTGGCCGCCGGAGACCTCAGAAGAAAGCGATCCCGACGGCTCGTCGAGATGATTCAAGAGGGCTCACAGCACCTCCCAGAACCCGAAAAAAATTTACTCGTTGCCATCTTTGAGCACGGCGACCCCATATCCAAGGTGGCCCGCGAGGCCGCGGCGGACCCGCGCAAGCTCGGGCGACAGGTCCGCCGGATCACCCAGCGGGTGCTCGACCCGCGCTTCCGCTTCGTTGCCGACCACCAGAGCAAGTGGCGCCCCACCCGGCGCAAGGTCGCGTGCGCGTGCGTGATCGAGGGCCTCTCCATCCGCGAGGCGGCCGAGAAACTCAGCCTGAGCGCCTACACCGTGCGCAAGCACAAGGAAGTGATCGATGCGCTCTGCGAGGAACTGCCGACCATTGGACGCCCGTCATGAGCAAGACGGATTGCACCACACTCATCCGCGCCCGCTTTGGCATCGCGATGGGTCAGGATGCAGAGCGTTCGCGCGAGCGCGAGATTCACATGCGCACCTGGGCGAGCACGCTGGCGCTCATCGATGTGCTCAAGCCGGGATGCGTCGCGCTCATCGTCGGCCCGAGCGGCTCGGGCAAATCAATGATCGTGCGCGCACTCTGCAAAGCGCTCACGAGTCATCAACAAGCAAAGCCGATCTCGCCCCGCACCACAAAGCCGACCATCGAAATCCTGCGCTCGCCGCTCGAAGAAAGGCTGCGCACACTCAGCGTCTGCGGCCTGGCCGACGCGCACCCGCTCGTCACACCGGCGGGCCTGCTCTCGGAGGGCCAGAAAGCCCGGCTCTCACTGGCGCGTGCGTTCGACAAAGCAGAACGCACCAGATCCTGCACTGCGGTCATCGCAGACGAGTTCTGCTCATCGCTCGATCGAACCACAGCCGCGAGCGTCGCCGGTGCCGTGCGCCGGCTTGTCAAACCACCCCTCCGTTTCGTCGCCGCCACGGCCCATGACGACCTGATCGAGCACCTGCGCCCCGATGTGCTTGTCTACGTCCCCCTCGAAGGCACACCAGAGATCCTGACCACAAAGCCTGTCACCAAGATCCAAACAAGGAAGAAGATATGCCAACGCATCCCGGGACGCTCATGCCCGATTCCATCCGAGAGCGGTTCGTGCGGCCGGGCAACCACGATCCCCGGCCGATCCGCATCGGCCAGGGAACGACCGACGACTACACACGACTCGCCCGGCTGCACTACAGAGCGGCTCACCCGGCAACGATCGTCCGCGTGATGATCGCCACCGATGATGCAACGGGGGAACTCGCGGGCGTCATGCTCACCAGCAGACCCACGCTCAACGGCTCATGGCGCAGACTCGCCTGGCCCGGCAGATTCGACTCGGCTGGCAAGAGCGAGCAGGCCCGGCGGATCAACAGCGACCTGCGCACGATCAGCAGGGTCATCATCGACCCGCGCTACCGGGGCATCGGCCTGGCCAAACGAATGGTCTTGCAATACCTGCAATCGCCCGACACGCCCTGCACCGAGGCGGTCGCTGCGATGGGCCCGCTGTGCCCGTTCTTCGAGCGCGCAGGCATGACCGCGCACCCGATCGCCGACCCTGCGCGCAACGATCGGCTCCGGCGAAAGCTCGAAACGCTCGGCCTCGCCGTCGACGATCTGCTCAAGCCCATCGATGAAGAAACCCAGTGCGCCGATGCCCTGCGCATCTGGGCGCGCCAGAGCGCCTCGACCCGGCGCATCGCCGAGAGCGAGATCACAACCGTCGCGCGGGCCGCAGCATGCACGCTCATCGCGCCACCCACGGCCTACGCGCACACCGCAGAATAAACACCGCCCGTTTCACGCCCAATCCGAAAGAGTCTCCCCCGCAGGGAGCAACATGTGTTCGATCAACTTCCCGGCGGGGCCGATGCCCTGCACGATTGGCTGCGCCAGCACCTTTCACTGACAATTCCGCGCGAGCCGATCATCGAGGGCCACAGCTCGCCGTTCGCGTACCTCTGTCACAGCTTCTTCGAGCATGACCAGCCGCGCGATGCGCTCGTCTGGGCCAACAGGGGTGGCGGCAAGACGTTCCTCGGCGCTCTAGCGACCGCGCTCGATCTGGCATTCAAGCCCGGCATCGAGATCCGAATCCTGGCCGGCAGTCTCGAGCAGGCCGGCCGCATGCACGAGCACCTGCGCAGCTTCTTCTCGCGCGAGCCCTTCGCCAAACTCGTCGAAGGCAAGATGACCGAGAAGCGCCTGCGCCTGACCAGCGGCTCCCGCGTCGAACTCCTGGCCGCCAGCCAGGCCAGCGTCCGCGGCACGCGGGTGCAGAAACTCCGCTGCGACGAGGTCGACCTGTTCGATCCCAAAATCTGGGAAGCCGCCCAGCTTGTCACGCGCTCGGCGCAGTGCGGCAACGTCTTTGTCCCCGGCTCCGTCGAGTGCCTCTCGACCATGCACCAGCCCTTCGGCATGATGTCGCGCCTCGTCAAAGAAGCCGAGTCGGGCTCGCGCAAGCTCTTCAACTGGGGCGTCGTCGATGTCCTCGAACGCTGCGGCCCCCAGCACCAATGCGCCACAGACATTGGCGAGTGTGATCTGCTGCCCGAGTGCGACGGCTCGGCGAAGGAGCGAGAAGAGCCCGGACACATCTCGGTGAGCGACGCCATCACGATGAAGCGCCGCGTCTCGCTGCCCGTCTGGAACGCCGAGATGCTGAGCCTGGAGCCCAGACGATCCGACTGCGTCTTCCCCGAATTCAAACCAGAACTGCACGTCGTCACGCAGGATCCATCGCCCGAGATGCAGAGCATGCTGGTGGCGGGCATGGACTTTGGTTTCCGCGCACCGACGGTCATCCTCTGGGGGCAGCTGACCAAGGCGGGCGAACTGGTCATCATCGCCGAGCGTGTGCAGCGGGAGACGGTGATCGCGCACCACGCGCGGGCGATCACCGATGGGCCGCTGCCCGCGCCGACGTGGATCGGTGTCGACCCGGCCGGTCGGCAGCGCTCAGACCAGACGGGCCAGAGCAACATCCAGATCCTCAAGGAGCACGGCTTGTCCATCCGCGCCCGCCCCTCGCGCATCGCCGAGGGACTCGCACTGGTCAGCGCCCGCCTCAAGCCCGCCGCCGGCGAGCCGACGCTGCGCATCCACGCGCGGTGCAATCAGCTCATCGAATCGCTCACGCAGTACCACTACCCGCCCGAGCAGCCCGGCTCCATGGAACCCGTCAAGGACGGCCCCGACCACGCCGTCGATGCGCTGCGCTACCTGATCGTCAACCTCGACAGCCCGCACGCCTCGCGAGCCTCGCGGTACAGGCCTGCAAGATGAAGCCGGGTGAATTTTGATCCGGGTGCCAACTGATCCGGGTGCCACGGGTTGTCTTGCAACCCGTGCTCTTCATGTGATTGTGTGATCCCTCGCACGGCTTGCCGAAGACGGACAAGCCGTGGCACCCAGCAAAGCGAATCTCACCCGCTCGCCGGCAGCATCGCCAGAAGCTCAACCACGACCCACCCGGTCGCGGCGAGCATGATGAGGCCCGCGATCACCACCGCGACCATCTGGAACGTGTTCTTCCAGAAGCGGTCCATGTGCTCGCAGCGGACAGCCTTGTAGGCGATGCACAGGAAGACCACGATGGGGATCAACAGCGCCCACTCGTAGCCGTGGGCCGGCAAGGGAGAGAGCAGCGGCTGCCAACTGGATGTCGTCGCCCCACTCACAGCCGGGCCCCCTCATCACGCCTGCGAAGCGGGGGGAACATGGCATCCAAGACAGCCACAAGGTTCATGAAGCCCGCCATCGCGCAGCTGAGCGTGCCAAGCTCATTCATCCGCCCCAGGCCCTGGACGATCCGGCCTTCGTGGCGCAGGTGGATATGCACGGCATCGGTGATGAAAGCGATCGGGCCCGTCATGACCTGCGCGTAGAACCACCAGCGGTCAAGATGGCTGTCCACGGCATCGAGGCCACCGATCACCAGGCCCGTAAAGAAGAGCCCGAGCACACCCAGCATGATGAGCCGAGCGCGCCTTGGCATCCCCAGAACGAAGTGCCCAAGCCCCGGCAGAATGAGGGCCATGATGCCCGCCATCGGGTGAAACCCGCGGGTGTTCCACGGCAGGGCCGGGACCGCGCTGAGTTCGGGGTCCAAAGTCGCAGCATCAGATACATCCGGAGCCGGGGTTTGGCCCCGCTCGGGCGGGGTTTCCGGACCGCTTCTGGGCGCTTCGGGTTGGGTTGGATCGGGGGCAGCTTGCACGCTGAAGGTATACCTCGGTCAGGTGGCCCAGGCGGCGTGACACGGACCCTCAAGAAACACGTTGACGCAGGCCGACTGGTGGGTAATCTACCGACCGTCCGGGAAGGTAGGCCGGACGCACGCGGAGACACGCCATGACACTGACACTCGACCGAGAAACCGACCTCGACCAGCTCCTTGAGGGCCCCGCCGAAATACGCCACGATGTTCTCGGAACCGAGTACGTCATGGGCGACTATTACGACGATGACGAAGAGGAAAGCAGCGACTTCTACGACGACGATGAGGATTACGACGAGGACTACGACGAGGACTACGACGATGAGGATGAGAGCGAGGGCGACTCGGACGATGATGACGATGACCTCTGATCAGGGGCCGTCGATCTGACTTTGCAGACACGGCTCCACAAAAGGGAGCCAGCAATGGGTCAGCAAGCAGATCGCAACAGCAACCACAACAACAACTTTGACTCGTTCGACGACCGGTACGACGACGACGCCTTCGAGAAATCTGATTTCGCAGACCCCGCCGACGAGCTCGACGAGAACACCTCCGA
>Ga0070726_10001641_pt1 | contig 21907 bp, 24 predicted proteins | sample tdAd471_FD_67275 | JGI IMG/M metagenome (GOLD analysis project Ga0070726, IMG submission 67275) | Marine sediment microbial communities from the Atlantic coast under amendment with organic carbon and nitrate - tdAd47.1 | ecosystem: Environmental > Aquatic > Marine > Coastal > Sediment | place... | reverse complement strand
AGACGCTGTTGCAGATCGGCAAGATCGTTGGCCAGGCACAAAATCGCCATCACCTCGGAGGCAACGGTGATATCAAAGCCGGTTTCGCGCGGGAAACCATTCGACACGCCGCCCAGCGAGGCCACAATCTGGCGCAAGGCGCGGTCGTTCATGTCGACCACCCGGCGCCAGACGACCCGGCGGATGTCGATTTCCAGATCGTTGCCCCAATAGATATGGTTGTCGATCATCGCCGACAGCAGCGAATGGGCCGAGGTGATCGCGTGAAAATCGCCGGTGAAATGGAGGTTCATATCCTCCATCGGCACCACTTGGGCATAGCCGCCACCGGCCGCCCCGCCTTTCATGCCGAAATTCGGTCCGAGCGAGGCTTCGCGGATACAGATCATCGCATCCTTGCCGATCTTGTTCAGACCATCGGCCAGACCGACGGTGGTGGTCGTCTTGCCCTCACCCGCAGGGGTCGGGTTGATCGCGGTCACCAGGATCAGCTTGCCATCGGCACGGTCCTTGACCGACTTGATGAACTCGGCCGAGACTTTGGCCTTGTCATGACCGAAGGGTAATAGGTGCTCATTCGGAATGCCAAGCCCTGCCCCGATCTCCTGGATCGGTTTCTTGGTGGCTTCGCGTGCGATTTCGATGTCGGACTTATAGGCCATGTCTCATGTTCCTCTTCCCAGGAATGATCTCTCTTTTCGGGTAATAGAGGGTTTCGGCCCCTGAAGAAGCCGCTTTCCGACCTAATACAGCATGGATTCGGCCAAGCCGGGCGCAAAGTTTTCTTTTCGGAAACTCCGGGCCACGATTGGCGCTCAGACTTGCCCGGCCAGCGCCCATGGGGGTTGGTCGGGGATATGCAGGCTGAACAGGTCGCCAAGGCGAATCGCCCCTTCGCATTCGACCCAGGCCGTGACGCCGCGCCGCGCCACTGCGGCGGCTTTGAACGCTTTGCCAAATCCAGGGGCGGCGGCTTCGATCACGGGGCCGGGCAGCACGCATGGACGGTTTTCCATATCGACCACCAAGGTCGCGCCTGACGGAAACTGCAATCGGGATGAGGGCGGCAGATGGGTGAAGTCCGGGATCCCCGTGACCACCATCGAGGCGCCGACCCAGCGTGGATCGAACGTCCCCAGGCCCATTTCGCTGGCGATCGCCGCCAGTTCCTCGGCTGAAAGGATCGAGAACTGCCTTGTGTTGCGGATCGTCGTGCCACGCTGATATTGCGACAAAACCCGGCTGTCGGACAGCCGGGTCAGACCGGCATGGGCCTCGCCGGCAAAACCGGCGAATGTCGCCACGACCTCCGGCAACGGGGCCGACGCCAGGCCCGCTTCACGATCGGGCACCGCGCCAAGCCAGGTCAGGGTGCCGGTGATGTCGGTTGCTTTCAGCGCGGGCAAGGGCGACCTCCGTTCTTGTTTCGCAAATCTGCGCGAAGGACCGGGGAACGGCAAGGCCAAACCCAAAAAAGAGGGGCCACTCGGGCCCCTCAAAACGCGTCATCTTGCGATGCGTCAGGTGCTTGGCTCAGGCTCCAGCCCGCCATCCGTGGGCGGCTTCGCCTTTTTGGTCTTCGGGATCGCCGTCACACTGGCGGAATTGCCACCTGCGGGGGTATCATCTTCATCCCCGCCGCGATTGAGCGCCTCACCCGCGATGATCTTGGTGATCTCAGAGCCCGTCAGGGTTTCATATTCCAACAGGCCCTGCGCCAGCCGTTCCAGATCATCGGCCTTTTCGGTCAGGATCGTCCGGGCCCGTTCATAGCCTTCGTCGACCAGCTTGCGGACCTCTTCGTCGATGATGGCTTGCATCTTGTCCGAGGCCGACATCCCGTTGCCCTGCGAGCCAAGATAGGTTTCCTGCTCGTTGGAATAATTGATATTCCCGAGAAGCTCGGACATGCCGAACTGGGTGACCATGGCCCGTGCAATCCGGGTCACCTGCTGGATATCCGAAGACGCCCCGGAGGTAACATTCGCCTCGCCAAAGGTCAGTTCCTCGGCAACCTTTCCGCCCATCGCCATGGCAATCTTTGACTTGTACTTGGTCTTTGTGACCGACAACTGATCGCGCTCGGGCAGGGACAAAACGAGGCCCAGCGCCCGGCCCCGCGGGATGATCGTCGCCTTGTGGATCGGGTCATGCTGCGGAACATTCAGGCCGACAATGGCATGGCCAGCCTCGTGATAGGCGGTCAGCTTTTTCTCATCCTCGGTCATCACCATCGAGCGCCGCTCGGCCCCCATCATGACCTTGTCCTTCGCGTTTTCGAAATCTTCCATGGTCACGAACCGCTTGCCGGTCCGGGCCGCCATCAACGCTGCCTCATTCACAAGATTGGCAAGGTCGGCGCCGGAAAACCCAGGCGTACCACGGGCGATGATCCGCAGATCCACATCGGGGCCCAACGGGGTCTTTCGCGCATGTACATGCAGGATCTTCTCGCGGCCTTTGATGTCCGGGTTCGGCACCTGCACCTGCCGGTCGAACCGGCCAGGGCGCAACAGCGCCGGGTCCAGAACATCGGGACGGTTGGTGGCAGCGATCAGGATCACACCCTCATTTGCCTCAAACCCGTCCATTTCAACCAGAAGCTGGTTCAGGGTCTGCTCTCGCTCATCATTGCCGCCGCCATAACCGGCGCCGCGATGGCGGCCAACCGCGTCGATTTCGTCGATAAAGACGATACAGGGCGCATTTTTCTTGGCTTGTTCGAACATGTCTCGTACCCGGCTGGCGCCGACACCAACGAACATCTCAACAAAATCCGAACCGGAAATCGTGAAGAACGGCACGCCTGCCTCACCGGCAATGGCCCGCGCCAAAAGGGTTTTACCGGTGCCCGGAGGGCCGACCAGCAAAGCGCCTTTGGGGATCATGCCACCGAGACGGGTGAATTTCTGAGGATCGCGCAGAAACTCGACGATCTCTTCCAGTTCCTCCTTGGCCTCGTCGATCCCGGCCACATCGTCAAAGGTGACACGCTTGGAGTGTTCGGTCAGAAGTTTCGCCTTGGATTTGCCAAAGCCCATGGCCCCGCCGCGCCCGCCGCCCTGCATCCGGTTCATGAAGAAGATCCAGACGCCGACCAACAGCAGGACCGGCCCGAACAGGGTCAGAAACGAAATAAACCCGGAGGTTTCCTGAGATTTTGCGATCACTGTGACATCGTTTGCCAGCAAGACCTCGGTCACCTCGGCCCCGTCGGGACGGACCGTGACATATTCCTGGCCGGATTGACTGGTGACGAGGATTTTTTCGCCATCAAGGACGACTCTCTCAACTTCACCACGTTCTACATTCTCGATGAAGGACGAATAACTCTGGGTCATTCCGTTCAAGGATGACTGCCCGGACGAGAACATATTGAACAGGGCCAGGACCAGTAAAAACAGGACCACCCAGAATGCGATGTTGCGTGTATTTCCCACGGCGAAAGCTCCTAAAGTCGGGCCGGGCACACGCCCCGCCGGATTGGCCATAACATAGGCATCCCTAACAAGGATTCAATGCGATAAAATCGTGGTAAAAAAGTGATCTGGCCCTTGGGTCAGATTCAAGGCCGTTCCATGGGCCAATCCGAGCAGCGGGGCGGCCAGAAACCTGTCCCCCTGCCAGAGCGCCGGGCTGGCCAAAAGCGCCGGTCGCGAATGCCCGAAGGCACGCCAGTCGCCAAGCGCAGACAGGCCCGTTTCGCCCAACGCGCGAATCTCGCACTGTTCGGGGGCGCGGGCTCGCCAGCGGCGATCCCAAAGGGCCGTTGCCGGGGCGGTCAGATCGCGAAGCTGGGCATATTCCCGCGTGACGGTCACGGTCTGGTTTTTCTCAACCAAAACAAGGCATCCGGCCAGGGTTGCCGGTTTCATGGCGGGGGATTCCAATGCGGTCAAGACGGCTTCAACCTGCGCGGAGCGTGGGCGATATGCCTGGCTCGAAACCCACCCCAATGCATGCGACAAAAGCCGCCATCTGATCTCATCCGGGGCAGCCAGGAACTCCGTTCGGTCCAATCGAACATCCCCAAGCGCGGTGACCGCCGCAAAGGAGCGCGCCGCTTCGAGGGTCGATTGCTCCAGGAATTTGCGTGTCCGCGAAAGACCTTTCGCCGTCCAGGCCAAACGCGTCGCAGATAGGCCGATTTCCGCCAAACCGGGCAGTTCGGTGCGAATGCGGGTGCGTTGAAACCGGAGATCCGCATTGGAGGGATCTTCGAACCAGGGGATGTCGCGACCAGTCAGAAATTCGCGGATGGCGCTGCGGGATTGCCCGAGAAGCGGGCGCAGCCAGAAAAGGTCCCGGTCCTGCTGCATGGCGGCCATGGCCGACAGCCCGTCGACGCCCGAGCCGCGCGCCAGCCGCATCAGGAATGTTTCGGCGACATCGTCCTCCGTATGGCCCAGAAGAACGCCCTCGCTTCCGACGGCGGCCGCATGGGCCGCGATCAGCGCGCGGCGGGCGCGACGGGCATTGTCCTGAAGGTTGCCGGTTTCCGGGCGGTCCGTCCAGCGGAGTGTTTTATGAGACAGGCCCAGTCTTGCCGCCAATTGCCCGACCCCGGCCGCCTCGGCCGCAGCTTCGGGGCGCAATCCATGGTCCACGGTCACCACGTCCAGCGTCACGCCGCAGCTTGACGCCCAGTCGGCTGCCAACACCAACAACGCCGTTGAATCCCCGCCCCCGGAACAGGCGATTGTCAGGTGCCCCGGCCTGCGCCCGGACAGGCATTCCGCAAGGGCTGCCTGGAAATCCGTCGTCAGGTCACCGGTCACAACGCACAGTTGAGCGCCGCCATGTCCCGCCTGGCGAGGCTGGCCGCCTCGGCCTCCGGATAGCGAATGCCGACCTCATTCAAGGTCAGGCAGGCGTCGTTGTTCTGGCCGATCTTGTCGAGGCTGATCCCAAGCTTGTAGAGCGCATCCGGCGCGATCCTGTTATCCGGGGCCGAGGAAAACGCCTGAAGATAACTGCGCGCGGCGTTGGACCAGTCCCGCATACCCGACAGGGCCTCGCCCCGCCAATATTGTGCCTCGGCAGTCAGTGGACCACCAGGATAGGCCTCGGTAAAGGCCAGGAAAGCGTCGGCGGCGGCTTCGTAATTCCCCTCGTCAAATGCGGCTTTGGCCTTGTCGAAATCCACCTCTTCACTGACCGCCAGTTCGGCGGTATCGGAGGTCGTGGGATTGGTGGTGTCGTTGACGTTCACCTGGTTGGGATCAGGCCCGCCCAGCGTGGTCGCCTCGCCCAGTTTGGTCACGTCGCCGCCTTCCAGTTCGACCAGGCGAAACTCCAGATCGCCGATCCGGTTGGTGCCGTCCTTGACCACGCGCTCGACGCGATGCTCCAACCGCTCCACCATGCCAGTGATGCGCGACAGCTCGGCCTCAAGGGAATCAAGCCGCTGCAAATAGCTTTCGCCGGTTACGGTCGTACCAGCCCCGGTGGTCGACAGCTCGCGATTGAGCCGCTGAATTTCGGCGTAAAGCAGGCTCAATTCCTGGCGAATATCGGCAAGGGTTTCCGCGCGGCTTTGCGCGGTCACAGGACCGGCAAAGGCAAAGGCAAGGGCAAGACAACAGGCAAGTATCAGACGCATGGGCGGGGAACCTTTTGGGATCAGCTGTTTCCGGCGGAGACCACGGTCACGGCCCGGCGGTTCTTGGACCAGCAGGACTCGGTCGAGCAAATCTCAAGCGGGCGCTCCTTGCCGTAGGTCACGGTTGTCAGACGGGTTGCGGCGACCCCTTTGGACAGGAGATAGGATTGCACCGCACTGGCCCGGCGGGCCCCAAGAGCAAGGTTGTATTCGCGGGTGCCCTGCTCATCCGCATGGCCTTCGATCAGAGCGTTGAAGCTGCCGTTATCCATGAGCCAGGCGGCCTGAGCGTCCAGGATCGACGAGGCTTCTGGCCCAAGTGTGGCTTTGTCGACTGCGAACAACACCCGATCCCCCACCGAGGCGTTGAAAAACTGAGGTGTCTTGTAGTCGAAGGTCTGTTCGGTATTGCCCAACAGACCGTCATTGGGATTGATCCCACCGGTACACGCCCCCAACAGGGCAAGCGCGCCGAGGGCCGTTGTGATTTTCTGAAGGCTCATGTCTTGCCCCTTTTTCTGGTTCTGACCGGGTTATATCATCTGGTCCAGGCTTTGGGAATTTAAGAAGCGTTACGGCAACAAGGCGGACCAGGACGGGTCCGAGGCGTGACCAGGAATATCGACCTTCTGCAGGTTTCGCCCTGAAATATCGACCGAATAGATCGACGGCGCCCCCGAGCTTCCCCGGCTTTCGCGGAAGAACATCAAAACCCGCCCATTTGGCGACCAGGTGGGGGCTTCATCCTTGAACGAGGCCGTCAAAAGCCGTTCTTCGCTGCCATCGGTGCGCATAACGCCGATATGGAACCGTCCGCCCGCAATCTTGGTGAAGGCAATCAGGTCACCGCGTGGCGACCAGACCGGCGTGGCATAACGGCCGTCGCCAAATGAAATCCGTCGTGCATCGCCGCCGCCTGCCGGCATGATGTACAGCTGTTGCGTGCCCGAACGGTCGCTTTCAAACACGATCTGGCGGCCATCGGGCGAATAGGACGGCGCAGTTTCAATGGCCGGTGAACGGGTCAGGCGCGTCCTGGCGCCCGAGGACAGTGACAGCCGATAGATATCGGTATTTCCATTGTCAAAAAGCGACAGCAAGATCGTATCGCCATCCGGCGCGAAGCGTGGTGAAAAGGACATGCCCGACAAAGATCCAATGGCTCTTTCACGCATCGTGGCGAGATCCAGCAGCACCGCCTGCGGCATTCCTGAGGCATAGGATGTATACATCACCTGCCGCCCATCGGGCGAGAAACGCGGTGCGAGGACCAGATTGCGGTCATCGGTCAGACTTTGCCGGTTCTTGCCGTCATAATCCATGATCGCCAATTGCTTGCGACGGTTTCCCTTTGGCCCGCTTTCAGCGACATAGACCACGCGGCTGTCGAAATAGCCCTTTTCACCGGTCAGCCTCTGATAGATCGCATCCGCCACTTTATGCCCCATGCGGCGCGAGTCCTTGCGGCCACCGGCGAATTGCAGCCCCTCGCCAAGGGGCGTCTGGGCAAAGACATCGAACAGGCGGAACTTGACGTTCAACTTGCCGTTTTCCAGCGTCACCGACCCGGTCACCAGCGCCTGCGCATTGATCGCCTTCCAATCGGCGAATTGCACCGGCGCGTCGAAATTGGATATGCCGGAAATATGTGCCCGCGCCGGAATTTCGCGAAACAGACCCGAGCCGACCAGATCATCCACCACAACTTGGCTGATTTCCTTGGCCAGGCTTCGCGCGGCAGAGTTTTCCGCGACAAAATCAGGGACCGCAAAGGGCATTGGCTCGATCACACCTTCGGTGATTTCGATCCTCAAGGGGCCGGTCGACTGTGCCGCCACCGGACCGGACAGGGCGGCCAGGGCGCAAATTATGGCGAGGAGGGTCGCAGGAGGTCTCATTTGATCCTCATCTTTTCAGGGTTGAATGTCAGTTCCATCTCTTTCCAGCTATCATATTTTGCCGGGTCGAGTTGGAAATTATTGGCCGCGCGGACAATCGCCCGACGGGCGGCGTCATACGCGGATTGGCGCGCGGCGGCGGAACCGTCCGTGGCATTGATCATCCGAAAGCTCTCCATCATTGGACGGCCCTCGGGATCAAGGGAAAACCCGACGGTTACAGTGATCAACAATGCCTCAGCCGACAGTGAGCCGGTATTCCACTTGTCACCTATGGCGGTGCGGATGGCCGAAATTTCGCCTTCGGACATGGGGGGTGCGGTGCGACCAGCACCGTTTTGCCGCGTCACGCCCCTGGCCTGTTCCTCGGCCTGAGCGGCGGCCAGCGCCTCGGCAATGGCGCGGGCTTCTGCGTCTTTCTCGGCCAGTTGAGCGGGACGCCCCTTGGGACGGCTGGAGCGTTCCGGCGCCGCGGTCTCGGCCTGTTCGTCGGCCTCGGTCACGATTTTGGTGGCGGATTGATCCGGGGCGGTATCGACCGCTTCATCGGCCGGGTCGGTGGCATCAAGGTCGGGTGCGGTCTCGGTTTTCGTCTCGGGGTCAGGCGTTGCATCCGGTTCCGGCTCGGGCGAGGGGGTCGAATCAATCCGCGGCGCCCTGGCCTCGGGCAGCATCATCGCAAGCTGGTCCGGCTGGTTGCGCCCGGTCTGATCGCGGTTGGAAATCTGTGCGTTCGGCACAATCAGCGTCGCGCCATTTTCAACGGTGGTCGATTGATCCGCCAGATCCGGCGCATCGGTCTGGGCATTGGCCTGAAAATTCCGGTTGGCCAGCGAAAGATCCGGCGCGTTGCCCGCCAGTTGGGGATTGTCCGGGGGACGGGTGATCACCTCATTCGGGCGGTCGCCCTCGGCGGGCGTCTCTGGCGCGGAATCGTCCGTGGCGCCGGTCGTCGGTTGCAAAAGCTCTGCCTCGACCGAAGGTGCGTCCGAGCGCAGCGCCTCAAACTCCGACACGGACAAGATCGCAACCTCGGTCACCGCCGGAGGGTCGGGAGGGTCGCCGTCAAACAACGGGCCGCCGATCACCGCCCAGCCGATCAGGGCCACATGGCCAATCCCGCTTATGTAGGTGCCGGTTTCCAATCCATCGACCTAGTTGTCGCCGTTCATCAACGGACCGCCGCTGTCGGTGACCAGCCCGATATTGCGGAAGCCACCTGCGTTGAGCGCCCCCATCACCTGCATAACCCTCTCATACGGGATGGCGCCGTCGGCACGCAGGAACAGCTTGTCATCCTGCCGTTCGGCGGCGATGGCACGCAGTTTCGGGATCAGCTCCGCGTCTTCGATTGGCGTGGCCTGCAACACAAGATGGCCGTCACGGGCGATGGCAAGGGTCAGCGGCTCTTCCTCTTCGGCGGGTAGCGGGGTGGCCGCGGTTTTTGGCAATTCCACCGGCACACCCACAGTCAAGAGCGGTGCGGCGACCATGAAGATGATCAGCAGAACCAGCATCACATCGACAAAGGGGGTTACATTGATTTCAGCCATCGGACGCGAGCGCTGACGCCGGTTGCGCCGTTTGCCGCGGTCTTTTGTGACGGTTCCGGCCCCCATGGCTCAGCTATCCAGCTGGCGCGACAGGATGGTCGAGAACTCATCCGCGAAACTGTCGAGCCCCGCGGTGATCTTGTCCGCATCCGCCGACAATTTATTATAGAAAATGACCGCCGGGATCGCCGCCAACAGGCCAAGGGCCGTGGCCACCAGCGCTTCGGCAATACCGGGGGCAACAACCGCCAGATTGGTCGATTGCTGAAGCGCGATATCCTGAAACGCGTTCTTGATCCCCCAGACCGTGCCGAACAGCCCGACAAAGGGCGCGGTTGACCCGACCGTGGCCAAAAAGGTCAGCCCGTTATTCAGACTTTCGGTTTCGCGGTGGATCGCGACATCCATTGACCGTTCGATCCGCGCCGTCGCCCCGGCAATCAACGCCCCGTCCGACCGGTGCGACTTGTGCCATTCAGACATGCCTGCACAGAAGATCTTTTCCGAAGCCCCGCGCGGTTTTGCTCCGATTTTCTCAAACAGCTCATCCAGCGGCTCCCCCGACCAGAAGGCTCGGTCGAACATGGCCGCTTCGCGCCGGGCAACGCGGAAATTGATGAATTTCTGAAAGATGATGGCCCAGCTCCAGAATGAGGCCAGGATCAGTGCCAGCATCACAAGTTGTACAAGGAAAGTGGCACGCCAGAACAGGGCGAGGATCGAAAAATCCACAGTCTGTACGGCGGCGAGTGTTTCTGTTTCCATCAGCCCGCTCTCAAAATTCGCTTAACCGCTCGTGCCGGCGGCCTTGACCGCAGCATAACAAGCCCTGTGCATCAATACCAAGTATTCCGGGCTTGACCAGCGGTCAGAGGCCCAGTTTTCGGCGAATATCTGCCGGAATGCGTGCTGGCCGCCCAGTATCCTTCAGGCAAACCAGAGTGATCTCGGCCTGAAACAGGGTTTCAGAACCGCGTCGGACCCTCTGGTCCAGAGTGATCCGCGCCCCGGTGACCTGCAAAAGCGCGGTTTCCACTGAGAGAATATCGTCGAACCGCGCCGGGATTAGGTAATCGGCGGCGACTCGGCGGACCGCAAAAACGATCCCGGCGTCGGCGCGAAGCCGCATCTGGTCGACACCGAGGGCACGGATCATTTCGGTCCGGCCCCTCTCAATGAATTTCAGGTAATTGGCATAATAGACGATGCCGGCCAGATCCGTGTCTTCATAATAGACGCGGATCTCGACCTCATGCGGTTTCATCGCTGTCCACCAACAGGGTTCCGGCCCGCGCCGCCAGCCGCATTGCATGCGCGCTGTCTGTGGCCGAGGGCGGCAGAACCGGGTCATAGGCCGCGCGCATCAGAGCCGCGTAATTCGGCTTCACGATGCAGACGCCGCTTGGCATGACGGCAAGGGGGCTGTCGGTATCAAACGCTTCATCCCCCCACAGGAGCAGCGCCTGAACCATTTGCGTGACCCCTATTGTATGCACCGGGGTTTCGGCCATGTTTTCATCATAGCGCAGTAATACGATGCAGACCCGTATCGCGCCGTTTTCGTCGAAATTGAAGGTCCGGTACTGATTGGCGCCGCTGCGCTTCAGGCTGGCCATCAGGATGTCAAAATCCGGCAGAAGCTGGTCGAGATTCGGCACCATCGACAACTCATCCCAGTCCGAGCAGAAAAAGATCATCAGGTTGGCACCGAGTTCCGGGTCGGTTTCCACGAATTCCAACTCCGGGATCGCCAGCACAGATTGCATCGCGTCCTTCATATGGGCCAGTGTTTCGTCATCGATGCCGAAGACAACAGGCGCGATCGGACGGCCCCAGCGGGAAAACCGATAGCTGCCGTCCTTGGCAGTGAACAGGGCCTGGACGCGGCCGGCGGCGAGGGCGGTATCAGTCAAGTATTCTCTCCAAACAGGTCATTCCGGGCCGAGGGGCGCGGTGCCTCCAGCCCGAGGTGGCGCCACGCTCGGGCCGCCAGCATGCGCCCCCGAGGGGTTCGCTGGATCAGACCCTGCTGCAGCAGGTAGGGTTCGATCACCTCTTCTATGGCATCGCGGGCCTCTGACAATGCGGCAGATAGTGTCTCGACCCCCACCGGACCGCCGCCATAATGCTCGGCCATCAGTTTCAGATACCGCCGGTCGGCGCCGTCGAGGCCCAGTTGATCGACCCCGAGCCGCGTCAGAGCCCGGTCGGCGGTCTTGCGGTCGATGGTTCCGTCGCCTTCGACCACGGCAAAATCGACCACCCGGCGCAACAGCCGGCCCGCGACGCGGGGGGTGCCACGCGCCCGGCGGGCAATCTCACGGGCACCATCGGCATCGGCAGCGGCCCCCAGAAGATCGGCGTTGCGGGATACGATCTGCAACAACTCCGCCTCGGAATAAAACTCAAGCCGGGTCGGGATGCCGAACCGGTCGCGCAAGGGTGTGGTCAACAGGCCAAGGCGTGTTGTCGCCCCGACCAGCGTGAAAGGCTGGAGGTCGATACGAACGGTTCGCGCCGCCGGTCCCTCACCGATCACAAGATCCAGTTCGTAATCTTCAAGCGCCGGATACAGAACCTCTTCGACCGCTGGATTGAGGCGGTGAATTTCGTCGATGAACAGGACGTCGCGCGCATCGAGATTGGTCAGAATGGCCGCGAGATCCCCGGCGCGGGCCAGGACCGGCCCCGAGGTCATGCGGAAATTCACGCCCAGTTCGCGTGCAATAATCTGGGCCAGGGTGGTCTTGCCAAGACCGGGCGGACCATAGAACAACGTGTGGTCCATGGCCTGCCCCCGTCGACGGGCGCTTTCGATGAACACTTTCAGATTGGCGCGCGCCTCCTCCTGGCCGATGAAACTGTCCAACTCGGTCGGACGCAACGCCCTGTCGGCATCGCTCGGCTGCGCCTCGGGGCGGAGCGTCGGATCGGGCTCGGTCATCGGTCAGCCTTTCGGGGCCAGAAGGCGCAGGCACAGACGTATCAGGTCTTGCGTGCTCGCCTCGGGTGCGTCGGTTGCGGCTTCGGCAATGGCCATGGCCGCCTCGCCCTGTCCATAGCCGAGATTGACCAGCGCCGAAAGCGCATCTGCGCGGCTGGCCACACCGGTATCGGGTGCTGTGACCGGCGGCGGCACCGGCCGGTCATCTGGATCAACGACGGCACCGCTTGGCGCGACCGGTGCCGGGGCTGCATCACTTGCGCCCAATGCCATCATGGCCGGTGCTTTGTCTTTCAGCTCGGTCACCACACGCTGGGCCAGTTTCGGCCCGACCCCGGGGGCCGCCTTGATCGCCGCCGCGTCCCCAAGAGTGATCGCCAGCGACAGGGCATCGACGCCAAGCGTTCCCGCAATGGACAATGCCGCCTTGGCTCCGACACCCTGCACAGAGGTCAATAGCCGGTGCCATTCCTTTTCTGCCAGCGTGGTAAACCCGTAAAGCTGCAACAGATCCTCACGCACCACGAGGTCGGTAAAAAGCGCGACCATACCGCCCGCTGCCGGCATCAGCGCAAGGGTTGGCTGACTGCAATAGACGATATAACCGACCCCGCCCGTGTCGATCAAAACATGATCCTCACCCTTGTGGTCAAGACGTCCGGTCACCTTGCCGATCATGACGCGACCTCAGCCTTGGCAATGGCCCGTTCCAGTCGACCGGAAAACTGCGCGTGATGGGCGTGGCACAGTGCGATGGCGAGCGCGTCGGCGGCATCCGCGCTGTCGAACTGGGCGGCGGGGAGTTGGGTTTTCACCATATGGGCGACCTAATCCTTATGGGCATGCCCCACCCCAACCACGACCTTCTTGACCGTATTGGGGGCATATTCCGCGACCCGCAGCCCGGCCTGCGCCGGAACCAAAAGGGCAATGGCCCGAGCCTGCCCCAGTTTCAGCGTCGCCGCACCGTTGGAATTGACGAAAGTCTGCTCGACCGCGGCCTCGGTCGGCACATAATGCTGGAAGACATCGAAAAGCTGTTCATGCAGGGCCAGAAGCCGGTCGGCCAGATCCCCCGCCCCGGTCCGGCAGGTGCCGTTTGCCACATGAAAAAGCCGCGCGCCGTCAACCTCGACCACGCCCCATCCGGTGGCCCGTAGCCCCGGATCAATCCCAATCACCCGCATCGCTGCCCGACCTTTTTCGTTCTTGTTGTCCAGAGAGCTAGCACGAAACATGAACATTGGCCAGCAAGCATCGCCGGACCCAAGAAAATTTTGCGGCAATTTCTGTCGAATTGTGGCGATTTGGTCGGTTTCCAACAGGAATTGTCGGTTTCGAATTCCAAAGCCCGACACATGCAATTTGCGCATTTCAGCCATGCGATTTCAACAATTGTAACTGCCCGATTCGAGGCGTAGATGCCGCGCTTCACACGGGATTCTCCAACGGATCCCAACCAGACCTCAAACAGAAGGACGTGCAAGATGGCTGTTATTGAACCCCCCCGTGCAGCTCCGTTCGGCGCTGAAACCATTTACCATGGCGTGACCATGGCAGAAACGCTCGCGACGCGTTTGCATGCCTGGTATGAGGCCCGGTCGACCCGTAAAGAACTGGTCAAACTGTCAGATCGCCAGCTGGACGATATCGGTCTTAGCCGCAGCGACATTGCCCGTCTCTGATCCTTTCAGAACGTGATTTTCAAGGCCGCGCCCAATGGTGCGGCCTTTCTCATTCTGGCAATCGGTCAGAGAAAATCAGACTGAAGCAGTGTCAATGCCTCGTGCATCTGCACGGTTACCGGATCCGGATGCATGAAGAATTTCCCGATCATCTGACCCGGGGTTGGATCGGCAATCGCGCTCAGCCTGTCGCGATAGCTCCGCTCGCCGATTTCCATCATGATGAACCCCTTCAACATGAAGAACAAAAAGGCCACCCGGATGAATGCCCCCCAAGGCAAGCGCGGACGCGCGGCACCTTTTAGGGCGTTTCGAAACCGCCTGGACTTTGACTTTTTGTCGAATTGGCGCAGAGACGCGCGGAATTCATCGAGGGAAGATTGGCTCATGGTCCCTCCTCTCTACCTCACGGATTGGGCGAAATTATGGAGCCGGACCCTGAAGAATCCGTTAAAGCCGTCAGGCCGTCTTTTGCAGCGTCAACGTGGTCCACTCGCCCAACACGTCGCGAGCTTTTTCGGAAAACCCGACCGCACCGTAAGCGGCAAGAACCTCTTCGGCCTGTTCGTTCAGGATTCCGGACAAAACGGCATGGGCATTGGGCGCGGCGTGGTGGGCCATATCGGGGGCCATATCGACCAGAGGCCCTTTCAGAATATTGGCAAATATCAGGTCATAGAGGGCACGCTCTCCCAGGGTGGAATGGTCAAAACCAGCTGCCTCTACGACGGGAAAGGCACCTTCCATCCCGTTGAAACCGAGATTGGCAATGGCCGTGTCCACCGCAACCTCGTCGATATCGCTGGCAATAACCTGCGACGCGGGCCAGATCCGAGCCGCCGCCATGGCCAGCACGGCCGTACCACAGCCGATATCGGCAATATTGGCCCCCCGGACCCCAAGATTGTCCAAGCGATCCAGCGCGATCAGGCATCCTTGCGTCGTCCCGTGATGGCCGGTGCCAAACGCCATGGCGGCGTCAATGGCGAGGGGCACGACATTGGCCGGCACCTTGTCCGCATCATGGCTGCCATACAGAAAGAACCGACCCGCGATGACCGGTGCCAGTTCTCGGCGCACATGGGCCACCCAGTCGGTTTCCGGCAATTCCGAGATCACGAAGGATTTTGCGCCATGTGCCGCGGCCAACAAGTCCAGTGCCGTATCATCCGGGGTCTCGACAAAATAGCCGCCAACCTCCCAAAGGCCCGAGCCGTCTTCAATTTCGAACACACCAATGCCGGTCGGCTCTGGCATCACAGCCGCCTCCATCGCGTCGGCCAGAGCCTGGGCCCTGTCCCGCTGGGGGAGGGTCGTAAATGCGGTAAACGTGGGCAATGGTTCAGACCTTCGTGCCGATGGGACAGGTGACGCCGGTGCCCGCGATCCCGCAATAACCGCCCGGGTTCCTGGCCAGATATTGCTGGTGGTAATCCTCAGCATAAAAATAGGTTTCGGCCGGACCAATCTCGGTCGTAATCGCACCAAATCCCGCCGCCGACAACCGCGGCGCGAAATCTGCGGCCGAGGCTCTGGCCGCCTCGGCCTGTTCCGCGGTGGTTGTATAGATGGCCGAGCGGTATTGCGTGCCCCGATCATTTCCCTGCCGCATACCTTGCGTCGGGTCATGGTTGTTCCAGAACGTGGCCAGCACCTCGTCAATCGAGATTTCCGACGGAAGATAGGTGACCTTTACGATTTCGGTATGTCCGGTCTGACCGCTGCACACCTCTTGATAGGTCGGATTGGGAGTGATCCCACCCTGATAGCCAACCGAGGTCACCCAGACACCGGGCAGGGTCCAGAACAGACGTTCAGCCCCCCAGAAACACCCCATCCCGAGATAAATGTCAGCAGCCCCTTCCGGCACGCCCCCTTGCAACGGTCGGCCATTGACGAAATGGCTGTCGGCGGTTGGTATCGGGGTGGAGCGACCGACCAATGCGGTCTCGGCACTGGGCAGTTCCAGCTTTTTGCGGGCAAACAGGGTCATGACATGTCTCGGTTAGCTTCTTCGCCCTATATGGCAGCCGTCAAGGGTCGCGGCAAGGGTTGGGCGCGGCAAGGGGGGGTCATCAACCGGCAGGCATCGCAGCGCGACGACTGCTGAACACCGTCTCGTTCCCGCGATCCGGATGGCGCGGAATCAACAGCGCCAGACCAAGCGAGATCAGGGCCATCGCCGCCGCCAGGCCGAAAACCGCCGTCGGCGAAGAGATCCAGAGATAGCCCAGCACCGCCGGCAGGCTGACCGCGGCGATGTGGTTGATCGTAAAAGCCACAGCCGCGGTCGGGGCGATATCCTCAGGGTCAGAGATTTTCTGAAAATAGGTCTTCTGCGCAAAGGCCAAGGCAAAGAACAGGTGATCCAGAATATAAAGGGCCGCAGCCAGCCAAGCCGGCCAGTCGAACACGTAAATCCCGCCATAGGCGACAAAGACGATCGTAAGGCCGATATATTCCCAGACCAGCGCCCGCCGTTCACCAAACACCGAAACAATACGCCCCATCAGCGGTGCAAAAATCATGTTGGCCACATAGTTGATCAGGAACAGGGCCGTCAGCGTGTGAACATTGAAACCGAAGCGTTCGACCATCATGAATGCCGCGAAGACGATGAATATCTGGCGGCGGGCACCTGCCATGAACTGGATCGCGTAATACAGCCAATAGCGGCGTTTCAGGATGATTTTGCGGGCCTGTGGAGTGGGATTTTCAAACTGCGGAAAGGCCAGGATGGCGTACACCGTCAACAAAACAGTGGCTCCTCCGGCGATCATATAGGCCATATTATAGGTGAGGCCGAAGAACTTCCATCCGACCACGATCAGCCCATAGGCCACCAGGGACGCACCTGAGCCGATGGCCACCAGCCAGCCCAGCACCTGCGGAGCGCGCCTGCGGTCGATCCATTGCAGTTGCAGCGACTGGTTCACCGTTTCGAAATAATGGTATCCGATGGAACTGATCAGGGTCGTTGCCAACAACCCGCCGAAGCTTGGAAACCAGGCGGTAATGCCGGTGGCAATGCCCAGCGCCATCAGGGACACAATACCCAACACCTGCTCGCGCATGAATATCAGGACGGCGATCACGCCAACGGCCAGAAAACCCGGCAGTTCCCGCACCGAATGCAACCAGCCGATCTTGACCCCGTCAAACCCGGCAACCTCGACCACGAAATTGTTCAAGAGCGCGTTCCAGACAGAGAAGGACAAGGGCGAGGCCACGGCCATAATCGCCAGGAGCACCACCGGCTGACGCCAAAAGGGCAACTCATGGGTGTCGGACAGGGAGATGATTTTGAGACCGCGCATGAAGCGGCTCTAACCTGTAAAAGGGGGCCACGCCATCGGATAATGCCACATATCCGCTCGTAATCTTGCCATAATCATTTGGGAATAGGGTGCGGTTATCAGTAACCTGACGGGGCCAGGACATGCATCCATATAAGGCACAGCCGGACCGCGCATTTTGGAAAAACGGCGTTGAAAACCGTCCAACTCGGGCTGTCCCGGACCTGTGGACCCCGAAATTTCCGATGCCCGAAAATAGCCGCGTGGCCAGCTATGGCTCGTGCTTTGCACAGCATATCGGCCGCGCTCTGGAGGAAAGGGGCCTGACGTGGCTGCGCTGTGAATCCCCGCCCCACGGGATGCGGGCAGACAGCCAGGCGCGCTTTGGCTATGGCCAGTTCTCCAGTCGAACCGGCAATATTTACACCGCCTCCATGCTGGAAAACTGGTGCAAATGGGCTCTTGAAGGCGCCCCCATGCCCGAAGAGATCTGGGAAACCGAAACCGGCCACTTTGACCCTTTGCGACCTAATCTGGAGCCAGGTGGATTTGCCACGCAGGACGAAGTGTTGGCCGCGCGCAAAACGACGGTTGCCGCGTTTCGGAAATCCATCCTCGGTGCGGATATGTTCATTTTCACCCTCGGGCTGACGGAACGCTGGGTGAACCGGGAAACGGGGATGGAATACCAAATCTGCCCAGGCACCCTCGCCGGCAGTTTTGACCCCGACCTGCATCAATTCGACAATATGGATTATGCGGCGGTCGATGGTGCCCTTTCCCGCGCCATTGCGATCATGCGCCGGGCTAATCCGGATTTGCAGATCCTTTTGACCGTATCCCCGGTGCCGCTGACGGCGACCGGCGATGACAAACATGTCCTTGTCGCCAGCACCTATTCCAAATCCGTGCTGCGGGCCGTCGCGGGGGCCGCAGCGGCAAGGGACGGGATCGACTATTTCCCCTCGTATGAGTTGATCACCGCACCGACGATGCGTGGCTCGCTCTACCTGCCGAACCAACGTCAGGTCGCGGATAATGGCGTGCGCTTTGTCATGCAGCATTTCTTTGAGGCTCAGGGCCTGTCCCACCTCAAACGAAAAGCACCGCAAGCTCTGTCCACGCTCACCTGCGAGGAAGAATTGCTGGACGCTTTCGGAGGTGCGGCATGAGATTGGCGGTCATCGGAAATTCCCATGTCGGCGCCCTGAAAAAAGGATGGGACCGAAGCGTCGCGGCGGAATTTCCGGGCATCTCCATCTGTTGGTTCGCCTCGCCCAAAACCCGCATGACCGAAATCCACCCTGAGGCCGGTGCCCTTGTGCCCCGCACACCGGAACTGGAGCGTGACATCGCCTTCACATCGGACGGTCTGACCCGGATCGAAGCCGACAGCTTTGACGCCTTTCTGGTCGTCGGGCTGAACCGACGCCTGGAACGCCAGATCGGCAATTTCTGCACCCCGTTTAGCCAGGCGGCGCGCCTTGCGGCACTGGAAGATTATTGGGAAGGGTCCAACCACCTGAAATTGGTGGAAAAACTTCGTCGGATCACCAACAAACCTATCCACAGCGCCCACGCACCACTGAAATCCGGCACGGACGGCACCGGCGGCACGGCGGAATACGAAACCTATCTTACCGCATCCAATGCCCGCGTCTTCGCCCCGATTGAGGTCGCCTTGGTGCCCCAACCCGCCGATACCAGGGTCGGTGCGACCCGTACCGCGCCGAAATTCGCCAAAGGCTCGGAGCGCTTGGAAACCGGCCGTGCGTTGGACGGCCTGGCCCATTCCGAGGATGAACCGTTCCACATGAATGGCACCTATGGCGCGATTTGGATGCGCGGTTTTCTGCAAACCGCCGCCTGAACGAAAAAGGCCGCGCCCAAAAGGCACGGCCCACTTTCGTAAGGTCGAAGAAAATCAGTTCTTCGCGTAGAATTCGACCACCAGGTTCGGTTCCATCATCACCGGATAGGGCACGTCCGACAGGGCCGGAGTGCGCACGAATTCGGCCTTCATCTTGGAATGATCGACATTCAGATATTCCGGCGTGTCCCGCTCGGACGATCCGGCGGCTTCCAGAACCAGCGCCATCTGCTTGGACTTGTCGCGCACCTCAACCACATCTCCCTCTTGTACACGGTAGGACGGGATGTTGACGCGCTGACCGTTCACGGTGACATGGCCGTGATTCACGAACTGACGGGCGGCAAAAACGGTTGGCACGAATTTCGCACGATAGACGACGGCGTCCAGCCGGCGCTCCAGCAGGCCGATCAGGTTTTCACCGGTATCGCCCTTCACGCGCTCAGCTTCGGCATAGATGCGGCGGAACTGCTTTTCGGTCAGATCGCCGTAATAGCCTTTCAGCTTCTGCTTGGCGCGCAGCTGAATGCCGAAATCGGACAGCTTGGCCTTGCGGCGCTGACCATGCTGGCCCGGGCCATATTCACGACGATTGACTGGGGATTTCGGACGACCCCAGATGTTTTCACCCATCCGGCGGTCAATCTTGTACTTGGCAGACGTGCGTTTCGTCACGGCTGATCTCCTTCTATGTGAACGCGCCTGCGCGCGACGAAGGGCGTTGTCCTTTGGCCGGAGCCCGACAGGCATCCCCTTGCGGGGGCCACCAACACCAATGAAACCGGCCTTGCGGCCAGATGGGCGGCTTATAAGCCCTGTTGCCGCCCTGTCAATGGGGGATTCACACGCCCAAGGGTTCCCGCTATGATCTCGTTCGGATCAAAGGCGCAGGCAGGTGCGATGAAACAGGTGATCAAGTCCTTCACACAGGGCAAGGGCGGCAGTTGGTTGATTTCAAGCTGGCTGAAATTCGTCAGCCTGACCTCGCGCCACATCTATGACCCGCCGGACCCAGACGCGCGTTTTGGCACCAACGGGCCGGTCATCTACGCAACCTGGCATGGCCAGAATTTCATTTTCGCTTTCCGGTTTCGGAACCGCAAATACCCGCATTTGATGGTCGCGCTGCATGGGGACGGTCGGATGATCGGCCAGGCGATGGCAAATCTCGGCGTCCCGCTGATCTTCGGAAGCGGCGGAGCGGCCAAGGACCAGAAAAAGAAAGGTGGCGCGAGGGCGTTTCTGCAAATGATCAAGGCCCTGCGCGCAGGCCACTCGGTCACGCAAACGGCGGATGTTCCAAAAACCGCACGCGAAGTTGGGGATGGGATCCTCCTGATGGCCCGCAAAAGCGGCGCGCCCATCATCCCCGTTGCGATGACGACATCACGCCGGACGATCCTGAAAACCTGGGACCAAATGCAATGGAACTGGCCTTTCTCCCGCATGGTCTTTGTCGAGGCACCCGCCATAAGGATCCCTGATGACGACAGCGACCTTCAACCCTTCCGGGAGCAGCTGAAAACCGCCCTCGACACTGCCCAACTCCGGGCATTCACCCTGGCCGACCGCTAGCTTCTTCTTGGCGAAATTACTCCCGCCGGAGGCCCGCACGAGGGCCTGTCAAAGACGCGCCCGAGATAAGGGAATGCGCGCGACAGCGCGTTCAATCGGATTGCGCCGCCGCCGCCAAAGCGCCGGGCAAAGCCGCTGCGAATAGATCGATATCTTCTTCTGGACCGCAGGAGATGCGGATACAGCGGTCCTGCGGCGCGACAAAAGGCATCCGGACAAAAACCCCCGACGCCACCAGATTGGCCAGAACCGCCCTGGCAAAACCCGCGTCCCGGCCACAATCCACCGCCACAAAATTCGTCGCGGATGGGATCGCGGCAAGCCCGTGTTCCAAGGCGATCTCGGCAATTCGCTGACGGCAGGAATCCACATCTGACAGAATCTGCTCCAGATGGCGCGCATCTGTCAAAGCTTCGACGGCACCGGCCTGGGCGATGCGATTGACGCCGAAATGGTTCCGCACCTTGTTGAACGCATCCATCAGTCCCGCAGCACCGATGCCATATCCAATCCGCGCACCCGCCATGCCATAGGCCTTGGAAAAGGTTCGGAATCGGATCACCCGCTCATCCATGATGTCAATATTCGGCGCGGTTCCCTCTGGGGCGAACTCGATATAGGCCTCATCCAGAATCAACAACGCACCCTCCGGCACCGCTGCGATCATGGCCTCGATCACGCTGGCCGGATGCCAGGTGCCCATCGGATTGTCGGGATTGGCCAGATAGATCAGCTTGGCGTCGCAATCCGCCGCCGCCTCAATCAAACCGACCGGATCCTCCCAATCACCGGCATAGGGCACTTTCACCAGATCACCGCCGAAACCTTCCACGTGATAATTGAAGGTCGGATAGGCCCCGTCCGAGGTCACAATCCTATCTCCCGGTTCGATCAGCATCCGCACGAGATACCCAAGCAACCCGTCAATTCCCTCGCCCACGACGATATTTTCGACCGGTACGTCCAGATGGTCCGACAGCGCGACCTTCACATCATGGTTTTCCGGATCGCAATATTTCCAGACCTCGTTCGCCGCCCGTTTCATCGCGCCGACCGCGCGGGGCGAGGGGCCAAACCCGTTCTCATTCGCGCCGAGCCGCGCCGTGAAGGGCGCCTGCCGGGCGCGTTCCTGGGTCTCAGGGCCGACAAAGGGAACCGTCGAAGGCAGAGAGGCGACAAGCGGGGTGTATCGAGGACCGGACATAAGCAGCAGCAAATCCTATTCTTCAAGGGGCGACAAGGTTTGATATGGGCAGAAATCGTTACCGGAACATGGCTGCGCCTTTCGGTCTTCCACCGCCGCTCAACCAGCTTTTGAATATCGGTATCCCAGAAAAAAGGAAAGAACCGACAGGGTGCCAAATCCGATCATCGCGATACTGATGGTGCGGAACGTGCCATCATAAAACGTCGTCACCAGCACCGCGCACAAAAATCCGAACACCATATTCAGGGCCCCTTTGATCGAGGCGGCAAATCCCTTC
>Ga0070726_10001639_pt1 | contig 21961 bp, 16 predicted proteins | sample tdAd471_FD_67275 | JGI IMG/M metagenome (GOLD analysis project Ga0070726, IMG submission 67275) | Marine sediment microbial communities from the Atlantic coast under amendment with organic carbon and nitrate - tdAd47.1 | ecosystem: Environmental > Aquatic > Marine > Coastal > Sediment | place... | reverse complement strand
GCTCGTGTGCCGAGTGGAACTCCGGAGAAGCGTTCCTGCGTGCCGCAGGCATCGTCAATCGCGTCGAGTAGGACTTCGGCGGGCAGACGCTTCACGTTGTAGTGCAGGCACAACCGCGTATCGGCGACGTTCTCCGGACGCGGCGTTGAACTGAGCTGGTAGACGCGGCTGGTCATGATCTGCCGCTGCAGATGCCGCAGGTCGAACCCGCTGGCAACAAAGTCGGCGGCCAGCGCGTCGAGCAGGCTTGGAATCGACGCCGGATTCGTCGCCCGCATGTCGTCGATCGGTTCGACCAGGCCAGCTCCCATGAAGTAGCCCCAGAAGCGGTTGACGATGTTTCGCGAGAATAGTTCGTTCTCCGGCGAGGTGATCCAGTCGGCAAGCGGCCGGCGCAGGTCGCGGACACCGTCAAGCTTGACCGGATCCGCCTGCAGCGGGGTCGGCTCCATTGTCTGCCGGGTTCGCGGATGCCGGATCGAGCCCGAATTCTTCAGCATCACGACCGTGTCGCGACCGAGGGCTCCGAAGTCAGTGCTGCCCTTCGTGCCGACCCGCGTGAAGAACGCCGCCAGCCCGTAATAGTCTGCCTGGCTGTAGACCTCGAACGGATGATGATGGCACTTCGCGCAGGCCATGCGGACGCCGAGGAACACCTGAGCCGTCGTCTCGGCCAGATCATCGGGCTTCGTTGCAACCTTGTAGTAGTTCGCCGGCCCGTTCGCGTAGATCGACCCCTGCGCGGTGATGATCTCGCGAACGAAGCGGTCGACCGGTTTGTTCTCCCGCAGCGAGGCTCGCATCCAGTTATAGAGCGCCCACATGCCGCCATCGCCGAGCTTGTTGCGGTTGTTCCGCAGCAGGTCGCCCCATTTGAGCGCCCAGTACGCCGACCACCCGTTGACGTAAATGTCGCGGCTGGAATCCCCCGTCAGGCCGAGCAGTTCGTCGACCAGTTGCTCGCGTTTGTCGTCGGCGGTCGACGCCAGAAACGTCTCGACCTTCTCCACTGGCGGCAGCGTGCCGATGGCGTCGAGAAACGCCCGGCGAATGAAGACCTCGTCCGAACACAGCCCAGCCGGCACCAGCCCGAGCCGCAGCCAGTGCTGTTTCACGTTCTCGTCGATGAAGTTCTGCACGACGAAGCTCGACAGATCGTCAGAAGACTCGCGCGGCAGCAGCACCATCGAAACCTTTGCCTGTCCCTGGTACCGCACCATGATCGCCGCCTGCCCCGGATCGTGAGCGGTCAACAGGCCCGCCTCGTCGACCGTCGCGACACCCTCACCCATGCTGTCGTACAGAGCCCGATGCGTGACGTCTCGGGTTGAGCCGTCTGAGTACTCGGCGACAACGCGAAGCTGCTGCGACTGGCCACTCGAATAGACCCGCTCGGCCGGAGTGACCGTCATGCCGACAACGTGCGGCTGATCTTTGACCGGCCCCGGTGCTCCGGCCTGCAGCCAGTCGAGCAGCAGCGCGTACTCATACGAGTCCTTCGCAAAGCGTTTGCCACCTCCGTGAGCAACCTCCATCGTCGCTTTTTTCAGGATGAGGCTGTCCGCCGGAGCGAGAAATGAAACGCGCCGCTGCTGCCAGTCGCGAACAAACTGCGGATGATCCTGCTCGGGAGCGAACCCGAAGAGCGACAGCTTGAACTCGCCCTTGCCGTACTGCGACGCGTGGCACGCTCCCTGATTGCAGCCCGCTTTACTGAGAATCGGGATAACGTCCTCACCGAAACTGACAGCCGACGATGTCGCATCCTTGACGGCGACTGGAACCTCAAGCGATGCAGCATCGACCTGGACAATCAATGTGGCGGCACCATTCTGCAGCGGAATGACTCGCCCGCTGGCACCGATCTCGACAATGCCGACAGGCTCGGCAGAAATCTTCGCACGTCGCGTTTCGTCGCGACCGGTGCGTCCCGTCACGAGAAGCTGCACTCGATCCTGTCTTCCGCGCAGTTCGATCTGTTGAGGGGAAACCGCCAGGCCTCCGCCGTCAGCAGCCGACAATCGACCGCGCCCATCTGTCGAAACCGAGAGCAGCGTCGCAAGCACGCAGCAAGCAACAGAACAAAGTGTCGGAACGCGGGAGAAATCCGGCATGGCAGTCCTCAAGGCTGCGGAGAATCGGCGGGACTGTGAGCTTACTTCGAGCCCGCGGTCAAATGAACCTCGACGACTGCCAGCACGCGATCTCTCACTCCGCGGCCAGCGAGAAGCAGGCCAGTTCTTTGTCGTTTCTGACAAACACGCAGCGATTGGCAAAGGCCGGAGCCGTCCAGACGACATTGCGACCGAAGGCTTCGCCCGTTGGCTCGATCAGATGCGTCCGGCTGATTTCCTCGTAACCACTGCGTGTCAGCTTCGCGACGATCAGGTCGCCCTGCTCATTGAAGAGGAACCAGCGGTCTCCGTTGCGAGTGAGAAACGCGGTTGCGTGTCCAGCTCCTCGTCCGCCGGAGGTCGGCTCGAACGTCTCCCACAACCGCTCGCCAGTCGTCAGCTCGACACCGCGAAGCTGTCCCCGACGACAGTCCACTCCGTAAATGACACCGTCGACAATTAACGGCGTGCTGTTCGCGCAGTACACGCCGGAGGTTGAATCGCCTTTCCACACAAGTTCCGCGGCGGGCCGCTCGTCGCTCAGACGAAACGCTGCCCCAACGTTGCCAATCCCGCTCGCATAGAGCAAATCGCCGTGCTTCTGTGGAGCCATGATCGCCATGCCGTAATCCGGCTGCAGCGGCTGCGTCCAGTAGACCTTGCCATTCTCCGGGTTCAGCGAGTTCAGCTTCTCGGCATCCCAGATCAACAGTTGCCGCGTGCCGCCCGCTTCGATGATCGTCGGCGGCGCGTAACCCGGTTCGCGAGCCGACACGGCCTTCCAGATCTCCTTACCGCTGTGCCGATTGAGCGCAACGGCAACGCTGCCCTCGCCACCAACGAGGCAGATCAAACGGTCGCCGTCAATCAGTGGATGCCCACAGAAACCCCAGATCGGCGTCTCGACCTTGTAGTCCGACTGCAGATTCCTCGACCAGACGACGTCGCCATTCTCCGCCTTCAGGCAGGTCAACCGCCCCATCGCTCCGAGCGCGTAGACGAGTCCGTCGTGAACGGTCGGGACAGCCCTTGGCCCGGCGGGATACGAGACTTCGTAATTCTCAGCCGCCTCGTGAGCCCACAAGCGCTTGCCGGTTTCCGCATCAAAGCAGAGCACTCGTTCCGTGCCCGTCAACTTGTTGCGCCGCGAGGGGCTGTTCGTGGCGTCGCCCGATTCCCGAACGTAGTCCGTCAGGAACACCCGTCCGCCAGCGACCGCCGGCCCCGAGTAGCCACCGGCGACATCGACGCGCCACTTCGCCTTGAGGCCCCCGGCGGGGAAATCACTGATGATCCCGGCCTCGCGCCACACGCCGTCACGTTGCGGCCCCATCCACTGAGGCCAGTCGTCTGCCTTCAAACCTCCCGACCCAAAGGTGGTGACCAGCACTGCGGCACTCAGGGCAGCTATCGCCGACCATCGAAAGGCCGCGGCTTCACAACTTCCAAACTTCATCATTGCTCATGCTCCTGAAAATTCTGACGGCCAGAACGAATCCGTCCTCCGTCATAAATTTCGATCAATGTTCTCGCTCTGTGTTGTTTTCATCGTGTCGCCCCCTCCGGAACCGACACCGGGAAACTATCGTGAAGGGAAGACCCGATCGCACCGCCACGTTACAAGGGTCGCAGCACAACAGCCGCGGCTTCAACAGCTCATCCCCTCAGACATGCCCGATTGAGGAGCCCGTCATGGCAGAATACGACCCAACTGGCGACATCGAAAACCCTACACGCCGCAATCCGCTGCTGGCGCTGATCGTCGGCATCGTCTTTCTGGCAATCAATCACCGGTTCATCGACAGCTTTCCGGGCGTCTTCAAACTGTTCTCCTCAGTGGCCACGCTGTTCGTCACTCTGGGCATCGCCGGACTCGTTGATCCGCGGCTGTTTTACGGAGTCATGGACCAGGCAAAGGATGCGTACCCGCCCTGGGTTCGCCCCACGAGTATTGCGATCGCGATCCTGGGCATGTTGCTGGGGATCGTCCTGCTGGTCGTTGTCTACAAGGCGTTTCCTTAGACGCGCGACATCCGATTCTCAGCGTCCCCGCCCCTCGCCACTTCAATCGCCGGAAAGCCCGTCAAGCCGGAAAGCCCGTCGAGTCGAGGATTCAACCGCGCAGGAGTCCCGGTCAGATCGCGGTGTAACCTCCGTCGATGACGATCGACGTCCCAGTCACATAGCGAGCTGCGTCACTCGCCAGGTAGACGGCCAGCGGACCAAGATCCTCCGGCTGACCGAAATCGCCCGCCGGGATCTTCGACTTGAATGTCGCAATCAGATCGGGATTCTCGCGCGACCAGCGTTTGTTCGGGTCGGTCATAAAGCCACCGGGACAGATTGCGTTGACCGTTATCCCGTGCGGAGCCCAGTCGACGGCGGTCGCTTTTGTAAACTGCAGGACGGCGGCCTTCGAGGTCTCGTAACTGCGTCCGCCGATACCGGGCGTCGCGACAAGGCCGTTGATCGACGAGATATTGATAATCCGCCCGCCCTGCCCGCGCTCGATCATCGCACGGCCAACAATCTTCGTGCAGAGAAACACGCTGGTCAGGTTCAGATCGATCAGCTCCTGCCAGGTTTCCAACGGCATCTCAGTGGTCGGATCCGGCACACGACGTCCGCCGACATTATTAATGAGAATGTCGATCGGGCCTGCCGACTCCAGAGCCTCGTGACAGGCGCGTTCACAGTCGGCAGTCTTTCCGATGTCCGCCACGATCGGCGTCGCGACTCGCCCGAGTTTCCGAATCTCGTCCGCTGTCCGATTCAGACTCTCGGCGTCGCGGCCCGTCAGAGCGACGTCCGCTCCGGCACTCGCAATCGCCAGAGCCATCTCACGCCCGAGCCCCCGGCTTCCCCCGGTGATCAACAGCGTCTTCCCGTCGAGACGGAATCGATCCAGAACGTTCATCACGGGCTCCCCAACTAACGTCGAAACATAGAGACATCGGATCAGAACCGTAGCGAAACTCACGCAGAATTTCGGCGTGGCACCTGCCAGAAGTCTTCGCGACTTTCGCGGCACCCAGCAAGTCAGAGCGAGAATCGTGCTCACTCGAGATCCGAAACTCGACTGCCCGACTATTCGACAACGTCAAACCAGACAGGCGTCTGGTCGGTCGGTTCCGAGTTGTAGTTGATCGTGATCTCTTCGCCCGCTCGTATGTCGCGGATCGCGTAAAACACCTTCACCTGCGGTCCGCCATAGAAGTACTGAGCGTTCGGCTGGTACGAGTGGTTGTAGAGCGACCCGTACCCCAGCGCCAGAGCAACCTTGTCGCGTGACCACTCAAACGCGTAGTCCGCCAGTGGCGTCCCCAGCAGGCTGTCGCCCGGCACCAGCAGCACCGGAGCGCGTTCGATCTCAGCGCCTTCAACAATCAACTGCCGGGCAAAGACCCCGCGTCCCTTGCCGCGCACGCGCCGCACTTCAATCAGATCACTCGGAATCAGTGGCATTCCTGGTCAGTCACTCTCGGAGTCAGTCAGCATCCGCCCCTGCTGCCGCATCGACAGCCGCTCATCGGAGACACAGATGAGGGCGGATTCTTAAATCCGACTCGTTCGCCGACAAGCCGCTCGACCGTAAAAACAACAGAAGGCAGAAGCCGGAACGACGAGGTCGTCGCAAGCGCACCGCGGCAGCCGAGCAGCCTCCGCGGCCCAACATCGCCCAACGTGCCGCCCGAAAACGCTACCCGAGAACGCCACCCATTCGGACAATCAGTGAATCTGCGGTGGCGTCGCCAAAGCTCCCGTCAGTTGAATCGTGCTCTGCTGCAGCGAAACCGTCGAGAGACGCTCCATTCCCTTGCGGATGTTCTCCCGCACGGCACCTTCGTTGGCCTTCCGCAATCGCTCATACCCGATCACGCTCTCAGTGAACTGGGCCGTATATTCGCTGTAAATCGTTTCCTGCCAGACTGCCTGGCCGTCAGTGGTCCGAGACAGTTGCCAGTCCACCGAGAGCCGCACTGTCATTCCCAGACCGACGAGCGGCTGCTCAGCTTTCGACAGCTGCACCGTCAACTGATAATCGCTGCCGCTGCCCTGGCTGATCCCGGAGAAAAGTCCCGACTCGCGTAGCGACTGGTCGAGAGCCTGCTTGAAGCCCTCACTGGAAATCTCCGACGTCCACAACGGGTTGGTCTTCTCGCCACCTGAAACGGTCGTGGCCACAGTATTCGCGTGATGATTCACCAGTTGCAGATTCGAAGGCACCATCGCCGTGTGCTGAGCCTGCGTGGCACACCCCGTCAATGACGCAACCAGAAACAGAACGCAGATTGAGCTGACAACTCGCATGACCCACGACCTCCCTGCCGATGTCAGTGATCAGAATGCCGGACCACCGAGCCCGACACTGAAACACAGTGCTTTCCGACCCGTTATCGGTGCGTTCAGGCAGTCTGGGTCAACTTTTCTGCCCCATCCGAGTTGATCACGGGTTGGAGATGTGGCGTTGGCACACGCCGAAACAGTCCCCGATTGGAAATTGTGGTTCATTGGCCCCGTACTTCAGCACAGGATTTCGGCGCCAGCCCGCGCTTCGCAGCGGACTGGCGCCAAACTCTTGTGCTCATTCGCATCGGAACGCCGACATGAATGTCGGCGCCGATCGAGCTGATGAGGGCGGGAACTCATTTCCGGCACATCTCTTTGGCCAACATGCCTCAAACCCACCAGCAGCCGGTCAACGAACAATCGCTGCCGTCTCAGGCGGATTCTCGTGCTGCCCTTCACCATCGTTCGGTCCGGGAGAAGGCTCAGCTTTCGCGGCGGAGCTGCTCGCCGGCTTACCAGCTTCCTCGGGCACCAACTCCTGCATCGCTTCCAGTGTCGTGCTGAGCATCTTGAGTTCCCGGCTGGCCGCATCAAAATCTCTGTCGGCCAGAGATTGCAGATAGTCGTCGAATGCCCTCCCCGCTCGCCGTACATGTTCCGCCATCGAGCGATCGGCACTGCGCAGCCCTGACAAGGCGGAATCGAGCGCTGGTGAAACCTTCTGGCCCTCAACGAGCCCCTGCAGCGCGTCTTCAAAGGTTGTGGCGTAACTCAGTTCGTCGTCATGCATCACGGCAACCAATCTCAGCTCGGGATAAGCAGCCGCTTCCGCCTGCAGGTAGATTGGTTCGACATACAGAAGTGTGTCATTCACGGGAATGGCGAGCACGTTTCCGCGGACGACTCTCGAACCGCGCTGGTCCCACAAGCTGAGTTGCTGCGACAACTGCGGATCCTGGTCGATCTTGGTCTCAACCTGTTGTGTCCCCAGAACGCGTTTCTCTTTCGGGAACCGATAAGCCAGCAGACGACCGTAGTCTTCACCGTCGCACATCCCCGCAATCCAGCCGATTAACACCTGCCGGTTTCTGGGGGTAAACGGCTGCATCAGTATGAACTCGGGACGCTCCTCAGTCGCAGGATTCGATACCTTGCGCGACGCCTTCCCGCTGGACGGACCGCCATTTACAGCGTCGCTGTCCGGCGGCTGCCACATGACATAGTACGGCTCGACGGGCTGGACACTGGAGTAGTATTTTTCCGTAGCACGGACCCAGACATCTTCCTGGTTATAAAACACTTCCGGGTCTGTCATGTGATACCGCGAGAACACAAGACTCTGCGCCAGCAGCAGGCCTTCCGGGTAGCGAACATGCTTCTGCAGACTGGCCGGCATCTCGTCGCGATCCTTCAGCAGTCCCGGAAAGATCTTCTCCCAGACCTGAATGACGGGATCATCCGGTTCAAACACGAACAGGTCGACTGATCCGTCATAGGCATCAATGACTGCCTTCACTGAATTGCGAACGTAATTGGCATTATGCAGATACCATGCGGACGCCGGTCGGTCGGCCTCCGTTCGGCGACCGCGTGTCCGCACCGGGAGCGTCTCTGACTGAAATGGTTCGCTGTAGGGATACCGCTCTGATGTCGTGTACCCATCAATGACCCAGTACAGATGCCCGTCATCGAGAACGACATACGCGTCTTCGTCGAAGTGCAGAAACGGAGCAAGCGTCCGCACGCGCTCGTGAATCTGTCGATGGAACATGATCCGACTTTCCTCCGTCGGATGATTGGACACGAAGAGTCTCGTGCCGTCGAATTTCCAGCCGAACAGGAACTTTCGCCACAGGCTCGACAGCTCCACGCCACCGCTTCCCGCATAGCGGGCATAGACGTTGTGCTCACCACTGGGATAGTCAAACTCTTCTTCCGTGGTATTGACGACCACATGTGTGTCTGTCAGTTCGCCATAGTAAATCTCAGGCCGCTCCACATCCAGATCCGACGACGTGGTCCTCGGCGGCAGATCCTTGATCAGAAGTTCCGGCAGTCCTCCCGAAGTAAACTCGCTGACCGGGGCCATGGTCAGGCCATATCCATGCGTGTATTTGAAGCGGCGATTGACGAAGGTCTGACTCTGCCGCGGGAGATTATTCAGTGCCATCTCACGAGGTGACACGAGGACCTGGCGATACTGTCCGTCAATCGTGTAACGGTCAATGTCGACATCATCGAATTCGTAATACAGCCGAATCTCCTGAAACTGCTGATACACAGCATCCAGGGCACGAGGGTCCCACAAGCGGACCTGTGACAGGACTTCTCGATTCTCCTCAACGCTGTTCGAGTCGAACTCCGCGGTCTCCGGATACTGCTGTTCTTCGATCTTGTCCAGCTGAAACGCGCGCCGCGTGAATTCGATGTTGTGTTCAATATAGGGCCGCTCGACCGAGACTTCGTTGGGCTGCACATGGAGCCATTGAAACAGCGCTGGCAACAGCCCCAGTCCCACGACCCACGCTACGATACCCGACGCAAGCGGACCGCCGGTCAGCACCATGCGGCGGCGCGTCCTTGCGGAATCCTGGAACCGACGCACTGCCGCTTCCGCCATCAGTACAACGCCGCTGACTGCAAACAGGACAGCCAGCACGTAGTACACTGGAAGTCGCACATGAGTGTCGGTCCAGCCGGGCCCATGCACGACGCCGTACTGTGAATACATCAGGTCGAAGGCCCCAAGATAGAACTGCCACGCCACAGCCAGGGTAAAACCACCTGCCGCAAACTGCAGGGGCAACAGACGTCGAGGCGCAACGTCACGCAGACTGGCGACGACTTCCTGTGTTGACGCGGGGTGCCCTTCAGTGTTTGAGATTGCAGATTTGATTCTGTCCTGCCGAAGCAGCGAAGCTCCGGCGGCTACGATGCTGATCAGAGTCAGGAGAATGACCAGGCTCGCACAGGTCTCCAGCAGCGGCAATGTAAACAGATAAAACGAGACATCGCGATCGAAGAGCGGATCACTGACTCCCGCCGGGACGGCGTGCCAGAACTTCAACATCACCGCCCAGTTGCCGAGACCCCACACGCAACCAATGACCGCTCCCAGAGTCCCGGGCCAGTAGCGACTCGCTGAGTTCTGCCTCGAAATGGGCCATGTCAGCAGCCCCACCGTAAGACAGCCGAGCAGAGTCCCGACAACACCACACACGGCTTGTGCTCCAAACGCAGTCCAGAAGCGGTCGCCGTAGCCGAGCGTATGAAACCACAGCATCTCCCCCCATAAACTGGCCCCACCAAAGATCAGCATCGCGAACACGAGGAGGCCAGCACCGACTCCGGTTTCCCAGCGACGCTGATGGTTCATGCCGTGCCGGATCGCGCTGAGAGCGACCAGCGACACCATTGCAATAATGAGAAAGTACACGGAACTCTCCTGATCTTGAGCGAGGCGTCTGCAACGTGACGCCGCAGGCACGCGTCACTCGGCCATGACCGTTGTGAACATGGCAAGTTGCGCGCCGCAGATTTTTCTCAGCGGAAACGGGAGCGTCGACCGACTCCGCAACCGGGTGCTCAACCACGCGCGCCCCTCGCAGATGGAACTTCCAACGCGGATGACACGCTACATGGCGAGGCCGATGATGAGGCTGCCCACAACATAGAGGAGCAGCATCAGGACGCTTTCAAAGCCAATGTTCCCAGGGCCGTGCTTCTGGCGATAAATCAGGCCGGACAGCAGGACCACATTCAGCAGCAGAGTCAGACAGACCATGAACACGTCGTTCCTGCCCAGACCTGTCCCGTGGTAAAGCGACCCCTTGAGGAACGCGATATCGGCAGCGGCCACAAACAGAACGTCGAAGAAGTTGCCACCGACAATATCGCTCACCGCCAGTGTCAACGCCCCGCGGCGCACCGCCGCCAAGCACGTCACAAGTTCGGGCAGAGACGTCGCCGCCGCCATAAACAGACCACCGACGACGACTTCCGGCATGTGTGTCTCGTCCACGATCTCGCCAGCCGCGTCAGCGATCAGGGCGCCGGCGGCCACAGTCATCGCCGCCGTGCCAGCAAATCGGACGCTGAGCCGCAGCAACTTTTCCTGGTGAGAACCGGGGGCCGGCACGTCTTCGACGGTCTCTGAAGTTCGTTCCGGTTTCCACATCGGACGTTCCCGGACCTCGTAAACGAGCCGGAAGGCCATTCCTGCCGCACAGATCAGAACGATCGTCGCCGGATGCACGTGGCCAATCGTCACCTCTGGCCCGCTCAGGCCTCCCAGAACGACCGTGAGCAGCAGAATCAGCATGATGGTCTGCATCATGTTTTCCGCCGATGCCGCCGCGTGCTCGAGGTTGGCCTCGTGATAGGCAATATCTGCCACGGCCAGAACTGTCGTCTGAAACGCGATTCCACCGATGGCATTACTCATCGCCAGCCCGGCATACCCTTCCATCGCTGCGAGTACGGACGCCGTCATTCCGGGAAGGGCCGTGGTCAGCCCGAGAAACAGCGTGCCCGTGAGAGCCTCCCCCATTCCAGTGCGATCAGCCAGACGGTCCGCACATTCCGCGAGGCGGCTGCCAGCCACACCGATGGCCAGAGCCGCTCCAATGAAGACAGCCATGTCACCGACCAGCGGCAGTTCCAGATCGATCATCGTGGCGTTTGAGCCTTCCGTCGGGCCAGGGCATGGAGACCTGCAGGACTCACTGCTGAAGGAACCTGACGCTTACGCGGCGCGGCTGATCATGCTCAACGAATGCCTCACAGACGGTTCCGCAAGCCGAGCCGTCTCCCGTCATCAGGCATGGCCGGCAATCGCTGCGAGCGGTGCGCGCAGCAATGCGGCAGCGGGCTGCCCGTGCGGCAGATCTTCTGGCGGAACGGTCACGACGCTGCCGCCAGTCTGGAGCGTGCGTAGCGTTGCGACATCGAGAAGGTCGTCATCCTCAGCGGGTTCTCTCGATATCAGCAGCGTTTCGACCAGCCCGTCTCGCGCTGCCGCGAGGATGGCCGGAAGTTCTTCCGTCGCCCGGCCATGAGCCAGCTGGTTGGTGAACGCTTCGAGCGTCTGCGTTTCGCGTTTCCGGAACAGCGGACGGATCAGCGCCCAGGATTTCTCATGCAGCGTCTGCAGCGAAAGATTGTCCGGATTTCCTGCGAGCGGCTTATTGACCAGCTGCTTCAATTGTGTGAGTTCACGGTAGGCGGGAAATGATTCTTCCACTCCCGCAAAGATCACCGGTGCATCGTCGCCATCGAGAGCATGGCACAACGCGCTGTCTACCTGTCGAAAGTAGGCTTCCCGATCGGAATCGAATGCCTCTTCCTCATGGCCGTGGTACATCGCGACGCCGCCACTGCCTGGTTGCATTGAGTGCAGATTGAGCTGCTTCTCACGAGACCATCCCAGAGCAGACTGCAGGTCATCAGGCAGCGTTTCGACGGCAAGTTCCTCGAAGTCATCCCGGTCACCAGTGAACATTCGGCACGATTTCGGACTGACGGCGAGTACGTGGTATCGACGATTGTTCTGCAACAGAGGCAGCAACTGAGCAACGTGGAAGTGGTCGTCAACGACAACCTCTTCTTGAACCGGCGTCGGCAGCCGCCATAATCGCGAAAAGTCTTTGCTCAGAAAGACCGCCAGCCCGTCGCGCTGGTGCGTCCAGAAGAGCGAGGACTCTTTCAATTCCTCAGCTGGCTCCAGCAGCTCTCGAACGTCGGCGGTGCGAAGCCCGGCTTCCTTCAGACGCTGCTCGGCAGTGGTCACCAGGTTGGAAAAGCGGATCGGGTCCTGAAGAGAATCCGGAGCCGATCTGTGAGTCGGCAGGTAGAACGAAACACATTCCGAAGCGCGCACATCCAGAAGCGTGCCGAGGTCGTTTCGCGTGAAAAAGGCCATCTCGTTTCTCCTTGGTATCAGCTCTCGATCAATCGAACTAACAACTTCAGCTCCACGCTGGCTGCAAGTGGCGTGCCCCGTTGAGTATCGAGCAGCAACGGAGTTGCCTCGACAGGCCCTGCCAGCCGCGTCCATTTCAAGCGGTGCTGGATGCGCTCGCGCGGGAGCGCCACTTGAGCAGTAGTCGTACGCCGGGTTCCTCGGCGGCCAGATCGAATCACCATCGTTCAGTCTGTGGCAGATGCGGACGTGGCTGTCGTTGATACTCAAGTTCCATCACGCAGATTCATTGCGATGGCGTGCACTTCGCGATGGCGTGCACTTCTTGAGAAAGCGTCCGGGGACATTCTGTCAGTGTGGTGAGAACGCGGCACTGGAACAGGGTTTGCCAATAATGAACACGTCGTGAGTCGACGACTCTGGCCCCGCTTGCTCGTTTCCGGAGACAGGACGGAATGCCGCAGGTCTTTCATCGCAGCATGAACCCCATCTCCCGTGCGACGGTGTTCGGAGCGGTGGGACTGGTCGCAGTGGAACTGACGGTCGGAGATCTGATGTTCGGGTCGCTGTGGGTGACAGAAGCTGGCGTCGCGAGGAGCCAGACGGCCCCGTTCCGCCACAAGCATCATGTGGGTGAACTCGGCCTCAAATGCCGCGACTGCCATGTCACCTGCCGCGACTGCCATGTCACCTGCCGCGACTGCCATGTCAGCGCCGAACAGGCGGCCTCCGCCGACCCGGTGACCGACTTCGGGAACCTCGCTCGCAAACTGCACGACAGCCCGGCCCACACGCTGTTCGTGTCGGGCAGCAATCCGGCATCCACTGCCCCGCAGAACCGCTGGGCAGTCGGGACGTGGCTGCGAGCACTCCGGGCGTCAGCCAGTGCCCCGGAACGCGGCCCGCAATCATCGAGCGCCGCAGCATCCCCAGTAACTTCGGAGAAAGAATCGCCATGACCAGCCGATCCCGCCGCCATGTCTCTCTGACCGGATTTGTGGCACTGCTGTTGACCTTCCTCGGCTGGGCCATCACGCCGTCAGTGGCGGGAGGAGCGTGGCTGTGGCCGTTCTGCTTCTTCATCAGCCTGCCGCTCGGATGCCTGGCGTTATTGCAGATCCATGCGCTCACTGGGGGACGCTGGGGAGATCTCGTCGGACGTGATTGCGTCGCGGCAGCGAGAACGCTGGTCTGGGTTCCCCTCGCCTTCCTCCCGATTGCCCTCATGGCGGACGACCTCTACCCGTGGGCGCGTCCTCACGAGGTCTCGTCGTACCAGTCCGAATGGCTGACGTTGGGAAATTTCCAGATTCGAGCGTTCTTCTATCTGACCGCCTGGGCCAGTTCGGCTGTGGCGATCTCGCACGGATGGAAACACCGGTGTGGAGTGAAACGGTCGCCCGAACAGACCTCTTCCCAACAGGTACCGACTCCGTCGCAGTACCGATTCTGGCCTCGACCGCACGCCACTGCCGCCTTGCTGATCCTGTTTTTTCTGACGACTACTTTCGCAGCCATCGACTGGATGATGTCGCTCGCCCCGCATTTCCATTCGTCAATTTTCGGAGCCCACTTCAGCGTGGCCTGCCTGCTGTCGGGAGTCGCGTTCGTCAGCCTGCGGCAGGCCGGATGGTTGAACGCTGATCAACCGGGCGATGGTTTCTCACCAGGCATTCTGGTCGATCGCGATTCAACCACCGCGTCCGTCCAGCCCGAAGATTCCAACGATCGCGGAAATCTGCTGCTCGCCGCAGTCATGGTCTGGATGTACTTCGTTTTCTCGCAGTTCTTCATCGCCTGGTCGGGCAATCTTCCAGACGAGGCCAACTGGTACTTCGTCCGCAGCGAGTTCCCCTGGAACGCTGTGGCCGTCGTGATGGTTGTTCTGGGATTCGCGCTGCCGCTGGCAACTCTCCTGTCGCGCGATGTGAAGCAGCAGCCACAACGTCTCGCGATCGTCGCCGCAGCGGCTCTGGTCGCCCGCCTGCTGGAAACCCTCTGGCTCGTTGTGCCCTCGTTGCCGCACAGCCCCTTCAGTCTCCACTGGCTGGATATCTCCAGCTGTGTCGCTCTGGGCTGTCTGTGGTTGAGAGCCTTCGAATACGAACGGAGCCGTACTCCCCCGTTATGCATGCCTCAGGCTGCAGAACTGAAGTCGCCGACGGGTCGATCGAGCGAAGCGTCCAGTCAGGCCTGACGATTGCGTTCGGCATCGTCGGACGCGGAGTCTCCCCGCGTCGAAACACCTGTCCCTGTGCGAAACAACCTGATCGGGGCGGCTCGATTTCACAGCGGAGCGGCACACGCTTTCTCACCGGCAGCAGCCAATGTTGCCCCTGTCCACACATCCGTCCCGATGCCCGGCAACGAAGCTCGTACGAACTCCGCAACGCGTCTTCGGGCAATGACTGCTCGTTCCGGCTTGACTCGTCGGCGTAGAACTCTCCAACTTCGCGAGGGCGAATGATGCACCACAATTCGCTGCGCCGTGGCGCCCCAGCCAGAATCGGCACCACTCCACACGTCGAAGATCACCTGTCGCTCGCTGTCCAGACCAGAGCTGCATCCGGAATTGCGATAACAGTTCGCGATCTCCTGAACGACCAGCCGGTCATCCTGATGGCGGTCAACGATCAGCGCCACACGCTGTGCAGTTGCGCGCCCACTTAATCGACACAAAGTCGACACCCATGAGGACTCATCCTCGACGTCCCGGTCGCGGCAACCTTCCCTGGCACACGGGTTGCGAAACGGGCTGATCGCAGACTGTCACGCTGTGCCGCAACTGGAATTGCGACACAACTTCACCTCAGCAGAAACTCGAACGGAGACGAACCATGCAGGACACGACGAGAATTGATGAGCATGTCACTGTCGGTCCGCAACCCACGCAGGATGACATTACCGCACTGAACTCACAGGGGTTCCAATCCATTGTGAATTTCCGCACGGACGGAGAGGACGAACAACCCCTGTCACCGGCAGCCGAGAAGGAAGCAGTTCTCAACGCTGGAATGGAGTACGTCAATATCCCGGTATCGATGAAGTCTATGGCTCCGGAAGTTGTCGATCAGTTTCGGGACAGATACAGCACTTTGCCCAAGCCTGTTTTTGCACACTGCAAGAGCGGAAAACGCGCCGGCGCCATGGTGATGATGCACTTCGCCTGCGAAAGTGGTCTCTCGGGAGAGCAGACGCTGCGGCAGGCCGATCACCTCGGCTTCGAATGTGACAAGCCTGAACTCAAGGAGTTTGTGAAGACCTATGTCGACACGCACTCTCGTTCGGCCTGAATGAGCGTCCGCACTCCTTGCTTCTCGATTGCTGCAGAACGCCTCGGCACTGTCGCCCTTCAGGATTCTCGCAGGTACCGGCCTCCGCTCAGGCTCAGACGACGTCGGTCGTCCCGATCAGCTTGCCGAAGACGCCGTGACCGTGAAGACGCTGTGACCGTGAAGACGCTGTGACCGTGAAGACGCTGTGACCGTGTGTTCCAGCTTCGGGCACCCGGATCCACGAAGAACCCGGATCGCTCTTTTATTAATCACACATCTCGCACAACAGGAACTCCACGATGGCAGACGCGCGCGTACCCACAACGACTGATGCGGGAATCCCGGTTTCAAGTGACGAGCATTCTTTGACCGTGGGTTCCGACGGGCCGATCGTCCTGCATGATCATTACCTGATCGAGCAGATGGCACAGTTTAACCGCGAGCGAATTGCGGAGCGGCAGCCTCACGCCAAAGGCAGCGGCGCATTCGGCGAATTCCGTGTCACTCACGACGTCAGCCGGTACACGAAAGCCGCCGTCTTTCAACGCGGAACGACCACAGATGTTCTGATTCGGTTCTCCACAGTCGCCGGCGAACGAGGCAGCCCGGATACCTGGCGCGACCCTCGCGGATTCGCCATCAAGTTCTACACGAGTGAAGGGAACTTCGACCTTGTCGGCAACAACACACCCGTGTTCTTCATCCGCGATCCCATGAAGTTCCAGCATTTCATTCGCTCGCAGAAACGACGCGCCGACAACAATCTCCGCGATCATGACATGCAGTGGGACTTCTGGACTCTGTCCCCGGAGACTGCTCACCAGGTCACCTGGTTAATGGGAGATCGGGGCATTCCGAGATCGTGGCGGCATATGAACGGCTATTCGAGCCATACCTACATGTGGGTCAACGCTGACGGCGAACGCTTCTGGGTCAAGTATCACTTCAAGTCTGATCAGGGCATCGACTTCCTGCCTCAGGAGGAAGCTGACCAGCTGGCAGGGACCGATGGCGACTTTCACACTCGCGATCTGTTCAACGCGATTGAACGCGGCGAGTATCCGAGCTGGACGCTCAAGATGCAGATCATGCCCTACAGGGAAGCCGAAACCTATCGCTTCAATCCTTTCGATCTGACGAAGGTCTGGCCACATCGTGACTATCCATTGCATGATGTCGGCACGCTGACGCTCAACTGCAATCCGACGGACCATCACGCGGAAATTGAACAGGCCGCGTTCGAACCCAACAATGTCGTGCCGGGCACGGGTTTCAGTCCAGACAGAATGTTGCTGGCACGAGTCTTTGCGTATGCCGATGCACACCGCGCGCGCCTTGGAGCGAACTACAAACAGATTCCGGTCAACAAACCTCAGTGCCCCGTCCACAGCTACAGCAAGGACGGAGCAATGCGTATTGACAAGGTCACTGATCCGGTCTACGCCCCGAACAGCAAGGGAGGCCCGCAGGCCGATGCTGAACGCTTTCCCGATCTGGCAACCTGGCAGGCAGATGGTGAGTTTGTTCGTCAGGCGTACACACTGCGCGAAGACGATGACAATTTCAGCCAGGCACGCGCTCTGATTCGCGACGTCATGGACGACGCCGCACGTGAGCGATTGGTGGCGAACGTCGCGGGTCACCTGTCAGCAGGAGTGTCAGAATCGGTACTGACGCGAGCCTTCGAGTACTGGCGGAATATCGACGAGGATATTGGTACTCAGATCGAGCAGAAGATGGCGGTTCGCGATTAAACAGATCGTCCGCAAACAGGGGAACTGTAAGAATTCCGCCATCATGTCTGACCACAACCCCGCATTCGCTTCTCATTTCGACTCTGTGGAACAACAGCATCGTGCAAACGCACTCGGGATGTGGGCTTTCCTCACCAGTGAGGTCCTGTTCTTTGCGGACTGTTCTGCGGGTACTCCGCCTTTCGCCTGAAGTATCCCGATGCCTGGAACATTGACAGCCGGTATCTCGACCTGACGCTCGACACCGTGAACAGGGTCGTGCTGCTCTCACTGCTTCAGAACCTTCTACGCCTCCAGACAGACAAGAGGCAATCAACCGATTTCCCACCCGCCACGTAGGTCGTCGAACACCCTGCCCGTGAGTTCAACGCTCTTACAGGTCGCCGGAAGCGTCTCTCCAGCTGAGCCGTCTCGGACTCTCACAGAACAGCAGGGAAGCCACACCACCTTTGAGATGCCGTGCCCCGTTCTCTGTGGTCGCACGGGACTCTCGTCACACCGCAACTGGCATGGCCTTTGCCGCCTGTAGCACACCGTAAACCTGCCGACAGCTCCATGGCAGTCCGGTGGCTGAATCGGATCAGATGACCGAATGCGGCACTGCTGATTTCCAGTCGTTGCAGGCCAGAACGCCCGTTTTACACCGCAGTTCCACATCATCTGCGGCTGCCGAAGCATGAGAACTGGCACTGCACGACGTCACACTCGACTGCACTGCTGGTTCATAGTAGAAACGAGCAATGTCATGAAAGTGTTTCTTGCATTCTGTGCGCGATACGCAGTCGTCATCGGCCTGCTGATTATCCTGTTCGCCGCCGCTATTGGGCACTTCATGAGCAATGGTCGTGAAGTTGATGTGAACCGCGCCTTCCAGACCGATCCCCGGAGTAACCGTGCCGGATCTCCGCCGACAGGCCTTAAGCAGAACCCCGGTCGACCGCGAACCGAATAGGCAGACCGAAATGCAGCACTCGCGATGCGAACGTCGGTCGGTGCTCCGTCGCGCGTTGACCGCCTGGTCGTCAAATCTTCGCACATTGCTGCAGAGCGGCCTCAGCGACTGGCGACGCATGCACAAGTCCCCTTGAGGCCCTCTGACAGCGTCGTGGCTCTCCGCACATGGCTGCGTTGCACCTATGGAAATCACCACTCACCGCCAGAGATGCCCTGCCCCCGCTCGAACGAACGCATATTCCATGCGAAGCAAAAGATGCCGAGTCGACCGACACGGCTCTGGCGAGCCTTAAACCCGGGTGGGTGCCCCGCCAGAAGGGTCACAGATCGTTCAGAGTGGCTGCCTGGCAACCAGTCCGACGGACGCCTCTGCCTGACGGTGCCTCTGGCCTGTCGTTTGCTGATTCGGTTGGCTCGATCACTCAGACGTTCTCCAACAACGCCAACGTGAATGCATGAGCCCCTGTTATGCCAGAGACACCGTCTTCGGAGCCCCCAGGTCTTCCTTCTCACTCACTGCTTTATGCTGAGTCACTGATGGCAGACTGGCTGGAGCAGTCTGCGTCCGTCGATCCGGCGTGGAGCAATTACTTCGAGCAACTGAACGGGGCCATCCGAAAGCGAAACGGTCAGGCACGGAACACGGTCGCGCTTGCCGCGCGCGGAGGTCGCAACCGACTACGAGCACTCTCCGTGGGAGAATCACCGGATCACTGCGTCGACAGTGACTCTCCGTCGTGCAGGAAGAGCATTGATGCGACAGGCCTTTCAGACACACCTCTGCAGGAGCTGGCTGACCGACTGACGCACAACTTTCGCCTCCGTGGACACCTGGCTGCAGAACTCGATCCCTTGGCACGTGAGCGCCCAGGCATCCCGGAACTCACACTGGCCCACTATGGTTTACAGAACTCTGATCTGCGAAGACCGGTGTCAACGCAGTGGATGCCCGGCACTAACACACGGAGACTGGGCGATCTGTTCGAGCACCTCCGCTGCACCTACTGCCGCCACATCGGCGTGCAGTTCATGCATATTAACGATCCCGTCGCGCGCGACTGGCTGCAGCAGCGCATGGAACGCACTGGAAATCGGACCGCGCTGCAGCGACGGTGGAAGTACCGCATCCTCAGCTGCCTGGCCGAAGCGGTCGTCTTTGAAGAGTTCATCCAGAAGAAATTCATCGGAGCGAAGCGTTTCTCCCTCGAAGGTGCCGAGACTCTGATTCCACTGCTCGACTTCGCGATCGAACACGCAGCCCACAGTGAGGCAGAAGATGGTTCCTGCGTTGAGGACATCGTTATTGGTATGGCTCACCGAGGCCGCCTCAATGTCCTGACCAACATTCTGGGAAAAAGTCCTCGCGCAATCTTTCGAGAATTCGAAGACACGAACCCGGACAAGTACCTCGACCGGGGAGACGTCAAATACCACCTTGGATACAGTGCATACCGACAAACACGCCGCGGACGCAACGTTCATCTTTCTCTGTGCTTCAATCCGAGCCATCTGGAGTTTGTCAATCCAGTAGCGCTGGGGCGCACGCGCGCCAGACAGCAGCGTTTCAAGGATCAGTACCGGCGCCGCTGCCTCACATTGCTGATTCACGGCGACGCCGGTTTCGCCGGTGAGGGCATCGTTCAGGAATCTCTCAACTTGAGCGACCTGCAGGGATTCTCTACCGGAGGTGCCGTCCATGTGGTGATCAACAATCAGCTGGGTTTCACGACCACACCCAAAGAGGGGCGCTCGACCCCATATTGCACGGATGTGGCAACAATGTTGCAGAGCCCCATCTTTCACGTCAATGGTGAGTACCCTGAGGCTGTCGCGAATGTCGTGCGGCTTGCCCTCGACTTTCGACAGCGTTTCCAGAAGGATGTTTTCATTGACCTGTATTGCTACAGGTTGCGAGGCCACAACGAAGGAGACGAACCTGCGTTCACTCAGCCCCTGATGTATGAGAAGATTCGAAATCGCCCCAGCGTCGCTGACAGTTACTGCAAACATCTCGTCGAAATGGGTGGGCTGGCCGACGACGATGTGGAGCAGATTGTGGAGCGGCATCGCCAATGGCTCGAAGAGGAGCTGTCAGAAGCCCGGAATGACGACAATGAAGGCGACTCGACGGACTCCAGTGGGCCGTGGTCACCTTACGAAGGACGCGCAGATCCGCTGGGCCAGTTGACTGCCACCGGAGTCGATGCGAATCAGCTAAGCACTCTGCTGGCCACTCTCACAGAGTATCCGGATGATTTTCATCCGCACCCGAAGATCGAGCGTGGTCTCAAGCGGCGCCGCGAAATGGCGAATGGCGACGCCCCACTGGACTGGGCTGCGACTGAGGCGCTGGCGATCGCCAGTCTTGCCGCTGATGGCACACAAGTGCGTCTGAGTGGCCAGGACTCGGCACGCGGAACGTTCAGCCAGAGACATGCCGTTCTCCACGATGTCAACGATGGCGATGTCTGGAAGCCGTTCGAGCGTATTGCTGCCGAACCGGGCACCGTCGCAATCCTGAACAGCCCACTCAGTGAGGCCAGCGTGCTGGGATTTGAGTATGGGTACAGCCTCGACAGCCCGGACTCTCTCGTTATGTGGTAAGCCCAGTTCGGCGACTTCGTCAATGCCGCTCAGGTCATTGTTGACCAGTTTCTCGCCAGTGCGGAAGACAAGTGGGACCGACTCAGCGGACTGGTTCTTCTGCTGCCGCACGGCTTTGAAGGTCAGGGCCCCGAGCATTCCAGTGCCCGACTGGAACGATTCCTCACACTGTGTGCCGAGGACAATCTCCAGGTCGTCCAGCCGACGACTCCAGCCCAGTACTTCCATGTCCTGAGGCGCCAGGTGCTGCAGCGATTCCGCAAGCCGCTGATCGTCCTCACCCCAAAGAGTCTGCTGCGTCATTCGCAATGCGTATCACCATTGACCGACTTTGAATTCCACGCCTTCAGTACCCTCTTGATGGATTGCGAGGCAGAGCCTGCTGACATCACCCGCCTCTTGCTGTGCAGTGGGAAAGTCTATTACGACCTGAAGAAAGAGCTTGCCGGGAAACAGCACGACAATACAGCCCTGGTCAGGCTCGAGCAGTTGTACCCGCGAGATGACGCGGAACTCCAGCAACTGCTGGAGCCATTTCACGACGGAACTCCTGCGGTCTGGGTTCAGGAAGAGCCGGTCAACCAGGGAGCCTGGCAGACGCTCCGTCACCATTGGGGCACTCACTTACTGGATCGCTTTCCATTAAGCGTTGTTGCCCGTGCAGAATCAGCCAGTCCGGCAACCGGCTCCAGGGCGAGCCATCAGTACGAACAGAGCCAGCTCGTTCAGCAGGCCTTTTCAGCACGACCGAATTAGAAAGACGAGGCAGTGATGAGCGTTGAACTCAAGGTCCCGGATGTTGGTGAGTCCGTGTCGGAAGTCTACATTGGCGCATGGCTGAAAAGCGAAGGTGAGCATGTGGAGCAGGACGAACCTCTCGTCGAACTCGAAAGCGACAAAGCCACCGTTGAGGCTCCGGCAACCACTTCCGGAATCCTGACGGAGATCCTCTGCGAGGCAGGCGAATCGGCGGCCGTCGGCGATGTTATTGCCCGGCTTGAAGCGGATTCTGAACGTGATTCGGACGATTCGACAAACGAGACGACTGCC
>Ga0070726_10001638_pt1 | contig 21969 bp, 5 predicted proteins | sample tdAd471_FD_67275 | JGI IMG/M metagenome (GOLD analysis project Ga0070726, IMG submission 67275) | Marine sediment microbial communities from the Atlantic coast under amendment with organic carbon and nitrate - tdAd47.1 | ecosystem: Environmental > Aquatic > Marine > Coastal > Sediment | place... | reverse complement strand
GACGTCGCGGCGCTCGGCTCGCACCTGGCGCCCCTCGTCGCCGGGGACGCCCTCGGCGAGCGCGAGGCCCGGGTCCGGGCCAGCGAGCGCCCGCGACCCGCCGGCGCCGTCGACCTCGAGGCCCCCCCGGGGGTCGCCGAGGCGGCCCTCGCCGGCCCGGCGCCCCCTGCGGCGTCGCTGATGGCCTGGTGCGAGCACACCCTCCAGGCGCCCGGCCCCGACTCCCTGCGCCAGCTGGGGGTGTGGGCGCGGGTCGCACGGCTCGACTCCGGTGAGCGCGCGCAGGCGCTGCGCGAGCAGGTGCGGGTCGCCAGCGGGGACGTGCTCGCGCTCCAGATCCGCGAGGCCCACCGCTTCCTCCTGCAGGACCCCCGCACGGTGGGCGCGTTCCGCGCCCGAGCGGAGTCGCTCGAGGCCTCGCCCGCCCGCACCGCCGAGGCGGTGCTCGCCCTGGTCGAGGTCTACCGCATGCTCGTGGGCCACTGACCGCAGCGAGGCGGCCCCCCAGCCGCGCTACTTGGTGCGGGCGTAGCGGGGGAGGCTGAAGGAGAACTTGCTCCCGCTCCCCGGCGTCGACTCGACCCAGATCCGCCCGCCCATCAGCTCCACGAGGACCTTGGCCTGGGCCAACCCGAGCCCCAGCCCGCCGTACTGCAGGTGGATCCCTTCGCTGACCTGTTGGAAGGACTCGAAGATCTTCTGGTGGTGCTCGGGGGCGATCCCGATCCCGGTGTCAGCGATGGTGCAAGTGACCTCGTCGCTGCCGGGCTCGAAGACCACGCTGACCGAGCCTGCGCTGGTGAACTTCAACGCGTTGTCCAGCAGGTGCGCCAACACCTCGCGCACGCGCGCGGCGTCGGCCCACACCGTCGTGTCCTCGGCGTCGAGGTCGAGGCTGTAGACGAACTCCAGCCCCTTGGCCTCGGCGCGCTGGCGGTATTCGGCGAGGTCACCCTCGACCAGCTGCGCGAGGCACACCTGCTTGTAGCGCAGGTTGACGAAGCCGCTCTCGAGCTTGGCGATCTCGAGGATCGACTCCACGATCCCCAGCAGCTTCCGCCCGGCGAGCTCGATCTCGTGCGCGCCCGCGGCGTTCGGCTCGTCGCCGGCCTCCACCAGCTCGTCGCGCAGCAACTCGGCGATACTCAGGATCGCGGTCAGCGGGGTCTTGAGCTCGTGGGACAGCCGCTCGATGAAGCTGCGCTTGACCGCGTTGGCCGCGGTCAGGTTCTCCACCAGGTTCGCGTTGCGGACCAGGGTCCCCACGTGGCGCGCCACGAGCTCGAACAGCCGGCGGGCGTTGGCCTCGATCGGCGCGCGCGAGATCAGCCCCAGCACGCCGGGCAACGCCTCACCCAGCTCGAGGGGGAACCCCTCGAAGCGCCGCGGCTGGGCCCCCGCGCCAGGCAGCTCGGCCTGGCGCGTGGCGTTGCTCAAGGCCACGTCGGCCGCGGGCGCTCCCTTCAGCAGGGGGACGCGCTCGATCTCCGCCGTGGGCAAGGGGTGGCTGCTGGTGGTCTCGGTGTCGCCCTCGCTGCGCTGTTGGGCCGCGAGGTGCAGGCACTGCTCGCGCGCGCAGCGATCGCGCCAGTCGCAGGTGTGGCAGCGGTCGGGGGGACCGGGGAACCACACCAGGACCTCGTCGACCTCCTGTCGGGCCGCGAGGTGCGCCGAGGCGATCGCCGCGATCTCGGACGGCTTGTCGCCCTGGGAGAGCAGCACGTGCAGCTCGTTGATCCACGCGCCGCGCATCAGCTGGGTGTTGTAGGCCTCGAGCAGGTAGCGGAAGCGCTGCCGCCGGCGCTGGAGGCGAGCCATCAACTCGGTGGACGAGATCTCCAGGTCTCGCTCGCCGTGACCCAGCTCCTGACCCAGGCGCTCGAGGACCAGCTGGTCGTTGGGGAACGCCAGCTCGGGGAGCCGCTCGAGGGGGAAGAACGAGGCGTTGGCGGCCTCGCCGCCGGGGACCGGCTCCGGCTCGCTGTCCGAGCGCAGCTTGACGAGGAACCAGGTGCCCACCGAGAGCCGCTGGGGGTCGTGGAAGTTGGAGTGCACGTCGAAGGCCCGCGCGACCTCGACCTCGAGTCCGGTCTGCATGCGGCAGGCGCGGATCGCCGCCTCGCGCGCGTCCTCGCCCCACTGCACGGGCTTGCCCGGGAGGCAGTAGAGCCCACCCCCGGAGCGGGCCTCGGGCCGGCGCTGCACGAGGAGCACCTGCGTGCCGCCGACGCCTGGGCGGGTGAGGATCGCCGTCGAGGCCACCACCGGGCGCGGGCCCATGCGGGTCTGGCACTCGACGCACACCCAGGTCGGACCCTCAGCGGCTTCGTCCCCGTCGCGCTGGACGGGGGAGGGGGCGCCGCAGTTGGAGCAGAAGCGAGGGACCATTGGCGCCCATGGTAACGGGACACGCGGGGCGCCGCGCCCCGCCGGGTCAGTCCTCGGGAATGAACTCGGTGTCCACCTCGAGCCGCAGGGGCTTGGTGTCCGGCTGCTTGCTCTGGCTCTCGAAGGCCACGGTGTAGACCCCGCGCTCGAGGACGTGCGCGTTCTCGGTCGAGCCGCCGCTGGGCCGGTAGACCACCCGCTGGAAGCTCGGCCCCAACACCGCCTGCTGCTGCACCGGCGCGGGGACCCGCGAGGGCACGAAGGCGGTGATCACCGTGTCGACCCCGACCGAGAACACCGGGCTGGTGCGGAACAGGACCCGCGCACGCTGTGGGAGCACGAACACGACCTCGCCCTTGGCGCTGCCGAGCCCGAAGGGGATCAGCACGTCGTTCTCGAGCAGCGGCTCGGCGCCGCTGAAGCGCCGGTTGGTGCGGTCGACCACGTTCTCGGCGTTGACGACCCCCACCGGGCCGGGGTCCCCGGGCTCGCGAGGGTTGACCGAGATCGTGATGTTGAACTGCTCACCGCCGCCGCCGAGGTCGCTCTCGTCGAAGAGCGCGGTCGAGACGACGAGGTAGAACACGAGGTTCGACCCGCTGCCCAGGCCCTGCAGCGCGGTGTAGACCAGCGGCGAGCTGCCGAGGGCGCTGTCGTCGTTGTTGGCCAGCAGCGTCCCGGTCGAGGAGAGCAGGTCCAGGTGCGCGTCGAAGTTCGTCGTGTCGACGATCACCAGCAGCTGGCTCTCGTTGAGCGCGAGCCCGGTGTCGGGGATCTCGAAGCTGAACACGCGCTGCTGCCCCTGGCGGATCGTGCCCGTGTTGACCGGGCGCTGGGTCACCGCCTCCAGGCGCGCGAAGTCGTCGCCGTTGACCGTGGGCAGGATCGCGCCGGTGGTCGGGTCCAGGGTCGCCAGGTTGCGGTCGTAGACGCGGAGGAAGTTCGCCGCGCGGCGCACGTTGTTCTTCGCGTTCTCCGGCGGACTGACGGTCAGCGCCGGGCGCAGGCGGTAGAGCGGGAACAGCCGCAGGGGGAGCACCGTCGAGACGAAGTTCGAGGGCGGGATCGGGGCGGTGATCGCGAAGCTCTGGGTCGTGAGCGGGCGGTCGGCGACGGCGAAGGTCACCGCCTGGGTCGCGAGCAAGGAGTCCTTGGCCAGGGCCTCGGTCCGCAGCGACGCCGAGAGCAGGCTCTGGAGGGTGTCCGTGGCGGGCGCCCCGTTGCCGTCCAGCCGCCCGACCACCAGGCCGCCCGCCGAGGCGTTGATCGCGGTCAGGGCCTGCTGCACGGTGGCCGAGGCGTCGTAGTTCACCAGCACCGTGTCGGCGGCGACGGTCGTGCTGACTCCCCCGCTGCCGCCGGCCTCGAAGCGCACGGTGATCGGGCGCAGGGGGCTGGTGGGGTTGACCACGATCCCGGCCAGCGCGCCGCTGGGGTCGGCGAACTGGGCGGGCTCGTCCAGCACCTGATCGGCGGAGAGCAGCACGTCGACGTTCAGGGTCTCCGCCGTCGCGACCGGCGCGCCCACGTTCTGGATCCCGACCTGGCTCACGAGGTTCGCGCTGGTGACCACCGCGATCGGTGAGGTCGTGCGCGAGAGCACGAAGTCGAGCGGCGCCGCGGTCTCGCTGGCCGAGGTCGCCGGGTCGTCGACGGGGTCGTAGACCTCGATCGGGAGCCGCGAGGCGAGCAGGTTGTTGTCGGTGATCTGCTCGCCGGCCGACTCGAGGAAGAGCAGCACCCAGTAGCGACCCGGGGGGAGCTCGGGGCGCAGGATCGTGCTCGGCGGCCCGTTGTCGTTGGTGCGGTAGTAGCGGCGGGCCTCGCCGACCTGCACCGGGCTGCTGAGCGGGATCCGATCGAAGAGCACGTCGCTCGCGGTGTCCAGCACCTTGTCGCGGGAGAGGTAGAAGCTGACCGGGGTCCCCTCGGGGATCACGTCCGTGCCGCGGTTGAGGACCACGAAGCTCAGCGCCTGCGCCCCGCTGCGCTCGATGCCGCGGTTGGGCTCGCCGAGCCCGAGCCGCGCCGCGGTCTGCTCCGACGCGGTGCTCAACGCCGCGTCTCCGCCCCCGACCCGCGGGGTGGTCTGGAAGCGGACCTCGGAGGCGGCCCCCGGGGCGCCCGAGCGGAAGCGGTAGCAGCGCGTCGCCGGGTCGAAGGTGGCGCTGAACAGGCTGTAGGCCTCGACGGGGACCCCAGCGGAGGGGGTCAGCAGCCGGACCTTGGCCTGGATCGAGGCCGCCACCCCGGCTCCGTCGGTCGCCGCGTCCGCGGGGGTGAACACCAGCTCGCGGGAGGTGTCGCCGTTGATGCGGATCACCAGCCGGTCGCTGTCGACGAGGGTCGTCCCCGCGTCCCGGTTGGAGAGCGACTCGCCGTAGCCCAACGGGAGGTCGACGCCCAGCAGCTCGAGGTCGTTGACCAGGGTCCCACCGATCGTCTTCTCGGCAGGGGTCGCCGAGAGGCGCAGGGTGGCGAAGGCGGGCAGCTGCACCGACGTCGGCACCCCGTCGGGGAAGCTGACGTCGGTCGTCTTGCGGTCCTTCTGCGACTGGAGGATCGCCAGCGCGGTGCCGTAGTAGGCCGCGCCGCACCCGCTGAGCGCGAGCGCCGCGGTCAGCCCTACGGCCGCCCTCCAGGTCCCCTTCATGCCACCCCCCCTGTTCATCGCGCCCACGATCCTATGCGCGTCACTTGCCCCGGGCCAGCGCCCAGCGGGCCTTCTGCTGCACGACGCTGTCGTCGTCGCTGTCCGCGAGCCGCTGGAGCACCGCGTCGGCGGCTCCCCCTCGCCCGCTGAGGAATTCGATCGCGATCAGCCGCTCCGGGCGCGGCCGGTTGGCCTCGGCCGAGCGGACCAGGATCGCTTCGCTGTGGGGCCCCGGCAGGGTCCCGACCCGCGCGAGCACGGTCAGGCGCAGGCTGCGCTCCTCGTAGACCGGACCCGGCAGGCGCGCGTCGAGCAACCGGCTGAGCAGCGCCACCGCCGCGTCGGGCTGGAGGCCGCGCAGCTGCTCGTCGACGTAGCGCAGCCGCTCCTCGAGGGTCCGCGCCTCCCACAGCGCGGCCAGCGCCGGGTCGGCGTGGACCTGGGGCGGACGCGCCTGGGCGTTGGACGTCCCCAGGGGGGCCTGCGCCGGCTGACGCCGGGCCACCGCGGGCAGCGGCCGAGCGGCCGTCGGGCCGTCGCTCGGCCGGGGCGCCACCCGTCCGTGGGTCGGAGAGCCGACCCGGCGGGTGGCCCCCCGCTCCGGCGCGGCGCGCTGACGCACCGCCTCCAGCTCGGCGAGCGCCAGCAGCCCGACCCCGAGGCACGCCAGGCTCAGCGCGCTGCCCGGGATCAGCCAGCGACGGAAGCGCTTGACCTGAACGGGGTCTACGCCCACGAGCCGGCCTCGCGACGTCGGATCAGGACCAGCCCGCAGGCGAGGAGGGCCAGCGCCCAGCCCCAGCGCCAGGGCTCACGAGCGCCGCCTAGCGAGCAGCCCCCGCTCGAGCTGGAGGTCGTCGCCCCGGAGGAGAGCGCGAGGTCCTGGTTGGCCTCGACGAAGACCGTGACCTCCGCCGGCGCGCTCCGCACCGTGCCGTCGCCGACCCGCAGCTCGAAGGTGTAGATCCCGGGCTGGCGCACCTGGACCCGCGGCGCGGCCCCGGCGCCAGGCTCGAAGAACACCGGCGAGCCCCGGGTCTGCGACCAGTGGTAGCTGAGGCTCGAGGCCCCGCTGCTGCGCTGCCCGTTGAGGGTCAGCTCGAGCACCCCGCTGGCCGGGATCGTTTGCGCCGGCACGGTGGCGACCCGGGCCACCGGCGCCGTCCCGCCGGAGGGGGCCACGGTGACCCACACCTGCTCGCGCTGCTGGGTGCCGTTCTGGTCGGTGACGGTGACCTCGAACTGGTAGGCCCCGGGCACGCTAGGGAGCACGGTCACCGTCTGGCTGTCGGCCCCCCCGGTGACGACCACCGGCCCCGAGAGCTGGGTCCAGGCGTAGGTCAGCGACCCGCCGCTGTTGGACACGCTGCCCGTCGCGCTGAGCTGGAACTGCGTGCCCACCGCGCCCTGCGCCACGGTGGCGGCGGGGGCCACGCGGCCTCCCGCGGTCGCCGCGGGGGCGACGCCGGCCCCGCCCGTCGGCGAGGCGGTGGCCCAGGGCGGGCCGAGGTTCGGGTTCCCCGCTGGGATCACCGGGATCGAGATCGAGCGCGCGAAGGAGCTCTGATTGATGTTGTCGGTCACGACCAGGCTGAACACGTAGGTCCCTGCGGTGGGGGGGACCACGCTGAGGAACGCCCCGGTCTGCGACTGGAAGACGAAGGGCCCGCTGAGCTGGGTCCAGGAGAAGGTCGTGATCACGCCGTCGTCCTGGCTCGCCGAGCCGTCGAGGATGAAGCTCTGCCCGACCTCCCCGTAGAGCAGCACCGGCTCGCGCTGGCCGTCGGGGAAGCGCAGCGCGACCGGCGCCGGCCCCCCCGCGGGCGGCGCGACGTAGAACACGCCGAACAGGCTCTGGTTCACGACCACCCGGATCGCCTGCAGCCCGTCGAGCTCGTAGTCCTGGGGGTTGACCAGGGTGTCGCCGGTGAGGTCCACGAGGGTGGTCGTGACCTCGACCCCGCCCGGGTAGATCCCGATCGCCGAGCTGGCGGCGTTGGGCGCCGCGCTGGGGAACACGCCGTAGTAGACGCCGAGCGCGCGCGGCTCGGCGCTCGGCCCCAGGCGGGGCTGCGCGGAGCTGTCGTCCTGCACGACCACCTGCACCGCGTCCGAGTCGAACTGCCCGTTGGTGGCGCGCACCACCAGGTTCCACACGTAGGTCCCGGGCACGCTGGGCGTGAAGGTCGGCGTGGCCCCGCCGGGGTCGCTGAGGGTCGCCGGCGCGGGGGCCGAGCCGAGGGACCACTCGTAGGTCAGCGCGCCGCCCTGGGGGTCCACGCTCTGCGAGCCGTCGAGGCTCAGCGGGACGTTGATCCGCCCGACGATGTTCTGGCCCGCGTCGGCGTTGGGCGGCAGCGCGCTGGGGTTGAAGATCGTGATCGACACCGTGTCCGAGCTGATCTGGCTCGTGTTGCTGACCTTGGTCACCCCGAGGGTCACGGAGAAGGTGTCCGTCAGGTTCGGTGTGAACACCGGGGTCGCGCTGGTGGGGTCGTCGAAGACCGTGGACGGCAAGACCGAGCCCGCTGAGGTCGTCGCCTGCCAGGCGAAGGTCAGCGCCCCACCGTTGGGGTCGAAGCTCGCGCTGCCGTCGAGCTGGGCCGAGAGCGACGCGACCTGGTCCGGCCCGGCGAGGGCCACCGGGAGCAGCGAGTTGATCGTGACCCGCACCACGACCCGCTGCTGCCCGTTGGCGTCGGTCTGGGCACTCACCACGGGGTTCCCCCCGGCGTCGAGGACCGTCAGCGTGAGCACGAACTCGTAGAAGCTCCCCGCGGGCGTCGGGGTCGTCGCGCTGAAGCCAAAGGACGCCGTGGTCGCGATCGCGCTGCTGGGCGCGGCCACGCTCGCCCCGCCAATGCTGATCGGGCCCGGGCCCGCCCGGTAGTCCCAGGAGAAGCTGACCTGGGTCCCGGTCTCGCTGAAGTAGGGGACGCTCAGGCTCGCGTCGAGGGTCACCCCGCCCGGGTTCTGGTCGAGGGTCAGGTCGCCGTCGGTGTCGCCGATCAGCGCAATGTTCGAGTTCCCCGTGAGGTTGGTCAACGCGCCGCTGAGGAAATTGGGCACGCTCGCCCGGTCGCGGAGGAAGCCACCGTCGCCGTTGTCGGCCAGCCGGAAGCTGGGCGTGGCCCCGGCCCCGGGCGCGTTGCTCAAGAGGAAGGTGAGCGTGTTCCCCGCGAGGAGCGGCGGCGGCGCGCCGAGGAGCATGTTCGAGCCGTCGACCCCGACCACGTTCAGGTCGCCGGTGGGCAGCGCGGTGTTGTCCGCGCCGGTGGTCTCGACGGCGCCGCCCACGTAGTTGTCGCTGCCCACCAGGGCCACCGAGGCGAACGGATCCGCCCCGCCGGGCTCGCTGCCCGCCACGGCGCGGACCCCCGCGCCCTGCCCGCCCGGGACCACGATCAGCCGGCTGCGGACGGTGTCGTCGATCACCACCGCCTCGCTGTAGGAGATCTGGCTCGCCGGAGACTGGGCCTCGTTGGTGGCGGCGCGCATCTTCGTCTGCAGCTCGGAGGCGAGGCTCGCGCGGGTCGACACCCCGGCGCCGATCGAGTAGCCGCGGAAGTCCTCGCCGTTGAGTTGGAAGCGCGCGGTCTCTCCGGCGACGCCCGGGAGCGCCGCGGGGATCACGGCCGAAACGCTCAGCCCGACCTGGGCGTCCCCGAAGCCGGGGAACTCCACGCCCCCGTTGGCCGTGCCGAGGCGCATGAAGGGCGCCGCGTCGTTCAACCCCGTCAGGACCACGACCGTCGAGCCCGCCCAGTTCAGCGAGTAGTTGCCCAGTCCGTCGACCTGCAGCGGGACCCCCGCCTGGAGCACGAAGCGATCGGCGACGTCGTCGTAGGCGCAGGAGAAGTTGACGAAGGCCGGCTTGAGCAGCGGGTCGGCGGGAGCCTGGGCCTGCACGATCTGGTTGATCCGCTGGGCGATCAGGTCTCCGGTCTGGCGCTGAATGCCGCCCGGGGTGAGGTCGATGGCGATCGGCCCCTGTCCGGCGACCTGCAGGTAGAGCACCGGGCTGCTCACCATGTTGGCGGTGCTCGTCACCGGGCCAAAGCCGCCGAGCGCGATCCCCTTGCCCGAGGACAAGCCCAGAGGCTCGGAGCCGACCAGCACCAGCGCCTCGGCGCCGCCGTTGAGGTCGCCGTCCTGGAAGAAGAAGCTCGAGATCACGGGGGCCGCGGCGTCGAACAGGGGCGGCGCGCCGCCCGGGGTCGCCGTCTCGGCGGTGGCCGCCGGGATCCCCGCGTCGGAGGTGAGGAAGCCCGAGGTCGGCGGGGTGTAGGCGAACTCGAGGTTCGTGGTGTGCGTCTGGGGCATGGGCGAGGCGAGCACGATGTCCAGCACGTTGTTCCCGCTGCTGGTCACCACGTTCGACGAGCCGCCGGTGCGGCTCAAGAGCACGTTCCCGGATCCGTCGGTCAGGCGCAGCTCGTAGCGCTCGTGCACGTTGCCGACCGAGGTCGTCTCGATGGGCTGGGTGTAGACGACCCGCACCCGGTCGACGTTCCCGTCGCCGTCACCCAGGATCGAGGCCGCCGCGATCCGCAGCGACCCGCCCTCGGTGAACTCCCAGTTCGTGGTGTTCCCCAGGTCGACCGAGATCCCGTCGGCGACGATCGGCCCGCCGGTCACCCCCGACGCGTCGTTGTCTTGCACGCTGACGTTCACCGCGGTGATCGTGCTCGCGAGCCCCGTGATCTGCGCGATCGAGTCGTCGGGGCTGCTCGCAATCGCGAGCGTGCTGCTGGCCGCGCCCTGGAAGCTCAAGGTCGCGGTGGTGCCCGGGGTGGGGTCGACCGCGATCGTCGCGGCGCCGCCGGTGTTGTTGAAGATCAGGCTCAGGCCGAGGGCCGCGGTGTTGCCGAACGCCGCGCTGTCGTTGACGACGAGGGTTCGCGTCCCCACGCCGCCCAGGGTCAGCGAGGCGCCGTCCACGTTCAGGCTGAGCTGCGCCACGAGGGCGGGGTCCGCCACCCCCACCGTGCCGCCTCCCACGATCCAGTCGGTCCCGATCTGCAGCTCCCCGGTCCGCACCTGCAGGTCCACCACGGTGCGGGTCAAGCCGGGCGAACCGACCAGCTGCAGGGTGTTGCCGAGAGCCGTGAGCGAGACGTCGAGCTGGTTCAGGGTCACCGTGGCCGCGGTGCCCGCGTCGAAGATCGAGTCGCCGTTGAGGAAGAACAGGTTCGTCGCCGGGTCGAGGTTCGAGGTCGCGGCGGTGAAGGTCAGGTTCCCCGAGACCCGCAGGTCACCACCCGGGACCCCGGTCCCCGCGCCGATCGCCAGGTTCCCGTAGGTGAACGCGCCGCCGGCGCGCACGTTGCCGCCGTTCTGGTAGGTGACGGTGCTGGTCAGCAGTCCGTTGACCGTCATCACCGAGAACGGGTTCACCGTCCCGGTCAAGATCAGCGACTGCCCGCTGACCGTCAGCGAGCCCGCGCCGGCGACCACGCCGCTGGTCAGGCTCGCGCCGAGGACGAAGCTGCGCCCCGCGTCGATCTGGGTCGTCGTGCCCACGAGCAGCGGGTTCGGGTTGGTGAAGCTGCTCAGCCCGGAGAGCCTCAGCCCGCGGGTGATCGTCAGCGGCGCCACGTTGCTGAAGCCCACGGCGACCGCGGGGTTGAGCGTGAGGTCCGGGAACACGAAGCCGCCCAGCAGGTAGCCCCCCGCCGGGGAGGCGTTGGTCGCGAACTCGATGGTCCCCGTGCCGGCGGTGTCGGCGAAGACGCCGGTTCCCACGATCAGCTGATTCGTCCCGGGGTCGTTCGAGGTCAGGCGCAGGGTGTTGCCGTCGATGTCGAAGGTCGTGCCCGCCGTGATCGAGACCTGCGCGTTGGTCACCAGGTCGCCGCCAGCGAGGGTCTTGGTCATGCCGCCGGTGAAGGCGACGAAAGCGAAGGTCTCGCCCGCGGGGGTCAACGTCTGGTTGGCCGCGCCGCCGAGGGTCAAGGGGACCCCCGCCGCCGCCGGGGTCAGGTTCCCGTTGGTGAAGTCCAGGTCCCCGCTCACCGAGAACGGCGCGTTCGGCGTCGCCAGGTCGAGGGTCGCGTTGTTGGCGAAGGTCACCGAGCCGCCGATCGCGGCGCCGATTGCAGGCGGCCGCATTTCGCCCCGGTTCACGACCAGGTCGCCGGCGATCATGAGCCCCGCAGGACCGACCGCGGAGAACACGACCCGCACGGTGTTGTCGACGGTCACCGCGCTGAAGCTCGTGTTCGCGTCGTAGGTCACCGTCTGCTGCGCGGTGCCGTCGAAGGTCACGAGCGAGGTCCCGGGGACGAAGATCGCGCCCGCCGAGTTCCAGTTGCCGGCGACCTGGAGCGGAGTCGCGTTGGCGCTGAGGGTCCCCGCGTTGAGGGTCAGGGCAGCGCCCGCGTCGAGCAGCGCGTTCCCCAGCGAGAGGCTGCCGGCGTTCTGGGTGTAGGCGTTCAGCGCCAGGGTCCCCCCGGTGACGTTCAGCGTGCCGCCGCCCTTCTGCAGCACCAGGTCGCGGAGGGTCAGGGTCCCCGCCGGGAGCTGGAGCAGCTGGTCGACGCCGCCGTCGACCTGGAGCACACCGCCGACCGCGAAGCTGACCGCCGCGGTCACGGCGCTCCAGTTCATGTTGCCCGCCACCCGCACCGTGTTCGGCCCGCCGCTGAGGGACCCCGTGAGGGTGAAGTCGCCGTTGGAGTCGAGGACCGAGGTGTTGACCCCGCTCAGGTCGAGGGTCGCGTTGGCGGCCACGCTCACGCTGGGGACGACCAGGGTCGCGCCGCTGGTCTGGAAGTCGAGGGAGGTGGCGCCCCCGTTGCCGACCACGAGCGCCGCCCCGATGGTCAGCGAGGCCAGCGGCGTGGCGAGGGTTTGGGTCCCGCCCTGGAAGCGGAGGGTCCCGTTGTTCACCGGGATCGCGAGGGAGTTGCCGGTCCCGTTGACCGCGAGCACGTTCCCGCCCAGGTCGATCTGGGTGGCCGTGTTCGCCAAGACCAGGTTGTTGGCGACGGTCATGGTCTGGTCCAGCGTGATCGCGCCGCCGAGGGAGTTGAACCCGACCTGCACGTTGATCGCGCGCAGGTTCGACTGCGAGTTGACGGTGGGCACGTTGGCGAAGTTGCCCGCCGGGAACACCACCTGGCTGCCCGGCCCCGGCGCGGTGGGGGTGTCCCAGTTGTTGGGGTCCGACCAGTCGCCGGGGAGCCCGAGCCCGGTCCAGGTGGAGTCCGGGGCGAAGAGGTTCAGCCAGCCGGTGTTCCCGCCGCCCTCCGTCGCCATGAACATGGCGTCCGGGCTCCCGGTGGCGTTGGAGTTGGCGATGGTGGGGTCGATAGGCGGCACCGCGCTGCCGCCGTTGAAGGTCAGCGTCGCGCCGCCGTCCGTCAAGTTCCAGGGCGTGCCCCCGGCGCTGTCCAGGAGCACGATGTTGTCGAGCAGGATCGTGGCGCTCCCCGCCCAGGTGGTGGTCTGCCCGTCGCCGAAGCGGATCGTCGTCCCCCCCTGGCGAACGTCGAGGGTCCCGTTGATCGTCGTCGCCCCGGAGAAGGTGGCGTCGACGTCGAGGTCGAGGGTTCCGTTGACGAGGGTCGTCGAGCGCGCCCCGGGCACGGTGCCCACGAACAGCGGGCTCCCCACGAACTGCGCCGTCGTCCCGCCGGTGACCGTGAGGTCCCCTGCGATCCGGTTGCCCGCGCCCATGTCGACCGTGATCGTGCCCGCCAGGTCGAGGGTCACCAGGCTCGGGGACCCGGGCATGCTGAACGTGCCGCCGGAGAAGTCGAGGGGCCCCGAGCTGGTCAACGACCCGCCGAGGGCCAGTGTCCCGGTGGTGATCGTCGCCCCGTTGGCGAGCACGTTCAACGCGCCGGTCACGTTCAGCGTCCCGGTGCCCTTGTTGACGGTCACCGAGCGGAAGTCCAGCCCCTGGGTGGTGAAGCCGTTGATCGCGGCGCCGGTGAAGGTCAGGTCGAGGGGCGCGGTGGCGGTGGTGCCCGCGTTCCACACCAGGTTTCCGCCGACGCTCAGCCCGCCGTTCCCGAGCTCGCCCGAGGTCCCGCCGCCGACGGTCACCGCGCCGCTCGAGGTGAGCACGAAGCCGCCGAGGTCCACGGTCACGCCGTCGCTGACCGTGAGCCCGGTCGCGAGGATCGGCCCCAGCAGCGTCCGCGTGCCGCCGTTGACCTGGACCGCGCCCATGTTGGAGCCGCCCGCGGCGCCCCAGTCACCGGTCCCGGTGAAGCGCAGCAGGGTGCCGGCTGCGAACACCGCAGGGGTGAAGTCGTTGTCGACCTCCACCAGGGGTGAGGTGCCGGCGTTGAGCCCGCCGATGCCCGTGAGGAAACCCTCGACGTCGACGGAGTTGGCGCCGGTGGTCAGGGTCCCGGTGAGGGTCAAGTTCCCGGCGACGTCGAGCAGCTGGGCTGCCCCGGAGATACTCGCCCCCGCGGCGCCGACGGTGAGGTCGTCGAAGTCGACGCTGGCCCCGAGCTGCAGGCTTTGGCCCACGCCCCCCTGGAGCACGGTGGTCCCGTTGGACGCGTTGAAGGCGGCGAGGGTCCCCAGGGGGAGGGTCGTCGCGCGCAGGCGCAGGGTCCCGTTGGTTTGGTTGATCGTCGCGTTGGCGTTGGTGGTCAGCCCAGCGCCCTGGAGGTCGGTGGTCCCGCCGTCGACCTCGAGCACGCCCTGAGTGAGGGTCGTGTTCCCGGTCACGGTCAGGCTGTTCCCGTTGACGTCGAACACGTTCGCCGGGTTCCCCGTGTTCAACACGAGCGCCGCGGCGGTCGCGTCGGCGCCGGTGCCGAGGGTGAAGGGCGCGCCGACGGTCAGCGTTCCGCCCACGTCGAGGTTGTTCCCCGTGGCGCTCATGGTCACGGCGCCCCCGGCGCCGCCCAGGTTCAGGTTGGTGAAGGCGCTCGTGGCGTCGAGCTCGAGGCTCTGCGAGGTGGCGCGGTCGAGGAAGGTCGTGCCCGCGGCCTGGGTGTAGCCCAGCCCGTTGAGGTCGACGGTCGCGCCGCCGAACTGCACGTTGCCGGTGCCCGCGGTGAGGGTCCCGGCCCCGGTCACGTTGCCGTTGAGGTCGAGGGTGTTCGCGCCGTGGTTCACGGTGCCCGCGATCGTCGTCACCCCGTCGACCCGCACCGCGGCGGTCGCGTTGAGGACCCCGTTCACGTCCAGGTCGCCGTCGACGGTCAGCGCCGCGTTGACGTTGACCGTGCCCCGGAAGTCCGAGGTCGTGGTCGTGCTGGAGGTCATCAGCGCCTGGTTGATGATCAGGGTCCCGGTGTAGGACCCGGCCGCGCTCATGTCGATGGAGTCCAGGTCGAGGCCCGCGACGTTGACCGTGCTGTCGCCGTTGAACGCGCTGGAGAACTCGACGGTGTCGCCGTCGGCGGGGACGCCGTCGGACCAGTTGCCGCCGTCGCCCCAGTTGCCGGCCACGGCGGACATCCAGCGCGTGGTCTTGGCGAGGAACGTCCAGTTGGTGTTCCCGCCGAGGTCGTCGCTGGTGTTGGCGTCGATGTTCGCGCTCGCCACCGAGTCCTGCACCCGGACCCGGGTCGCGCTGACCGTGCCGCTACGGGTCAGGTTCCACTTGGTGGCGTCGGTCCCCACGCTCTGGTCGCGGAGGGTGACGTAGTTGGTGAGGCTCCCGGTGACGCCGGTCGCGGTCAGGGTCCCCGCGATCACCGAGGTCGATGCGTCGCCGAAGATCACGGTCATGCCGCCCGCGAGGGCGGGCGCGAAGGTCGCGTCGCCCGAGGCGTTGACGTCGAGGCCCGCGGTGAACTGGAAGGTCTGCCCGGCGAGGGTCGCGTTCAGCGTCCCGTTGCCGCTCACCGTGGCCTTGCCCGTGATCGTGCCGCTGGTGTTCAGCTCGAGGATCCCCTGGGTCACGGCGAGGGTGGTCGCCAGGTTCAGCCCGCCGGTGACGGTGACGGTGTCGGTGTCCGCGCCGAGGTTCACGACGAGTCGGCGGAGGTTCGTCGACGGGGTGAAGGCCTGATCGCCAGCGCGGTTGAGCGTCAGCGACTGCACGCCGGAGGCGCTCACCGTGAGCGCGCCCAGGTTGACCGTGGCCCCCGCCACCGAGAGCGCACTCGTGCTCAGGGCCAGGGCCCCGCTGCCGCTGAGGTTCCCGCCGACGGTCACCACTTGCGCGGCGCCGAGGGTCAGGGTCCCGTTGACGACCACCGCCCCCGTAATGCTCGAGGCCACGGTGTTCATGGTGAGGAAGCCGAGGGCGTTGACGGTCAGCCCGCCGGTCGCGGTGAACCCGCCCGTCCCGCCCACGTTGACCGTCGTCCCACCCAGGACCAACACGTCGAAGAAGCTGTTGCTCGCGCCGAGGGTCAGGGTCGTGGTCCCGGCGAAGTCGAAGCGGGTCGTGCCGCCGGTGCCGTTGATCGCAACCAGGCTCAGGTTCACGGCCGTGTTGCCGAAGCGGATCTCGCCGTCGCTCATGTTGACCGTGCCGCCCGCGCTGCTGACCGCCCCGTTGAGGTCGAGCACGGTGCCGGTGCCGACGGTCACGTCGGCTCCGTTGAACCCGGTGGCCCCGTTGACGGTGATCGTGTCACCGGTGGCGTTGAGGGTCCCGCTGGTGAGGGTCAGCGAGGCGGGCTGTTTGTTGCCCGTGACGACGACGACATTGGCCAATCCGGAGTTGATCACCACCGGCGTGGTCGTGAACGGCCCCACGCTGCTCCAGGTCCCGGCGCCGGTGAAGCTCAGGGTCCCGGTGCCCTGGGTGTAGCCCGTGATCGTGAGCCCCGCGCTCGTGGCCACGTTCACCGCCCCGCTGGCGTTGAGGGTGCCCGTGCCCGAGATCCCGGCGGCGGTGAGGTGGTTCCCCGCGCCGAGGGCCAGGCTGACCCCGGTGATCGTGAGGTCCCCTGTCGCGAGGGTGCTCCCGGGGACGACCCCCGCCGAGGTCACGACCACCGTCCCGAAGCTCGCCGCCGAGCCGCTCCAGCCGCCGGCGCCGTCGAAGGTCAGGGTCCCGGTGCCCGCGTTGTAGCTCCCGTCGGTGGGGTTGACCGAGAGCCCCCCTCCAGCGCGGACCTCTCCGGGAGCGGCGGTGACGGTGAGGGCGGCGGCGGTCGCGCCGTCGCCGACCGTGATCAGGCCCCCCGCGTCGAGGATCCCGGTGCCGACGTTGAGCAGGCCGTCGTTGACCGTGACCGTGCCCGTGACCGTCAGGGTCCCGCCGCTGAGGCGCAGCTCGCCGCCGTTGATCACCACGCTCGTCGCGGTGAGGTTCTGGCCGTTCAAGTCCAGGATCCCGTTGGTGATCGTGAGCACGCCCATGCTGCGCGAGTTGTTGATCAGGCTCACGACGTCGGTGCCATTCGTCTTGTTGACCGTGACGTTGCCCCAATTCACCCCGGCGTTGCTGTCCCACTCCGGAGTAATGCTCGCGTCGCCGTTGAACGTGATCAGGCCGTTGTTGGTGAACGTCCCGGCTCCCCCGATCGTGAACATCAGGTCGTCGCCCACGGTGATCGAGCCCGTCGCCCCGATCACCACGCTCCCGTCGCAGCCTGCGTCGGTGTCGTTCCAGGCGAAGTCCTGGGAGCAAACGAGGCTGTCGTTGATCGTGAGGGTCCCGTCGTAGTCCTGCTGCATTTCGACCTGCTGGATCGAAATCGGGCCGTTCCCGTTCTCTAGGGTGCAGTCGGCGTTGTCCGCGCCGTTGTCGTTGAAGCGTGCAACGCTGCCGGCCGCGTTGGGAACACCGCTCTGCCAGTTTCCGGCGTTGGTCCAGCTGCCGATCGGGGCGGCGTTGCCGGTCCAGTCGGTGTTCTGCGCCTGGGCGAAGCCTGCGCCGAACAGCAAGCAGGCGAGGAGGAGTCCCCACGGCAGACGTTGGGTGCTGAGTGCGTGGTGCATGCTTCCCCTCCCGGCGACGGCGGCGGGCGTGTGCCCAGGAAACGCCGTGCCCAAGAGGCTACCTCATATCCTGTGTGCGTCGAGGGCGACCGTGCTCGGAAGTTCTTTCTTCGTAGTGACTTCGAGCCAGCGAGGGATGACCGATCCAGTCGCGCGAGCGACCCCCTCGGCAGCCTCGGGGTTCGACTTGAACCCCGTTCGGCGAATTCGCCCTGGGGCGCGTCACAACGCATTGCTTGGACGTGACTTAGGGCAGCGTTTGGACGGGTTTCAGACTGAAGCCCCGGAGGGTGCGTTCCGAGACCTGCTCGCGGGAGCTAGACCCGGCGGAGGATCACGAACGTAATGTCGTCCGAGGGTTCGCGGGGGCCGCGGTGGGCGTTGAGGTCCTGCAGCAGGACGTCGCGCAGCTCGGCGGAGCTGCGCCCGCCGTTGGCGTTCACCAGCGCCACCAGGCGCTCGATCGAATACTCGTTGTCGTAGGGGTCCATGGCCTCGGTCACGCCGTCGGTGTAGAGCACGAGGGTGTCGCCGTGTTGCAGCCGAATGTCGGTGTTCGGCGTGCGCGAGCCGGTGGTCACCGAGAGCCCGAGGGGCGAGCCGCCCGAGGGGATCACCTCGGCCTGGCGGGTCGCGGCGCGCCACACGATCAGGTTCTCGTGCCCGGCCGAGGCGTAGCGCGCGTGGCCCGCGCCCGCGTCCCAGTTGAGCAGGAGCATGGTCATGAAGCTCCCGGGCTTGAGCTCCCCGGTGAGCGTGGCGTTGAGGTAGGTCAACAGCGACGAGGGGTCGTCGGGACCGTAGGCGCCGAGCATGCTGCGCAAGAAGCAGCGGGCCATGACCGCGACCATGCCCGCGCCCAGCCCCTTGCCGCTCACGTCGCCGACCACGATCGTGAGGTGCTGCCCCACGCGCTCGGGGTCCTCGACGAAGTCGTAGTAGTCGCCGCCGACCTCGCGCGCGGGCTGCATGAACCCGCAGTACTCGATCCCCTCGATCGCGGGCAGGACCTTGGGGCAGAGGTCGGCCTGCAGCTGCGACGCGATCGCGATCTCGCTCTCGATCCGCTGCTGCTGCGCGACCTGGCTGTAGAGCAGCGCGTTCTTCAGGCCCACGGCGGCCTGACCCGCGAGCGCCTCGAACAGCTGCACGTCGCTCTCGCTGAACGCCTTGTTCGAGACCTTGGAGTCGACGTAGATCAGCCCCAGGACCTTCCCCTTCTCGATCAACGGCGTGACCATCACGCTGTTGAGCTCCATTTGCATCATGGAGACCGAGGGGTCGGTGTCGCCGGCGTCCTGATAGACCACCGACTTCTTCTCGGTGATCGCGCGCTTGACCGTGGTGCGCGAGAACTGGAACTGCTCCTCGGTCAGCCGCTTCTTGCGCCGCGCGGGGCCGTCCTTCTTGTTCCAGTTGAGCCCGATCTTGAACACCGGCTCCGGGTTGCCGTCTTCGAGGAGCATCAGGAACCCGCGGTCGGCGCGGGTGATCTCGAGCACCTTCTCGATCACCAGCTCCAGCAGCTCGTCCAGCACGAGGGTCGAGCTCATGGCCTGGCCCACGTCGAGCAGGCGCTCGAAGTTCTGCTGCAGCTTGCCCGCGTCGGGGTCGAGCCCGGCCAGCCGGGCGCGGTCGTTGTGGGCGGCGAGGGCCTCGGTGGCCAGGATCGCCACGTACTGCAGCAGCTCGACGCTGTTCTCGTTGAAGGTCCGGACCATCAGCCGCGTGTCGAGGTAGATCACCCCGCCCACCAGCTCCTCGATCAGGATCGGCACGCAGAGGATCGAGCGCATGCGCAGCCCGCGGATCGAGGACGAGGTCGGCGCGCCCTTCTGCTCCTGGGAGGTGTCGGCGATATGCACCGGCTGCCCCGTGGACATGACCTGCCGGATCACCGTGCGCGAGGTGTCGCTCTCTTGCACGAGGGTCTGGCGGTCGAAGGAGCGCCCGACCTTGTAGCGCAGCTTGCGCCCCTCCTCGACGAGCATCAGGAACCCGCGCTCGGCGCCGGTGACCAGCACCGCGAGGTCCATCACCCGCTCGTAGAGGTTGTCGGCCGACTGCGGCGCGAACAGGGCCGCGAGGGTCACCAGGATCGAGGAGTCGACCTGCCCCCCCGCCTCGGTGTCGGCCAGCTTCTTGGCCGAGTTGATCGCGTAGTCGAGCTTGTGCGCGATCTCGCTCAGCAGGCGCACGGTCTCGGGGGCCTGCAGCTCGCTCACCGGCGGTCCACCAGCGGGAACCCGCGGTTGGTGCCCAGCTCCAACAAGGACTGGGCGCGGTTGAGGATCCGCGACTCCTTCTCGACCTGACGCCGGGTGTAGTCGAGGAGCCTGCCCAGCGGCTTGGTCCCCTCGGACCCGAGGGGCACGCGCCCGTCTTCGATCGCCCCGCGCAGGAGGTGATAGATCAGCCCGCCCGAGCGCTTGGGGACGACGTCCAGCGGGCGCTCGAAGAAGCGGGTCCCGACCACGACCGCCCGCCCGGGCACCTGGGCCAGGGGCTGGAGGAAGTCGGCCGTCAGCCGCAGCTCGGCCTCCTCGTCGCGGCGCTCGCGGAACTCGGGCGCGTAGCGCAGCCCGGTCACGGGGTCGGGGAAGGCCACGTCGAAGATCAGGGCCACGTTCCGGCTCTGCAGGTAGCGGTGGTCTTCGAGGTTGGCGTGGTTGAAGGTCTCCTCGATCCAGGCGAAGGAGATCGCCGTGCGCTCGAGGTGCGCGAGCATGGCCTGGGTCCGCTCGGGGCCCGCCGGCTGCGCGAGCAGCGACTCCAGCCCGGTGAGGTCCGCGTCGTAGGGCAGGAGGTACTTCCGCAGCCGGTCGCCGGGCGCCTCGGGGTCGTCGACGACGACGGTCCGCAGGTTGACGTAGAGCAGCACCGGGTCGGGGCGCCGCGCGCGCGCCAGCTGACGGAGCGAGGCCTTGAGCCGCGCGCGGGTGGCCTCGGGGCCGATCAGCTCGCGGGAGAAGTCCTGGTTGAAGGCGCCCTGCTCACGGAGGAACTGCCCCAGGCTGCGCACGTCGGCCTCGGCGTAGGGTCGCACGCCGAACTCGAGCTCGTCGTCCTCGTAGGTGGCCTGCAGCTGCTCGAGGGTCTCACCGCGCGCGCTGGCGGCGGCCGCGCCCAGGCGGTTCAGCACCGGCTGCGCCCGGGGGCCGTAGCGCGACACGCCACAGGCCAACGCCAGGCGGCGCGGGGTCACGTCCTGGTTGATCCGCTCCTCGAAGGTCTGGGTGTCGACCACCCCCTTGAAGCCCTCGACCGACCACAGGTCGCGCAGGATCTGATACTCGACCTCGAGCCAGGTCGGCGTGCGCACGTGCTCGCCGGCCCCGGAGAGCATGCCGTCGGTCAACAGCCCGAAGCGCGCGAAGACCACGCCCCACGGCACCCAGCCGCGCTCGGGGGTCGAGAGCGGCAAGGTCTCGTCGTGGCGGTAGGTCTTGCTCCAGAGCACCTCCTCCGAGCGCACGTCGAGCAGCTCGACGACGAGCTCGACGTCGGCGCGGTAGTCCTCGCTCGAGACGCCAGGCCAGATCGCGCTCGGCCACCAGAGGGTCAGCCAGAGGAAGAAGTCCCCGGCGTAGGCGGCGTTGACCCCGCGGTAGCTGACCTTGTTCCGCCGGAGCTTGGCCACCAGCAGCAGGTCCGCCCCGGCGAGGTCCGCCAGGGGCAGCAGCTCGAGGGGGTTGGCCCGCTGGCTGTCCTGGCTGAAGTCGATCTTCTCCACGCGCTCGAACACGCCGAACTGGCGCAGGAGGCCCACGGTCCGCTCCTGCCAGCCGGTCTCGGAGATCGCGAAGTTCTTCCCCTCGAAGGTGTCGGCCTCGCGAGCGCGGGCGGCCTCGGCCTCCATGCGCGCGGCCGCGACCTCGGGGTCCTCGGCGGTATCCATGGTCTGCGGCTGGGGCGGCGCGAGCTCGACGCTGCCCAGCACCGCTTGCTGCAGCTCCGGGTCGGCGTCGGCGGGGCTGCTGAGCACGAAGGCGTCGGTCTCGGCGTAGACCCCCCACGTGATCCAGCGGGTCCCGTCGTCGCGCTGGACCGTCCACTTCCAACCGGGACGCCCGCCGAGTTCGATCGCCTGAGGCGCCGGCTCTTCGAGGGCCTCCCCGGGCAGGATCCCGTTCAGCCCGCTGGCGTCTTCGGGGGTCGGCGCGTCGAGGGGCAGCGTGCGCGAGCCGAGCTCGAACAGCAGCGCGTCGGCGCTGCGCACGCGCAGCTGCTCGCCCTCCTCGACCTCGAAGCCCTCGGGCAGGCGCAGGCCCAGGCGCGAGCCCGGGTCGTCACGCGCAGGCAGGACCAGGTCGTGATCCGCGAGGGGGTCGACCGGGGCTTCGTCGGCGTCGGCGTCCTGGTCGTCGTCGCCAGCGTCCTGGTCGTCGTCTGCGTCCTGGTCGTCGTCTGCGTCCTGGTCGTCGTCGCCCTCGGCGTCCTGGTCGTCGTCGGCGTCCTGGTCGTCGTCGCCCTCGGCGTCCTGGTCGTCGTCTTCGTCGTCACCGCCGCCGGCGTCCTGGTCACCGTCCGGCGGGGGGCCGGCGTTGCGGGTCGGATAGCGACGCAGGTGCCGCTCGAGGTGGCTGCCCTGGTCGGGGGCGGGCTCGACGGGCTCGTCCTCCAAAGGCTGGGCGCCGCTGTCGTGCCAGGGGTCGCTGTCGGTGGGCGCGTCGTCGGTGGGAGCGCCGTCGGCGGGCGCGTCGTCGGCGGGAGCAGAGTCTTCGTCGACGGGCGCGGCGTCTTCGTCGGCGGGAGCAGAGTCTTCGTCGACGGGCGCGGCGTCTTCGTCGGCGGGCGCGGCGTCTTCGTCGACGGGGGGCTCGCCGGGCGCCGGGGCGTCGTCAGCTGGGCCGTCCTCCAGAGGCACCTCGGGGTTCGCGCGAGGCGGGGCCTCCTCCTCAGGCCAAGGGTAGGAGCCCTCTGCGGGCGCAGCGTCCTCGGGCGCCCCGTCCTCGGGCGCCCCGTCCTCGGGCGCCCCGTCCTCGGGAGCCCCGTCCTCGGGCGCCCCGTCCTCGGGCGCCCCGTCCTCGGGAGCCCCGTCCTCGGGCGCCCCGTCC
>Ga0070726_10001635_pt1 | contig 21991 bp, 21 predicted proteins | sample tdAd471_FD_67275 | JGI IMG/M metagenome (GOLD analysis project Ga0070726, IMG submission 67275) | Marine sediment microbial communities from the Atlantic coast under amendment with organic carbon and nitrate - tdAd47.1 | ecosystem: Environmental > Aquatic > Marine > Coastal > Sediment | place... | reverse complement strand
ACTCGATGCAGCGCTCGGCGTCACACAGAAATTTCATTCTTGCCATGATCGAGTCTCCTAAGCTGCGGTGATCTTGCAGAGGGAAGCTTTCGTTTCCTGCATCTGCGTAACGGAGTCATACCCGTATGTGAACGCGGTGTTGGCTGCCTCGCCACGCACATAGGGCGCGGCGCCTTCCGGATACTTGTCCAGCAGGTCCTTGCCCTCGAACCAGCCACCGAAGTGGAACGGTGAGAACACAACGCCGCGGGTCACCCTGGGGGTGATCATTGCCTTGACCTTGATCCGGTTGCCTTCAGGGCTCTCCACCCACATCCACTGGCCGTCGCGGATTCCCGCGTCGTTGGCGTCGGCCGGGTTGATCTCGGCAAACATGTCCTGCTGCAGTTCGGCAAGCCACCTGTTGGAACGAGACTCCTCGCCACCGCCCTCGTATTCGACGAGGCGGCCGCTGGTATGAATCAGCGGGTAATCCTTCGAGTAGTCCTTCGCCTGGATCGAGCCGTAACGCGTCGGCAGACGGTAATGGCTCTTGCGGTCCTCGTAGGTCGGGTACTTGTCGACGAGATCGCGCCGCGACGTGTACAACGGTTCGCGATGGATCGGTACCGGGTCCGGGAAGGTCCAGACCACGGTACGGGCCTTGGCATTGCCGAACGGTGCGCAGCCGTGCTTGATCGCTACGCGCTGGATACCACCGGACAGGTCGGTCTTCCAGTTCTTGCCCTCGGCTGCCACTTTCTCCTCAGCGGTAAGGTCATCCCACCAACCGAGTTGCTTCAGCATGTCGGCCGAGAATTCCGGGTAACCGTCCTGGATCTCGGCTCCCTTGCTGTAGGAGTCCTCGGCCAGGAGGTTGACGCCGTTCCTTTCAACACCGAAGCGGGCCCGGAAATTCAGGCCGCCATCGGCGACGCTCTTGCTCGTGTCGTACAGCACCGGCGTGCCCGGATGCTTCATCTCGGGCGGGCCCCAGGACGGCCATGGCAAGCCGTAGTAGTCACCGTCGCACGGTCCGCCTTCGGCTTTCAGCGTCGTTGTGTTGAACGTGTGCTTGTTGGCCATGTGCAGCTTCAGCCGCTCGGGGCTCTGGCCCGTATACCCGATTGTCCACATGCCACGGTTGATCTCGCGCAGGGTGTCCTCGGGCAGGGGCTCGTCGTTACTGACCTCGATGTGCTTGAACATCTGGTCCGCGATACCGAGCTTCGCCGCCAGCTTGTACATGATCGTGTGATCGGGCAGCGCCTCGAACATCGGGTCGATGACCTTGTCGCGCCACTGGAACGAGCGGTTCGATGCCGTGACCGAGCCGTAAGTCTCGAACTGCGTCGCGGCCGGCAGCAGGTACATGCCGTCCTGCCGGTCGGGCAGTACTGCCGTGTGCGTTGGGTATGGATCCACGACGACGACGAGGTCGAGCTTCTCGAGCGCCTGTTTCATCTCGCGTCCGCGGGTCTGGCTGTTTGGCGCATGACCCCAGAAGAACATCGCTTTCAGCTGGTCGCGCTGGTCGATCAGCTCGGCGTCCTCGAGGACGCCATCGACCCAGCGGGAAACCGGGATGCCGGCGGAGTTCATCGGGTTCGCGAACGGCACATTGCCGGTTGCTGCATCGCCCGTCTCGGCATAACCGGTATCGAATTGCCCGGCGACCCACTCGTAATCGAGGTCCCAGACTCTCGACCAGTGCCCCCACGAACCGGCCGACAGACCGTAGTATCCGGGGAGCGTGTGCGAGAGGACGCCAAGGTCCGTGGCGCCCTGGACATTGTCGTGGCCGCGGAAGATGTTCGCGCCGCCGCCCGACTTGCCGACATTACCGAGCGCCAGCTGCAATGCGCAGTACGCCCGAGTGTTGTTGTTGCCGATCGTGTGCTGGGTACCGCCCATGCACCAGACGATCGTGCCGGGCCGGTTTTCGGCCATCGTCTGTGCCGCCGCCTTGCAGTCTTCCTCGGGAACGCCGGCGACGTTCTCGACGACGTCCGGGGTCCACTTGGCGACTTCGGCGCGGATTTCGTCCATGCCGTAAACGCGCTGCCGGATGTACTCCTTGTCCTCCCAGCCGTTTTCGAAGATGTGCCAGAGAATGCCCCAGATCAGCGGTACGTCAGTACCCGGGCGGATACGGATGTACTGGTCGGAGTGTGCCGCCGTGCGCGTGAAGCGCGGGTCGACGACGATCATTTTGGCGCCAGACTCCTTGGCGCGCAGGATGTGCTGCATCGCAACGGGATGCGCCTCGGCGGCATTACTGCCGATGAAGAACATCGCCTTCGAGTTGTGCATGTCGTTGTACGAGTTGGTCATCGCGCCGTAGCCCCAGGTATTCGCTACGCCGGCGACCGTCGTCGAATGGCAAATGCGTGCCTGGTGATCGACGTTGTTCGTGCCCCACATGGCCGCAAACTTGCGGAACAGGTAGGCCTGCTCGTTGCTGAATTTCGCGGAGCCCAGCCAGTACACCGAGTCGGGGCCCGAGCTCTCGCGGATATCGAGAACCTTGTCGCCGATCTCGTCGATGGCCTGCTCCCAGGACACGCGCTTCCACTGGCCGCCCTCGAGCTTCATCGGGTATTTGAGCCGGCGTTCGCCGTGCCCATGCTCGCGGACTGACGCACCCTTCGCGCAGTGGCCGCCCAGGTTGAACGGCGAATCGAAATCCGGTTCCTGTCCGGTCCAGACGCCGTCCTGAACTTCGGCGACGACGCCGCAGCCCACGGAACAGTGGGTACAGACGGACTTCCTGATTTCTGTATTACCGCCGCCAGCCTTCGCAGCTTCGGCGCGGCGGATCATCGTCGTTGGTAGTGACGCGGCGACGGCGGTACCGCCGAGGCCCAATCCCACGCGGCGCAGGAATGCGCGGCGATCGACGGCAGAGCCGAGTACGCCACTCGTTACACTGGCCGATTCGGTGGCCGTGAGGTCTCTCTTTTTGATCAGCTTCATTGCTAATCCCCCTGGGTCAATTGCATGCGCACTGTCATCCGGCGTGGTGGCCGGCTACAGCTTGGCAGTGCGGTAATAGTCACGGATGTGGGGCGTTTCGTGATAACCCCGTTGTTTGGTCGCCTCAGGCGCCGGTTCGTGGTCGGGCGAGGCCAGTGCGGAACGGCTGGTCACTACGACCGCTGCCGTTGCGCCTCCCGCCGCAGCCAGCTTTTTGAGAAAAGTACGCCGCTCTTCGGTGTACGTGCGCGATTTACGAGTCATCTACTATCTCCCATCATGCTTCCGATAGCCGGCAGTCATGCAACGCCGGGTCGGGTTGGCTTTGCCGGGGTCTCCTCCGGTCGTTCCACCATTTCCAAATATCGTTGATCCGTCTCTATGAACTGCTCTCCAAGTTGGCCCACAGCCCGATAGAAGCGCGCCGAGGTAGCTTCCTGCATGTCTCGGAATAAACGCGCCATCCACGGCCCGACGTGAGCCTCAAAAAATTCTGCCTGGGTCTCGAGGGCCGTGTCGTCGCCCGCGAGGAGTGCCATGGTTTCGCAAAGCGCCGCAGCGTGGTCTTCGGGTTCGTGGACACCGTCCTTGCGCTCGAAGCCCAGCCGCCGCAGGTCTGCACGCAGCTTTGCCAGCGGCTGCTCCATCAGGAAACCGGTCAGGTACCAGGACGCATACGGCATGAGTTCACCGCGGCCGACGCCGATGAACAGGGCTGCAAACTCGTCCGACACCGGTCTGGCCGTTGTGCGTCCGGACGACGTCGCCAGCAAGCGCCAGGCCACGGCAAGCAGGTCGCCGTCTTCGGTGACGGGCGCTTCTGCGAGCAGGGTGAGCATTTCCTCATCGGGCGCGGCCGCAAGCAGCCGGCCGAGCAACCGGTAGGTGTCGGCGCGTAGCTGGTTTTCCGGGTCTGCTGGCGCAGCGCGGACCGCCGTGTCGGTCGCGTCGCGTGTCGCAGGGGCGTCGTCCATTATTATTGTTCCGGGCCGCTATATTTCGCTCTTGTTTAACCTAATGCAATTAGGGTGCCAGTTTGTGCAGACGGAAATTACCTGCAGAGACCGCCATAGTGTGTTTCAAGGGATCGGCCCTATCGGCAGTTGCGACATTTTGTCTGGACTGCGCCTTTTTTTCCGGTGAACAGGACCACCGGGCGCGGCGTCAGGTCTGTGGCGGGCCGCCGCCCAGTTCAGCGCGCATCCTGTCCTTGACCCGGCAATCCTCACACATCTCCAGCCGGCGCCGGTCCGCGTCGCTCTGGAACATATAGTGATCCTTGAGCTTTTCCGCCATCACCTTGAGCATCGACCGCGTCGCGAAAGGCTTGCCGCAGGAAATACAGCAGATTGGTTGTTCCTCGTACAGCAGGCGCTGCGCACCGCGTTCCTTGTCGTCGTAGAGGAAGCGGGGTTCGAGTGACACCGCGTCTTCCGGACAGGCTTTCTCGCACATCCCGCACTGGATGCAGGATCTTTCGACGAAGTTCACTTGTGGCAGTCCCTGGCCCTCGCGCAGGGCGGAGGTCGGGCATACCGCGACGCAGCTCATACAGAGCGTACACGCCCCCCGATCAACCTTGACCTGGCCGAATGGGGCACCGGCAGGTAGCTGTGCGACTTTCTTGCCGCCTGGCGCATGTTCGAGCAGGTAATTGATCGAAGTTCTGAGCAGCAGGCGTTTCTCTGGCGGCGGTGCAAACCGGGCCGGATGTTCGAGGCCGAGTGTCGGGCCGGACTGCGCCGTCGTGGCCACGCCGCCGGCGTCAGCCGGATCGAGAATTTGCACGACGTCGGTCGCGTATCCCATGCCCTCGAGGATCGCCGCGGTGACGCCGATCTCACGCCCGAGCGCGTCGACGATGCTTGGCGGCGTCGAAGGCCCGGCCAGGATGAGCACGCGGCATGCGCCGTATGCCAGGCAGGCAAGCCAGGCATCCATACCCAGTGAGCCGATTTCCTCGAGCTCGACGGGCAGCGCGTTTTCGGGCAATGCCGCAGCAAGTTGGTCGACCATCAGGTCGGACGACGTGCTGTCGAAGAATACGAGTACCGGGTCGTTGCCGCCGACCTCGCGGTAGCGCGCAAGAACAGTGTGCAGGTAGCCGAGCAAGTCGCCCGTGCTCGGGAATGCATAGGTAATCGCTCCCGTTGGGCAGACGGTCGCACAGCTCCCGAAGCCCTGGCACAGGTTCGGGTCTATCGATACCTGTTCGCCGATCGAGGTAATCGCCCAGGCCGGGCAGACTTCCAGGCAGCGAGTACAGCCGCGGATGCCGCGTCGTCCGTGGGCGCAGATATCCGCGTCGTAGTTGAAGTATTTCGGCTTTTCGAACTCGCCACGCATGCCGGGCAATTCGTCGATGGCCTGTTCCAGCGCGTCAGGATCGGCGCCGGGTGCGTAGTAGCCTGGCGGCGGTACCTCCTGGCGCAACAGTGGCGGATCGCCGAGGTCGAGGACGAGGTCGAACCGTGCCTGCGTCAACATCGTCACCGCCGCCGACTCGTCCTCGCTGCCCGGGTCCGCGAGGCCGATACGGAAATTGCCCAGGCTACCCTCGAGCTGCGGCTGCCCGCCGCGTACGACGGTCAGTCCCTCGACGGTGCTCGTCGCTGGCGGCATGTCCGCGGGCAGGAACAGTGTTGCTACGAGTTCCTCGTGGAGACGGCCCGCGGCGTCGAGTGCTCCGGTCTCTTCGCCGATGACCAGTACGCGCCCGTGGGACAGATAGCTGACCATCGATGCCGGCTCGACGTCCGGGCGATGGCGCCTGTCCAGTGCCTCTGCTCTTGCCTGGCCGTCGGCCGTGCTGTCAGGAAGACTCAGTGTGCTCATCGTCAGGTTCCGGGTCGATTTCCCCGGCCAGATCGTCGTAGTAGTCGAGCTCTGCGGACTCGACGGCTGCTGTAATGGTCTCCGTGTCTTCCACGTCTTCGGCGTCTTCGTCCAGCCCGGCAAGCTTCTCCAGTTCGATTCGCAACCGGTGACGCATTTCCGCGGTGACAATGTTGCCCAGCGGTTCCGGATTCGTGAAGTCGAGATCGTAGTCGTCGAGACCGTCGCGTACGTTGAACTTGGGGCTCTGGAACAGCTTGCGCAGCGCTTTACGCTGTACGTCGGCGGACACATCGGATGACAGAAAAGCGCTGTAGTCCGAGTCTGCGCCCAGCGACTCTATGGGTGGCAATTCCGGTGTCGCATCCGCCGCACCGTCGGGCAGGTCTGCAGTGTGCTCGACCGGTTCGGGCGCCGTTGCGTCTGACGGATCCCCGCCGGTATCGTCAACGGGTTCATGCTCCGCTTCCGCTTCCGGTAATTCGACGCCCTTGCGTGCCTGCGTCTTGCGCTGTGACCAGCGCGCCAGGAAACTTTCCTGTTCGCCGGATTCGACGACGGCGTCTGCCACCGCGTCCTTGTGGGGGCTGTCGCTCATCGTTCGGGCGCCTCCGACCAGTTCTTGCGCTTGCGCTTCTTACGCTCCTGGGGCACGAAGTGCTGCACGACGAAGTGCTCGAGTGACTGGTAGATTTCAGGTGGTACCGGCACGGCGAAGACCTGGTCGTCACTCTCGAGGCAGACCGAGGCCGAATCACGATCTGCCGTGACCTGGAACGGTGTGAGCTCGCCTTCCGGCGACTCGTGACAGATCACGAACAGGGATGGACTGTCACTGGTGAGGTTGTACCAGTACGCCTCGGCCTGGTCGCGGAAAAACTCCAGGGACAGACCGGACCAGAGAAATTGCGCCTCGTCGTCATCTTCATGAATTGGTGTGCAGGAGGCACCCTTGCCAACGAGGTGGTCGCCCGCGACGACGGACACGGCATTCCAGCTCGGCACCGACCACGGCCCCCGCTTCACTTCGGCACGCTGCATGATGACAGCTACCGTGTGTCGTTCTGACAGGCTCATTTTAATTCATACTAGCGCAATCCGGTTGGCCGCGTTCGATCTGTGCGCCGGGACAATTTGTCCCGGTCGCTTGTGGCAAGCATCGGCACAGCCGTGCGTTCGTGCCGGAATACGGGCCCGCCGGAATTGTGCACGGTTCTTGCATTCACGGAATGTATGAGACCGGGCGAATCACAAGACCCAGACAACGGCGCACTACCCCGCTTCATGACCGTGAAGCAGGTTGCGAGTTACCTGCAGGTCAACGAAAAGAAAGTCTATTCACTCGTGCGCGAAGGCAAGATTCCGGCGAGCAAGCTGACCGGCAAGTGGCTGTTCCCGCGTGATCTCGTCGACCAGTGGTTGCTCGAGTCGAGCCACGGCGGCCTGCTGACCGACCGCATCGTCGTCGCGGGGAGCGACGATCCGCTGCTGTTCCGAGCCATTACGCAGGTGGCCAATTCGCTGCAGTCGCGGGCGCTGATCAGTTATACCGCGACCGGCAGCCAGCTGGGTTTGTCATTGCTCGCGCACCGCCGTGCGGACGTGTGCGGCATACACTGGGGTCCCGCCGAAGAGAGCCAGCAACGCCATCCCGCCCTTATCCGGCAATTTGTCCAGGCCGGAGACTGGGCCCTGGTGCGCTTGTTTCGCCGCGAGCAGGGACTCCTGGTCGTACCCGGTCTGTGGTCGGCGGAGGTCGGTATCGACGGCCTGTTCCAGCGCGAGGTGCGTTGGGTCGAACGCCAGGAGGGGGCTGGCTCGCAGCGCTTCCTGCGCGAGCTGATTTCGCAGCACGATCTCAATCCGGCGAACCGCCGCATTACGGGCCGCGCCAGCACCGAGCGCGAAGCGGCGTCACTGATCGCGATGGGCCAGGCCGAAGTGGGTCCGGGCGTGCGCGCCGCGGCTGCCGAATTCGGTCTCGACTTCGTGTCAATCGGTTGGGAGGCCTTCGACCTGGCGCTGCATCGGGGCATTTTTTTTCGCAACCTGTTCCAGCAGCTGTTGGACTATTTGCGCAGCAGCGACTGCCGGCGGCAGGCGAACATGCTGGGTGGCTACGATCTCGCGGAGTTGGGTACCCTGGTCTGGACCGGCAAGGATTGACTCGCACTGCCGCCAGCGACGGCGGGAGTTTCGTCAGTCGTCCTGGTCGACGGAGAGCTCGCGGTCGACGACGTGCTCGAGGCCCAGTTCCGGTACGGTCAGTGTCATCCTTGCAGCGAGCGTCCCGGAACCGGGAAGCGACCCGGATTCGACTGCGTCCCGCACGGCTTTTTCGATCTCGCGTTGCGAGGTGACGCCCACCTGCTTCAGAAACTTGCGGATCTCGATGTTCAGTCGATCCTCGTCGATACTTTTCATAGTGACAATCCTCCCTTACTCGCCCCCGTTGGCGCCGAGTTTGCGTTCCAGTGTCTTGCGAGAGATATCCAGGCGCCGTGCGGCGGCTGACTTGTTGCCGCCACTCGATTCCAGGACGCGAGCCATATGATGATACTTGACCTGCTCCAGGGTCCAGTCCAGCGGGTAATCCGGCGGACCGGACCGGCGTCGTGCAGGCTTGAGGAGCGATTCGGCCGGCAGCCGGCCGAGCAGCAAGGTTTGCTCGACGACGTTACGAAGTTCGCGCACATTTCCGGGCCAGTCGTGGGTCCGCAGCGCTTCGAGCTGCAGCAGCTCGAGATCAACCGGGGCGATACCCATTTCGGCAGACAGGTTGTCCACGAAATGTGCCGCCAGCAACACGATGTCGTCGCGCCGGTCGCGTAGCGGCGGTACCGCAATGCGGATCACATTGAGCCGGTAATAGAGATCTTCCCGGAACCGTTGTTGTTCCACCAGCTCGCCCAGGTCCGCCTGGGTCGAGGCCACGATGCGGCAATCGACGGGCACCTCGCGGTCCGAGCCCACCGGGCGAATCGTGTTCTCCTCGAGCGTGCGCAGCAACTTGACTTCCATGTCGAGGCGCATTTCGTTGATCTCGTCGAGAAACAGGGTGCCGCCGCCGGCGGCGACGAACAGGCCCTCACGCATGCGGTTTGCGCTCGTAAATGCGCCGCGCGTGTGGCCGAACAATTCGCTTTCGAGCAGGTCGGGTGCTATTGCGCTGCAGTTGACCGGGATGAACGGTCCCTTGCGGCCACTCTGCTCGTGCAACAGGCGCGCGACCAGCTCCTTGCCCGTACCGGTCTCGCCTTCGATAAGCACGGTTGCCGGCGTTGGCGCGATGCGCTTGATCAGCGTCCTGACAGCCTGGATGGACGGGGTGTCCCCGACCAGTTTGCGCTGCGTGCTTGCAGTGTTTCCGGGCGGATGGGACACGGGTTTGTCGCCGAGCTTCGTCATGGCTGCAACGAGCTGCTCGGTCGAGAATGGTCGCAGAAGCACATCGGAAACACCGTTGCGTAAAGCATCGACGGCCGTATCCGCCCGTTGCCGGTCGGCGACCATCAGGACCTGCGATGGCAGCTCCTTGCTGTCGCCGATCGCACTACGGAGCGTATCCCAGGATTCCTGTGGGTCGACGAGTACCAGGCAGTGGAACCGGGCGCGCTGGGTTAACTCATGCGCTGCGTCGAGGTCTTGCGCGTGCTCGACCAGCAGGAAATGCCGCGCGAGCGTGCGGCGCAGCCGGGCTGCCTCTGACCCGGCGCCGCCGAGTAACAGGATTGATGTGGACTGGGGCACAGATCTTCCCACGAACCTCTCCCAGACAGACTATGCTTTGGGTCAAAATGACGCAAGTAGACGGTGGTCTAACGACAATTTGTCGCTTGAACTGCGATCATCGGTCTGAATAAATGCCCGTTGCTGGCAAATGACACCTTCAGGTTTTTTGCCGGGTGCTGGCACCCGACTTGCAGCAAAAGCAATAAGAATAATGAGAGGGGAGCTTGAGAGGCAGTGAATCCCGGGGTGAACGAGTTTTCGTCCGCGATTGGCGCAGCGATATCGATGATCGTAACGCTCGATCCGGGCCTGGTGGAAATCGTGCTGCTGTCACTGCGCATCAGTCTGAGCGCGGTCATCATTGCCTCGATTGTTGCGTTGCCGCTGGGCGCACTGATTGCATTACAGCCGTTTCCCGGTCGTCGCGGCGTGGTCGTGCTCCTGAACGCATTGATGGGCTTGCCGCCGGTCGTCGTCGGGCTCATGGTCTACCTGCTGTTATCCCGGGCCGGCCCGCTGGGCCCGATGGGTCTGCTATTCACGCCCACCGCGATGATCATCGCCCAGAGCATCATCGTCTTTCCCATCATTGCGGCTTTGTCGCGCCAGACAATCGCCGACCTGCACGAGGAATACGACGAGCACCTGCGATCAATCGGCTGCACGCCCATGCAGAGCGTGCTGACGCTACTCCGGGACGGGCGCTATCGATTGCTGACGGGCATCATGGCGGGCTTCGGCCGTGCGATTGCCGAAGTCGGTGCCGTGCTGATCGTTGGCGGCAACATCCTGCATTCGACGCGCGTGATGACGACCACGATCGCGTTGGAGACCAGCAAGGGTAATCTCGCCCTGGCGCTCGGGCTCGGCCTGATCCTCGTGGTTCTGGCACTGAGCGTTAACGGGACGGCACTCGTGATTTCCGATGCCGCGCAACGCCGCTATGGCTAACGGCGCACATCCTGCAGAGAAGCGCGAGTACCCCGAACTCGCCACGGCCAACGATCATCCGCTGCTGCCGCTCGTCGCGCGTCAACTGCGTTTCGACATCAACGGCTGCCAGATCATTCGCAATATCTCTTTCTGGATAGGTTCGTCGGGACGCACCGTCATTCTCGGGCCCAACGGTGCTGGCAAGACGGTTTTGCTGCGCTTGTGTCATGGCCTCATTCACCCCACGGACGGGGAACTGCGCTGGGGCGACCTGTCGGTGGCAGAAGCCCGCGCACAGCAGGCAATGGTGCCGCAGCGCCCGGTGTTGTTGCGAAGAAGCGTGGCTGGCAACGTGCAGCATGTGCTCGGCGTCAAGCGGGTGCCGCGCAAGCAGCGACAGGATCTCGTGGCGGCGGCGCTGGAACAGGCAGGACTGACGAGCCTCGCCTCTCGTCCGGCGCGCACGCTTTCCGGCGGTCAGCAGCAGCGGCTCGCGATCGCGCGCGCTTGCGTGCTCAGACCGGCAGTCCTGTTGCTGGACGAACCCACGACGAACCTTGATCCGGGCGCCGTGCGCGAAGTCGAGGAGATGATTCGCGCCGTGGGCGCCGCAGGTACCAAGATCCTGATGACGACACACGACATTGCGCAGGCCAGGCGTCTTGCTTCCGACGTAATGTTCCTGAACGATCGGCGCCTGCTGGAACACGCGTCCGCGGCAGAGTTCTTCAGCTCGCCGAAGGACGAGGTAGCGGCGCGGTTTCTCGATGGGGAGCTGCTCGACTAGGTCGAAGCAGCCGACGCGGTGTTCTCGAACGACAGAATTACATCGGCTTCATGGCGTGCGTTGCGGCGATCCGCCGCGCTGCTGCTCGGATTGATGGTAACGACCGCTGCGGTGACCGGCGAATCGCCGTCGATCACGATCGCTTCAACGACTTCCACGGAAAACTCCGGCCTGTTCGCTTACCTGTTGCCGCTCTTCACGGCCGAAACGGGCATCGGCGTTCGCGTCGTCGCCGTCGGGACGGGGCAAGCCATCCGGTTGGCGGCGAGCGGCGATGCCGACGTGCTGTTCGTGCACCATCCACCGTCGGAGCACAAGTTTGTCGCGGATGGCTTCGGCCTGGCGCGCCACGCGGTCATGCACAACGATTTCGTGCTCGTCGGTCCGTCCGAGGATCCCGCGGGTGTAATGGGCATGACCGATGTTGCGGCTGCCCTGCTGCGTATCAGTGGTGCAGAGTATGTATTCGCATCGCGTGGCGACGATAGCGGTACGCACAAGAAAGAGCTGGCGTTATGGGAAGCTGCTGCGATCGATCCTCGCCCTGCGAGCGGTACCTGGTACCGTGAGACCGGCTCAGGTATGGGAGCAACACTGAACACCGCCAGCGGGATGGATGCGTATGCGCTGACGGATCGCGCGACCTGGACACGGTTCGGGAACAAGGGAAACCTCGAGATTCTCGTCGAGGGTGATGCCCGGTTGCACAATCCGTATGGCGTTATCGTCGTCAACCCTGACCGGCACCCTCATGTGCATGCAGCGCAAGCGAAGGGTTTCGTCGACTGGCTCATGTCGGAGCGCGGTCAGAAGAAAATCGCGGCGTATCGTGTAGACGGCAGGCAGTTGTTCTTCCCTGACGCGCTCCCCGATACTGCAGGGGAGCGGTAGCCCGATGCCGTCGTCCGAAGCTCACTGCAGTGATGTCACCGGTCTTATCCTCGCCGGTGGGCGAGCAACACGGATGGGCGGTGTGGACAAGGGGCTCATACCGGTCAACGATCGACCCATGATCGCGTACGTCATCGATACGCTGCGGCCACAGGTGGCCGACATACTGATCAGCGCGAATCGCAACCGCGACAGCTATGCGGAGTTCGGCTACCCCGTGATCGATGACGGTGACGATGAATTTCGCGGCCCGTTGGCCGGCCTTGCCAGTTGTATGCAGGCAGCGACTACGCCGTACATCGCCCTCGTGCCCTGCGATTCACCACTGGTTCGCAGCGATGTCGTCTCGCGGCTGCACGCGGCCTTGTCGGCATCGGATGCACGCATTGCGGCGGCCCACGACGGCGAGTGGCTGCAGCCGGTGTTCGCGTTGCTCGAACGTGATCTGCGTGATGACCTGGTCGGGTTTCTCGACAGCGGTGGGCGTAAGATCGGGCAATGGTACGAAGAGCAGGGCTACGTTGCCGTCGATTTCAGCGACGTGATCGAGTCCTTCGCGAACATCAACGCGCCGGATGACAAGCGCGCCCTCGAAGATAAACTGGCCGAACGGGACATTGGCTGATGGCAGGCGCATGACATGAACAGGAAAAAGCACGCCGATTGCTGCGACGAGGATGAATTTGCACCGGCGCTGCAATATGCCGATGCACTGGACCGCATCCTGGCGGAAGTAACCGTTGTCGACGGCACCGAGAAGCTGGCCGTGCGCAGTGCCCTGGGCAGGGTGCTCGCGACCGACGTCGTTTCGGGCATCGACGTGCCCGGGCACACCAACTCGGCGATGGACGGCTACGCCCTGAGGGGCGGCGACCTTGCAGGGGATGACGAGACCCGCCTGGAGGTTATTGGCGTTGCGGCGGCAGGACGGCCGTTCGACGGTACCGTCAGCGCAGGCGAGTCCGTGCGCATCTTCACCGGTGCGCCAATGCCGGCGGGCGCCGATACCGTGGTGATGCAGGAGCAGGCAACGCGCGATGGCGACACCGCGATTCTCAGGGGCGGGCAGCAAGCGGGGCAGAACGTGCGGCAGGCCGGCGAGGACATCGCCGCCGGCGACGTGGCCCTGTGCGTGGGAGCGCGGCTGATGCCGGCGGAACTCGGCATACTCGCATCACTCGGCATCAGCGAGATCAACGTTCGCCGTCGGCCACGCGTGGCGTTCTTCTCCACGGGCGACGAACTCCGAAGCGTGGGGGAGCCGCTCGGAACCGGGCAGATCTACGACAGTAATCGCTACACGATCCACGGGATGCTGACGCGCCTCGGTATCGACGTGGTCGACATGGGGGTTGTTCGTGACGAGGAGGAGGCGGTCGAGCGGGCGTTCGCCCGGGCGGCGGCCCAGGCCGATGCCATCGTCACGTCGGGTGGCGTCTCGGTTGGCGACGCCGACTACGTGACACAGACGCTCGAGAAGACAGGGTCGGTGGGCTTCTGGAAAGTAGCGATGAAACCCGGCCGGCCGCTGGCCTTCGGCCGGATCGACGACGCACTCTTCTTCGGATTGCCTGGCAATCCCGTTGCGGTGATGGTGACGTTTTACCAGCTCGTGCAACCGGCTCTGCAGGTGATGGCCGGGCTGCCGAGCCCCGAGCCACCCATAACGGTAACCGCGACGACGGCGGGGCCCTTGCGCAAGAAGAAAGGACGACTCGAATTGCAGCGAGGTGTATTGACGCGTGAGGCCGACGGGGGGCTCGTCGTGAACAAGTCGGGCCACGGCGGCTCCGGGATCCTGAGTTCGATGAGTATTGCGAATTGCTTTATCGTGTTACCGGAAGACGCCGGTCCGGTAGCGGAGGGCGACGAGGTAACGGTGCAGCCATTTGCCACATTTGTATAAGCGTTCATCAAGAAGCGAGCCCGAAATGAGCCATTCCTCCAACAAGCGCGAGTTCGTCGCGCTAAAAATTGCGGTGTTGACCGTGTCGGACAGCCGTACGGAGCAAACCGACAAGTCCGGTAAATTGCTGGCCGAGCGGTTGACCGCGGCAGGTCATCTGCTGGCCGAGAAGCTTATCGTGCCCGACGACGTGTACCGGATTCGTGCCGTAGTTGCGGGCTGGATCGCGGCAGATGACGTCGACGCCGTCATAACGACCGGCGGCACGGGAGTCACCGGGCGCGATGGCACGCCCGATGCCGTGACACCGTTGCTGGACAAGGTCATCGACGGTTTCGGTGAGGTCTTCCGGGCGATATCCTTCCAGCAGATCAAGACGTCGACGATTCAGTCGCGAGCGCTCGCGGGCGTGGCCAACGGTACCTATGTCTTTTGCGTCCCGGGATCGTCGGGAGCCTGTGCCACGGCCTGGGACGATCTGATCAGCGCCCAGCTCGATATCCGCACACGACCCTGCAACCTCTCCGAGTTGATGCCGCGGCTGCTCGAGAAGTGAGCCCGCCGGGCGAACTCGTCGACCTGCTCGGTGCACGCGACGGAATCGTCTGCGCCACCGGGGCAGGCGGCAAGAAGTCCATTCTCTACCAACTGATTCGCGAACACTCCGGACGCGTGGCGCTGACTGCAACGGTGCCTATGACCGAGTTGCCTGCAGACCTCACGATCGAACAGGTCGTTGCGGACGAGGCAATGTTACGGGAACGCATCGCTACTCTGGACGAGACGCATTCAGTTGCCTATGCGTGCCCATCGACCAAGCCAGGCCGACACGGTGGCGTGTCGGCAAAGACGATACGATCGATACACGAGGAATTCGGTTTCGCCGCAACGTTCGTCAAATCCGACGGCGCCCGCATGCGCTGGATCAAGGCGCCGTCGCAAAATGAACCGGCGACGGTTCCTGGTGCCGACGTCATCATTCCCGTGGTGTCAGCACGGGCTATTGGCGAGCCCCTGAGCGAGCGGGTGGCGCACCGCCTCGAGCAGGTTGAGGCTGTAACCGGCATTAAACGCGGAAAGCCACTGACGCCGGAAGCCGTGGGCCGTTTGCTGGCGAGCGAGGAGGGCGCACTGTGCGGCACCGCCGGTGCTCGCGTTGCGCCCGTGATCAACATGGTCGACAATGATCGGCAAGAAGAACTAGCGCGAGCTGCAGCACTGGCGGCAATCGCGATGACATCACGCTTCGATCGCGTGGTGCTCTGTTGTCTGCAACGACCTTCAAGGCCCGTTGTCAACGTGGTGACGAGATGAGCGTCCATTCCGTGGATAATCATGTTTTCGATCAGATGAACCGCAGTCTGCGGGATCTGCGTATCTCGGTCACCGACAGGTGTAATTTCCGCTGCACCTACTGTATGCCGGAAGAGAAGTACCACCGGCACTTCAAATTCATGACGACCGACGAACGGTTGGACTTCGATGAGATCGTGCGCCTTGCCCGCCTGTTCACTGCCGTCGGGGTTCGCAAGCTGCGTGTCACCGGCGGAGAGCCGTTGCTTCGACCGGCGCTCGGTGACCTGGTCGGCGATTTGCGCGCATTGCCCGGTATCGAGGAAATCGCGTTGACAACGAATGGCATTCTGCTGGCACAGCATGCAGCGGGGCTGAAAGCGGCCGGATTGGACCGCGTGACCGTCAGCCTGGATGCGGTCAACAAGAAGGTATTCCGGGAGATGAGCGGCGGCCGCGGTGGCCTGGGCCGGATCCTGGACGGTATCGACGCCGCTATCGAAGCGGATCTGACGCCAGTCAAGATCAACGCGGTCGTGCAACGCGGCGTCAATGATGACCTGGTGCCGGAGTTGCTCGAGCGGTTTCGCGGTACGGGTGTCATCGTGCGCCTGATCGAATACATGGACGTCGGCAACATCAATCACTGGCGCGAAACAGATACTGTGCCGTCGGCCGAACTGCGGGCACGTATCGGTGAGCGCTGGCCGCTGCGGGCGGAACGCAGGAATTATGACGGCGAGGTCGCCACACGCTATCTCTACGAGGACGGGGCCGGTGAGATCGGATTTATCTCGTCGGTGACGGAACCGTTCTGCGGCAGTTGTCACCGTGCGCGCCTGTCATCCGATGGGCAATTGTTTACCTGTCTTTTTGCGGCGGCCGGTACAGACCTGCGACAGCCATTGCGGGATGGCGCCAGCAACGAGGAGCTGGCCGATATCATTCATCGCGTATGGTCGCGGCGCGCCGACCGCTACAGCGAAAAGCGCGGCCTGATACACCGGCATGGCCGCGAGATCCAGAAAATGGAGATGTACTACATAGGCGGGTGAATCCGCCAACACCAAACCGGGTTAGCGCCGTGCGAGCTTGTGCGGGTGAGCCTGGACACATAGGGGGGTTTGATATGAACCTGGTACGCAACCGATGGCTGCCCGGCCTGGCCGCCACAACACTCATATGCCTGCCAGCACTGGCCGGCACCGACGGCCTGAAAGCGACGGCCGAGATCAAGGGCTGCACCGATCCGAACATCTCGGGTAAAGCCAAGCTGATTGAGAAAACCAGTGCCGAAGGGATCAAGGAAGTCACCGTCAAAATGAAGGTAGAAGGGCTCAGCGACGGCAAGCACGCGGTCCATATCCACGAAGTCGGCGCCTGCGAGCCTTGCGGCGCGGCCAAGGGCCACCATGATCCGGGGCCGTTCGGCCAGTCACGGCCTGACAGTGCGGGCGACGATGTGCCTGCCGCGGATATCAATCACCCGTACCACATGGGCGACCTGATCAACATCGAAGTCAGTGATGGCACCGGGACGATGCAGCACACGACCAATCGTGTGACGCTGTCACCGGGACGTCTCAGCATCCTGGATGCGGACGGCAGCGCCTTCATCATCCACACCGGTGCGGATACCTATTGCGACGAAGACTCCGAGTTGAAGAAGGGTTGTGCCGGGGGTGCGCGTGATGCCTGCGGCATCATTCGCGCTGCGGAGACGGACGAGTAATGAGTCTGGTCAAACAAAAGGCCCTGCCAGTCGCACTCGTTATGTGTGCGATCGTCATCTTGCGGCCTGCGCATTCACAAGGTGTCACGGAAATTCCGGATATCGGCAAGCAGCCGGAATGGGTCATCGCAATCCACGGCGGAGCAGGGGACACAAAGCGGGCGAGCCTCTCCGCCGAAAAAGAAGCGGAGTCGCGCGCCGGTCTGCAGGCGTCGTTGGCGGCAGGCGCTGGAGTACTCCAGCGAGGCGGAACAGGTCCCGAAGCCATCGAGGCGGCACTTAAGGTACTCGAAGATCATCCGCTGTTTAACGCGGGTCGAGGTGCCGTGCTCGATGAGACAGGCAATGTAAGACACGATGCATCCATTATGCGTGGCGAGGATCATGCGGCGGGCGGCATTGCCGGCAGCTCTCGCATTCGTAATCCGATTGCAGCGGCGCGCGCGGTAATGGAGCAAACCAGGAATGTGTTGCTGCACGGAGACGGTGCAGACTGGTTCGCGGCACAAAACGATCTCGAAATAGCTGGGCCGCTGTATTTCGTGACTGAAGAGCGCCGTCAACAGCTCATAAAGAAACGAGCGGCGACACCAGGGGAGGTTGCCGCCAATCGCAACAGTGCGTCTGCATTCGGCACGGTTGGCGCCATCGTGCTCGATAGCCACGGCAACCTGTCGGCGGGCACGAGTACCGGCGGTCGCAGCAACAAGCGATTCGGCCGTGTCGGCGACACGCCGATTATCGGTGCCGGCACTTATGCATCGAACCAGTCTTGCGCGGTCTCGGGAACGGGACACGGTGAGTACTTCATGCGTTGGACCGTCGCCAGGGATATTTGCGCACGGGTCGAGTTCGCCGGGGAGTCACTGGAGCGCGCATCCGAGGCGTTAGTCGTCGATACGATGTTGCCGGTCGAAGGTTACGGTGCGGTGATCGCAATGGAGCCGTCCGGTAAGGTCGTGTTCGTATCGACGACTGCCAACCTCAAGCGCGGTGTCATGTCGTCGACGAGCCCGGCGCGGGTTGCCATCTATACGGACGAAGACGTGCACTAGGCACAATTCCGACTGGACAGCATTCCGGTGTTCGTTGAGAATCGCGACGCCTCACAACCAACACTGGTATCAAATCTCATGCTACCCAATCGAACGCTGATGGGTCCGGGCCCCTCCGACGTGTCACCCGAAGTTCTTGAAGCCATGTCACGGCCGACGATCGGCCACCTGGATCCCGCTTTTGTGCAATTCATGGACGAACTCAATGAATTGTTGCGCAGGGCTTTCAAGACAGAGAACGCGATCACGCTGCCAATTTCGGCACCCGGCTCGGCGGGCATGGAGTGTTGTTTCGTCAACCTGCTCGAACCCGGAGAGAAAGTCGTCATCGCCGTTAACGGTGTATTCGGGGGACGCATGGTCGATGTCGCCACGCGTTGCGGCGCGTTGGCGGTCCCGGTCGAGTTCGAGTGGGGAACGCCAGTCAACCCGAACAAAATGGAAGACGCTCTAAAATCCCATCCCGATGCCGTCGCGATGGCATTTGTGCATTCGGAAACATCAACCGGTGCGCGCTCGGATGCGGAAACGCTCTGCAAGCTCGCCCGGGATCACGACTGCCTGAATATCGTCGATGCCGTAACGTCGCTTGGCGGAATCGAACTGCGTGTCGATGACTGGGGTATCGACGCAATTTACTCGGGTAGCCAAAAATGTTTGTCGGCACCGCCGGGACTGTCGCCCGTGTCGTTCGCTGATCGTGCGATGGAAAAGTTGAAGCAACGCAAATCGCCGCCGCAGAGCTGGTTCCTCGACCTGAACCTGTTGACGGGATATTGGAGCGGCGGCGGCAAGCGCGCCTACCATCACACGGCGCCGATCAATTCCCTGTATGCGTTACACGCGGCATTGCAGATACTGGAGCGGGAAGGCATAGAGAATTCCTGGCAACGGCACACCGCAAATCATGAACTGTTGCGGGCAGAACTCGAGCAGATGGGGCTCGAGTTCATCGTCGCCCCGGACTACAGGTTGCCGCAACTCAACTCGGTCACGATACCCGGCGGTGTCGATGACGCGAACGTTCGGTCGCACCTTCTCAATGAGTTCGACCTGGAGATCGGCGCGGGACTCGGTCCTCTTGCAGGCAAGATCTGGCGTATCGGGCTCATGGGTGCGTCTTCCACGCCGGACCATGTCAACCTGTGTGTAAAGGCGCTTAAATCGGCCGGTGTTTCGGCCTGATCAGACCGAGAATCGGTGACTTAGTGGCAACTTGCGAATTCGTTGCCCGGTGGCGGCGAAAATCGCGTTGCTGATTGCAGGTGCGACCGGCGGTAACGGTCCTTCCCCAAGTCCTCTCGGACTGTCTTCGCTGGGCATGAAGTGCACGTCGATCTCCGGGACCTGGTGCATGCGGCGGAACGGATAATTATGGAAATTACTCTGATCGACGATGCCGTTCGTTACGGTGATCTCGCCTGTAAGCGCAGCACTCAGGCCATCGATGATGCAGCCTTGCACCTGGTTCTCCGCGCCTTGTGGATTGATGATCAGCCCGCAGTCGATGGCGGCGACAATGCGGTGCACCTCTAACTTGTCTTTCAGCACCGATACCTCGGCCACTTCCGCGACCCAGGCGCCCTGGTTGTAACTGGCGGCGATTCCGCGGCCGCGGCCCTTGGGTAGCGACCTGCCCCAGTCTGCGGCCCTTGCAGCCTGCCTGATGACATTGGCCAGTCTGCTCGCGTCGAAACGAAAGTCCTCGCGAACCTGTACGAATTGCTCATCGCCAACCAGCCTTAACAAGAAGTTGCGGGGGTCTTCGCCGACCTCGTGTGCGAGTTCGTCGATTACGCTGGCGACGACAAAAACGTTGCTTGAATGGGCGACGGAGCGCCATTGCCCGAGGGGGATGCGCGAGTGCACCGGCAGGTACTCGTAGCGCAGGTTTGGTACGAAGGCCGCCGGAAACTCGTAGTTGCCGATTTCGGCACCGAGTCCGTCGCGCCCGAGATACGGACCGCGCGGATGGCTCACCACTTTGTGATGCCATGCACTGATGCGGCCGTCGCTACCAGTCGCCGCCCTGATCCGTTGCACGGAGGCCGACCTGAAATAGCCGTGGCGTACGTCGTCCTCTCGTGGCCACACGACCTTGACCGGCTGCTTGACCGTGCGTGACAACAACGCGGCATCAACGGCGAAGTCCGCATAGAAGCGGCGACCGAATGCACCGCCGGAGCGCAAGACATTCACGGTAATCGTTGCCGGTTCGACATCGAGTACGGTACCGACGGTTTCGGCCAGCAAGCCCGGGTTCTGTGTCGGCGCCCACACGATAACGTCGTCACCGCTCGCGTCGACCGTGCAGTTCATGGGCTCCATCGGCATGTGGGCGAGGAACGGCAACTCGAATTTCGCGTCGATGCTCGTGGATGCGTCGGCCAGCGCCGCGTCGATGTCGCCGTCGTCACGAATCGTCTCGCCCGGCTCGTCCAGCCCGGCGTGAAATTCCGCCATCAATTTTGACGAGTCGGGCAACGGGTCCGGCTGTTCCCACTCGACCTCCAGCCGGCGTGCGCCCTGCATGGCTGCCCAGGTCGTAGTCGCGAGTACCGCGACGCCGGACACGAAGTTCGGGCTGTTCGGCAGCACAATGCGGCCACCGTGTTGATCATTTCTCAGCATCTCGCAGCGCACGACGCCGTCCACCTGCATGGCTTCACTGGCATCGAAAGATACGGGTTGTCCGTCGCTCCAGGGGCTGCGCCTGACAACGGCGTACAGCATGTCCGGTACCGTGAAGTCCAGGCTGTATTCCTGGCGGCCACTGATTATCGGAACAAGGTCGACATCGTCGATCGACGTACCGACCAATTTGAAATCCTCAACCGGCTTCAGCGCCGGCTCCTCGGGCACGGGCAGAGTCGCCGCCGCCTCTGCGAGGGAGCCATAACCTGACGACCTGCCGGAACCCTGGTGCCGCACTTCGCCGTTACCCGCTCGCAGCTCCTCAACCGGTACCTGCCAGCGATTCGCCGCTGCCTGCAGCAGCATCTCCCGGGCGCTGGCACCGGCCTGCCGCATCGCCGTGAAGTTCAGGCGGATGCTGAGACTGCCCCCGGAAAACTGATTCTCGAGCCGTGTATCCCAGGGCGACTGCTCGACGGCGATGGCCGCCCAGTCGACGTCCAGCTCCTCCGCAATAACCATTGGCAATGCCGTCTTCACGCCCTGGCCCATTTCGGGGTTCTGTGCAAACAGCGTTACCCGTCCATCGGTGCCGATGCGAATCAACGGTCGCAATTCGACACCCGATACCGACTCGTCAGCGTTTGCCGCGAAGTTCACGCCGAGCATCAGGCCAACACCACTCATGGTGCCCAGTTTTACGAATTCGCGGCGATTGAGAGTAGTCATCTCACTGCTTACCTGCGGCATGTCGTATTACTCCGAATCATCATTCGGTGGTGCCGCGAACAGGTTCAGGTCGGGCCTGACATTGCTGCCTGTCAACGACACCATCTCGTAGCGTACGAGGCCATTGCTGGTCGTTGCCCAGTCGGGCACCAACAGGTTACCGAATCGCCGCAACGGACCGAATACGTATTGGTACTGTGTTGTCGCCCAGATGATCGGCTCTTTGCGCGTATTCATCAGGACCCAGTCGTGCGCCTCGCCATCAGGGCCGACGAATTCCAGGGCTTGTGGCCCCGGTACTCCTTGTAATTCATACTGCGCGTCGCATGTATTCGTTGCGTCCAGAATAATCCGTGAGCATGTTGCAGACAGCGAGAATGCGATGAATCGCTCCCGGAACGCGATCAGCTGGCAAGAATTCAATCTTGCGCGATGCGCATGCGCAGCTCTTCCAGAACGGATTTCACCCGTGCTGCGTTGTCGCTGCCCATTCTCAGCAGCAGTTTCTG
>Ga0070726_10001633_pt1 | contig 22011 bp, 16 predicted proteins | sample tdAd471_FD_67275 | JGI IMG/M metagenome (GOLD analysis project Ga0070726, IMG submission 67275) | Marine sediment microbial communities from the Atlantic coast under amendment with organic carbon and nitrate - tdAd47.1 | ecosystem: Environmental > Aquatic > Marine > Coastal > Sediment | place... | reverse complement strand
AAAGCGTAATAGAAATTCAATCGTATTGCTTCGATCAATAAAGTGTTCAGCCAAAACACCTATCGGAAATCCTTGTTTATCATTAGGGTCAAAAGATCCTATATTACTTTGGCAATCAATGGACAAAAAAGGAGCATGATCCGGTTCTGCAAACTGAGAAACATAGCCCGTGCTGATTCCTCCCACCTCATTTGTCCCACACCCCTCAATTGTTTTGCTGGTGAATTTTGTTTTAGGGTTACCTGGGAATTCAGGTGCTTGCATACGGAAAGTGCTTCCGTTGGCCTCAATACGCAAAAATCGACTTTCGGCGATGGGCAACTGGAAATTTTCTTCCAAAAAGATAACGTCATCTTCAGCGACGATAAACTTCGCAGGCATTTGCATGTCTTGCGTTCCGATATTTCTTAACTCAAATAGTAAGGAATCGCCGCTACAGCTGCCCGCTATTCGAATTTTGGGACTGGGTTCGGAGCTACCACAAAGTGTATCGGGTAGGATATGCGCTTCCAGGCAATGGGTTTGTCCTAGGATCGCATCACAGCTAAGTTCGACATCAAGCTTGATTTCTCCGCATTCCCCTGGCGCCAATTCTCCTATATCAAAAATCAAAAGTTGTTCTTCTGCAAGACTGGGGGTGATACTACTCTGAATAAAATTAAAAAAGCTATCCAGCACGATCTCAACTTGTACATCATTGGCCAAGGCTGTCCCTTGGTTACAATAATTGACGGTATAAGTATTTTCAAAGCATCGACGAAGAAAAGGAGTAGAAACATCCACCGTCGGATAGGGACAAAAAGAAATGGGGCGGACTAGAAAGTTGACAGTTGGCAATATACCTCCATCAGCAGGAATTGTTACCACAATATCATTTTCGCATACCTCCCACAAGTCATTGGGTTGTTGTAGGCGAAGGACATATTCTCCTGCATCGGGTATACCAATGAAATGACCTTCTGCATCGGTACTGGCAAAATAGGTTTCTTCAGCACCGATAAAAGCAATAATCCAGTTGGCCAAACCTACTTGCTCTCCTTCCTCTCTGATACAATTTTGGTTTTCATCTAAAATAATATTGCCCTCGACCCGCTGGCAGTTGCTCAGATAGTTGTAGGAGGCCAGAGCAGTCCAAGATTCCAACCAATTATTAGTAGAATTAAAAGCTCCTACATAAGTAACGGGCTCGAAAAAAGTATCATTGAGCGGTGAGCCATTAGCTAAGGCGATGCTTCCTGGACTCAATAAGGGATTAAGGCAATTGTTGGGTGTCCGACAGATACAGCTGAGGCCTGGATCAAGGATTCCATTGCTATTGCTTAGAAGTGCTTCTATTAAAAATTGAGCCGTGGGGTCTTCTGCATTTTCAGTCGACTGGATAATTCCATCTGGACCAGTGTTCCATTCCTGCCCTTCACAAAAATTAAACCAAAGGTTGTTACTGATCACAAGTTCTCCATTCTCAAGTCGTTGTCGACTATCGATGCCTGTCGGTAAATCTTCTACTTCAAGGGCATACTTAAAATCAAGGATGATATTGTTGGTGAATATCCCTCCCGCACCTTTTTGAAATTTCATGCCGCTTTCATTGGAGGCACCAGCATCCATTGCACAAGATGCACCGATCAATGTCATATTAGAAATGATAGGATCAACTAGTGGAATGGTGAGATTGGGAAGGTAGTTTTCAAATTCTGCCCCGTGATCGCCCTTATTTTCTCCATTAAGACCAAACCAGAACTGTCCCTTTCCTTGCCATGATAGTTCATAATTAAAGGCATCAGATCCATTGAAGCTGGAGGCAAGATAACGGGCTTCAGCGGCTCCTCCTATAAAACTAATGCCATCATGGGCACAGGCAAAGATTTCGATAAACTCGATGGTGGTGCGGCTCCCCACACCAGCTAATGACAAGCCGTCTAAGTAATCTTCTTCACCCTGATGCAATTCCATGCCGGCATGACGAATAGAGACATATCGAAGTATACCTGAATCATCTTCGTTGTTGGCTCCGCCAAAAAAGAATCGAGGCTCAGGAGGCTCAATTCCTTCGACCGTGGCTTCAAATAATCCGTCATTTCCAATGGATGCACTGCCTAAAACGATTAATCCTCCCCAAAGTCCTTTGTCTTCTGCTGTGAGGTCTGAAGGATTAGAAAGGTCATCAGATTCCGCAGTGAAGATGATCGGCTCATCGATGCTTCCGTTCGCGTTAATTTGAGCACCTCGAGCAATGGTTAAAGCGGAGGTGTGTTCATTGCCAGTTGGGACCAAAAGCCCCTTAATAATCGTTCCCGCTTCAATATTCAAGATGCCGCCTTCCTCTAATACAACCAATCCGTCCAAAAAGTATAAGGTATCCTTACTCCAGTTGTAAACTTGGTTTTCGATTAAGTCCCCATCGGAAATAATTCGAGTCTGACTTCCTAACGGAAGCAGGAAACAAATAAACCCAAGAATGAGAAAAAGTCTTTTGATCATCACGATTTAAGATATAGATAAATATGTACAAGCGGGGGATATTATTTCCTTGCAACTGCTCATTTTAAAGCAAAAGTTGTAAGGCAATACAAATATTGGTATAAGTTATTCTAAAGTCAAACACATTTTTTCCTATTTATGACACAATATATAAAAATATTATTCCTATATTGTTGATTAACAGAATAATAATTTTTATTCTATAAATAAAATATAATTTATTTTAACTGATGGAATTAGAAAATACTCGCCTTATTACCCTTTTGGAAACGCTAAGCAAGGCAGAATTCCGGCAATTGGATAAAGTAATTAGATCTCCCTTCTTCAACCAGAAAGAAGATCTGATACATTTGTTTGATTATTTGAACCAAAGCCTGAACCACGAAGGAGTACTACCTTCTAAGCAAGATATCTTCAAAAAGCTATTTCCGCAAGAACCATTTGTAGCGGAAAAGGTGAGATGGCTGATGAGTAAACTGACGAAGGTGATTGAACATTTCTTGGCTTATCAGGAGTATTTTTCGGATCCAGCGGTGGTAAAAACTAAAATAGCCATAGCCTACCGAAAAAGAGAATTGGAGAAACACTTTCACGCTACCATTCAGGAGGCGGAGAAAATACTGGAAATGGCCCCTTATCAGCATGGAGAATCTTTTAGGAACAGGTATGAAATACAATTGGAGAAATATAATTTCACCTCCAAAGGAGCAAGAAAAAGCTCAGAAAATTTTTATGATATAGCGCATAATTTTGATGTTTTTTTTCTGTCTTCAAAATTGAGGCAAGGCTGCATCTCTCTTTCTCTTCAAAGTCTTTCTAATACGGAACAAGAGCTCGGTATGCTAGCGGAAACTTTACAGTATGTGCAGAAAAAGAAAATGCTAAATATTCCTGCCATTGGTGTGTATTACTATTGTTATTATGCCTTAGCCTACCTCGATCAGGAAGATTATTTCCAGCAATTTAAGCAGCTGCTATTTGAGCATGGCATTAAATTTCCTATTGATGAAATACAGGATTTATATTTGTTGGCCATAAACTATTGTATTCGGAGGCTAAATGAGGGGAAAAAAAGATTTGCCCAGGAGGGCCTGGAACTGTATAAGGCTGGGTTGGAATCAAAAGTTTTGTTGAAGGATGGGACCTTATCAATTTTTGCCTATAGAAATATCATTGCCATGGGGCTTATCGTTAAAGACTATGAATGGGTAGAGACTTTTTTATACACCTACAAATCGGCATTAGATATCAAACAACGGGAAAGCATCTTCAAATTTAACCTGGCCAGGTTAGAATATACCCGAAAAAATTATGATAAGGCTATTGAACTCTTAAGTCAGGCCAATTTTAAGGACCTCCTACTTAGCTTATCAGCTAAAGCGATGGCCCTCAAAATCTACTATGAATTGGGCGAGTTTCGCTTACTCGATTCCCATCTCCACTCCATGAAAGCTTACCTTGTTCGAAAAAAAGTAATTGGCTATCATCGGACTAACTACCTCAACTTGATCCGTTATACGCAAAAACTGATTGGGCTCAACTTCTATGATAAGCAAGCAGTGGAACAACTCAAGAAGTCTATCGAAGAAGAGAAAGCCATCTCTGAACGAGAATGGCTATTACAACGATTTTGATCTACTTTTAAGCAGTGTTTTCCCCTTCAACTGGGTTGGGGTTCAACCAAGCCCTGCTAAGCCAATGCTGCATATTGCTCACCTAGCTGCTTGGCCTCAAAATCTTCATTGAGGAATACAAGACTCCCTTTATCCAAGGATAGTGAAAAATTGTACTTATTTAGTGCCTCCCATACCGTTTTGGAAGTACCTTTCTTGAGATTATCATGTATTTCGATGATAATACATCTAACATGTGGCAACCAATCTTCATAATTTTTGGCAAACAATTCTTTTTCTGCTCCTTCAATATCAATTTTCAATATATCAATATGAGAAAGTTGATATTCGTACATGATTTCTTGCAGCGTGATGGTATTGACCTTGTTGAATGACGACGGGGTAGTAGACTCACTTTGTCCTACCATAAAACCCCATTCACCGGTACCCGTATCTAAAATATCTAATTGGCCAGGTTCATTCCAGATAGCCGCCTGAATGGGATGAATGTTTTCATAAGCCGCTGTATTTTTCACCACCGCCTTAAAATTGGAGGCTTCAGGTTCAATGCTAATTATTTTCGCTTTCGGATAATGATTAGCAAACAAGACGGAGGTCAATCCAATATTTGCTCCTCCATCTATAATGACCTTTGGACTAAAGGGGAAATCCAGGTGGTACTCCCGATCCAGGAATATCTGGTCAAATACTTCTCTATCAGAAGTGGCGGGACGCAGATGAATAATGGATCGGATATCGGGTAGGCGAAGCTTCGAGATTTTTCTAAACTTGAGGTTGAAATAAAGAACTATTCCGGTAAAACCATAAATTTTGTAAAACAAGATCGCATTCATTTTAAAACTAATTTTTTAATGAAGTAAATGACAGAGCCTAGGTAGATATACCCATTCAAGAATATAGATCAGCTTCTCTTATGCTCTAAATGAAGGGGGAATGTATATTGGGAGGGACATTGCTAGAGGAATACATCATTAATTTGATCTACTCATTAGTCTTGATGGGTACAAATATAGAAGTAGAGTGGGTATGGCACAAACACAAATTTAAGCGGTTATGATTGTTTTTAGGTAAAAAAAACACCTATACCACTGATAATCATTTAATTAAAAACTAAAACGTGATTAAAAATGATAAATTAGGGTGAACTGAATACAGTTTTGAGGTTTTGGATCAATTGCAGAAAGAGAAAATAGTCAAATTACTGCACTGACTTTGCGGTTTTTAAGAGCAGAACTACTTTAAACAAGCCTCCAGTAGTTCAGCAAATTTAATGGAAGTTCTCCTTCTAGATATCGGACTACTATCTGGGCTAATTTTTTTTAGGATAAAAAAGAGTCTTTGATCAAGTTTCTACTATTTACCAATAAGATATCCATCTTGTCCTGTTCTGAGTGATAAGCATAAAGTTTTTCATCCGTTCTTAGCATGTTTAACGAACATGGGAAGCCATCCCTAGGTTTCAATGATATAGTCTACAACTATAAGATGCTCGTAAGTAATAAAATAATAAGAAAATCAAGTATATGAACAATTCAAACTACCTAAAATTCGCCATTATGATGGCCATGTCTTTTGTCATTATGTATGCCGTAATGTACTTTAATGTAGACACCTTTGAACATATTTACCTGGCAAAAACTAGAACTTATATGACCCTCTTGATGATAGCTACTATGGCTATTACTATGCTGCTGTTTATGTGGAAAATGTATAGCAATAAAAAACTAAATTATTTAATACTAGCCATCTCCCTATTGATCGGTGGCAGTACTTATCATTTCTTACGGCAGCAAACTTTTGTAGATGATGTAGCCTGGATGCGAGCGATGATACCACACCATAGTTCAGCGATCATGGTGAGCCAGAAAGCCAATTTGAGTGATCCAGAAGCCCAAGAACTGGCCCAAGACATCATTGAAGCTCAAAAAAGAGAAATCGCAAAAATGAAAAAGATGATTGATCGCCTCACCGAGAAGCAGTAGGAAAAATTTTAAACCGCTTTTTCTTTGTTTTCTGATGGTCAGTAAGATCGTTCCTCGGACAACTATTTGTCAGGTGAAGTGCTACTGATATTTGCGTTTACATCTTCACCTGAGAAATAGCGCTGACAGAAGAAATATTTTGTTCTCTAAAACTGGCAGAGTTTTCCTGCTCTCTTTCCTCACTTCTATTTTATTGCTACTCAGTCTGCCTCCAGTGTCACGAAAAAACATATAAAAAAATGATAATCAAATACCTAGATTGTTTTTTAAGTAGTTTTTTGGGTCATAAATGAAGAAAATTGTATTTGCATCTTCTTTCAATTCGCTACATTTTTGTACCTGCAAACAGATTCATACCGATTCTTAATGGATTCATTTTCTTACTTCAATCATCGGAAAATAGGTAAAACATGAAAAAGTATAAAGTTATATATTTTGGCACATGGGGATATGGTAAAGCTGGACTAGCAGGACTCTTACATTGTTCGAATGTGGAAATAGTAAGCGTTTTTACCAAATGGAATCCGGATCAACCTGATATTTATATGGATCAGGTGAAAAATCTGGCAGAAGAGCATGGGGTGCCGGTTCAGAATACACTAAAGAGCATCTGCTCAAAATCATTATTTGAGGAAAAAGTTTTGGCGCATAAAAATGTGGATTTTATCATTTCCTGCTGTTTTGATCGAATTTTCACTTCACAGGTTTTGGCCTTACCTAGGATTAAAGCACTAAATATACATCCCTCTTTATTGCCTAAGTATAGGGGAATTAAGCCCCTTGAAAATGCAATGGTTAATGGAGACACTGAGACAGGGATTAGCCTTCACGAATTAACCCCAACCTTGGATGCAGGGGATATCGTTTTGCAAAAGGCTGAGATATTAATTACACCCTATAAGAATTATCAAATGCTATATGATGAGCAATGTCACAATATAAGGCAGCAACTCAGAGTCTTTTTTGAAGCTCCGTTACAGTATTTGAAAAATGCTATCCCCCAGTCAGAAAATCAGGTGAGCTGGGCCCCTAGACTTTCATTTGAAATCAAAAACTGGATGAATTCCAAGTTAATTTCATTATTTGATCTAGCAGCATAGATAACCCTAGGCCTTTAAATTTTGATAGCCTTACACGAAGCTGCAACTTGTATTCACGTTTGTTGTAGTCCCTTCCTTGAAGTTCTTTTCGGGTCATGTTTTCTCGAATTAAAGCCAATCCATCATTTTTAAATAACTTCTTTGTCTCCCTCCCTACTTACTTAAAGAATGAGTTCCAAATATGTTTTAGCATGAAAGTACTTCTTTTTATACCTCAACGATATGGGTTTTATCATTCATTCCAGGACACCTTTACCCATCTTGGTGCAGAGGTATATTCCATTGATTACTACGATGTAGTCAAAAAGTGGGAACAAAAAGTCAATACCCAAATATTTAGATTACCTAAAAAATACCATTTAAAATGGGAATCCTATTACCTACAGAAGATTAACCAATATTACATTGAAACCTATGATCGTCTTCGACCGGATATTGTATTCATTTACAATAATGAACTACTTCTCCCTGATACTTTGAAATATTTCAAGAAAAAAGGAACACGTATTGGTTTTTTTCTTGGGGATAGCCCATTTTATACACCAACCAATCGTTACTATTTGCAATTGTTAGAAGAGGCTGATGCTATTTTTGCACCGGATTCCTTTTGGATTGCTCAGCTTCAAAATATAGGGCTTCAAAATATCTACTTGTTCTATCCAACTATCCCTTCCCATCAATACTTCAAACATAAACTAGCGAATAATGACTATCAAGCGATGAAAACGGACGTTCTATATATAGGAATGTCCTATGCTGATAGTTGGGGCTACAAAAAGGCAAAATTCCTAAGTCATTTTACGGATTTTGATCTTCAGATTTTTGGGAATCGAGACTGGAAACGTTGGTTCAATGCTTTTCCAGCCTTAGCAGATTGTTATACGGAACAAACTAACCGGTTGTCTACTGAAAAGGTAAATGATATGTACAATGCCACTAAAATTATTCCGATAGATGGCAATCCGGGTATTTTGCATGGGGTCCATTGGCGAATGATAGAGGCTTTATGCGCAGGGGCCTTGCCCTTGATGGAATGGCAAAATGGATTATATGAAATTTTTCCCCTAGGAAGCGAGCTCCCAGCAGTTCATTCTTATGATAAAATCAAGGATATGGCCTCCTTCTATCTTAATCATGAGTCAGAACGGACCGAAATTATTACCTGGATGAGGGCAATTGTTTTTGAAAAATATTCTATTGAAAACAATGCTGACCGACTTTCGAATGCGCTTGAACTAAACTCACTTGTTTACGGTCGTAAGATTAATGGTCAAAGAATGTAATTTTTTGTTCAAGGAGAGAAATAAGGCCAGTACTGTAAGTATTATTCCCGTGACCAGATAAGGCAATGAGGTGTTCAATGTTAAAAGCCAACTTCCTGCGATCGGACCCACCCCTTGCCCAAGACTATTTACGGCATTTTGGATACCAAGGGCCTGCCCACCCTGTTGTTTTCCTAGGATCGAAATAAAAGCAGTAATATTGGGCGTAATGAAGGCTCCACCTGCTGCCAACAAGCCAATTAATATTAAAACCAAGACTAATTGTTTACTAAAGACTAATAATACAATGGCGATGCCAAAAAGTGCAAAACCGATAGTAACCTGATTTCGATTCGAAATTACATTGCTGATTTTTTTAGAAACAACAACAGGTTGTAACAAGCCCATTACTAGCGCGCAAACCATAAAACCATATCCAATGCTGATGGCGTCGTACTGTAGTTCATTTTTAGAATAAATGGAAAAAACAAATTCGAATAGAGTCAAAGCGGCTTGATAAATCAAAGAGAGAAAAAGATAAGGGGATAAACCCCTTACCAACTGAGGCCAACCTTGCAAATCAATTCCTACAGGATCTGCTGTTTTATAATCCATAGCAGTATTTTTAAGCCATCTTGCAACAACAGGAAGAAGGCCTAGGCCTAGTAAGGTCAGTATGAAAAATGGAACAGAAAAATCATTGATATGGAAATGACCCAATCGATAATTCAAATGTAAATGAGTCCTGCTTAACAGACCACCTAAGAACGGACCTACAACAACACCTAAGCTGTATGAAGTTCCGGCTAGCGCAATTCCAAACGCTCGGTTTTTAGTTGACGTCAAATCGCTTATTAAGGCATAGCCTACTGGGATAATTGAAGAAGTAAAAACCCCACCGATAATACGAGCTAGGTATAGCATCCATAGCGCGTTGGAGATGCTAATGACTAATTGCATCATAATGAAACCCCAAATTCCCATAATTATTAAAGGCTTCCTGCCTAATCGGTCGGACCATCGACCCCATATTGGAGCGAAAAACATTTGAAAAAGGGGGTAGGTGCTGGTTAATAACCCCATATGAAAATTTAGATTTTCAGATGTAATTCCTGATCCTAGCACCAGTCGTTCTAGGTAAAAGGGTAGGATCGGTAAAATAACACCAAATCCAAGAGCAACAATAAAAAGACTGATATAAACTGCTAGTAGTTTTTTATTAATGAAGTCTTCTCTATCCATAATTTTTTGATCAAAAAATTATTTCTACTGATACCACTTATCGGTAGAAATCTGCGGTTCTCAGACAATTTATGCGTACCCGTCTGACCAGCCGTCAATTTAGATGAAAGCCTCGTAACTAGAGGATTCAGGTGATTGCCTAATAATAAGTTATGATATAATTATTCGGCCTTAACTACCCAATTTTCTTTTCAATAATTGGGCATTAATCGCCACAATAATCGTACTCAAGCTCATAAAGACTGCTCCAATAGCCGGGCTTAAAACAAACCCCCATGGATATAAAACTCCTACCGCCAGCGGTATGGCAAAGGCATTGTAGCCGGTCGCCCAGACAAGGTTTTGAATCATCTTACTATAGGTAGCTTTACCAAATAGAATCAGATTAGCAATGTCTTTGGGATTACTGTTAACCAAGATAATGTCTGCTGTTTCGGCCGCAACATCCGTACCTGATCCTACGGCTATTCCTACATTGGCTTGCGCTAAAGCGGGCGCATCATTCACGCCATCCCCAGTCATGGCCACAAACTCCCCTTTCCCTTGTAATTCTTTGACGATTTCTACTTTTTGATGGGGCAAGACTTCTGCATAGTAACCGTCAAGACCCAACTCCTGACTAACCGCTTTACCGACCACCTCATTATCGCCAGTGGCCATGAAAACCTTAATATTATTGTCTTTGAAGGTTTGGATCGCAGCAGCAGATTCAGGGCGAATCTCATCGGCCAGGGCAATATAGCCCGCCAGTTTACCCTCCATGAGCACGAAAACGACGGTTTCGGCAGCACTGCCAAAGGCCCCCTCCGGGATAGCTATTTTTTCTTCTCTTAAATAACCTGGACTAACGATTTTGATTTCTTTTCCTTCAACTGTTGCTTGTACGCCTTTCCCTGTGATGGCCTCGAAATTCTCAGGAGAGGGAATAGTTAGTTCTAATGCTTTTATTTTTTGAACAATTCCTACCGCAATGGGGTGTTCGGAGCTTTGCTCTAAGGCTCCTGCCAGTCGGAGCATTTCATTAGGGCCGAGCTCAACTTGAAGACTCTCATAACGCGTTACCCCAAACTCTCCTTTGGTCAATGTTCCCGTTTTATCAAAAACTAAGACAGAAATTTTCCGGGCTTCTTCAAAAGCTGTCCGGTTGCGGATCAGAAGACCATTTTGTGCAGAGATGGCAGTTGAGATGGCGACAACCAGTGGTACGGCTAAGCCTAAGGCGTGCGGACAGGAGATGACCATGACGGTAACCATTCTTTCTAAGGCAAAAACAAAATCTTTACCTAGCATTAGCCACATCACTAAGGTCCCAAACCCGACGGAAAGAGCAATGTAGGTCAACCATTTGGCTGCTCTATCCGATAGGTTTTGCATTTTGGATTTGGTCTTCTGGGCTTCTTGTACCATTGTGATCACCTTATTTAGGTAGCTATCTTTGCCGGTATGTTCAACCTTGACTTTCAAAGAGCCATTTCCATTGATAGAACCACCTATGACCTGGTCATTTGTTGTTTTTTTGATAGGCTTAGATTCTCCGGTTAGCATAGATTCATTGAGGTAGCTTTCTCCCTCTACAATAAGGCCATCAGCCGGCATCTTTTCTCCAGGTTTTACAAGTATAGTATCACCGCTTAAGAGATCTTCTAGTTTGATGTCAATGACTTGCTCTCCTTCTATTTTATGTGCTTCAGAAGGCATCATACTGACTAGTAATTCAAGAGCCTTAGAGGCACCCAGCACTGATTTCATTTCGATCCAGTGTCCTAATAACATAATGACAATTAAAGTGGCCAATTCCCAATAAAAACTTTCGCCTGGTAAACCAAAGGAAGTCGCGACAGAGTAGAAGTACGCGACAGAAATGGCCATTGCAATGAGTGTCATCATCCCTGGCGATTTGCCTTTGACTTCATCAAAGAAACCCTTGATGAAAGGCCAGCCACCATAAAAATAGACAATACTAGAAAGGGCAAATAGTAGATATTTGCTACCAGCAAATTGCCATTCTAAACCAAGCCATTGCTGGATCATGGGAGAAAGTGTCAGAATGGGAATAGTAAGTACTAATGACACCCAAAATCGCTTTTTGAAATCTTCAATCATCATGCGATGGTGATCGTGGCCCATTTCTCCGTGACCTGAGTGGCCGCCACTATGTCCTGAGTGATCATCACCATGTCCTGCATGCTCCATTTTTCCCGCCTTGCCAACTGCTGCTTCCTTGGAATGCTGTTCATGTGTATGGTGACTGACTGGAGTAGAATGATCCATACCTTTCACCATTTCCAGTCGATAATTGCCGACCTTCGCCAGGGCCTCATTGAGGGCCGAGTCCGAGAGGTGGTGGTGCATACTTAGGATAACTTGGGGTGGATCGAGAGAGACCTGGGCGGATTGAATGCCTCCTATACCTTCTAGGGCTTCTTTCACTTTCAGGGCACAATGACTACTTGTCATTCCAGAAATTTGATACGTATGGTTCATTTTTAACGTAATTTTCAATTTGAAGAAAATAATATCAGCTGATGTCAAGTAAGTTATCTAATCTGACAATTGCTGGCCTATTTAATTTTTATCTTTTTGCAACAAAGCCTGAGTAATTACTGCTTCGAATTTATCGTTTAGACCGGGGAGTAGACCACTAATAGATAAATCCTTAAAATTAAGTGGAATCGTCATTTTTAGCATACAGGCATAATCAGTCGCCCTCCCAATATGTAGCAATTCTCCATCTCCATGTATGATTGCTTCCAACCCTCCAATAGTGAGTTTCCCTTCTGCTGCAAAATTTTGAGGGGGGTGGTTTTCCGTATTGATGTATTCCAATCCCAATTTACCATCAAAAACGACTTCTAGCTTGCTCTTTTTGAGCATCTCATTGATAGAATCAATATCTGTTTTTAGACTGCTAAGTTGGAATCGGACAATCACAGAAGCTGTTTCGTAATCCAACTTGATCCCTAATTGTGTAGTTTGTAATGCCAGTAATTGTCCATCTAGTTCCCCAACAAGCTGGAGAGTGGCTTGCTTGGTGTAATAAACATCCTGTGCGATACTTATTGACCCAGAAATGAACGAAAAGGCTAGAATCAGAATCGTATTTTTCATTATTTCGAATTTTAGTATTAAAAGCGGCTACTTTGGTTTTACTCTTTCTTTCAGGTTCATTTCTTTATCCTAGCCGGATGATTTCATTGAATTCCTTTTCCAAATACACTATTGAGTAACTCAATTCGCCAGGTGTCTCTGCAAATATGGTAAACATTGGGTCGCCTTTTTTCAGGAATTGTCCAGTTTTGCTATGTAATAAAACCCCTGCGCCTAGGCGGGATGGTGCTCCTGATAATTTGGCAACTTTTGCCAGGCGTCTATTATCAATTTCCACAATTCGCCCCTTTGTTGGGGCTTTCACCTCGTATTGTAGTCTTCCAGCTTTGGGTTCGCGGAAACCACCTTGTGCTGCACAGATTGCTTTGAATTTTTTCCAGGCAACACCAGCGTTCAAATATTCTAAGGCTTTGGCCTGCCCTTCTCCGGTAGAGGCTTTACCTGCAATTTCTAGGATAGAACCTGCTATGAGGGTCGCTCTTTCCGCCAAATCTTTTGGGAAGTTCTTTTCTTGCCGCAAAACCGCTAGTACGTCAAGCGCTTCTAGGGCAGGTCCGATTCCTCTGCCAACCGGTTGTGAGCCATCTGTAATCAAGACTTTAATGGCTAAGCCGATTTTACGCCCAACAGTGCGGAAGCAGAATTCCAGTTTCTTCGCCTCCTCTTGTGATCGCACTTTTGCCGTTTTTCCAACGGGGATATCAATAACAACATGGGTGGAACCTGCCGCTATCTTTTTGGATAACACGGATGCAATCATTTGCCCTGTACTATCTATATCAAGGGCCTTTTCGATTTTAATAAGTATATCGTCTGCTGGGCTGAGCTTCACCGCTCCACCCCAGACTATACAGCCTCCTTCCTGGCCCACTACTCTTCGGATTTCTTCTAGGCTCAAATCAACAGGAGCCATTGTTTCCATAGTGTCTGCGGTACCTGCAGGTGAAGTAATGGCACGGGAAGATGTTTTGGGGATAGTCAGTCCAGCAGCAGCAATAATGGACACGACAATAGGAGTCGTGCGATTGCCTGGTAAGCCACCGACACAATGTTTATCTACTACTATTTTTTGCTCCCAATCTAGTTTTGCTCCAATTGCCACCATGGCTTTTGTCAAGCCCACGATTTCTGTAGCATTAAAGTTGTTACTTGCACAGGCAGTGATAAAAGCGGCTAACTCGACATTAGAATACTTGCCTTCGGAAACATCTGAAATAATATCCATAAAAGCTTCCTCATCTAAGCGATTACCGTACATTTTTGCTCGAACATGACTCATTGAACGGACTGGTTCGAGGTGGCCAAAGATAATAGTATCACTTTCTTCTGCCTGCAAGACTTTCCATGCCGATTCCGATAGACTTGCTTCTCCTGCTTGAAGCAAGTCGCTACGAAGCACATTGAGTGTAGCGATGATAGTACGGCCTTTTACGGTCACCTCCAAGCGGGTCAATGCCTCAAAACCTTCCGAAATACAAATGTGGCAGTCGGAGCGCATATAAACAAAATACTCCTGTTGTGTATCTATACCAAGGTGCTTGAGTTTTAATGTATTTGACGTGTGATGCATTACCAATTCATTTTTTAAAATGGGAATCAAGCAATAGTAATTTCTTCTTCGAGGTAGACCTGCTGGACAGCCTGTATGATTTCCAAACCTTCTTTCATCGGTCGCTGGAAAGCTTTCCTGCCAAGAATTAGTCCCATGCCGCCTGCGCGTTTATTGATGACAGCGGTCCTTACAGCTTCTGATAAATCGGTTCCTCCCTTTGAGCCTCCCCCTGAATTAATCAAACCAATCTGTCCCATATAGCAATTGGCGACCTGCAAACGACAAAGGTCGATCGGATGGTCAGATGAAAGGCTATCATACATTTCATCATTGTACTTTCCAAATTGGAGGTTGCGAAAACCATAGTTAGAGGTGGGCAATTTTTGTTTGATAATATCGGCTTGTATTGTTACTCCAAGGTGATTAGCCTGGCCAGTCAAATCTGCTGAAGTATGATAATCCTGCTCTTTAGTTTTAAAAGCTTCATTTCGGATATAACACCATAGAATGGTTGCCATCCCCAATTCATGGGCTTCAGCAAAAGCTGCTGCAATTTCCTGGATTTGTCTGCTACTTTCAGGAGAACCGAAATAGATAGTCGCCCCAATAGCCACGGCACCCAAATTCCAAGCTTCTTGGACCTTGCCAAATGGTATTTGGTCATATTTATTGGGGTAGGTCAGTAACTCATTATGATTGATTTTGACAATAAAGGGAATCTTGTGCGCATATTTCCTGGCGTTGAGTGCAAGCACGCCAAAAGTCGAGGCAACTGCATTGCAATCTGCTTCAATAGCTAAGCGAATTATATTTTCAGGCTTAAAATATTCAGGGTTTTTATAAAAGGAGAATGTGGCACTATGTTCTATTCCCTGATCAACAGGCAAGATGCTTAGATAACCGGAGCCCCCCAGCATACCCTCGCCAAATAGCTGAGCCAAGCTTCTTAGTACCTGTGGGTTGCGGTTACTATCGACAAATACTTTTTCCAAGAAATTTGGTTCAGGAATCTGTAAAGATTCTTTGGGAATCCATTCACAATTATGTTCGAGCAATTTTCGTGATTCTACTCCCAGTAGCTTAGTTATTTTCTCTATTGTGCTCATCTTCTGATTTTTAAGGTTTTATTCATTAGTTCACGTTCTAAAGTTTCTGCACTTGTAATATATCTTAAGAAGCCCCCCCAGTAAATCCGCTACATACACAGATAAAAATAATGATGCCTGAAGTCGATTGATATTGCAAGAGATGATGCAACGGATGCAACAGTCGCTCAATCATAGTCTTTTCTCTTTGCAGTTGAGATTTTATTCTAATTTCTTCCATCAGTTATCGATAAGAAACCCGGTTATCAAAGACCAGATTTCGGCTGGTTTTACAAGAAAGACCTGGTGATCATCCATTGGTAGTTTTTCTAACCTTGCCTTAGAGAAAATTGGAATTATCTCTTCCAGCGTGTCTATCGGTGCAGCCATGTCTTTTTCTCCATGAATAAATAGTATTTTTTTGTCTTTGATTTTGGTGGCAATCTGGGCTATATTGGTATTTATGATGATCTCTTCAAGGGTGTGATAATAGCTTACCCAGTTATGTTTACCAGCATCTCTAAAAACATCCTTTGGAATATTTTTGGGCCGAAACCACGCTGTGGTGAATAGTGGATGGAAAAAACAAATAAACTTATATCTAGAATCTACTGAAAGTCCATTCCATATTGAGATTTTGTTGAGTTTATTTTTGATGGCCTTTCTGTCTTGATAGATTGGAAGCCCGATAACAACTAATGCAGTAAACCAAGTTGGATGTTTAGCGGCAAGCCCTAAAGTCAATATGGCTCCTAGTGAATGCCCTAGTATTACTACATCTCCGGAATTAAAACCCTCTTTGATAGCTACTTTTTCTATAGCGGTTAGGTGCTCTTCAATGTCATATTTACTCTTAGGCTTGGGAGAGTCTCCGAAACCTAACAAGTCAATTAGCAATAAGGAGTAGATGCCTGATACATCATCTAATCCTCTTTTCCAATAATTTAATGAGCCCGTCAAGCCATGAAGTAGAATTATCTTCTGGGTTCCATTACCAATTCGCTCATAATTGAGTGTCATTTGCTGGAAATTATAGGCGGGGGCCAGCGCTCCCTTGAGATAGCCGTAAATTCCAACCCCCAAAAAAGCAAGCAGGCTTATTGATAAAATATGGTAGATCATCTTTTTATACTGTTTAGTTTGCATTGACAGTTGATCAATAAATAAGTAATTAGACACAATTATCTATCATTTTGCATGGATGCATCAGTTCATAATTCCTGGTGTTTTTTTTGGAGAACATCAGAAACAATCTGTCCATCTTCTAACGTTATCACCCGTCTAGCTCTCCGAATAACCCGGACATCATGTGTTGAAAATATAAAGGTCATATTTTCCTCTAGATTCAGCTTCAACATTATGTCCAAGAGGTTCTCAGCAGATTTGCTATCGAGGTTAGCTGTCGGTTCATCGGCCAGTACAAACTGAGGTTTCGAAGCCAGCGCTCTGGCCACTGCTACTCTTTGTTGTTGTCCACCTGAAAGTTCAGAAGGTCGTCTATCTATTTTATCTTCTAATCCCACAGCCTCCAATACTTCATTCACCCTTTCCTCGCGTGCTGCCTTTGAACGCTTTTGCAGGAGCATGATGAACTCCACGTTTTCCTTGGCTGTTAGCACTGGGATAAGATTGTAGGCCTGAAAAACAAAACCGATATTTCGTAACCGGAAATTGATTAATGGATTGCCTTTTAGCCCAGTGATGTCCGTCTTTTCAATAATGACAGCACCTGAAGATGGATTGTCCACCCCCCCTATGATATTGAGCAAGGTGGTTTTACCAGAGCCGGACGGCCCCACAATGGCAGTAAATTCTCCTCGTTCAATCGTTAGGTCTACGCCGTTCAAAGCATATACTGGTATCGTGTCTGGATTGTAAACTTTTGAAAGCTGATGTGTTTCAATAACTTTCATAAAATATCTTTTTTACACTTCTTTGCGAATAGCCTCCGACGGGTTAAGCGACAAAGCCCGCAAGGCTGGATAAAAAGATGCCAATACTGCAGTGAGAATAACGGCCACAGTGATGATGCCGTAAACCCGAAACTCCAATTCCGGATGAACAATTTCCTGGAAGCCCCAGCCCGATAAACCTTCCGAAAAAAGGCTTAGGTTGATTCCTGTTCGGTATGCTAATTCTAAGGTTATGAAGCCTAATAGCATCCCTCCTGCGCCCCCTGCTAGAGATAGGAAAAGGGTTTCAAAAACAATCATGGAGAAGACTTTGAGTTTATTCATACCTACGGCCATCAGGATGCCCAATTCTTTAAATCTTTCCAGGACCACCATGAGCATAGTATTGACAATGCCAAATGCGAGTACAATAAGCACAATGGTGATCATGACGATATCCATTTGATAAATCATATCGGAAACCATTGCCATATCCGGGGCAGCTTGTTGCCAATCTTCTATCACCAACTCATTTATTCCCAGGCGGCTTTTCAAATCGTCGATGTAGGTATCCAACACGTCGATGTCATTCATTTTTGCCACGATTTCATTGGCCTGTCCGGGTATGCTTGCTAGTCTTGCCAAATCGTCGAGTCGAACAAAAGTCATTGTTTCTTCCTCTCGTACTTGAGTAGCTTTGAAAGTTCCAACCACTCTGAAAGAAGTGGAAACCAGATCGGCCGATGGGCTTTCAAAAGTTAGCACCACCTTTTTACCAATGGCCACTTTTAACTTTTTGGCGAGTTTCTCTCCAATAAGGATGGCATTCCGCCGGTCTACATCCAGATACTCACCATCTGACAGTCGGGTTTTTAATAAGGTCGTTTTTTCTTCTTGCTCTGGCATGACTGCTCTAATTTCTACATTGGAGGAATAGCCAGCAGAAGCTATCATGCCTGCTGTTAAGACTCTGGCCGAAACAGCTTTCACTTCGGGGGACTTTTGAATGTCCTCGAGTATTTTCATTGCATTAGGAATCGTGTTACCTAGCTCTTGCCTCTTTTTATAAGCCTTGCTGTGAATCTGCAAATGCCCATATTTATATTCGATACCTTCTTTTAAAGCTTCAGCGTGGAGGCTATCAGATATTCCTAGGATAAATACGGTAGCCCAAATGCCGATAATTAATGAAAAGATCACCACAAGGCTTCGGGTTGTATTGCGCCAAATGTTACGCCAGGCTATTTTTATTAATATTCCCATACTAGTTATCTTTTTGTTGTCACCACCTCCAGATGGCGAATTTTAAGCAGCGCATACACAGATAGCACTATGGCAACGAGCAGAATAATGAGCGTATGCAGGATGAAAATGGAAAAATCAACAACAGCGGGCATCACTGGATCGATACCAAATGACTCCCAGCCTGACGCTACTCTACCTTTGAAAGTGATTGGGTGCACTTTCAGATAGGATACAACCGGATAACTCACCAAAAAACCTAAAACGGCACCGATCAAGGCTATCATTATTGACTCTAGAAGTAACATCATAGCCATTTTACTCTTTTTCATTCCGACCGCGAGCAGGACCTTAAATTCCCGCAGTCGCTCATTGGTCATCATAATGATGGTGCCGAGTATGCCAAAGCTAATCAGGATGTACAACAGGGCCAATACAATGACCCGCATGGCATCTACCAATCCAAGTGATTGGGTGACCATAGGCATCATTTTTTGCCAGGGTTGAATGACATGATTTTCCGGCAAGATGGTTCTCAATTGTACGCTTAGGTTTTCTTGCTGTGTTTCGTCTTTGAGGAAAACGGGTACTGAAGTTACTCTATCATAGGCCGCAAAAAACAACTGTGCATCTGCAAGGGACAAAAACACGAGGTTGTTATCCAAATCCGGTGACCCCATGCGAATAGTCCCACAGATGTGATATTTACCAGCTGCACTGGCACCGTGATAACCAGCACCAAGCATCACAAGCGTGTCGCCCGGCTCGATGTCAAGGTAATTGGCCAAGCCTTTACCAATGATGGCATCGCCAGGATGGCCATGGAAATATTCTCCCATCTGTATTTTGCTGTTCAGCTGGGTGACGCTCTTTTCTTTTTCCGTTTGAAGACCAACGACCAACACGCCTCGAGTTAGATTTTCGGCCGAAGCCAGCGCAAAAGATTCCAAGCGTTGGGTGTAGCCCTCCACATCTGGCAGATCATCCAGCGTATTGGTTAATGTTGTGGAAGGGATGAAGGTGTTATGCAAGGATTTATCTTCCCAAAAATCCTTTAACTGAATTTGCAAGTTACCGCTGTAAATTCCTACCATGCTATCGGTCATCTGTTTATTCACCCCAACCATCCAGGCATCCATCATATTGGCAAATACGATAGCAAACAAAATGGAGGCTATCGTAATAATAGTGCGTCGTCGATTACGCCAGAGATTTCTCCAGGCCAATAGCGGTATCATATCACTTGATTCTTTTAATGTTTCGCAAGGAAAAGAATTGATCGGTAATGGGTTCGTCGAATTTCATATCTCGGTAGACCAAAATAGTCTTAGCCTTAGGTTCGTCGGCAGGCCGGATTTCCAGCCTTGAGGTTACTGTACGGCCGCCCATCGTTTTGATGGCCTTACCATAGATCGTATTTATCAATTCGCCATCTTCATCGTAATATTCTGTTTTTAGAAAGAGAAACATTTGCTTGTCGATCCAGGTGACTACTTTTCCCCAGACCACTGCCGCTTCTTCCTTGGGTATCATTTCAATTTTATAAGTATTTCTACCATCTATCTCATCTTCGGCAAGGAGGTTATGCGTATAATCTTCCACCATAGAAGACATCTTGACCAAGTCATCATTGCTGAAATCCGACCCCATCCAGGCTTGCGCCATTGCAGAAGGGGGTAGCTTTACATTCCTCTCAATTCTAGGTATCCAGTTCCAGAATTCTTTTCCTCTTTTCAGAAAGGCAGTACCTTTATCCCTCGCTGGCACCGTAAGGAGGATTAAGAGAAATTCACTCCCTTTTGTCCATACTTTTAAATCTATCTCCCGTTGCCAGGAGGGGCGGATAATGGAGAGGGAAATGGTACTTTGACTGGTATTGCCCATCCGCTTTTTATCGGCTTTTTCGACGATATCCTTTGCCTCCTGACTTTGTGTCTCTTTTGCGAATAGCAATGACAGCAGCAATAGGAACGATATTTTTAGAATGTGTGCCATTATTGGTTTTTTATAGACCTATTGGCAGGTAGCGCTTTTATTTAGCATCTTCATTTTCTACTGTTTTGCGAGTTTCTACATCAAATTCCTCGATCGAATACAATTCTGGGATTGTACATTTCCATCCGAAAGCATCCTTGATTTTTACTCTTAGGACATCCGCAGCATGTGCTTCGCCATGGACTATGAAAACCTTTTCAGGCTTGTTTTTTATTTCCTTAAGCCAGTTTAGTAATTCCAGTTGATCGGCATGCGCAGAGAGTCCTTGCAAGGCTATGATTTTTGCCTTGACCGGGTAGTATTGACCATAAATCTTTACCTCATGCGCTCCTTCTAATAATTGTCTACCTCGGGTACCTTCTGCCTGAAAACCGACCAGTAATACTCTTGTTTCAGGTTTGTCGAGATATTTGGAAAGATAGGTGAGTACTCTTCCCCCTGTTACCATACCACTACCCGCTATGACGATTTTCGATCGTTTATTGTCGATGATTTCCCATGTTTCTCGAAAGCTTTTAACAATCTGGATATGATCGCACATTTTATCGCAATCTTTTTTTGGAAGCTTGTGCCAATTAGCAGAACGGTGAAATACCTGCAATACATTGGCGCCCATCGGGCTGTCCATGTACACCGGTATATCAGGCAGAAGGCCTTTTTCTCGAAATTGCCAAAGTAAATACATGAGCATTTGGGTGCGTTCGACGGCAAAACTTGGGATGATCAGAGTACCTCCTTCCTCATAGGTTTGGCGGATGATTTGAAGCAATTCCTGTTCTATATCACCCTTAGGATGTAGGCGATCACCATAGGTGCTTTCTAGGAAAAGCAAGTCAGCTCGTTCGGGTTTTTGAGGTTTATAAAGCAAATAGTCTTCTTCACGACCGACATCACCTGAAAAAACTAGCCGCTTCCCGCCAACATCAACTTCGATGAAGGTAGCCCCTAAGATATGTCCGTTGTACTGATATCTTACTTTTATGTCTTTCGAAAGTGGCAACCATTCATTGATTGGAATTTCCTCGAAGCGGATAAGTGTTCGATCCACATCCCTTAAGTCGTACAGGGGCTTTGCTGGACGGTGTTTGGCATATCCTTTTTTATTCGCTTGGGCTGCTTCTTCTTCTTGGATTTTTGCGCTATCTCGCAGAATTATTTCTGCAATATCGAGCGTTGGCCCAGTACCATATATTTTTCCTTTGAAGCCTGCTTTGATTAGTCTTGGCAGGTAGCCTGTATGATCAAGGTGTGCATGGGTGAGTAAAACGACATCAATAGTAGTTATGTCGATGGGGGGGTAACTCCAGTTCAGCTTGCGTAGCTTTTTCAAGCCCTGAAACATGCCGCAATCAATCATAATTTTTTTTTCAAATACCTCTATTAGATATTTGGAACCTGTGACGGTGCCAGCGGCACCAAGGAAATGAACTTGAAGA
>Ga0070726_10001632_pt1 | contig 22014 bp, 22 predicted proteins | sample tdAd471_FD_67275 | JGI IMG/M metagenome (GOLD analysis project Ga0070726, IMG submission 67275) | Marine sediment microbial communities from the Atlantic coast under amendment with organic carbon and nitrate - tdAd47.1 | ecosystem: Environmental > Aquatic > Marine > Coastal > Sediment | place... | reverse complement strand
GGTCCTGTTTTTCAAAGAAAGGGCACCGCTTTTCTCGCCGGTTAGTTCGGCATGCAGCGCGTCATATTCGGCGAGTTTGCGGGCCAGAAAGCGGTCCGTAAGGCGGGCTTTTTCCGCCGCGCCGCGGGTGGTCATCGCATAGGCAAAGCGCGGGCGCCGGTCTGGGCCGGCGCGGTTACTGATGCGGATCAGTCCCGCCTCAGAGGCCGCGCGCAGCCGGGCATTCAGGCTGCCAAGGCTGATCCCCAGCGCGGCGGCTGTGGCGCGCTGGGTCGCATCGGGTGCGAGGTCAAGCTGCCGCAGCAAGCGAAACAGCTGGTCTTCATCCGAGATGGCAAGGTCGGCAGGTTTCAGCATTGGGGCGGCCCAAGAATGTGTTCAGTCGTGAACACATTTCACGGATCAATGCAGTTTGGAAGGAAAAACTGTGGAAAATTCGTGGCTTTTTGGCCCCTCGCCAGGGGCGCAACGGGCCAAATCCCGTGGCACAGGGGATCCCGACCCAATGATAGGGGGGGGCGGGCTTTTGCAAAAGTCTTGGTCGGCCGCGCCCTGATGCGCGTTTGACGCCGTTCCTAGCCTTGTTCGGACAGCCAGGTTTCGGCGTCGAGGGCAGCCATGCAGCCCATGCCGGCGCTGGTCACGGCCTGTCGATAGACGTGGTCGGTCAGGTCGCCGGCGGCAAACACCCCCGGAATCGAGGTTTTTGTTGTGCCCGGCTCGACCTTCACATAGCCGCCCATATGGGTTTCCAACTGGTCCTTGACCAATTCGCTGGACGGCGCATGACCAATGGCGATGAACACGCCTTTGGCCGGGATCTCGGTGATCTCGCCGGTTTTCACATGCTTCACCCGTACGGCCGTGACGCCGAGGGGGTCGGTGTCCCCCACGACCTCTTCCAATGTGTTGAACCAAAGCGGCTCGATCTTGTCGTTTTTCATCAGCCGGTCGATCAGGATCTGCTCGGCCCGCAATTCATCGCGGCGGTGGATCAGCGTCACTTTCGAGGCGAATTTGGTCAGGAACAGCGCCTCTTCCACGGCGGTATTGCCGCCGCCGACCACGACGATTTCCTGGCCGCGATAAAAGAATCCGTCGCAGGTTGCACAGGCCGAGACGCCAAAGCCTTTGAATTTGTCCTCACTTGGCAGGCCCAGCCATTTCGCCTGTGCCCCGGTGGCCAGGACAACCGCATCGGCGGTGTAGGTTGTGCCGCTGTCGCCCTTGCCGGTGAAGGGCCGTGCCGACAGGTCCAGATCGGTGATGATGTCGGTGATGATTTCGGCCCCCATGGCGCGGGCGTGCTCTTCCATCCGCATCATCAGTTCGGGGCCCTGAATCTCGGTGAATCCTGGATAATTCTCGACCTCGGTCGTGGTGGTGAGCTGGCCGCCCGGTTCCATCCCCTGGACCAGGATCGGGCTCAGCATGGCGCGGCTGGCATAGACGGCGGCTGTGTATCCTGCCGGGCCGGAGCCGATGATCAGAAGTCGTGTATGCTTGGTCTCGGCCATGAATGCGCTCCGGGGTCAGAATCTAAGATCTGCTCTGGAATATAGGCACCGGGCGGCCCTGTGCAATGGGCGGCCGCGCGCCCTGTGGCAAACTGACGTGGTCAGCCCTCGGGTCTGGTCTGATATATGTCGTATGAAAATAATATTGCGGATATGTGAAATATTATTGCGCGAACAAGGCCCGGTCTGTAATTTGCGCACATAAATCAAGGATGATTCTGATGGCTGGCAGCAAGATCGACCCGATTGACCGCAAAATTCTGGCGGAATTACAGGCCGATGGACGGATGACCAATGTCGAATTGGCCAAGCGGGTTGGGATCTCGGCGCCGCCTTGCCTGCGACGGGTGCGCACGCTGGAAGAATCGGGGATCATTCGTGGCTTCCATGCCGAGGTCAATGTCCGTGACCTGGGCTTTGAGGTGCAGGTTTTTGCCATGGTCGGATTGCACAGCCAGGCTGAGGCGGATCTTTCCGCTTTCGAGGGCAAATGCCGCGCCTGGCCGCTGGTTCGGGAATGTCACATGCTGAACGGCGAAATTGATTTCATCCTGAAATGCGTCGCACCGGATCTGTCGACCTTTCAGAGCTTCCTGACCGAGGAACTGACGGCCGCGCCCAATGTGGCCAGTGTCAAAACCTCGCTTGTGATCCGCGGTGCCAAGGATGAGCCCGGCGTGCCCTTCGATGTGTTGGAGGAACGGCTGGCGGCGGCGGAATAACGCACCGCCGCCAAACCGACGTGGACCCTGAACAGGGTGGTCAACTCACAAAAGCAACCTCAATAGGATTGCAGCGCTTCGGCTTCGAAGCCTTTCAGGATTGGACGGACCGTCTGGCCAAACGCGCCGAGATCGCCATTCAGATGCGGAAATATCTGACGCAGATGGGATTGCGCCTCCAGCGACATCACGCTGACGCCGAACCGCCCCGGATGATAGGTCTCGGTTTCCAGCCCGTTCACTTCGATAATCTGGTGATGGGTGGTCATCAGGTTGAAAAACTCAAGATGCGGCGACGCGCGGGTCCGCAGGATCATATCTCCGTCCAGAAAATCCGTCGCCGGAGCCAGCGCCTCGGCCGAACCGAACAGTTCCGCACAGCGCGGATGGTTGGTCAGTAGCCGGAAACTGGTGGACACGACCAGGTCCTGAAGCGGGCGCAATTCCCCCAATGCGTCGGCTTTGATGCGCAGGGTCTCCATCGCGGCATCGTCGTCCGAGACCGGATAGGTGGTCGAACTGATCCAGCGGATCGGGTGGGCGGTGCCGTCTCGGGTCTTGACCAGATCGCCGGGCATCAGATCCTCGATGGCGACATGGCCATCCGGTGTCGCGATCAACGAGCCGCGGGCAATATTGGCGCAGATATCCTCAAGGTAAATGTCGCGCGGCGCCATATGGTCGAAATGTACCATCTCACCGGTGTCGAGGAGGGCGCTGATGGTGAAGCGATGGCGGGCCGGGGTGGTGGCCCGCAAGGGGGTGACGCGGTCATGCGGAACCGGTGTGCCCCGGAAGGCATGAATGGCGGGGGTTTGCGCCCGGCGCGGATCCGCGGTGAGAATACGGTTGGCAGCAGCCTTACCCGCGCGTGCGCCGGGCAGGGGGGTATATGTCATGCGTTCAGTCCTTTTTCGGTCCTGAGTGCACGCCTACATCTACCCACCATAATGCAGATGAACACGGTCTGAACCGCCGAAGCGATCCCTTGTATGGAAAACAATATACCCAAAAAAACTGCAATAAGTCAATGGCTTGGAAGATTTTGCACGAGATCGGGACAATCCCGGCCGACCCGCGCGCACTGTTTCTGAATTCCGGGGTCGGCTGTGGCGATTTGGACAGTGCTGCCAGTTGCACAAACAAGAACAATCCGCCAAACTCGGCAGACGTCCCGCATAGCCAGAATGACCGCTTCGATGATGCACGACCCCTCACCGGAAAAAACCAGCGCGTTCAGGCGTCTGTCCCGCTATTGCTTTGTGTCCGGTCTGCCGCGGTCGGGGGTGGGTTTGCTGTTGGCGATTCTGCGCCAGAACCCGCAATTTCATGTTCGAAACGGCTCGGCTGCCGAGGCATTGTTGACGGATCTGATACAGCGATACGGAGAGGGTGGGCCCGAGGCCGCCCTGTTGTCCGATCTGGAAAAAACCGCCCTGTTTCGCGCCGCGTTCGAAGCAATTTTCCACGATCGCCCGCCTGGGGCGACGGTGATTGATGCGAATCCCAGCTGGTTGGCCAGTGCCCCGACGCTGGCCCGGATCCATCCGCTGTGCCGGTTCGTTTTCTGTGTCCGCAATCCGGCCATGATCGTGAACTCGATCAGTTACGACAATGATACCGGCGATCATCAGGCGGAAGCGGATCGGGCGATGTCCGATGTCAGCGAGATCGGCCAGCAAATCGGGCTGTTGCGCGAGGCGCTGTCCGGAGAGGAAGCGGAGCGGATCCTGGTTTTGGATTATGACCGGCTGGTGGATGACCCGGATGATGCGCTGGACGTGATTTATGATTTCCTGCGCGAGGAACCGTTTCCCCATGATTTCGATGCGATTGGGGATCCGGAGTATGACGGGCCGGTAGAGCGGAGCGGTATTCCGACCGTGCTGCCAACCCGTCTGGTTCTGCAATTGTCCGGTCGGGCGTTTTGGCGGAACCTCAGACGCACGGGGGCGACGATGTTGCTTGGGCGCGCGCGTTAAGGGCGCGGGGATGCTGGCCAACGGAAAAGGCCAGCGCGATCAGGACCGGCTGGCGCAGAATTTGCAGAAAATTTGGCGATCAGGCCCGCAGAAACCGGAACCGGCGCGTTTGCTCCAGATGACGGCGCCAGGCGCGGCGGTCGGCGCGGCGTTCCCAAGGCAGGATCACGTCGAATTCCTCGACCTCTTCAAGAACGCGTAGCAGCCAACGTCGGTTTGTCATTTCAGCACCCTAGATTTGGTCCCGGCAGCGGGACTGGTCCTGTATCAAAGGGCAATGCGGCGGCAAAATGTCAGCGGTAAGGAATATTTTGCATTTTATGCGAAATTTATGGGGCTGGTGGCAGGGAGATGGCCGCGATCAGCCGTCCGTAGTCTGCATGACCCTGATGGGTGGCATAGCGATACGAGAAAAACCGCGTCGGATCGGCATAGGTGCAGGCCCCGATCCAGATCGGCTCTGGGATCCCTGCGGCGGTCAGCCGGGCGAGGCCATAGGCGGGCAGGTCGAACTGAAACCGGTCGCCCCTGCCGGGAGTGAAAAAGCGGTGATTGTCCGGGCTGTCGGCCAGGAAACGGTCGCGAAACTCCGGGCCGACTTCGTAATTCGGGCCTGAAATGGAGGGTCCGATCACAGCGCGGATTTTTTGGCGTCGGGCGCCAAGCCCCTCCATCGCGGAAAGGGTCGCCTCCAAAACGCCGCTCAGCGCGCCTTTCCAGCCGGCATGGGCCGCTCCAATCACCCGCGCGTCGGGATCCGCGAACAGCACCGGTTGGCAATCGGCGGTCAGGACGGCAAGGGCAAGGCCCGGCCGGTCGGTCACCAGACCGTCTGCTTCTGGTTTTGCTGTACCCTCTGAGCCGGTGATCGTGACGGCATCGGCGGAATGGACCTGATGGGCGTTGACCAGCCGGGCGGCGCCAAGGGTGATGCGGACCCGATCTCGGTTTTCAGCCACGGCATCGGGATCGTCTGCCGATCCGGGCCCGCAGTTCAGACTGTCATAGACTCCGGCAGACACCCCGCCCCGCCGGGTGAAAAACCCGTGGGCAAAAGGGGCAAGCGCGGGCGAGGTCAGAACATCAGGGGTCATAGGCGTCAAATCCGGGTGGTGCGGGGCGGCCGAGCGGGTAAAGCGCCAGGCCCTTGAACAGGGAACCCATTTCCGCAGGGTGGGTCAAGCGTCGATGAGCGGCGATATGTGCGTCGCGGGCGGCGCCCTCCAGCTTGGTGGCCAGATCCTGCGCCCGCTGGGTGATCCCGAGCCGTTCCAGAAACACGCCCTGAGGGATCAGACCGGACCGGGCAACGCCGGTCGCGGCCTCGGCCAGCGTGCGAAAATCAACATGAGCGGTCAGGTCGCTTTCGCCGGGAAAGGCCAGTGGATCGACTTTTTCATGGTCGCGCAGGCTTTGTAACGTGTCACCATGCTCGCCCCAATGCCCGTAATCGGTGATCAGTGCGGCCCCGCCATGGGCCGCGATCCGTCGCGCGATCTCGGCCGCGATGGCCGGGGCGGCCGGGGCGATTTCAAGCATCGCGCCATCGGCCGGGGCGGGGGAGCCGTCGGTGCCCAGACCGGCGGGCAACCCGGCGACATGGGCATAGCCAAGCCGATCTTCATCCACCCGGACCATCCGTTCATGCCATTGCCCCCCGGCGGCGACGAATTGGCGGATCGGCAGGGCATCAAAAAACTCATTGGCGACAAGAAAGAGCGCGGCTTCGGGCAGATCCTCGATCCGGTCGGCCCAATGGAGGCGCGGATGCGTGATGGTGTCGGCCTGCACCTTGCGCAAGGTGGGGCTGGCCTCGACCAGCCAGATCTCCGCCGTCCCCGCCATGTCGGGGAATTGTGCGATCACCCGCAAGATATCCGACATCAGCGTGCCACGACCCGGGCCCAGCTCGGCCAGGATGAAGTCCGGATGACCCTGCGCCCGCCATTCCTGAACCAGGGACAGGGCCAGCATCTCGCCGAACATCTGCGAAATTTCCGGCGCAGTGGTGAAATCCCCCTGGGCGCCCAACGGGTCGCGGGTGGTGTAGTAGCCATGGTGCGGGTGCAAAAGGCATTGCGCCATATAGTCGGCGATGGAGATCGGACCAAGCCGCGTGATCTGGCGGATCAGAATTTCCTCGAGCGGGGTCATGCGCGGCGTCGGGCCCACAGGATGAAGCCGATCCCGATCAGAACCATCGGCAGCGACAGCACCTGCCCCATGGTCAGGCCGAGCGTGTCGCCAAAGCGGATCACATGTCCAAGTGGATTGCCGGCGGTGATGAATTGCGGATCTGCATTGCGGAACAGCTCAACCACACTGCGCGCGCCGCCATAGATCAGAAAAAACACGCCGACAAGCGCGCCCGGTGTTTTCAGCCATCCGCGCCGATAGGCCAGAAAAATCATCACAGCGCCGAGAAGCACGCCTTCGAGCAGCGCCTCGTAGAGCTGGCTTGGGTGGCGGGCGCAGATCGCCGGCCAATCCGGCGGACAGGTCTGAGCGCGGGGGTCCGGAAAGACCATGGCCCAGGGCAGGGTCGACGGCTTGCCCCAAAGCTCTCCGTTGATGAAATTCGCGACCCGGCCAAGAAACAGCCCGATAAAAACCGTGAGCGCAAAGCTGTCGCCCAGCGACAATGCCGAGACCCCGCGGCGTCGGGCAAACAGAACCCCGGCCACGATCACCCCGGCAAAACCGCCGTGAAACGACATGCCGCCGGTCCAGACCATCAGGATTTCCTGTGGATAGGCCAGGTAATAGGCAGGTTGATAAAACAGGACAAAGCCAAGCCGGCCGCCCAGGATCACGCCGATCACAACCCAGGTCAAAAGCTCCTCGACCTGTTTTGCAGTGAGGGGGGCGGTGTTGTCGGGCCAAAGCTCGCCCCGCCGCATCAGCCGCCCGATCCAGATCCAGGCCCCCAACAGCCCGGCGACATAGGCCAGCGCATACCAACGCAGCGCCAGCGTCACGGGGCCAAGCGGCAGGGAAAAGATCTCGGGCGAGATGTCGGGAAAAGGGATCAACAGAGCCATATGATAGGGATGCCGTCGGGCAATGGTTTCGTCAACCGCTGTCTTGGCAAATCACGGCCAAGTCGCCATATAGAGGCAAACGGAGGCCCGATATGCAAACCCGCAACAAATTTTTCGACGATATGTCCCAGTTGATGTCCAACGCGATGGGCGTGGCCCAAGGTGCCAAGGATGAGGCGGATACGGCCATGAAAAGCTGGATGGATCGCTGGCTGGCCGACCGGGATTTCGTCACACGTGAGGAGTTCGACGCGGTTCAGGCGATGGCGCAAAAGGCGCGGGTCGAAAATGAGGCGTTGAAAGCGCGAATCGAAGCGTTGGAAAATGCCGCCAAACCGGCGGCGAAGCCCAAGCCCGCGCGCAAGCCTCGTGCCAAGAAAGCCCCCAGCTGATTCCGCGCTGACGAATCCTAAAGCCAAATTGTGAATTTTTCATCAACAATGCCAGGCGTGGCGTGGATTTTCCCAAAACCGTTGCAGGCATGTGGTTAACGCCTGCATTTCGTTCAAATTTTCCCTTTACAGCGCACCCGATTCAGCGCCACCATATGTGGTAAGGTCGGCGCATACAGACACGACCGATTGTTGAGGCTGACAGTCTGTAGCAGAGGGAACATCTGCACGGGCCACAAAAAGGGGCACAGGCATGGCTTACACAGAGCAGTATTTGGAATCCGCCGAGATTCACCCGATTGATATCGTGGAAACCCTGGCGGAACATTATTCCTGGGATTTCGACAGGGTCGCTGAAGACCAGATCGCCATGGCGATCGAGGGGCAGTGGCGCACCTATTCCATCACCCTCGCCTGGTCGCCTTACGATGAGACTCTGCGGCTGGTCTGTTCGTTCGAAATGGACCCACCCGCCGACAAGATGGACGCGCTTTATGCGACCCTCAACAAGGCCAATGACCTTTGCTGGTCCGGTGGGTTCACGATGTGGGAAGAGCACAAACTGATGGTCTATCGCTATGGTCTGTTATTGTCGGGCGGCGAGACAGCCGGGGCGTCACAGATCGGGCGCATGGTCGATATCGCGGTCAGTGCCGCGGAGCGGTTTTACCCCGCCTTCCAACTGGTTTGCTGGGGCGATGACACGCCGGAGCAGGCAATGCTGGTCGCGATGAGCGAATCATACGGGACGGCCTGACCCAAAAGGGTCATTGACGGTTTTCGACCTGCCTCCCCGGGTCGAAGACCGTTTCCGGTTGGTAACCGCGTGGCTGAAGTCGGGCCGCGGCAAACAGGGTAAAGCATGGCCGAAATTTCCTTTGATGACTTCCTGAAAGTGGATATTCGCGCGGGTCGCGTCCTGCGCGCCGAACCTTTTCCCGAAGCCCGAAAACCCGCGATCAAGCTTTGGGTCGATTTCGGTGATGAGATTGGGGAACGGAAATCCTCGGCCCAGATCACGGAGCATTACACACCGGATGAGCTTGTCGGCCGCATGGTGATGGGCGTCGTCAATTTCCCGCCTCGCCAGATCGGGAAATTCATGTCGGAAGTCCTGATCCTCGGCGTCTATGGCGATGATAACGGGGTGATTCTGATCGGCCCGGACCAGCCGGTGACCCCCGGTCAGCGGATGTGTTGATGGCGACGCCCAGAATTCTGATCACACGGGCCTTGCCGCAGCAGGTGGTTGACGCGGTGGCGGCGTTTGCCGAGGTCAGCGTCAACCGGGATATGAGTGCTTATCGCAGTGATGACGCTGCGATGGCGATGATCTCGTATGACGGGATCATGCCGACGCTTGGTGACAATTTCGGCCCGACGGCGTTCCGTTCGGCGTTGGACATACGATGCAAGATCATCGCCAATGTCGGTGTCGGATACAACCATATCGACGTGGCCGCCGCCCACCGCCGGGGGGTTGTGGTGACCAACACGCCGGGGGCGGTCACGGATGCGACGGCGGATGTGGCCATGATGCTGCTTTTGTCGGTGGCCCGCCGCGGTGCCGAGGGGGATCGCCTGATCCGCGCCGGCAACTGGAATGAGTGGCACCCGATGTTCATGCTGGGCACCCATGTCACCGGCAAGCGGCTGGGGATCATCGGCATGGGAGGGATCGGCCGGGCGCTGGCGAAACGGGCACATTTCGGATTTGACATGGAAATCCTCTATTACAACCGCTCTACGGTCGATTGCGGCATTCCCGGCGCCCGTCAGGTGGCAACGCTGGAAGAGGTGATGGCGGGATCGGATTTCGTGTCGGTCCATTTGCCGGGTGGCGATGCGACCCGGCATATTATGAACGCCGAGATCCTGTCCCATGCCCGTAGGGGCGCCATTCTGATCAACACGGCGCGGGGCGATGTGGTGGATGAGGCGGCCCTTATCGCCGCCCTGAAATCCGGGCAGCTGGCGGGGGCGGGGCTGGATGTGTTTGAGAGCGAACCGCATGTTCCCGAGGCGCTGCGGGCAATGGAGAATGTGGTTCTCACACCCCATACCGGCACCTCATCTCTGGAGGTGCGGCTTGCCATGATGATGATGGCGGTCGAAAACCTGCGCGCCTTTTTCGCCGGTGAGCCGGTGCCGAACCCGGTCTGACGCGCGACGTTACCGTGCGGTAAGCCGGTGGAAAAGATGGGTGAAGGTGGCCACGCCAAGAATCGGGATGATGAGGTTCAGGATCGGAATGCTGAGCGGGATCGTCATCAGGACTCCGGCAGCGAAGATCGTGACACGGTTTTTGCGGCGCAATGCATCCGCTTCGGGCCGGGACAGGCGTCGAAGGGCGACCATCTGAAAATATTCCCGACCGAGCAGCAACCCATTCACCGCCCAGAATATCAGCGGCGCCAGTGGTGCAAAGATCAGATAGACCAGAAGGGCGGCAAGATTGACGAGTATGACCACGCCCAGAAACCGAAGCGCATCCCCAACAGAGGCGGCCAGACCAGCACCGGGCGCTTGTGGCAAATGCGGGTAATGTTTTTCTTCAACCGCACGGGCGATCTGGTCAAGGAACAGCCCGACAAAGACCGATGCAACGGGCACCATCAGAAAGACGGACAGGATCAGACCCGAAACAAGGCCTATCCCGGTGCCAAGCTCATCCAGAAAGGTGACCTTGCCAAGGACCGGCAGCGTGACCTCGTCCGGTATCAGCCAGCCGAGACCGAGGGCGACAGCATAGACAAACAGCGCCAGCAAGCCGATGGTCAGGCCAAGGGCCCGGAGCAGAACGGCGCGAAAATTGCGGTCGTCGATCTGCCCCAAAGACGCCAAGAAGGCCGAGAAGATCACGTGCTGACCCAGGTTGTGATCGCATCGAGATCGGGGCGGGGTCGCTCGGGCGGGGCTGAGGTTTCGGTGCCGATATGGATGAACCCGGCGACGAATTCGCCCGGCGCGCAGCCAAGCCCCTCGTCGAGAAAGTCATCGTCAAAGGCCATCCAGCTGGTCAGCCAATTGGCCCCCCAACCGCTGGCCAGGGCGGCGTTCAACAGCGCGAGGCAGACCGCGCCTGCCGACAGAACCTGTTCCGCCTCGGGTACTTTTTCCGAGGCGACGGGGGCTGCGATTACCGCGATGGCAAGATCGGCATCGGCAAATTGGCGGCGGGATTTTTCAATCTTTTCCGCCTCCAACCCTTTGGCAATTCCGCGCGTTTCGGTGAGTGCGGCAAGCCGGGAAAGGGCCTGTTTTTCAAGGACAAGAAACCGCCATGGCTCCAGCTTGCCATGGTCGGGGCTGCGCGCGCCTGCGGTCAGGATCGGCATCAAGGCTGCGCGATCCGGCACCGGGCCGGTCAGGGTTTTGGCCGGGCGGGACCGGCGGGTCAAAAGAAATTCCAGAGCGGCGGGGTTGGCATCGGGCATCGGGCGGTCCTTTTGATGTCGGTTCTCGCCTCTATGTCGGGGCTGGACGGGGCGGTGTCAACCAAGGCCTTAGAGGGCGGGGTCCTGGCTGATGCGGATCAGTCTGGTGAGATCGGACAGCGATTCGCGTTGCGTGCCGGTTCCGTCAAAATTGGCCGGCGACAGCCAGGCGCCATAGGCCTCTTGCAGAGCGGGCCATTCCGTGTCGATACAGGCGAACCAGGCGGTATCCCGATTGCGCCCCTTGGAGATCGTGTGCTGGCGAAACACGCCCTCATAGGAAAACCCGAACCGCTCGGCCGCGCGGCGTGAGCGCAGGTTGGACGCATCGCATTTCCACTCGAACCGGCGATAACCGGCGCCAAAAACCCATTGCATGAGCAGAAAGATCGCCTCGGTCACATGGGGTCTTCGCTGCATTTCCGGGGCGATGTTGATATGGCCAACCTCGATGGAGCCTGCCTCTGGGGTGATCCGCATCAGGCTCATGACGCCACCGGCATGGCCGGTGTTCTGGTCGATCAGCCCATAGAAATGCGGGTCGTCCCTGGCCGCCATGTCGCGGACCCAATGATGATAGGACGACACTGAGGAATAGGGGCCATAGGGCAGGTATTTCCAGATCGCGCCGTCGGCATCGGCGGAATTTGCCCGGAACAGATCGGCCGCATGGGCATCGGCGCGCAGCCGTTCCAGGCGGACAAACCGGCCCGACAGGGGCGTTGCGTCCGGGCGCGCCGGCGGCTGCCAGTTCCTCAGGATTTCGCCGCCATTGTTTTGCTCGAACATGCCCGCCCTCGTTTTCTTCAGCCAAGAATAGAGCCGCCATCCTTCATGTCCAGACCCGGGAAGATGCTGTCTTCCAGAAGCGGGCGGTTGAGGCCGAACAACCCGCGCATCGTATGCGCGGCATAGGCCCGCACATCGCCGGTCGGCATCAGGTCCCGGTCGCTGTAAAGCTGGCCTTCGCCAATGCCCGGCCAGCGGCCAAAGACCTTGCCGCCCCGCACCGCGCCGCCGGCGATGACCATGGCCCCGGCGGTGCCGTGATCGGTGCCGCGGCTGCCGTTTTCACGGGCCGTGCGGCCAAATTCGGTCATGGCAAGGACGGCTGTTTTGGACCAGTTGCGCCCCAGCCCGGATTTCAGGGTGACAAGCGCGTCGGCCAACTCGTCAATCGGGCGTTTGATGCCGTTCAACTGGGTGCGGTGCGTGTCCCATCCGCCGATGGAAAAGGCCGCGATGCGGGTTTCTTCGTTCAACCGGTCTGCCGCGAAGGCGGCCAGAGATTTCGCGCGGGCGGATTTGTTGGCGCTGGCCATGGCAGCCATCATGTCGTCGCCGGTCTCGCCCTCGGCCAGGCCGTCGCCAGAGACGTGGAGAAGATCGGCCAGCATCATCGCTTCGTCTCCGGCGGCCCGGAAGACCGGGTCGTCGTGATACATCGCCTCAAGCAGCCGCCGTCCCTGGGGCGACAGGTCGAGCCGGGAGTCCGGCGACCAGTTGCTGACCGGAGCCGCGCCGGACAGGACGATGAGATCCTCGCGCCCGACGGCAAAAGCGGTCTGGGCCGAGGTGCCGGGCACCGATTGCAGCATGCGGTTGAGCCAGCCGTCGCGCCGGGCGCCGATGGCGACATCCATTCCGGTGCCGGATTCCAAAAGATCCTGTCCGTCGAAATGGCTGCGCTTGTCGCGATAGGGGGTGGAGACGGCATGGACAAAGCCCAATTCGCCCGCCCGGATCATCGGGGCCAGCGCCGACGCATGGCGGTTCAGCGTGAAATAGTCGTCAAGCGGGGTGGTTGGACCGCCCTCCGCCAGGGTCGGGCGCAGCCATTGATACTCCGGGTCGCCTTCGGGGCGGACAAGGTCCAGCCCGTCCATGGCACCGCGCAGGATGATGACGACAAGGCGGTTGTCCCAGGGGGCCGCGGCCAGGGTCATTGGAGTGACAAAAGGCGAGGCGGCGGCGGAGCAGCCGACAAGGCCGGTGCGGATCAGGAAATTGCGGCGGGACAGGGATTGGGTCATGACGCGCTCCTATCGGCGGTTGAATTCAGGGGAGGCGAGGACCAGCGCAACACCTTCCCGGCGGCTTTCGGCGGCGCGGGCGGCAATCTGGACGGCGGCATCGGCGCGGGGCCCGAGGGCAATCTTGGCAAAGCTGCGCGGATCGGTGCGGGGCGCGAATTCCGCAGCGGCCAGCAGCGCCCATTGGATGCGGGCGGCCAGCGTCTGGGGCGTGATCCAGTCCGCCATCGCCTCGGGCCAGCCATCGGGGCCGGGTGCCCGCAGCCAGGGTTGTCCCATGGCCGTCAACGGGTTCATCAAGAGGTCGCGGAGGTCTTTTGGGCGCAGCGCCGTCATCCGCGCGTCGCTGACATCCATGGCCCTGAGGGCGGCGACCATGAAATCAAGGGGTTGCCGGGCTTTTCGTCCCGGCTTGGCCCAGGCGGCCGGATGGGCGAACATCGCCTCATAGACGGTTGCAAGGTCGCCGTCACTGTCACGAAACGCAGCCTCCATCGCGCCGACAAGGTCCGGATCGGGCTGATCGGACACGAAATGCGTGGCGAGTTTCCAGGCAATGTGACGGGCCGTGTCGGGATGGTCGGCGATATCAGCAAGGGCGGCGTGAATATCCTCGAGCCGGGCCTTTTTGCGACCGCCATAGGTCTGGCCGAGCACGGTTTCAGCGCCCGGTTCGGCGGCCTGGGCGCGAAAACGGAACCCGGTTCTGAGGTTGAAGCCAAGCCCGGTCAATAGCTCGGCAAACTGGCGGACATCGGTTTGCGTATAGGCGCCGCCGACACCGAGGGAATGCAGCTCCAGAATCTCGCGGGCGAGGTTCTCGTTCAGGCCGCGATCATGTTTCTTGCCAATGGGGGAGTTTGGCCCGATGGACTGTGGTTGATCGAGATAGACCAGCATCACCGGGTGCAGCGCGGCAGCGATCAAGAGATCGCGGAATTTGCCGGTCATATTCGGGCGGATCGCCTCTTCGATATAGCCCGTCGTGAGGTTGCGGAGGTTCTTGCCAAAAGCATAGACCGAGAAATGGTCGGCCCAGAACCACGTCAGGCGCTCACGAAACCCGATCTCGGCCCGGATGCCGCGCTGGATCTGATGGCGGAAATCATCTGCGAATTGGACGAGAGCCTTGCGATTGGCGGTTTTATAGGCCGCCTCGGCCCCCGGTTTGCCGTCGCGCCGGTCGCGGCGCAGAAGGGCGACATCGCGGGCTGCGGGCAGGGCTTTCGTAAAGCCCGCGATCGGATAGCGCGCGGCCAGCCGGTCGGGTCCGGTGACCTCGGCCAGAAGGGCGGCGGGGCTCGTTGCCGTCCGCGTGGCCGGAGACAGGCCGGTGCCAAAGCGGATGGCGGCGATGGTGTCGGATGGAATGGACATATGTTGCTCGCTGAACCGGTTTTCGGTGTGCCCCCGATTACAGGCAGAGTTTATCAAATTCCGCGGGCTGGCCCTAATCAAATCTTCATAACTTGTTAACAGGCCCTGCCGGTCCGGATCAGAATGTCCTGACGGTCGCCGGTCGGAGGCCTGCAAATGGCGCCGGGGCGGGTCCGGCCGACAGAACCAAATGGCCGGGACAAGGCCCCGGAGCCGGAATTTTTTTGAGTATTTGGGCCAAGAAGAAGCCCAAGGGTCAGTCTTGGGGGATGACCCGCAAGCCCAGATCCCGCAATTGTTCGTTTGTCGGCTCGCTGGGGGCCTGCATCATCAGGTCTTCGGCCCGCTGGTTCATCGGGAACATGATGACCTCGCGGATATTTTCCGCATCGGCCAGCAGCATGACCATCCGGTCGACGCCGGGGGCGATGCCGGCATGGGGCGGGGCGCCGAATTTGAAGGCGTTGAGCATGCCGCCAAAGTTCGCGTCCACGAATTCCTTGGAATGGCCGACGATTTCGAACGCTTTGTACATGATCTCGGGCCGGTGGTTCCGGACAGCACCCGACGACAATTCCACGCCGTTGCAGACGATGTCGTACTGGTAGCCGAGGATGTCGAGCGGCTCCATCGTCTCCAGCGCCTCCATGCCGCCCTGAGGCATGGAGAACGGGTTGTGGCTGAAGTCCAGCGCGCCGGTTTCCTCATCTGCCTCGTACATCGGGAAATCGACTATCCAGCAGAACCGGAATTCGTTCTTCCAGTCGTCGTTGTCCTGGGTTTCCGCCCAGATGACATCACGCGCTTTGCCGGCAACCGCCTCGAACGCCGATGGCTTGCCGCCGAGGAAGAACGCCGCATCGCCGACGCCAAGGCCGAGTTGCTGACGGATGGCTTCGGTGCGTTCCGGGCCGATGTTTTTGGCCAAGGGGCCGGCCGCTTCCATGCCGTCGCCCTGATCGCGCCAGAAGATATAGCCCATGCCGGGCAGGCCTTCTCCTTGCGCAAAGGAATTCATCCGGTCGCAGAATTTCCGGCTGCCGCCTTTGGGGGCGGGAATGGCGCGGACCTCGTTGCCGTCCTGTTCCAGAAGCGTGGCGAAGATCTTGAAGCCGGAACCGGCGAAATGCGGGCTCACGTCCTGCATCCTGATCGGGTTTCGGAGGTCCGGTTTGTCAGAGCCGTACCATTTCATGGAGTCGCGATAGGCGATGCGCGGAAATTCCTGATCGACCGAGCGGCCACGCCCGAATTCCTCGAACACGCCGCGCATGACCGGTTCGATCACCTGAAAGACGTCTTCCTGTGTTGCGAACGACATCTCCATGTCCAGCTGGTAAAACTCGCCCGGGCTGCGGTCGGCGCGGGGGTCTTCGTCACGGAAACACGGCGCGATCTGGAAGTAGCGGTCGAAACCGGCGACCATGATCAGCTGTTTGAACTGCTGGGGGGCTTGCGGCAGGGCATAGAACTTGCCGGGGTGCAGGCGGGACGGGACCAGGAAGTCGCGGGCCCCTTCCGGGCTGGAAGCGGTCAGGATCGGGGTCTGGAATTCGTTGAACCCCTGGTTTGTCATCCGCGTCCGCAACGACGAGATCACCTTCGAGCGCAGCATGATATTGTCATGCAGGCTTTCGCGGCGGAGATCGAGGAACCGGTATTTCAGGCGCGTTTCCTCAGGATAATCCATATCGCCAAAGACGGGCAGCGGCAATTCGTCGGCCTGGTTCAGGACTTCCAGGTCGCGAATGAACACCTCGATCTCACCGGTGGGGATCTTGGGATTGACGAGGTCGGTCGCGCGGGCCTTCACCTCGCCGTCGATGCGGATGACCCATTCGGCGCGGACTTTTTCCACCTCGTGAAAGACCGGGCTGTCAGGATCGCACAGGACCTGTGTCATGCCGTAATGATCGCGCAGGTCGATGAACAATACGCCGCCATGGTCCCGGACCCGATGGACCCAGCCCGACAGGCGGACGGTTTGCCCCACATTGGCGGCGGTCAGGTCGGCGCAAGTCTGGCTGCGATAGGCGTGCATTTTGTCATCTCTTCGATCAGGGTGTCGGACCGGGGGGATACACAAGCTTAGGGGCCCAATGTCAAGCATGCATTGGTGCGATCTCCGGGCTTGGCGGGGTCTTGGGCGGCAAAACAGGTCGCAGGCGGGCCATTTCCCCTTGCGCCCTCGGATGCCAGCACTATAACCGCGACAATTTGCAATTCGCTGACGAACCCGCCGGGGTCTTTTGACAAGACCTGCGGCCGCTTGCACAGGACCGGACATGCCAAAAAGAACTGACATCCACTCCATCATGATCATCGGTGCAGGCCCCATCATCATCGGGCAGGCCTGCGAGTTTGATTATTCCGGGGCACAGGCGTGCAAGGCCCTCCGCGAGGAAGGGTATCGCGTGATCCTGGTCAACTCCAACCCCGCGACCATCATGACCGATCCGGGGCTGGCTGACGCGACCTATATCGAACCGATCACGCCGGAGATCGTCGCCAAGATCATCGAAGAGGAACGCCCGGACGCTCTGTTGCCGACCATGGGCGGGCAGACCGGGCTGAATACCTCGCTGGCGCTGGCCGATATGGGCGTTTTGGAGAAATTCGGGGTCGAGCTGATCGGCGCCAACCGTGAGTCCATCGAGATGGCCGAGGACCGGAAGCTGTTCCGCGAGGCGATGGACCGGATCGGGTTGGAAAACCCCCGCGCCACGATTGTCACGGCGCCCAGGCGCGAAGACGGGTCGACCGATCTGGAGGCCGGGGTGCAGCTGGCGCTGGCAGAACTGGAAGATATCGGTCTTCCGGCGATCATCCGGCCTGCCTTTACTTTGGGAGGCACGGGCGGTGGCGTTGCCTATAACCGCGAGGATTACCTTCATATATGCCGTACCGGCATGGATGCATCGCCCGTGAACCAGATCCTGATCGACGAAAGCCTGCTGGGCTGGAAAGAGTTCGAGATGGAGGTCGTGCGCGACCGCGCAGATAACGCGATCATCGTCTGCGCCATCGAAAATGTCGATCCGATGGGGGTGCATACGGGCGATTCGATCACCGTGGCCCCGGCGCTGACGCTGACGGACAAAGAATACCAGATGATGCGCAACGCTTCGATCGCCGTTCTGCGCGAGATCGGGGTCGAAACCGGCGGCTCGAACGTGCAATGGGCGGTGAACCCGGAAAACGGCCGGATGGTCGTGATCGAGATGAACCCGCGGGTGTCGCGGTCCTCGGCTCTGGCCTCCAAGGCGACGGGTTTCCCCATTGCCAAGATCGCCGCCAAGCTGGCCATCGGCTATACGCTGGACGAGTTGGACAATGACATCACCAAGGTGACGCCGGCCAGTTTTGAGCCCACGATTGATTATGTCGTCACCAAGATCCCGCGCTTTGCCTTTGAAAAATTTCCCGGCGCCGAGCCGTCGCTGACGACCGCAATGAAATCCGTCGGCGAGGCGATGGCCATTGGCCGCACGATCCACGAAAGCCTGCAAAAGGCGCTGGCCTCGATGGAAACCGGCCTCAGCGGCTTTGATGAGATCGAGATTGACGGCGCACCGGACAAGGCGGCTGTCGTGAAGGCGATTTCCGCCCAGACCCCGGACCGGATGCGGCTGATTGCCCAGGCGATGCGCGAGGGGCTTGGCAATGCTGAGATCCAGGCGGCGACGGCCTTTGATCCGTGGTTCCTGGAACGCATTCGCGAGATCGTTGAGGCCGAGGACGCCCTTCGGAAAGACGGGCTGCCGGTCACGGAAGAGGGGCTGCGCGCCATCAAGATGATGGGGTTCACCGATGCAAGGCTTGCCCATTTGACCGGCCGGACCGAGGGTCAGGTCCGTCGCGCCCGTCAGCGTCTGGGCGTCAACGCGGTTTTCAAGCGGATCGATACCTGTGCGGCCGAGTTCGAAGCCCAGACCCCTTATATGTATTCGACCTATGAGCATCCGGCGATGGGCGAAGCGGAATGCGAGGCGCGCCCGTCTGACCGGAAGAAGGTGGTTATTCTGGGCGGTGGGCCGAACCGGATCGGCCAGGGGATCGAGTTCGACTATTGCTGCTGTCACGCCTGTTTCGCGCTGACCGATGCGGGATATGAGACGATCATGATCAATTGCAATCCGGAGACCGTGTCGACCGATTATGACACGTCTGACCGGTTGTATTTTGAACCTCTGACGCTGGAACATGTGCTGGAAATCCTGCGGGTCGAGCAAGATAACGGGACGCTGCATGGTGTGATTGTGCAATTTGGCGGACAAACACCGCTGAAGCTGGCCAATGCGCTGGAAGAAGAAGGGATCCCGATCCTCGGCACAACGCCGGACGCCATTGATCTGGCCGAGGACCGCGAGCGGTTCCAGCAGTTGCTGCACGATCTGAAGCTGAAGCAGCCCTATAACGGGATCGCCTCATCCCCCGAGCAAGCCTTTGAAATTGCAAAAGATGTCGGGTATCCTCTGGTGATCCGTCCGTCTTATGTCCTGGGTGGACGGGCGATGGAGATCGTGCGCGACGATGCCCAGTTGACCCGCTATATCAACGAGGCCGTGGTGGTGTCGGGCGACAGTCCGGTCCTGTTGGACAGTTACCTCATTGGCGCGGTCGAGGTGGATGTCGACGCGCTGAGTGACGGTGAAAACGTCCATGTCGCCGGCATTATGCAGCATATCGAAGAAGCCGGCGTCCATTCCGGGGACAGTGCCTGTTCGCTGCCGCCCTATTCGCTGGACACAGAGACCATCGCCGAGTTGAAGCGTCAGTCGGTGCTGTTGGCCCGTGGCCTGAATGTTGTCGGGCTGATGAATGTGCAATTCGCGATCAAGGATGGCGAAATTTTCATCCTTGAGGTGAACCCCCGTGCCAGCCGCACGGTCCCGTTCGTGGCCAAGGCGACTGACAGTGCCATCGCCTCGATCGCCGCCCGGTTGATGGCCGGTGAAAAGCTGACCAGCTTTCCGGAACGCCCGCCCTATAAGGACGCCACCGAAGACGAGGATCTGCCGCTGGCCGATCCCCTGACGCTGGCCGATCCGAATACGCCCTGGTTCTCGGTCAAAGAGGCGGTTCTGCCTTTCAACCGTTTTCCCGGCGTCGATACGATCCTGGGCCCGGAAATGCGCTCGACCGGCGAGGTGATGGGCTGGGACCGGACCTATGAGCGGGCCTTTCTGAAGGCCCAGCTTGGCGCCGGAACGGTGCTGCCGACGGGTGGGAAGGTGTTCTTCTCGATCAAGGATATGGACAAGACCGACGCGATGCTTGAAACCGCCAGGATCATGTCCGATCTCGGGTTCGATCTGATCGCCACGCGTGGCACAGCCGGGTTCCTGTCGCAGGACGGGCTTGCGGTTGAGGTGGTGAACAAGGTTTACGAGGGTCGCCCGAACGTGGTCGACAACTTGAAGAACGGCGAGATCACCATGGTGTTCAACACCACGGAGGGCGCGCAAGCGGTTGAGGATTCGCGCGAAATTCGCCGCGTGGCGCTGTTTGACCGGATCGTGTATTTCACAACCGCCGCCGGTTCGCATTCCATGGCGCGGGCTTTGCGTAACGCCCGCGAGGGGGAGATCGGCGTGCGCAGCTTGCAGGCCTGACACAGGGACTGCGCCGCCTTGGCATCTGAAAATGCGGCAATCCCCGCTGAAAAGGGGGATTGCCACAAAATCGGAAACGGTTGCGTGAAATTTACCCGAATTCGCCCTAATGGTGCCAAGATTCTCCGGCTTTTTGTTCACAACCGTCAGTCGAGAAGGGGTGGCGGTACCGTACCTTTGAGTGGATGTGAGCAGAAAGTATGTATAATCAATTCATTGAAGATGAATCCGGGGCTGTCACCGTCGATTGGGTGGTTATGACAGCCGCTGTTGTCGGTATCGGAATTGCCACGGCCAGTGCCGTGTCCAGCGGAATGGATGCGACCTCGGGCAATGTGCAGACCCAATTGACCAGCCAGGAAATCAGCACGTCATTCGGATCTGACGCGGCCGTCACCTATTGGAGCGGCAATACCGCTCAGGATTATCTGGATTATGGTCAGGAACAGGCCCCCGGCAATAACGGCGCGGCCTATGCCCACGCCCAGACCATGGCAGCCGCAGAGGCGCCGGACGGGTTCAATTTTGACAATCCGCTGGTCGATGTGGCGTCGGGCAATGTCATGTATACCAGTGATGACGGCGGCAGCTATTCCGTTGGTGGCATCGTTTATGACGCCGACAGCTTTGATGGCAACGCACAGCCCTTCACAGCGTAATCTCTGACGGACCCAAAGGGTGGCAATCCGGCCTCGGGCCGGGTTGACCCATCTCCGGCCAACCACCAAGGGCGCTTTCGCCTTGAACCCGCCTCGCCGCGCGGTAAAACGAGGTATGGCCAAGCTCTATTTCCATTTTTCGACGATGAATGCCGGCAAATCCACGGTTTTGCTTCAGGCGGCGCATAACTATGCCGAGCGCGGTATGGAGACCTATCTTCTGACCGCGAAACTGGATGATCGCGCGGGGCAGGGTCGGATTGCCTCGCGGATCGGGATCGGCAAAGAGGCGGATACCTATTCCCGAGACAGTGACCTATATGCGATGATCGCCGACCGTTTGGCGGCAGGCCCCTGTGCCTGTGTGTTCATCGACGAGGCGCAATTCCTGACCAAGGCGCAGGTTTGGGATCTGGCACGGGTGGTCGATGATCTGGGCGTACCGGTCATGTGCTATGGCCTGCGGGTCGATTTTCAGGGCGAGCTTTTTCCCGGCTCGGCCGCGCTTTTGGCCTGGTCGGATGAGATGCGCGAGATCCGGACCATTTGTCATTGCGGCAAGAAGGCGACCATGGTGGTGCGGCAGGGCCCGGATGGAAAGGCGCTGAAAGAAGGCGCCCAGGTACAGGTTGGCGGGAACGAGACCTATGTCTCGCTCTGCCGGCGTCATTTCCGTGAGGCGATTGGCGACCTGTAGCGCGTTACATCCGTCCCCAGATGTCGATGTCGTCGGCCGTCAGCCAGCCGAAATGGATGGTCGATGCGATCGGGATGAACACCACCACCGCCAGCACCGTTGTCCAGATGAAGCGCTTTTTCAAATGGGGGTTGGCAGGCGCGGACTGGGGTGTGCCCGGGGCGACGTCTTTCGCCTCGCCCTGGGTTTGAAGGCGCAAAGGCAGGATCACGAAGAGCGACATGAACCAGATCACCAGGAACAGGACAATGGCCGGAACAACACCCATGATTACACCTGTTCCAGTTCAATGAGTGTTCCCGTGAAATCCTTCGGATGCAGGAACAGGACCGGTTTGCCATGGGCGCCGATTTTCGGCTCACCCGTGCCAAGAACCCGTGCTCCCTTGTCGGTCAGTGCCGCGCGGGCCGCGAGGATATCGTCGACCTCGTAACAGATGTGATGAATGCCGCCCGACGGGTTCTTGTCGAGGAAACCCTGGATGGGCGAGCCCTCCCCAAGCGGGTGCAAAAGCTCGATCTTGGTGTTGGGCAATTCGATGA
>Ga0070726_10001630_pt1 | contig 22045 bp, 19 predicted proteins | sample tdAd471_FD_67275 | JGI IMG/M metagenome (GOLD analysis project Ga0070726, IMG submission 67275) | Marine sediment microbial communities from the Atlantic coast under amendment with organic carbon and nitrate - tdAd47.1 | ecosystem: Environmental > Aquatic > Marine > Coastal > Sediment | place... | reverse complement strand
GGCCCGCCCGGACCCTAATAGCCATAGCTCTTAAGGGGAGGACGGAACGCAGTACCGATAGCTATCGGTAGCAAAAGGCGCTTTTTGCTTCATACAAATTAGTTTAGAATAAAGTCTAATGAAGGCCAAAATTAAATAGCTTCTATCATAATAAGGCAATTACGAATGAATTGTACTCAATATTAAAAAGCTTTGACACTTATAGGACAAAACGTCGGACTTTGTACTTAAGTTGCCATTTAACTTGAAGTCCCATTAGACTTCTGCCTTGACCCAGTCATTTGGGTTAATTGTTAAAGAAGGTCTATATTTAGCCTTGTAAAGCTGCAATTATGTCAATAGCCCAATCCTTGTCCTTTTTCACCAAAGAAATGGAAGCTCATCGCTACGATCGAGCCTTGCTGGTGGTGGGGCATGTTTTTTTTGGTTTGCAGCTGATATTGAGTTTGGTTTATTATAAAGAACGCCTCTTAAGTTTTGATGCGGCTAATTATACCTTCCAGCTCATTTATTTTGAAGACTTCTACATTGGCCATGACCGCTGGATCAGTGCGCCGACGCAGCTTTTACCCTTGCTAGCCATCAAGCTAGGTGCGTCACTCAAGGTCATTCTGATGACTTATTCAGCTTCCTTTATCCTCTTCTATTATGTGCTGTTTAATGTGATTGTTTATGGATTGAAGCAAGCTAGGGTGGGGACTTTTTTAGCCCTTTCATTATGCTTGGCTATGCGATATAAGTTTTATGGCCCCGTGGGAGAGGTGATCCTTTCCATCGGGATGATAGCATTGTTACAGGCTTGGCTGTGGCGGGAGCGGAACACTTTTTCCTGGTCGCCTTGGGTGCAGTGGAGCTTAGGACTGGGTATTACGGCTATTATCGTTTTTGCGGGACACCCTTTTGCTGCCTTGGCCGTCTTCTACCTCTTTGGATTTGAAATGATCGCCCATGCCCGTTGGAAGGATGGCCAAACTTGGGGGATGATTGGCTTAGCCCTCATCGGTTATGGTCGCAAATACATTAGCCTACAAGCGGAAGGCTCTTATGAAGCTGGGCAAATGGATAATTTGCAAGAGAGTTGGGCCATGCTCACGCAGTTCAATACCTACTATGTGTTTGATCGGATTAGCTGGTTCTTTGAAACGGAATATGCCTTTCCTTTTGCTATTTTTCTGCTAGCGATAGGATTACTTTGTTGGAAAAGGCATTGGCTGTTGGCGCTATTTATCCTAGCCGCTCACCTAGGGATGTTAGCCGCCATTATGATTGCTTTTGCCTATTTGAATGATCCGATCTACATCTTATTGGATGGTTACTTATCTCACCTAGGAATTATTTGGAGCCTTCCGATTGTCTACGTTTTCTGCCAAGAGAAAAAATGGTGGAGCATCGGACTGCTCGTCGTCCTATTGGGGTTTGGATTAGATCGCATTCACGGGAAGAAAGCTTTTTTTCAAGAAAGATTAGACTTATTAGAAGGTATGTTGGAGGCAAATGTCACGACACAAGACCGTAAACTACTGCACCACATTGACTATTTTGATTGGGGTAGAATGTGGATGCCCTGGGCCGTAGGCGTAGAAACACTAATGTTGACGGCCCTGGATGGGCCTGAATCTACGGCAACCCTTTACTACAAGCAACATCGACAGGATGAAGATGCACAATTGCAGGATCCTAATTTATTCCTAGGCGTACAGTATGATCCCTTTATTTTCGAATCAGATAGTTTACCGCAACATCTTTTTCAACTAAAAAAGGGACTTTATAAACGCATTGATCCTGAAAAATAAGCTAGCTAATAAGATTTTGTTAAATTTAGTCCTTATCCAATACTTTCGCATATTGTGAAACGTTGTGTATACATTATCGTTAAAAATTATTTGTGCGAAAGCGTATTTGAAAGGGGTGATGCGGTATTTGATCGTAAATAAGGCGAGACAATACCTAATAAATAGCAACAAATAACTATTTTCGTCACTTTGCAGAACTAAGAGACGGATAGAAAAGAAATTTGATAAATTTATTTCCGTCAAACTACTAAGCGTAAACAAGTATTCAATTAAAAACCAGTGTACATGTTTTATCAAACTTTGCTCCTGTTTCAGGAAGCATCAGCTGAACTAGAGCGAGAAGTCGGTACCCAGAGCTTTTTCGACATTATTACGAAAGGGGGGATTTTAGGTATCCTCATCGTTTTGGTACTTTTCATTTTATCCATTATGGCCCTCTATATTTTTGTGGAGCGCTACTTGACCATCAAACGTGCGGGTCGGGTAGATGAAAGTTTTATCAATAATATCAGAGCCAATGTTTCTTCGGGGAATATCCAAGGCGCTAAAGCGCTTTGTGCTTCCACAGATTCACCAGTAGCACGTATGGTGGAGAAGGGGTTGCAGCGAATTGGAAAGCCCTTACGAGATATCGATGCAGCTATTGAGAATGTAGGTAACCTCGAGATTTTCAAATTGGAGAAAAACCTCTCCACGCTAGCGAGTATTGCGGGGGCTGCTCCCATGATTGGTTTCTTCGGAACAGTAACCGGTATGATTCTGGCCTTCTACAAAATGGCCACGGAGCAGAATGTAACACCAGATGTATTGGCAGGGGGGATTTACCAAGCCTTGATTACAACGGCTTTTGGGCTATTTATTGGTATCCTGGCTTTTGTGGGCTATAACGTACTAGTCGCCAATGTCGAAAAGGTGGTCTTCAAAATGGAGCGTACGACTGTCGAATTTATGGACTTATTGCAAGAACCAACCGGCTAAACCATGGGATTAAAAAAGCGAAATAAAGTCAGTGCAGAATTTTCGATGTCGTCTTTGACCGACATCATATTCCTGCTGTTGATCTTTTTCATGCTGACCTCCACTTTGGTGAAAATTCAGCCCTTCCCGCTCCCTAAATCAGATTCCAAAACGGTAGCTTCGACTTCCGTTGTGGTCACGATAGAGCAGTCAGGCAAATTCACCTTGAATAATAAGGAGATTAGTGGCCTAGCGCTCGAACGTGCTTTGCGACAACAAGTGCGCACTATGGAGAATCGCGATAATGTCGCGGTGACCATCGTTGCGGAAGTAGGCACGCCTTTTGATGAAGTGGTACGTGTGATGAATATTGCAGCAAAACTAAAGGTGAAGGCCATTATAGCCACCGAACCTATTAGTTAGAACTTCTTTAAGTTAAAATGAAATGGGACTCAAAAAAAGAAGTAAAGTAAGCGCGGAATTTTCGATGTCGTCCTTGACCGACATTATCTTCTTATTGTTGATCTTTTTCATGCTTACTTCCTCCTTGGTATCACCCAATGCTTTAAACTTGAAGCTTCCGGGTAGTTCTAAATCAAAAGTTACGTCAACCTCTGATATCGATGATGTCAGAATAACAAAAGGTGGCGAATTTCGCCTGAATGGAAGTAGAGAAACTGCCGCTAGCCTAGAGAGTAAGTTGAGCAGTTTGGCCCGTAATAAGCGAGGAAAACTAAGCATAACCATCTCTCCCGCTTCCGGCACACCGGTAGAAAGTGTGGTTACGGTAATGGATATTGCTATGCGCTATAATATAAATGGAATCCTTGCCACGGAGTTAAATTGAGGCCGAAAGCGTTAAATTTCTCCTAATGAGTGCTAAAAATCGTGACTTCTGACTCAAATAGGCGTTTATATAGTATACTTTGTAGTAGTAATTAGAACCTTGATTAAAAGACTCAGTTATGGCAGAGGTTTTGTCACAAACAGAAGAAAAAAATAAAAAGCGAGGCATGACTATCTCAGTGGTAGCACATGTCGGCTTGATCCTTTTGGCTTTATTACCGCTTTTGACTTTTCCTGATCCACCTCCAGGTCAAGAAGGTATCCTTGTTAACTTAGGTCTGCCTGACCAAGGAGAAGGGGATGAAAATGCCGCCGCTTCTTTTGAAGAAGAGGAAGCTGCTCCTGAACCCGAACCAGAGGATACAGAAGAGGAAGCGGAAGAAGAAGAGGAAGAAGTACAACCCGTGAAGGAAGAGCCAAAACCGGAAAAGGAAGTCGTGAAAACGGAAGATCCTGAGGCTTTAGCCCTAAAACGTAAGAAAGAGGAGGAGCGCAAGGAAGAAGAGGCCCGCGAGCGGGAAGAAGCGCTGAAGAAAAAAGCGGAAGCCGATGCTCGTAAAAAGAAAGCTGAGGAAGAGGCGGCCAAAAAAGCAGCAGAAGCCAAGAAAAAAGCAGAAGCCGATAAGTTGAAAAACCAAATTGGTGGCTTGTTTGGAGATGGAAGTGGCAAGGGAGAAACGGGTACGCCAGGCAATCAGGGGGATCCCAATGGTGATCCGGATGCTTCCAAATTAGAAGGTATCAGTAAAGGACGAGGCCAAGTGGGAGGCGGATTGAGTGATCGAGGAGTGGCCAAAGTCGATACGCCCTCTGCTAAGTTTACTAGAGGAGGAACCGTAACAGTTAGTGTTTGTGTAGATAAGAGTGGACGAGTAACCAGTTCAAAGATTACACAACGTGGAACCACTATCAGTAGTGCTGAACTTCATAATATTGCATTGAGCAGTGCCAAGAAATGGCGCTTCCAGCCCGGAGAAATCGATAAGCAATGTGGTACTATTACCTATAATTTCAAGAAGCAATAAACCTTACTAGTTCATAGCTTGAAGAGGGAAAGCGGAAATAAAATTTTCCGCTTTCCCTCTTCTTATTTTCCAACTTCCGCTTTTGAACTTCCAACTTCCAATATGTCTTACCCCGCTACGCTTGACTATTTATTCCACCAGCTTCCCATGTTTCAGCGCATTGGCCCTGCTGCATTCAAGAAGGATTTAACCAATATCAGGAGACTATGTGCGGCATTGGGCAATCCCCAAGATCAATTGACCGCCATTCACTTGGCAGGGACGAATGGGAAGGGCTCAACGGCACATATGATGGCTGCGGTATTGCAGGCGGCTGGTCATAAAGTAGGGGTTTATACTTCGCCCCATTATAAAGATTTCAGGGAGCGCATTAAGATCAACGGAAAATGGATGAGTAAGGCGCGAGTGGTGGATTTTGTAGCGGAGCACCGACCCCTTTTCGAAGAGATACGACCTTCTTTTTTTGAAATTACAGTAGCCCTCGCCTTTACTTATTTTGCTGAAAAAAAGGTAGATTTTGCCATTATTGAAACCGGCCTGGGTGGGCGACTGGATTCTACCAATATTATTCAACCAGTCCTTTCCGTTATTACCAATATAAGTTTTGATCACCAACAATTTCTGGGCGACACTTTGCCCTTGATTGCAGGGGAAAAAGCAGGAATCATCAAAGCAGCCATTCCTGTTGTCATTGGCGAAACTCATCCAGAAACCCAACTTATATTCCAACAAAAGGCTCAGCTGGCCGAAGCTCCCATTTATTTCGCAGATCAAATTATGGAAGCGAAAGCCATTGGTGAAAGCCTGTCGACTACCACTTTTGAAATCAAGAAGAACGGAGAAACCTGGCTTCCCCAGCTGGAAGTAGAGGTAAAGGCTGCTTATCAAGCCCTCAATCTTCAAACAGCACTGCTGAGTCTTTCGCTCTTAGTCGATTTAGGTTTGGCTGAATGGAAAGTAGATGATCTCCGCCAAGGACTCGGCCAACTCCGCCAAATCACTCGTTTCCTAGGACGTTGGCAGGTATTACAAAACAAGCCACTAGTGATTGCCGACTCTGCCCACAACGAAGGAGGACTTCGGCCCGCCTTAGCTCAGCTACAGCACATTCCACATGAGAAATTGCTTATCGTATTGGGAACGGTAAACGACAAAGACCTCAATAAAGTCTTACCACTCTTCCCCCCGCAAGCCCGCTACTTCTTTGCTAAAGCACAAATCCCCCGAGCCCTCCCCGCTCCCGAGTTAAAGACTGCCGCTGCCGCGCATGGGTTACAAGGACGAGCCTATAGCTCCGTTCGCAATGCCCTCCGCGCCGCCAAACGCGCCGCCACCCCCAATGACCTGATCTTTATAGGAGGAAGTATTTTTGTCGTAGCAGAAGTGATCTAACCCTCTCCCCCCAATCAAAATCAAAATGGCAATCAAAATCAAAGGACGATACACCTAACCCTCCTCCCTGCAACCCCTCCATCCCTCCATCCCACTTCATTGCAGAAGCGTAGACTTCAGAAGTTTACAGGGCCAGGACTGAAGAAAACTTCTGAAGTCTTTCCTGGCTGCTCTGACTGTCCCCAACCCGCAACTCCTCCCATCCGCAACACTCCTCCCCCCCAATCAAAATCAAAATGGCAATCAAAATCAAAGGACGATACATCCAACCCTCCCCACCCAATCGCATTTTTCACCGAGTATACCCGCATATCTATTAGAATTTATTATCATTGTATTAACTGATCGGAGACTACTCAAAGTCAGTATAGAAACGAAGAACCATTTAAACAAAGCTTATGAAGCGTAGAGGTTTTATCCATAAATCCTTGGGCGGACTGGCCATGGCGGGGCTGCCTACTATTGCCACGGCTCAAGATACACCGCTTGCTAAAGGGCTTACCCCAATCATTATTACCCAAATCAAGTACTACAAATCACCACGACACAAATCTACTTTCAACCAGAGTAATGGAATTGTGGTGGTAGAGACGGACCAAGGCATCACTGGAATTGGTGAAGGAGGTTCGCGTGATATGATCGAACAATTGGCAGGGCTGATCATTGGTAAAAACGCTTTGCAAATTGAGCACCTGTGGCAGTTTATGTACCGAGCCTATTTCTACCCACCAGGTCGAGAAAAAATCCATGCTTTAGGGGCGATTGACATGGCGCTGTGGGATATCAAAGGCAAGGCCCTCGACGTTCCTGTTTATGAGCTATTAGGTGGATTTACCCGTGATCATATTGAATGTTACAGTACTGGCTTTCCTGGTCAAGGTAGCCTGAAGGAAACTGCGCGCGCTTGTATCGAAGCAGGGTTTCGAGCCTACAGGTTTCATGGTGCCGATGGCAAGGATGGGGTCTATGATCAAGACCTACAAATTAGAGATTCGGTCAAGGCCTGTGAAGAGATTCGGGAAGGAGTAGGAGAGGAGGGGGACTGGGCAATAGATTGCCATACCCGAATGGATATCCAACATGCCGTACGATTGTGCTCACTCATTGAAGATTTAGACCCATTATTTGTCGAGGATTTAATTCGATCGGAAAACAAATTATTATATCGCCAGGTTCGGCAAAAAGTTAATGTGCCCATTGCAGTTGGGGAGCATTTTGGAGATAAATGGGACATCCGACCCTTAATTGAAGAGAACTTAATGGATTATTCTCGCCTCACGCTTCCCAATACAGGCGGAATAACCGAATTCAAAAAAATAGCTGCACTTTGTGAAACGCATTATATCGGCTTGGTACCGCATTTTACGGGACCGATAGCAACGGCGGCCCTGGTGCATGCTTGTGGTTCATCATCTGGTGTAGTCTTGATGGAGTTGTTAGGGGCAAAACCAAGAGAAGAACCTCATCTACCAGAATATTTGGATTTCAAAGACGGAAAATTATGGCCCAATCAGCGGCCGGGCTTGGGCGTCACTTTTGACGCTACGAAAGCCGAATTGATTGGCGAATACACGGAATATGTCAAAACAGTGCCTACTTTCGTACGGCCTGATGGCTCGATTACAAATTGGTAAAAACTAAAGAACAATGTTGGTAAAGAATGCATCTCGATTAGCAGCTGGCTTCCTACTTTGTGGCCTACTATTGGGGCTTACTCAGTGCGGTGAGCCTGATGGAACGCAAAAGACTTATCCCACCAAACCGATTAGTTTCATTGTGCCTTGGTCGGCAGGAGGTATGACGGATATGTCTTCCCGAATGGCTAGTGCAGTTTGGCAAAAGGTCATTGGACAACCCGTAAATGTAGTGAACAGAACAGGAGGAGGGGGAGTAGTAGGACATTTGGCTATTTCTCAAGCCCGTGCAGATGGCTATACCCTTGGAGCTGTTACCGTTGATATTACTTTATTGCATCATACCGGTATTACAGACCTTACTTATCAAAACTACACGCCTTTGGCACTATTGGTCAATAATCCTGCTGCTGTGACCGTGCGTGCCGATGCGCCTTGGGATTCTTTGCCCGATTTGTTGGCGGCTATTCGTGCGGAGCCGGGCCAATTACAGGCTTCTGGGACGGCCAAAGCCGGAATTTGGGATTTGGCACGCATGGGCTTTTTGAAGGCGGCGGGAATGCCGGAGTCGGCCATGCCTTGGGTGCCTAGCCAAGGAGCTGCACCAGCTTTACAGGAGTTGATTGCGGGTGGCGTGGATGTGGTAACGGCTGCCCTATCAGAGGTGGATGCTTTGCGCCAAGCCGGACAAGTCAAAACCCTGGCGGTCATGTCAGATGAACGTTTACCAGAGTTTCCCGATGTACCTACCCTCAAAGAATATGGTCTCGATTGGAGCGTGGGAGGCTGGGTAGCCATTTGTGGTCCTCCAGATTTGCCAGCGGATATTCGAGCAACCTTAGATTCTACCATACGTGTAGCCGTGCAAGATCCTGAATACCTTACTGCGATGAAGAACAGCGGAGCAACGATGCAATTCATGGCAGGGCAGGCTTGTGCTGATTTCATGGCTCAACAGGATAAGGTCAATGGGGAGTTGTTAGAAATGAATAATTGATAATTTGTAATGGATAATTGATAGTGAGTAATGAATAATGGGTAATGAATAATTGATAGTGAATAATTAGTGGTGGGGCATCAAGGCAAACGCAGTCGCAGTATTGAAGTGGTGAATTAGTGAATTAGTGAACAAGGCCTCCACTTCACTACTTCGCCATTTCACAAATTGAGAGAATGGCTTTGATGCATTTGCCCAATTGGGTAATTAATGATCAGGAATGGATAATTAATAATTAGTAAGGGATAGGAAATAATTGTTAATTGATAATTCTTAATTAGTAATTAATAATGAATAGGGACGAAATTATTAATGGGGTATTACTGATGCTGGTTGGAGGTTTAGTATGGTGGCAAACGGCCTCTTTTCCTACTTTGGAGGAAGGCTATCCTGGACCGTCACTCTTTCCTCGTATCATCAGTGTCGGATTTATATTGACGGGAGGGCTACTATTGTTTAGTCGAGCCTTGAAAAAGGATCAGGTGACACCAACGGAGAAGCAGTGGCTGAAACTATTAGGTGGACTAGGCCTAGTGGTCATCTATCCGATCTTGCACCCACACCTTGGATTCATACCTACCTTAGGCATAGTGTGCTTAGGTATGGGATTTTTATTAGGCGTAAAACCATGGATAGCGGTAGTCTCCGCATTCGGAACTGTCCTATTTATTTTTCTAACCTTTGAACAGCTCCTGGGCGTATCGTTATGAGTATTTTGTTTAGTTGGGAAGGCATTTTGGCTTTATTATTAGGTGGATTCTATGGTGCTGTTTTTGGTGCTATACCTGGATTGACTGCGACCCTGGCGGTGGCCTTGTTTATTCCTGTTGCTTTTTTTCTAGATCCAATGATTGCCTTGCCGGCCATCATCGCGATTTCATCTGTGGCGATTTTTGCCGGAGATGTGGGCTCTACCGTGGCTCGAATTCCTGGAACCCCGGCTAGCGCCGCCTACCTGGATGAGCTGTACCGAACGGCTCGGAAAAAAGGGCCTTTCTATGGTTTGGGGATCAGTGCCTTAGGTTCTGCAGTAGGCGGGATTATTGGTACGATTCTCCTCATATTCAGTGCCACTACCATTGCCACGCTGGCTAAGCAATTTTCTTCTTTCGAATACTTTTGGATTGCGGTATTGGGATTGGCTGCTGGAATTTTTGCTTCAGGAGGTTCTCCTTTGAAAGCTTTCGCCTCCTTACTCTTTGGTCTTTTGTTATCTACGGTGGGCATTGATCCCACCTTGGGACATCCTCGCTTTCATTTTGATAGTCCCGATCTCTTAGGAGGACTGAATTATATTGTAGCCATGATCGGCCTATTTGGTTTCTCAGAAGTACTGGAGTATCTCTATACCGGTACAGAACAAAAATATGAACCGCCACAGAAAGTAGGCGGAGCGATGCATCAATTTTATAAGAAGCCACTGCTATTAATCGTAAAAGAGAAGTGGTTGGTTTTTCGCTCGGCTGTCCTTGGGGTATTTGTAGGATTTCTACCAGGCGCTGGCGCCGATATTGGCGCTTGGGTAGCCACGAGTTTCCAGCAAATGCGGAAAGGAAAAGACCCCGCCGACGCAGCGGAAGAAGATAATGAAGATGATCGGATTATTTTGGCGGGTACCAGTAGTAATAATGCAGCCGTAGCCAGTGCTTGGATTCCTGCTCTTTCGCTGGGTTTACCAGGAGATACGGTTACCGCTATTGTGCTGGGGGTCTTTTTGATGAAAGGAATTACGCCCGGCCCTTTATTATTCGAGCAACAGCCCGATCTATTGTGGTCCCTCTATCTTACCTTTTTGATTGCCAATATCGTACTGCTTCCTTTCTATGGTTTTTTGACCGCAAGGATGGCCTCCTTTTTAATAAAAATACCTTTTAAGTTGTTGCTCAGTTTTATCACCGGCTTATGTGTGATTGGGGCTTTTGCCATCAATAATAGTGTTTTTGATGTGTGGATTATGGCCGGAATGGGCTTGGTTGCTTTTCTACTACGTAGAGGCGGTTTCCCTTTGGCTCAGGTGGTTTTAGGCATGGTCTTAGGTCCGATTATGGAGCAGAATTTTATGGTAAGTGCGATCAAATCACGCTGGGACTTAATGAGTTTCTTCGAACGCCCGCTCGCCTTAGGTCTGATGGTTGGCACTATCGTGATTGTTGTTTTGGGTGTACGTTTGAAATCTCGCTTTTTAAAGTAAAGTAGTGAAGAGATGAAGAAGCGAAAAGGTGAATCAGGTAATACCATTTCACCACCTCACTTTTTCACTTCTTCATTACTTCACCCTGTCACCTCTTCACCAATTTCCCCGTATACTCTTGCCCCGCTTGGGTAATTCGATAGATGTACATACCGGGAATCAGTCGATCCAATAGCACTGTTTTCTCAAAGGTCTCACTAGCTGTTGTCTCCCAATTTGTTTTGAGTAAAGGTATTCCGGCTGCATTGAAGAGTTCCAACTTCACTAAACCGCCGACAACTTCTTTGATCTTTATATCGATAAAATCGGAGGCGGGGTTGGGGGTAACCGAATGATCGCCGATCGGTGGGAAATTAGCGGTCGCCAGATTGGAATAGGTGAAGGCTCGTCCTTTGCTCACTGCTTTAATCCGATAGATATTGTTGCCTTTTAATGGGGCTTTGTCTATAAAGGTGTAATTCTCCGGATTCCCTGCTGCGTCCAACTTGGCTAGGCTTTCGAAATGCTGAAAGTTCTTACTTCGCTCTATTTCAAAAAAATCGGTTTCTTCTTCGAAGCTAGTTTGCCATTTCAGCGCTACACCTTCATTAGTAGATTCAGCTTCTAACTCAATAAATTCAATAAAGGGAGCGGCACAGTTGGGATAAACAGATCTCGAATCGACGGCCGATAAGCCTGCTGCATCGGTGACTTCCAATTCGATTCGGTACCAATAGGTTTCTAACTCACAACCTAAGGGATTGATCAGTACGTGACTGCTAATTTGTCGAACCGGAGGTTCTGGGTGGAAGTGGTCATTATGGTGAAAAAATACGCGCCATTCATAAGATAAATCCTCTGCCTGATGTTCCGCGTCTTTCACCTCCGCTGCAAGGCGCAGCAAGGAAGTGGCTTCTAATGGATAAAGATCGCCATCTTCAAAACTGGTAATTTGTACGCTTGGTGGGCTATTGTTGATGGATATCACCTCGCTCACTTGTCCAATGGCTCCTTGGTCATCAGCAACGGTCAGCCTTACCTCAAATGATTTAGGATCATTTCCTGTACTCGAAAATACATGAGAAGGGGTCTCTTCGGTGCTAGTCTGGCCATCCCCAAAATCCCAATGATAGGTGCTAATAGAAGTATTGAGATCATAAGATGACGTCGCCTTGAAATCAACCTGCAGTGGTCCCACCCCGTAAGTTTTATCCGCCTCTATAATGGCGACAGGTGGCGGGTTTCCACCATAGCTAATTTTCCGAATTTCACCTGTAAGCGATAGGTAATAGACATTTCCATCTTTGGGGTTTTCTTCTAAATGAATGATCTCTGGCGAATAGTCATGAAAGGATTCAACGGCTTGAAGTTCGTGTTCCGCATTAAAATCAAAGACTCGAATCCATCCACTAAAATCTATTCCAAAGAACTTGCCCTTGTAGTGATCGGGGTAACTATCTCCTTGATAAAATACGCCTGCCATACTGGAGAAACCATCAAATACTTCTCCTTCTACATCAGATTTGTCATCATCAATTTGAATAGAGGTCACTTGTTTGTTTTCATCAAAGACCGCGATTTCTGCGCGAGTAGGTTTATTCCAGGACGAGTTGCTCCAGATAATACTCGGTATCGTTTCTACCGCTGGAAATGCACTCGCTGGAATGGGTTGTAAGGGATTACAAGGATTACTGGGGATGGGATGGGCATCCTTTTCTGGCCGATTCATTAGTTGCCTGAAATTGAAGTAAGGTTCATCACAGCCCGCCGTATTGTATAAGGGATTAGGAGCCATGATGTTGGGAGGCACATCCGCGATGTAAAAGCTCCAATGTAGATAATAGCCTTCCATGATGGGCCAGCCAAAGTTTTCGCCTCCCTTGGGGGATACGTCCAGTTCCTCCCATGCTCCGTTACCGACATCACCAATATATAATGCACCAGGTTGACCGGCATCGGGATAGTGAGTCCCTGTTTCGGGCCGGCAAATAAAGCGATAGGGGTTTCGCAATCCATATACCCAGACCCTGGATTGTGGGGCTCTGGGGTTTGCTGGATCATAGTAAGGATTACTTGCTAGGCCATCCCCTGTTTGTGGATCTATTCGTAATATCTTTCCATTCAGATTGCCTAAGTATTGCGCTCGATAAGAACCCAAATCTTGATCGGGGGTAATAATTCCAGCGGCTAATGCTGCCGAGGCCATGGTCCCTAAACTATCTCCGCCAATATCGGCTCCTGCATTGGTAGACCCGTCCCCATTAGAAATCAAGAGCGTTCCATCTTCTCCAAAAACCATCCCTCCCAGGCCATGATAACTGAAGTATAAAGGAATACCTGTAGACATATCTTCACCCAACAAGATTTTTCTGCTACCCGCCAAAACCTCCAATTGATCGGTCGTAGGATCAGCAGTATACCGAGTAACACGGCCTATTGTTGGGACGAAAGTTTGAGAGGAATCCGCTTGGTAATCCGGCGAGCCATAGTGATGATAATAGTAAGGGTCTACGGCATATAATAAATAGAATTGTCCGTTTTGGGTGAAGTTGGGATCTAAGGCAAAGCCCATTAAACCATGATCTTTCCAATTGGCTACTTCTTCGCTAATATCTAACAGCGGTCCCGGAAGTGGGGCTCCGTCTGTACCCACGACCCACACCTTTCCGGCCTTTTCCCAAACGTACATTCGGCCATTATCATCGAAGGTCATACCTACGGCAAAGTCAAAGGTACTATTGAGGTAAGGGGTGTCATAGAAGTCGGGAGGAAGTTGATTAAATCCTTTGTGCGGGAATAGTATCAGGAGAAACACGAGCAGGGAGAAAAGAAAGGCTAGGCCGGAGAATGAGCGAAGAGTGTGATGCTTTTGGGATATTGTTTTCATAGCTTGATCCATTTGAGGGCTCAAATTAAGGTTTTCATCCAGTGCAGCCAAAGTGCGATCCAAATAAATGGCCCAATTACCGGACTTTAACAATCCAATTAATTATTGAATCCTTCGTTATAAGAAGGTGTGCTACTTTTGATCGTTTTTTATCTGGCGGTGTATAAGTAAGGTAGAAAAAGAGGGCTTAGGCGAATTGACTTTGTATATCTGATAAACAAAAAAATTAGACTATATTTGACGCCAAATAATAACTGCCTGTATTAACTATTAGAATATTGCTGATAGATGGAGTCCAGGCACAATTCGTAACACAGACTTTATAACTCGAGAATCGGCTATACTTTGACAAAGAGCTTAGTTATCATTCCCACTTATAATGAACGCGAGAATATCGTCAAGATGATCGAGACGGTCTTTGCGTTAGATCACCCTTTCCATCTACTAATTGTCGATGATGGCTCTCCTGATGGCACCGCCGACCTGGTTAAAGGACAACAGGAGACACATCGAAATTCCCTTTTTATTTTAGAACGAGCTGGAAAACTGGGACTCGGTACCGCTTATATTGAAGGCTTCAAATGGGGACTAGAGCGAGACTATGATTATTTCTTTGAAATGGATGCCGATTTTTCCCATAGCCCTAATGATCTGATTAGGTTGCTAAATGCTTGTGAAAAACAAGGCGGTGACTTAGCCGTCGGCTCACGTTATGTAAAGGGAGGAAAACTCGAAAATTGGCCTTTCGACCGGATTTTTCTATCCTACGGAGCTTCTTTATACGTCCGCTTTATTACTTGGATGCCGGTCAAGGACCCTACAGCAGGTTTTATTTGTTACAGCCGAAAAGTATTAGAAACGATTAATCTAGACAAGATTAGTTTTGTTGGTTATGCCTTTCAAATCGAAATGAAGTTTGCGGCTTTTACTTTGGGCTTTACCATAAAAGAAGTGCCGATTACCTTTACCGATCGGGTAGAGGGAACTTCAAAGATGTCCAAAGGCATCGTTAAAGAGGCTATCCTAGGTGTGATTCAAATGCGTTGGCAGAGTTTCTTCTCTTCTTATAAAAGATTGGCTCCCTCTTCGGTGAAGTAAGCCAAAACGAACCCAGCTCTTCGGTCGATCATAATTTCCTACACCCAAAACAGGCCAATTTGGGTCTCAATCCCTTCTTTTTGCTAAAAATCGCCATTCCCTTCCCACCTTTTCCCACTTTTAGCGCACTATTTTCCTTCTTCATATAGTTAAATTATTCCATATAATCATATTTTGATCGCTTTTTGTCAATTATTTGCTTATTGATTGGCCTCAACATTGTGTTGAAGTGTGAAAACTGGTGTTGAAAAGTAAAAAAAGGTGGGAAAAAGTGGTAAAGTGTGTTGAAAGTTGTTACATTTGAATATCCAAGTGTATAAACAGTGGAAATCAAGCAACTTTTAGGAGAATATGAGTGCAAAATTGACGCCAAAGGGCGCATGAGAATGCCGAGTGGTTTGATAGGCCAACTGGGAGAGGGAGAGAAGCATTCATTTGTGATCAATCGAGGGTTTGAAAAATGCTTGATACTCTACCCCGAAGCTGTTTGGAATCAGATTAGTGAAGAAGTGAACGCCTTGAATTTGTACAACAAGAAGAACCGAGACTTTGTACGATACTTTTACCGAGGTGCTCAAGAACTGTTGATGGATTCTGCTGATCGGATTTTAATTCCAAAACGCTTATTGGAATACGCTGGAATCGATAAGGATTTAATTCTGTCAGCCTACAACGGCAGAATAGAAATATGGGCTAAGGACGAATACGACAATATGCTAGATCAAGAACCGACCGATTTTTCTGATCTAGCAGACGATGTTTTAGGAAAATTGGACAACAATATCAATCTGTAATGTCATACCACGTTCCGGTTTTGGCCGGGGAATCTATTGATGCCCTTGGTATAAAACCAGACGGGATTTACATCGATGCCACCTTTGGAGGTGGAGGGCATACTGCTCTAATCTTGAATGCCTTAGGAGACAATGGTCGCCTACTTGGCTTTGATCAGGATGAGGATGCTTTGCAAAATGTGCCGGAAGATGAACGCTTTACTTTTGTACAGCATAATTTCCGTTTCATTAAGCGATTCCTCCGACTGTATAAGCTCGAAAAGGTAGATGGGATTCTAGCCGATCTTGGCGTCTCTTCTTTCCAGTTGGATGAAGGGCGAAGAGGCTTTTCCTATCGATTTGATACAGCACTGGACATGCGTATGAATCAAACCAGCGGTGATACCGCAGCCACAATTCTCGATACTTATCCGATGGAGGAGCTAGTTCGAGTTTTTAGTGCTTATGGGGAGGTTCGGAATTCCAAAACACTGGCTGCTGCTATCGTATCAGCCCGTAGGTCAAGATCCATCCAAACGGTGGGGGATTTTCTCGCACTCTTGGAACCATTGATCAAGGGACAACGTTTGCGTTATTTGTCGCAGGTGTTTCAAGCCTTGAGAATCGAGGTGAACGACGAGATGGGAGCTTTGGAAGACTTCTTGGTGCAAACCTTGGAGGTGCTGAAACCAGGAGGAAGATTGGCGATCATTACCTATCATTCTATAGAGGATCGATTAGTAAAACGCTTTTTGAAATCGGGGAAAATGAGCGGAGAGCCAGATAAGGACTTTTATGGCAATATCCACCGGCCATTTACCTTGATTAATCGCAAAGCGATACTGCCTGGCGAAGAAGAGTTAAGAGAAAACCCACGATCTCGTTCTGCAAAGCTACGAGTCGGTGAATTAAAAGGTATTTAAAATGGCTAAAAGAAAAAGCTTTCAACTAGCTGATGTAGGGCACTTGATTACCAACTTCATTTTGAAGAACCTGCCCTTTTTAGCATTTCTAGGCTTTTTGGCTATCATCTATATTGCCAATGCCCACTATGCTGAACGCAGTGTAATGCGCATTCAATTATTACAAAAAGAAACGAAGGAGTTGCGCTGGCACTATATGTCTTTGCAATCCGAGAATATGTTCAACAGTATGCAGTCGGAAGTAGCTGATCGAGTACGCTCAGATGGCTTGCGCTTGCAGCGAGGAAAACCTAAGAAAATTGTTGTTAAGTAGTGGATAATTGATAGTGAATAGTGAGTAATGAAGAGTGGATAATTAGTAATGAGTAATGAAGAGTGAATAATTACACATTATCAATTACACATTACTAATTACCAATTATTCATTAACCACCACCAGAGAGCAGGAAAATGGATATTAAGAACGAAGTATTGTATCGGGTGTATTTTTTGCTGTTTGGCCTAGTGACGCCAGCAGCCCTGACCCTGATATATTACACCGTGAATATTGGTATCATTGAAGGGGAGGATTGGCGAGAGATGGGGCGCAACAATTTTATTGTAGAGCGAGATATAGAGGCAGAGCGGGGCAATATAATGGCCGAAGATGGAAGTTTGTTAGCTACGTCGGTGCCTATTTTTGATTTGTATTGGGATCCGCTGACGCCTTCGGAATCAGATTTTGCTGCCAATATAGATTCTCTGGCTCATTGCTTTGCCAATTACATTGATAAAGAATTTACGGTTGGTGCAGCTTATGATTACCTGTATCAACTCAGAGATACGGTGAATTACAAGAAGAATCGGAATGTCTTGCTTAAGTCGCAAGTTTCCTATGCACAAAAGAAAATTATTGAGCAATTCCCGCTCTTCAATTTAGGACAATTTAGAGGGGGCTTAATTGCACGGAAAAGAAGCGAAAGGAAAAGACCTTTTGGCTTATTGGCTAGAAGGACGATCGGTTATACCCGAGCAGAAGCGAAGGATGTGGGATTAGAAAGTTTCTATGACGACGTGCTGAAAGGGCAACCTGGTACGCAGATGATGATTGTCATGGATCGAAAGCGAGACCTCTGGATGCCACTTGAAAATTTGAGTTCGATTGAGCCTAAAAATGGAGATGATATCCTAACTACTATAGATATAAATATTCAAGATATCACCGAAGAGGCTCTATTGAAAGGCATGCAAAGGCATGATGCAGATTGGGGAGCAGCCATAGTAATGGAAGTCAGTACGGGTAAGATTAAATCGATTGCCAATATTGAAAGAGGGAAAACGGGCTGGTATGAGTCTTATAATAATGCCATCGGTACGAGAACGGAACCTGGTTCTACTTTTAAGGCTGCCTCTATGCTGGCTTTATTGGAAGATGGCTTCGTGGATTTAGCAAAAGATTCAATCGATATTGAAAAAGGTCGAAAGGAGTTTTATGACCAAGTGATGGAGGATTCTTATGCCAACAGTGCTAATCTCGATACGATTTCGGTTCGACAGGCTTTTGAAATTTCTTCTAATGTGGGCATCGCTAAATTGGTGCAGCACTATTATGGGGTGGAAAACAAACTCAATGATGAAAAAGGCCCCGCACTGTTTATCGAACGGATGAAGCAGTTCAACCTGCACCTGATCTCTGATATTGCTTTGGAAGGAGAGAAAAGTCCCTTGATTAAAGAGGCTTACAATGAAGATGATCAATGGAGTGGAACTACATTGCCTTGGATGTCTACGGGATATGAGTTATTGATTACTCCGCTTCAATTGCTTAATTTCTACAATGCGGTTGCTAATGGAGGGCGGCAAATGAAGCCACTTTTGGTGACTGAAATTCAGCGATATGGCCAAACATTGGAAACCTTTAAGCCAACAGTGGTGAAAAGGCAAATTGCTTCCAAGGAATCCATTCAACAGCTACAAGGTCTTTTGGAAGGTGTGGTTGAAAATGGAACGGCCTATAAATTAAAGACGGATCGCTACACCTTCGCAGGAAAAACGGGAACCGCGCAGATTGACTATAATCGGACAAGTACTAGCAATCGAATCGGCGGACACCAAGCTTCTTTTGTAGGGTATTTTCCTTCCAAATCACCGAAGTACTCTTGTATTGTGGTGGTGAGAAGACCCCGACAAGGCGGTTTTTATGGAGGCGTCGTAGCTGGACCGATCTTTAGGGAAATTGCAGATAAATGCTTTGACTCACTCACAGAATTGCATGATCCGATTATAGAGCCCTCCACTTCGATTAAATGGCAGGCCAGTAAGCTGCCCAACATGGATATCGGGGAGAAGGAAAATTTAACTACTGTGTTGGATTTTATGGGAATCGATTATTTCGGAGATCCATCTTCACCTATCGTGGTAGCTAAGCGAGAAGCTGAAGTAGACAGTGTGTTGTTGGAAAGAAGAACAATGCCAGTCAATAAGATTCCGAATGTAGTGGGGATGGGTTTGAGAGATGCTTTATTTCAATTGGAAAACCTAGGCGTAGCGGTCAAGATAAAAGGAGTGGGAAAAGTAAGCCGGCAATCTTTGATTCCTGGTACAGATCCTACTAATCAAACGATTACGCTCAGTTTAAACTAATATGAACCTGGATGCTATCATACAGGGACTACCACTTAAAGAAGTAGTAGGAAATCTTGACAAAGAAATTGATCAAATTGCTTTTGACTCCAGAAAGGTTAAGTCCAATAGCCTATTTGTAGCACAAACAGGCACACAAGTAGATGGTCATCGGTTTATTTCCCAGGCTATTGCTAAGGGGGCGATTGCCATTGTCTGTGAGCGACTACCGGAAGAGCGGCAAACCGATTGCACTTATATTTTGGTGTCGCATGCGGGAAGAACATTGGGGCATATAGCCAGCCGCTTTTTAGGCGAACCTTCAAAGCAATTGCACTTGCTGGGTGTAACCGGAACTAATGGTAAAACGACAACTGCCACTTTATTGTATCAACTCTTTCGAGCCTTGGGGTATAAGGTGGGGCTTTTATCCACCATTGAAAACAGAATCAATCAGCGCGTACTCAGTACAAATCTGACTACACCAGATGCGATCACACTCAATGAATGCCTGCAAGAAATGGTCGAAGAAGGTTGTGCTTATGCTTTCATGGAAGTGAGTTCACATGCGATCGATCAAGGACGGAGTAGTGGCCTGCATTTTGCTGGTGCCATTTTTTCCAACCTTAGTCATGACCATCTAGATTATCACGGCTCATTCAAGGCATACCTGGAAACCAAAAAGCTATTGTTTGATGAATTACCCGCAACTGCTTTTGCCCTGACCAATGTGGATGATAAGCGAGGGACAGTGATGGTGCAAAATACCAAAGCTAGACTCTTGACCTATAGCTTACGGCGGATCGCTGATTTTCGGGTGAAAATTATTGAAAATGCCTTGACCGGCCTACACTTGAACTTGGATGGCTTTGATTTCTATAGCCAATTGATTGGTGAATTCAATGCCTATAATTTGCTCAGTGTATATGCCGCAGCAGTAGAGCTAGGCCAAGACAAAATGGAAGTATTGGCTGCCCTAAGTCAGCTGCGGGCTGTGCCCGGACGATTTGAGCAAGTGGTAAAGCCCGTTTCCAAAATCATTGGTATTGTGGATTATTCCCATACACCGGATGCCTTGGAAAAAGTGCTGACTACTATCCATCATTTGAGAGAAGGGCGAGGACGAATATTGACGGTGGTGGGCTGTGGGGGTGACCGGGATCGAAGCAAACGACCTAAAATGGCAGCGATTGCAGCGAAGCTCAGTGACCTAGCCATTTTTACGGCGGATAATCCTCGCTCCGAAGCACCAATGGCCATTATTGAAGAAATGATGGAAGGCTTGGCTAGCGAATTGGAACCCAAGACCTTGCAGCAAGCAGATCGACGCCAAGCTATTCGCATGGCCTGTCAGATGGCCCAAGCGCACGATATTATTTTGATCGCTGGTAAAGGGCATGAAAATTACCAAGAAATAGCGGGGGTAAAGCACCCTTTTGACGATAAAGAAATTCTTAAAGAAGAATTAATGAACAAACCATAAAAACCAAAGGAAGCTAGTTAGATTTGCCCCCATTTCCTAACAGCTTCAAACCGAGTAAACATGCTGATTGAATTAGTTAAATGGCTGGAAAAAGTCTTCGGCGATTTTTTGGGTGCAGGGCTTTTCAACTACATCTCTTTCCGAGCAGGTGTGGCGATGATTATTTCGCTTGTGATCTCTATGGTCTTTGGCGGGCGTATCATTCGCTATCTGCAAAAACAGCAGGTAGGAGAAACGGTGAGAGACCTTGGACTAGAAGGGCAACTCAAAAAGCAAGGGACGCCTACGATGGGTGGTGTGATCATCATTATGGCCATCATGGTTCCGAGTTTGTTGATGGCCAAGCTGAATAATATTTATATCATTTTGCTGTTGGTGGCCACCCTATGGATGGGTGTTATTGGGTTTGTAGATGACTATATCAAAGTCTTTCGCAAGAACAAAGACGGCTTACATGGAAAGTTCAAGGTATTAGGACAAGTAGGACTAGGGCTAATTATCGGATTGGCCATGTTGTTGAGTGACCAGGTGGTGGTGCGGATGGATGTAAAAGAAGCCCAGCGAATTGGCTTGACAGAAACGGTAGGAGAAAAGCCGGCAACGGTGATCAGCAATGAAGAGAATACGGTACAAAAGGCCGATTATAAGTCGACTTTGACGAATGTACCTTTTTTGAAAGGAGATCGATTTGATTATGCCAGATTAATCCCCATGGCACGAGAAAAGTCTCGTAAATGGGTCTGGCTACTATTTATACCCTTTGTGATTTTTTTGGTGACAGCTGTGAGTAATGCGGCTAATTTGACAGATGGATTAGATGGACTAGCTACCGGAATTTCGGGGATAGCCGGGGTGACTTTAGGCATTTTAGCCTATGTCTCCGGTAATGCTATCACGGCCAACTATTTGGATATTATGCATCTGCCGGGTACGGGAGAAATGGTGATTTTTGCTGCTAGTTTGATCGGAGCCTGTATTGGTTTTTTGTGGTACAATGCCTTCCCCGCTCAAGTTTTTATGGGCGACACCGGAAGCCTCACACTCGGGGGGATTATTGCTGCGATGGCCATTTTATTACGAAAGGAATTGCTCATCCCCATTTTATGTGGTGTATTTATGATGGAAACCCTTTCCGTAATCATTCAGGTGTCCTACTTCAAATACACCAAGCGTAGATATGGAGAAGGAAGACGTGTATTCTTAATGTCTCCTTTGCATCATCACTACCAAAAGCAGGGGATGCCAGAAGCTAAGATTGTCACTCGTTTCTGGATTGTAGGCATCTTGCTGGCGGTGATTACCATCTTAACTTTGAAAATCCGCTAGCTATGAAAATCGCGATTTTAGGCGCAGGAGAAAGTGGCGTTGGCGCAGCCCTCTTGGCGGCCAAAGTGGGCGCAGACGTTTGGGTGTCGGATAAGGGGAAGATCGCGGATCATTATAAAGACGAATTAACAAAACAGGGT
>Ga0070726_10001627_pt1 | contig 22101 bp, 19 predicted proteins | sample tdAd471_FD_67275 | JGI IMG/M metagenome (GOLD analysis project Ga0070726, IMG submission 67275) | Marine sediment microbial communities from the Atlantic coast under amendment with organic carbon and nitrate - tdAd47.1 | ecosystem: Environmental > Aquatic > Marine > Coastal > Sediment | place... | reverse complement strand
CGACGCGGTCGGCGAGGCATTCGACAAGACCGCGAAGTTGTTGGACCTCGGCTATCCGGGAGGCCCGGCACTGGCGGCACTGGCCGAACAGGGCAACGAGGAAGCCTACGAGTTTCCGCGGCCCATGTTGAACAGGCCCGGACACGATTTCAGCTTCAGCGGTCTCAAGACTGCCGTCATGATGGAGGTTCGCAGGGCCCGTGAGAGGGGCGATTTCGCGGCCCATCGTGCCGATATCGCCGCGTCGTTTCAGCGCGCAGCGGTCGACACGTTGGTGGCGAAGTCGATTCGTGCCGCAAACAGTGCCGGACTCGAGCGCATTGTCGTCGCCGGCGGCGTCGGCGCCAACAAGCTGTTGCGCCAGGAGATTGCGGCGCGGTTTCCGGGGCAAGTCTATTATCCTCGGCTTGCTTACTGTACTGACAACGGCGCGATGATTGCGGTGGCCGGCGCGTTGCGGCTTGCGGATGCGACAGCGATCAGCGAAATTCGGGCACAGGCACGCTGGTCGCTCGACACGCTCGCGATACCCGGCACTGGAGGCTGAGTACCAATGCCCATGGATACTATTTTTCTGCACGAGCTAAAGGTCGATGCCGTCATCGGCATCTGGGACTGGGAACGCAAGATTCGCCAGACTGTCGTGATTGACCTGGACATGGCGGCGAACATCCGCAAGGCGGCGGAGACCGACAGTGTCGAAGACACGCTCAACTACAAACTCGTCGCGAAGCGTGTACAGCAATTTGTCGCTGATTCCGAATTTCAGCTGGTGGAAACGCTGGCCGAGAACATCGCCCGCATCGTTATCGACGAGTTTGGCATCGCCTGGGTTCGTGTCCGCGTAAACAAGCCCGGTGCGATCCGTGGCGCGAAAGACGTCGGTGTGATCATCGAGCGTGGCGACCGTTCCGGCGAAGGCTAGGCGAGGGATAAGAAATGGTCACCGTTTTCCTGGGCCTTGGCAGCAACATGGATGCCGAGAGCAATCTACGTCTGGCCGTTTCGGAATTGCGCAGTCGGTTCGGTGAGCTGATCTTGTCGCCGGTTTACCGCAGCCGGGCACTCGGCTTCGACGGCGATGACTTTCTGAATATGGTGGTGGGCCTGGAGACGGACGTGAGTCCACACGACCTTCTCGAACACGTCGAAAAAATTCACGCGCTGGCCGGTCGCGTGCGAGGCCCGGATCGCTATTCGTCCCGGCCACTCGATATCGATCTGTTGCTATATGGTGACCTGGTCGATCGCAAGCCGCCATTGCGGTTACCGCGTCGCGATGTCCTGGCACACAACTTCGTATTGCGGCCGCTGGCCGAGATCGCACCGGACTTCGTCCATCCCGAAACACAGCGGACAATCTCCGGGCATTGGCGCGACTTTGACACGGCTTGTCATCCATTAGCCCTGGTCGACGTTATTTTGTAAAGAAAGTGCAACAAATAGTGCCCGTTGTCTGTCAAATGCGACGCCGGTCGCACGTTTGTTTGTCGGGTCCTTCGGTAAAATAGTGGGATTAGTTTGCCGGGCTCGAACGCCCCTGGAGAAAAATGCGCAAGTCGCTCGTATTGCTGGTTGCAGTATTCATTGGCGCGTGCTCGTCTGATGATGGCGGCAATGTTCAGGCTTCGTCCTGCTCAAACGACGGGCAAAAGCAATTCGTCGTCGACGCCATGCGCGAGTGGTACTTCTGGAATCATCTCTTGCCCGCAGACGTCGATATCAGCCAGTTTGCATCGCCTGACGACGTTCTCGATTACCTTGAGACATTCAGCCCGGACGATGGCACGGGTCAGCCGATCGATCGCTTCAGCCACATAAATTCCGCACAGGCCGACCAGGCATTTTTCGGTGAGGGCAGGTTCGAGGGTTTCGGCTTCAGTCACCGTTTCGTTGCCGCGGGCGACCTGCGCCTGACGCGTGTATTCCTGGACAGCCCGGCCTATCGAGCGGGCCTGCGGCGTGGGCAACGAATACTCGAACTCGACGGTCGCACTATCGCCGAGATCGAGGCCGCCGAAGGCCTGGGCGCTGTGCTCGGACTACCGGCCCTCGATTTCACGATGCGCGAGACCGATGACAGCGAGTTCACGGTTTCCATCTCGGAAGACATCGTGACGATCGACCCGGTGCCTCAGTACCGCATCATCGATGCCGGCGGTGGACGCAATGTAGGCTATATCGAGCTTGCATCGTTTATCAGTACAGCGAATATTCAGATGGATGCCGCATTTGCGCAGTTCAACTCGGCCGGTGTCAACGAGGTCATCATTGACCTGCGCTACAACGGTGGCGGGCTCGTCAGTACGGCGAATCTCCTGGGTGATTTTTTCGGCGGTGACGTTGCGGAAAACCTGGTCTTCTCGAAGGCCGTTTTCAACGAGCTGCGTGCGCCGGCCAATAACACGACGACGTTCTTCGATCGGCTGGGAAACTCAGTCAGCCTTTCGCGGCTCGTCGTTATAGCGACGGACAGGACTGCATCGGCCAGCGAACTTGTGATCAACGGCATGGACCCGCACGTGGAAGTCACAATCGTTGGTGCAAATACCTTTGGCAAGCCGGTCGGCCAGGTTGGGCTGGAGTTCTGTGCCCAGATATTGCGGCCGACCGCGTTTCAGACGACGAACGCGAACGACTTCGGCGATTATTTCGACGGCTTGCCCGTCGACTGCCCGGCGGCCGATGATCTGAATGTTGAGGTGGGTGTCGATACCGACCCGAACATGGTAGCCGCACTCGGCTTCCTGGCCACCGGTAGTTGTCCCGTGGTGTCACTGCCGGCGGCGCAATTCAAGCTCGGCGCGCAGCGTGCAATACGGCAACCGGATCGTCGCGGTCCGCCGCATCGCGAATTTGCCGACGCCTACTGATTTACCAGCCGATCGAGCGGCCGCCGTCAACAGCAATAATCTGCCCGGTGACGTAGTTCGCGTCCCTGACCAGGTACAAGACGCAGCCTGCGATGTCGTCTGGATCGCCGCCTCGGGCCAGCGGTATCTGGTCGATGATCGACGCCTTCGTTGACTCGGTCATCTCACTCTCGGGCCACAGGATTGCACCGGGCGCGACGCCATTGACGCGCACCTCGGGTGCGAGGTCCTTGGCGAGCGACCGGGTCAGCATTGCGAGTCCTGCTTTCGCCGGACCGTAAATGAGGTGGTCGCGCAGCGGCCGCTGCGCGTGAATATCGACAATATTGACGATCGTGCCCCGGCTCTGGCGCAGTGCGGGTGCAGCGGCCTGCGACAGGAATAACGGCGCCTTGAGGTTGCTGCCGATGAGGTCATCCCAATGTTGTTCCGTTATCTCGCCCAGTGGCGTGGCATAAAATGTCGACGCGCTATTGACGAGAACGTCGAGATGTCCACGCCAGTCGAGGACGCTGGCAATCAACCGCGGGGCTGCCGCAGGGTCCAGCAGGTCGGCCTGAATCGACATGGCTGAGTTCTCGCGACTCTCGTTGAGCCTGGCCGCCAGTGCCTCGGCGTCCTTTGCCGAGCCACGAAAATGGATCACCACGTTGGCACCCGCCGCATGCAGACGCGACGCGATCGCGGCCCCAATACGGCGGGCCGAGCCGGTCACGAGAACGACTTTGTCGTCGAGTGTCGCTTCAGTCATCATTGTGGCGCCATTTTGAAAGAGTTCGACTGCCATATGCAACAAGAGCAGGCCTTCACACTTCCTCAGCCCGACGCCAGCAGCGTGGAACACAGTGCACGCTGCGCAGCGTATATCGGCGAACGTATCCGGGATTCGGGTGGCAGCATCAGCTTCGCCGAGTTCATGCACTATGCGCTGTATGCGCCTGGTCTGGGCTACTACAGCGCTGGCACGCGGAAATTCGGCGCAGACGGTGATTTCGTAACGGCGCCGGAGATCTCGTCCCTGTTCGGCAAGATTCTCGCGAAACAATGCGCGACGATCCTCGAAATTGTCAGCGACGGATCGGTACTCGAATTCGGTGCGGGAAGCGGCAAGCTTGCCGTGGACTTGTTGCGGGCCCTGTCGGGAATTGGCGAGTTACCGGCCGAGTACCGGATCATTGAGGTATCCCCTGACCTGCGGGAGCGGCAACAGCGTTTGCTGCAGGACGAGATTCCCGAGTTAGCAAACAAAGTCGTCTGGCTGGACCGCATGCCTGCGTCACACCGCGGTGTGATCATCGCCAATGAAGTTCTGGATGCGCTGCCGGTCGAGCGCTTTCTCATCAAAGAGGGTGCTATTCGCCAGCTGCGCGTAACGGACGAGCTCGGAGAGTTTGTCTTTGTGGACGAGGCTGCGCCCGACCTGCTGGCTGACGCTGTCAGGGCTATCGAGGAAGACATCGGCGCGAAATTGCCGAATAACTACATCTCGGAGATATCGTTGTCGGCGCCAGGGTGGATCGGTGACATGGCCGGGTCGCTCCAGCATGGCTTCGCATTTCTGTTCGACTACGGGACCAGTCGGGCGGAGTACTACGCTGCGGATCGGAATGAGGGTTGGCTGCGTTGCTATTTTCGCCATCGCGTCCACAGCGACCCGTTAATCCTGCCAGGTATCCAGGACCTGACGGCCTGGGTGGATTTTTCAGCGGCGGCGTCAGCGGCAGTGGAGCACGGGCTGGAAGTGGCAGGCTACCTGAGCCAGACGCAGTTTCTGCTTGGCGGCGGCCTCGGCGCGGAAATCGGCAACATGTCCGAGTTGCCACTCGAGTCACAGCTGGATTTGTCAGGGCAGATCAAAATATTGACTCTGCCCGGAGAGATGGGCGAAAACGTCAAGTGCATCGGCCTTGCTCGCGGCGACGTTCCGTGGCTTGATGCGTTCGATTCGGCCGACAGGACACACACGTTATGAAGCATTCGACTCTGAACGGGGGTAACCCATGACCTGGTTACAGGTCATCGTGCTTGCCATCGTTCAGGGACTGACGGAGTTTCTGCCGATTTCGAGTTCCGGGCATCTCGTCCTCGTGCCGTCGGCGGCCGGATGGACTGACCAGGGCCTGGCGTTCGATGTCGCTGTACACTTCGGGTCACTGCTCGCGGTTTGCGCCTATTTTCGTAACGACATTCTTGCGTTGTTCCGCGGTAGCGGTCAGCTACTCACACTGCGATCACAGACGCCTGAATCACGCATGGCTCTTGCTATCGGTATCGGCACCGTTCCCGCTGCGATCGCAGGTCTCGCCCTGGCCGGCTGGATAGAGGCGAATCTGAGAAGTCCCGCCGTGATTGTCGTAACGTTGTCGGGCTACGCGGTCGTGATGGTGCTGGCGGACCGATTAGGCCGGCGCGAAAGAAGTGTCGCGAATGTCACAATATTTGATGCAGTGGTGATCGGTTGCGCGCAAGCACTGGCGCTAGTGCCTGGGACATCGCGCTCGGGCGTTACAATTTCTGCGGCACGTATCCTGGGCTTCGATCGGCTCGACGCGGCGCGATTCTCATTTCTGCTGTCGGCGCCGGTGATTCTGCTGGCGACAATCTACGAAATGGGAAAACTTATCGTCGGTGACGTGGCGGTTGAATGGTTGCAGTTGAGCATTGCGGTGCTCGTCTCGGCCATCGTCGCCTATGCGAGTATCGATTTCTTCATGCGCTTCGTCAGCCGCATCGGGCTGCTACCATTTGCGGTCTACAGGCTCGTGCTGGCGGCTATTATTCTGTATGTCCTGGTATAGATGTCTGCTGCTTCTGCTCTTGTCCGGCAATAGTTGGGCCGCCGGCGAATTTGTCATCGCCGGAGGCGTTGAGGGAGATACTGCCGACGGTCTGGCGCTGGCCCTGTTCGGTGACGTCGCTGTTGGTGACGAGACCTGGCTCAGCGGTGGTGTTGCCCGGAGCAAAGTCGACCTGGCCATTCGTGAAGATCTCGAAACCTGGTACGCGGATATCGGCATCGATCATTTCTTCGATCCCGCAGGCATCCGACTCGGTGTGGCCTATTGGGGGGACGATGAGATACTCGACTCGGTCGATTTGCGCACCTCGCTGTATTTCAGAGGTGAGAGGGGATCGCTGAGCTTCGACTACGAGTTTCGTGACTTCGAACTCGAGCTTCCGGACTTCGATGTGTTTCGCAGACGCCAGGTAGATTTTGACGCCAACGGCGTCGGACTATCTGCACGCCTGGATCTCACGGAAAAGGTCGACGTGAGCTTCAAGGGTATTGCCTACGACTACAGCGTCGACCTGCGCATCGATCCCAACCGTGACATCGTCAACGTCATCTCGGTAAGCCGCCTCAGCCTGATCAACTCGCTTGTCGATTATCGCGCTAACGTCGGACTCGGGATCGATTTCGGGCTCAGGCGACTGGTGTTCGATATTGCGCAATGGGAAGGCGCAGTAGCCGGAGCCAGGACCCATTCATATTCACTGCGGTTTCTGACGCCTGTAGGTGCACGTAACGACATCGAGTTCGGAATTGGTTACGACGATTCCGATACCTACGGCGAGGTGACGGTCTTTTCGGTCTTCCTGTACTTCTACGGTACCTGAAGTGTCGCCCGGAACGAATTGATGGCGGCCAGCCGTGCCTTGCGGATCGCTGCCGGGATCTTGCCCTGCTCATTGCTGGCAGCAATCCCGGCTGAGTCGACATCGAACGCAGCGGCAAGTGCGCCACGAAACAGGTCCGCTTGCGGGTAGTCTCGCAGTTCGAGGCCTTTGCGGCCGCGTGCGTCGGCCTCACAGGTGAGCAAAAATTGCTCGAATCGCTCAGTGCGCCGAAAAGCGTCCGCCGATTCGAGTACGCGCAGAATCGTGTCGGCGCGCAATTCGTACGCGCGGTGGCAATGCGTATGAAATTCGGCGGCCAACATACCGAGATCGCGGCAAGAATTCGGCACAGGCAGCCGCTTCATGAGACCGCGAATCAACTTTACGCCGCGTTGTTCATGGCCGGCGTGACTTGGCCAGACCCGCCTCGGCGTCGTTCCCTTGCCGAGGTCGTGCACGAGCGCCGCGAAGCGCACCTCGATATCGCCTGACAGTTTTTCGGCCTGGTCGAGCACCATCATTACGTGCAGGCCGGTGTCGATTTCCGGATGCCATTTCTCGGGCTGTGGAATGCCGAACAGGACGTCGACCTCGGGGTAGAGCACGCCCAGCGCCCCGCATTCACGGAGTACTTCGAAGAACACGCGACTGTTATTTCCCAGAAGTGCGGATTCGGTCTCCTTCCAGACGCGATCCGGCACGAGCGCATCGACCTCGCCCACCGCAACCATGGAGCGCATCAGTTGCATCGTCTCCGGCGCGATTCGAAATCCGTGCGAGGAGAAACGCGCCGCGAAGCGGGCGACACGCAGGATCCGAACCGGATCTTCTGCGAATGCGTCGGAAACGTGGCGCAGCACGCGATTGTCGATGTCGTCTATGCCGTGGTATGGATCGACAACGTTGCCATCAGGGTCTCTTGCGATCGCGTTGATCGTCAGATCGCGCCTGCCGAGGTCGTCCTCGATCGTGACGTCGGGCGAGGTATGAAATTCGAAGCCGTGGTAGCCGGCGGCAGTTTTTCGCTCGGTGCGTGCCAGCGCGTACTCCTCGCCCGATTCGGGGTGCAGGAATACCGGAAAGTCCTTGCCGACCTGCTTGTAACCCAGATTCGCGAGTTCGGCCGGTGTAGCGCCCACGACACACCAGTCCCGTTCGCTCACAGGAATCCCGAGCTGCTCGTCACGAACAGCACCACCGACGAGGTACACTTGCATAGCCCGATTCTAGCAAACGGACTCTTGTACGCCGCCAGTGATTTCCACCCCGCGCCCAAAAACCATTGCTTCGCTCGCTTGTCTCGTTCTCCTCTCCGGTTGCTATTACGTACAGGCAACGCGCGGACAGATGGAGGTCCTGAGCAAGAGAGAGCCAATCGACGAAATCCTGGCGAGCCCGGATACTCCGGAGGAATTGAGCCGCAAACTCCAGCTGGTGCAGGAGGCACGGCAGTTTTCGATTGCGGAACTCGGGTTACCGGACAACAAGAGTTACCGTACCTATGCCGATCTCGAGCGTGACTACGTCGTCTGGAACGTATTTGCGGCGCCGGAGTTTTCACTGGACCCCCGGCAGTGGTGTTACCCAATCGTCGGTTGTGTCAGTTATCGCGGGTACTTCTCGGAAGAAGCCGCGCGAAAACAGGCCGACAAACTCAGCAACAAGGGATTCGACGTCGCAGTCGGCGGCGTGCCGGCCTATTCGACGCTCGGCAAATTCAGCGACCCGGTGCTGAACACCATGATGCGCTGGGATGACTTGCACCTCGTTTCGACACTGTTCCACGAACTTGCGCACCAGGTGCTCTATATCAAGGACGACACGGCATTCAACGAATCCTTCGCGACGGCTGTTGAGGAAATTGGCATTGAGCGCTGGTTAGCAACGAATGGTAATGATCACGATATGCCCCGCTATCACGAGCGTAAGGAATTGCATCGGACCTTCATCGATCTTGTCAGCGAGGCACGCAGGGATCTGCGTGACTACTACGAACGCGAGATTGGCGTCGATGCAATGCGGCGGCTCAAGGCGCAACGACTGGAGCGATTGTCGGCAGATGTCAGCGCTGTTCTCACAGCTGCCGGGCGGGCCGATAACCACTGGTTGAGCAGCGAGCTCAACAATGCGCGGTTGCTGCCAATGACGCTATACGAAGAGCGCGTGCCGGCCTTTCGTAAACTGTACACCGACTGTGACGCCGACCTCGAGTGCTTCTACCGGCAAGCCGTGGCAATCTCGAAACTCGACAAGACGGAGCGAAATACGCGTCTCAACGCGCTATCTCCTGCGAACCCAACCGGGTCCTAGCGACTGGCCATCTGTTGATCGGCAAGCGGAGGCTGTACGGCGGGAAGCTCGTCCGACAGGCGCCGTACCTTGCCGGTCAGCCGCCAGTGAAATATCGTCTCGGCCGCCATGACACGGCGCACGTACTTGCGCGTTTCATTGAACGGAATGTTCTCGATCCAGACACGGGCATCGATGACACCCGACTCGGGTAACCATCGGTCGACACGATGCGGCCCGGCATTATAGGCCGCCGTCGCCAGCACGCGATTGCCTGAATAACGTTGCGCCATATCGCCCAGGTAGCTGGTGCCGAGGCGAATGTTTTCGTGTGGATCGGTCAGCGTGTCGAGGCCGGAGTAGGGGAGTTTGATCTGACGCGCGACCTTGCGACCAGTCGATGGCATGAGTTGCATCAGGCCGACGGCACCGGCGCTCGAGCGCACATCGCGCATGAACAGGCTCTCGCTCCTCGCGACGCCTAGCGCCCACGTTGCCGGAATGCTGGCCGACGTCGAATGTTGTTCGAAAGATTGTCTGAAAGGCAGCGGATACCGCAGCGCAAGATCGTCGTAGTGACCGATGCTCGCCGCTGTCGATATCGCGCGTGAATGCCAGTCCCAGCGATCGGCGAGAATTGCCGCCTGGGTTTTTTCCTCAGGCGTAAAATAGACGACGATGGCATCCCACTCGGAGCGACCGCGGCCATCAAGTCCGACAAGAAAGAGCTCGCGAGCCCGGATCAGGTCGTCGCGACGAGCCATCGCATCGATCATCTCCTCGTTCGCTGCCAGCGTGTCGTGTGCGAACTCGTACTCGGTGTCGAGTTCATCGGCAGCGAGAAAACCGTAATAGCTACGTTCACCTGCAAGCGCTTCAAGCGCGGTTTGTGCAGCGGCTGCCTGGCCGCTGCGCTGCAATGCGACGCTGCGCCAGTATTGCCATTGTTCTGAACTGCGTTCGGCTGTCGTCATCATGGCGATGTCGTTCAGGAGGTCTGTCCACCGCTCCGCGCGCAGGCTGGTGCGTGCCCGCCAGCGCATGACTTCTTCGTCTTGCGTCTCAAGCGGCAGGTCGGTCAATAACTCGTAAGCGCCCGGCAATCCGTCCCGCGCGGTCCAAAGACCTACGTGACGGAGGGTGGCGTGCCGGAGTGCCGGTGATGACAGATAGATGCTCTCTATCTGTTGCCATAGCTTGAGGGCTTTTTGCGGGTCGTTGAATGTGATGCGCTCGATGGCGTAGGCGAGTTGCTGTCGTGCCAGGTCGTTAGTAGCCCTTTTCGAATGCGTTGTAACGAAGTTTTCCGGGTCCGACCGGGCCCGCAGCCAAAGCTCGGCCTGCTGCAGGAGCTTGGCGTCGTCGAGGGCACGCGCCAGCCAGCGCGCTCGCGTGAATTCGCGCGCTTCGATCGCGAGAGCGTAACGCGCGCGATAGTCCGCGTCGGTGATGAGTTTTGCGGCGCGCAGCTGCGTGAAGACCGGATCACATTCCGCGGCCTGGCTGCCACCGGTCAACCAGAGTTCACGGGCGCGAACGACGATTCGTTGTTCGCGGCCGGCTTCAAGCTCCGCATGCAGCGCAATACAATCGAGTTTGGCGATCTCGAGGCCCTGGTAAAAAGCCTGGTAAATAGTCAAATAGTCTTCGCGGTCGCCGGCCTTCGCGAGGTGCAGTGCGTAGCGATAGCGCAGCTCTCTGGCGGGTTTCAGGGTGCCGTGTTGATCGAGGAAGGACTCGATCGCGCTGTGGTCTGCCGAACGGATATTCGCCCTGAACCAGGCAGCACGCAGGTCCGGCCACAATACATAGTGCTGCAGCAGTCGCTGGTCCTCGTCAGAAAGGGCGTCAACAGGGTCCCAGTTACCGCGTTCGACACTCTCGTAGACGTCGCGAAAGAGTTCGCGCTGTGTGTCGATTTCCGCGCTCGCCGCCGGCCCCTGAAGCAAGAGAAAAGTCGCGGCGACAATACCGGCAAACGGTTTCAGAGTGAGCGGTCCTGGTGTCATCGAGCGTCGCGGCCCCGGTCTGGAAACAACCTCAGAATATGCATTGACCTTAATGATCGCAAAGAAGTTGCGCAACCGACGGTGTCGCGATCGCAAAAAAAGATCCACAGGAGGGGGCAGGGCCCGTTTTCGGACTCCGACCTCTGTGTCGAAATGACGAACCGACGTTAGCGGATCTGCAGCATCAGTGCGCGGTCACCGCGCTCGACCAGCAGGAACAGGATATTACTGCTGCTTGCGATCTCGTTGAGGTCCGTTAGCGAGCGAACCGGGCGGCGATTGACGGCTGTAATGACGTCACCGGCAAGCAAGCCACGTTGGGCGGCCGGACTGCCTTGTTCGACGGCGATTACCTCTACGCCACCGCTGCTTGCCGCGGAGTTCCCGGCAAATTCGGCGCCCATCAGCCCGGGGTGGATCTCCGAACCGATGCTCGCTGTCAGCTGCTGCTGACCCAGCGCGGTCTTGGCGGTCAGCTTGTCATTGCCCCGTACGTACTCGATATCGACATTGTCGCCCGAACGCATCAGCCCGATCGTATTGCGCAGATCCGCCGCGCCGGTGATCTTCTCGTCATTCACCTTGACGATGATATCGTCGACTTGCAGCCCCGCCTGCTCGGCCGCAGAGCCCGGCTCGACGCGCGTAATCAATGCGCCGCTGGTTACGGATGCGTTCAGCGCTTTGGCAACCTCTGCATCTACCGGCTGGATCGAGACGCCGAGCAATCCGCGCCGCACTTCGCCGAAATCGAGAATCTGGCGCATGATGGAATTTGCGATTTCCGTCGGTACGGCAAAGCCGATGCCGACATTCCCGCCGGTTCGGCTGATGATCGCGGAATTGATGCCGACCAGCTCGCCGCGCAGATTGACCAGTGCGCCGCCGGAATTACCCGGGTTGATTGAGGCGTCGGTCTGAATGAAATCCTCGTAGGCATCTCGGCTGATGCCGGTGCGGCCGAGCGCGCTCACGATGCCCGACGTCACTGTGTGGCCGAGGCCGAATGGGTTGCCGATGGCCAGTACGAAGTCTCCGACGCGTACGCCATCCGAATCTCCAATCGGCATGTCGGTCAGCCCTTGGGCGTCTACTTTGATAATCGCGATATCTGTCGCGGCATCCGAGCCGACGATCTCGGCATCGAAAACTTCGCCATCCATCGTCGAGATCTGAATCTCGTCTGCGTTCTGGACAACGTGGTGATTAGTGATGATATAGCCGTTGTCGGCATCGACGATGACGCCCGAGCCGGCGCTCGCGACCTCGCGGCTACCACCACTGGGGCCGTCTGGCATGCCGAAAAAGCGTCGAAAAGCTTCATCGCCAAAATGACCACGCATGTTGACGGTTTGGCTGACGCGAATATTGACGACGGCCGGAGACACTCTTTCGACCAATGGCGCGAGACTCGGCATTTCCTGATCGTTGACCATTGCCGGCAGTGCAGCCCAGACGGTGGAGCTCAATACCAACAGCAGGCCGATGGTGAAAAATCGGGTTTTCGTGATCATGTATTGCTTGCCTCGAGAATCTACGTGCCGGGCCAACATGCTGCGGCAACGTGGCTGAATCGCCGGTGAATGATGAATTATAGGCCTAATGCGGTCGACACCGGCAAAACTGTTAAGTTCCCAACCGCTGATAGCCGCACGGTTCGCACCGGGCCCGCGTTCAAGGATGCCCGGGGGCGACAAAACGTCGCGCCCGGGCGATACGGTGTTACGCAGCTTCGACCTCGATGCGCCGGGCCTGGACTTCGGGAAGTTTCGGTATCGTGACATCCAGGATACCGTTCTTGCACTGCGCCTTGATGCTGTCCGCGTCCGCGGTATCGGGCAAAGAGAAACGACGGAAGAAGCGGCCGCTGACGCGTTCGACGCGCTGCATGCCTGCGTCCTCGCTGCGAGCTTCTTCGTACCGGTGGCCCGAAACGCTCAGAACGCCTGCATCCATACTGACTTCAATGTCAGCGGGCGCCACGCCCGGTACGTCGGCCCGCAGCACGAAACGGTCTTTTTCCTCGACGATATCGACGGCTGGTACCCAGTCCGTAACGGCGTCATCAGTGTCAATCATCGGCAGCCGGCGTGCCGCCATGCGGTCGAGATCACGGTGCAGCAAGTCGACGATGCCCCAGGGCTCAAAACGTGTAAGTTGCATAGTTCAATCTCCTTGGGAAGTTTGTCCGGCGCCCTTGTGGGCAACCGAAAACAGTTGTTGACGCCTAATTTAGGGGCGCCGCGAGGCAATTCAAGGGACTAAACAGAGGTGCTTCGGGACCTTATATGGGCTCCTTTTTGCACAGTTTGCGTCTCACTTAGTGCCACTATATGTAGTGGATTTTAAATTTCACGAAAGTGCCATTTTTTTTCGATTGTTTTTAAAGCAGTTTTTCCGATTATCTCTATAACCAGTTGAATTTAATCATTAAAACACTATACAAAAAAATCACCGAAAGTCTTGACAGTAGCCCGTTACGGGCATAATCTTGTGTCCATTGAGACACAACATCTTGTGTCTGATCAACGAGGGTTACGAGGCCATCTCTGGCACTCGCCGCTAAAAAACCGATAAGCGGCGAGAGGGGCATTATTCCCTCGGGAATTTGGGGTAATACAACATTTCGGGGTCTCCGCAGGGAGTATAAGGGGAGTATTCAGGCAATGAAGTCTGCCGTTCAAGTGGATGCACACACGGTCGCCGACATAGAGTTCCAACCCGCATCGCTAGACATTTGGGATGCGAAGTATCGCCTGGTCGCCAAAGACGGCGCGAAGATCGATGATTCGATCGACGATACCTACAAGCGAGTTGCGAAGGCCCTGGCCAGCGTCGAGCTGGAGTCCAGGCAAGAACAATTTTTCGAAGAATTTCTCTGGGCGCTCCGCAGTGGCGCGATTCCGGCCGGGCGCATTATGTCGAATGCGGGAGCGTTGGAACACAAACCGGCGACGTCCACGATCAACTGCACGGTGTCGGGTACCGTCGGCGATTCGATGGACAATATTCTCAACAAGGTGCACGAAGCTGGCCTGACGTTGAAAGCCGGTTGCGGCATCGGCTACGAATTCTCGACACTGCGGCCGAAAGGCGCCTACGTCACCGGGGCTGGCGCGTACACGTCGGGCCCGCTGTCGTTCATGGATATCTACGACAAGATGTGTTTCACGGTCTCCTCAGCTGGTGGCCGCCGGGGCGCGCAGATGGGCACTTTTGATATCGGTCATCCGGATGTCATGGAGTTTATTCGCGCGAAGCGAGAGGATGGCCGGCTGCGCCAGTTCAACCTGTCGCTCCTGGTCACAGACGAATTCATGCAGGCGGTGATCAACGAGGACGACTGGAAGCTCGCCTTCCCGGTAACGCAGAAAGAAGTCGAAGAGGACGAACTCGATATCGAGGACGAGAGCCAGTTCGTGTGGCGCCAATGGCCGGAAGCCGGCAACTATGTATCGAATGCTCAGGGCCTGGTCGCCTGCAAGATATACAAGACATTGCCGGCGCGACGCGTGTGGGACATCATCATGGCGTCGACATACGATTTTGCCGAGCCGGGCTTTGTATTGATCGACAAAGTCAACGAAATGAACAACAACTGGTTCTGCGAAAACATTCGCGCAACCAATCCCTGCGGCGAACAACCATTGCCGCCTTACGGGTCCTGCCTGCTCGGTTCCGTCAACCTGACGCGTTTTGTCGTCGATGCGTTTACCGACGAAGCGCGCTTCGACTGGGAGGCATTCCGGAAGGTCGTCAAGGTATTCACCCGGATGCTCGACAACGTCGTCGAAATCAACGGTCTGCCACTGCCGCAGCAGCGCAATGAGATCCAGCGCAAACGTCGCCATGGCATGGGTTTTCTCGGCCTTGGATCGACGATCACGATGCTGCGCATGGAGTACGGTGAGCAAAAGGCCGTACAGTTTACGGAAGATGTTTCGAGGGAGCTCGCCCTGGCCGGTTGGGAAGAAGGTCTCGAGCTGGCTCAGGAGAAGGGACCGGCGCCCATCATGAACGAGCAGTTCGAGGTGACCGAGGAAATGCTGGCCAAGCGCCCCGAGATGGGTGCGGACGGATACCAGGCGGGCGACAAGGTTCCCGGCCGTATTCTGCATGCTCGCTACAGCCGCTACATGCAGCGCGTGGCAGCAGAGGCGCCGGAGTTGGTCGATGAGCTGGCAGAGGTCGGGGCTCGCTTCACGCACCACAGTTCGATCGCACCGACGGGGACGATCTCTTTGTCGCTCGCGAACAATGCGTCGAATGGTATCGAGCCGAGCTTCGCTCACCACTATTTTCGAAATGTCATTCGCCAGGGCCGGAAGACCAAGGAAAAGGTCGACGTTTTCTCGTTCGAATTACTGGCATACAGGGAACTTGTCGATAAGGGTGCCATGCCGACGGGCGTGGATGGCAGTGAGGCGGAAAGCAATCTCCCGGACTATTTCATAACGGCGGAAGATATTTCGCCGACCGAGCATGTCGACATCCAGGCGGCCGCCCAGAAATGGATCGATTCGTCGATTTCGAAGACCGCCAACGTGCCGACAGACTATGCCTACGAGGACTTCAAAGACATATACCTGTACGCATATCAGCAGGGGCTCAAAGGCTGCACGACCTTCCGCTTCAACCCCGAGGCATTCCAGGGCGTGCTCGTGAAGGAGAAGGACCTCAAGAACACGGTTTACACATTTACATTGGAAGACGGATCGACGGTCGATTTCAAGGGTGACGAGGAGATCGAATACGACGGCGAGGTTCATACTGCCGCCAATCTGTTCGACGCACTCAAAGAAGGCTATTACGGCAAGTTCTAGGGCGACACCCTGTACGGCTGCGAGACGAGGAATACCACTAATGAAAATCGAAAAGAAAATTGTCGGCTATGCGGTCAAGCAGCCGGAAGTTGAGCAAAAAGTCGAGCGACCCGAGTTTCGGCGCGAGGGTGGCGGCGGCGATCGCGCCGAAGTCATTCGCATGCACGAGAAGCTGGAACGGCCGGAGATGCTGATCGGTTCCACCTACAAGGTGAAGACACCGGTATCGGATCATGCGATGTACGTGACAGTTAACGATATCATCCTGAACGAGGGTACGGAGCACGAGAAGCGCCGGCCATTCGAGATATTCATCAACTCCAAGAACCTCGATCACTATCAATGGATCGTGGCGCTGACCCGTATCATCTCGGCAGTTTTTCGCAAGGGCGGGGACGTCACATTCCTGGTCGACGAGCTGAAGGCCGTATTCGACCCCCGCGGCGGCTACTGGCAAACCGGCGGCAAATACATGCCGTCAATTATCGCGGAGCTCGGCTACATCGTCGAGAAGCACCTGATCGCAATCGGTATGCTCGCCGCACCGGAACTCGACGAGGGCCAGCAACAGTTGATCGCCGAGAAGCGTGCCGAGTTTGAAGAGTCCCGGAAACAAAAAGACGCGTTTTCCGAGAGCGAATTCCCGGAAGGGGCCCAGTTGTGCAGCAAGTGCAGTACGGCTGCCGTCATCATGATGGATGGGTGTATGACGTGTCTTTCCTGCGGGGATTCGAAGTGTGGCTAGCTTGACGGCCACGACTTAGAATCTTGGAGACACTGCTTTGGAGAGGTCCCTCTCCAGGCTCTTTTTGCGCCAAGAGGTAGGCCAGATCTGTCGCGTTCTTGCGCCACGCCGTGAGCGTCTGCTTTGCCAAATACCAGATGCTCGGCTAACTACCTAATTTATTGCAGCGAGTGCTCGCTATCGGCCAACTCCGGACCTTCGTCTCGACAAATACAATAGCAATTCTGCAACTTTTGGAACGGCTGGAGTCCCCCCAAGCAGACGCTCGTCATTACCAGCTATTGACGAAAAGTTGGGCCTGAGCTTCTGACACGTAGTTGGCGAGATTCGCAAATCGCGACTCGCCGTGTACTCTATACTCCCGGGATTTATGCCGATCATCTCATTATGCCCGCAAAACTCCGACGAGCAGCCGGAGATGCTCGCGAAGCTGGGAGTTCTGCTGGAGGACGATGACGCGGGCGCAGTCGATTTCACGCACGAGATCGCGCAGCATCCCGCAATTCAGGAGCACCATGCGACCGTGTCCGAACTGGTCCGACAAGTCGAAGAGTACGATACCGCGCTTAAAACACTGCGTCAGCTGATGCAACAGTTCATCGCAGATTCCAATGGATAGCTCGAAACCAATTGTACTGGCGGTCGACGACACGCCGGCCAACCTCGACGTGCTAGGCGGTATCCTTAAGGATGACTACAAGGTCAAAGTTGCGCGCGACGGCCCCAAGGCGCTCGAGCTTGCCCGGCGGGAGCCAAAGCCGGACGTGATTTTGCTCGATATCATGATGCCGGGCATGAGCGGTTACGAAGTCTGCGAACAACTCAAAGCGGACCCGGAAATGTCGTCCATTCCAGTTATTTTCATTACCGCTAAGACGAAAATCGAAGATGAGCAGAAGGGCTTAGCGCTTGGTGCCGTCGACTACATCACCAAGCCGTTTCATCCTGACATAGTTAGAGCGCGGCTTAGCAGACACCTGGCCAGTCATCAGACGACGCGCGACCTCATTGAAGAGAATCGTGGTCTGCGCGACAACAAACCGCGAACATTTACCAAATTCGATGAATCGAAACTCACAGCCCTCATACGTGCAGGCGAAGGACACGAACTCGAATTTAGGTCGACGCTTCGCTGGAACATGCGCGCGGACCGCGCAGACAAGAATATCGAGAATTCCTGCCTGAAAACCGTTGCCGGCTATCTCAACACGGACGGCGGATTACTTATGATTGGCGTCTCCGACGAGGGCGAGCCGATCGGTCTGAACAAGGACCACTTCAAGTCCGAAGACAAACTGATGCTGCATTGGGTCGACCTTCTCCAGTCGTCTCTCGGGGCCGAGTTCATGCGCAGTATTCGTTCGACCGTGCACACAGTTTGCGAGCAGCGCGTGCTAGTGGTGGAGTCCCTTCCTGCTACAGCGCCGGTCTTCTTTAACCGGGACAACGATGAGTCGTTTTATGTTCGAATGACCAATACCACCAAGGCGTTAACGCCCAGCGAAGTCTTTGCATATATTGATCAACGCTTCGTCTCTGACCAGTCACAGAGGATTCGAGTCGATAGCGGCCAAGATGAAATTGTCACTGCGAATGGGTCGACTCCGCAGTCTGCAGCGTCTGAAACGGACGCGCACTCGCCGCCGCGGCAACCGGAACACTTGACTTTCTTCATGTGGTTCAACGAGTTGCAGAAGCGCCGCGTGATTCGCACAACAATATTTTATATCGCAATCGGCTGGGGTTTTACCCAGATCACCACATCCATCGCGCAGACACTTGAGGCACCACTCTGGTTTTCGCGCGCATTAGTGTATGGATTCATCGGTGGATTTCCGCTCGCTATATTGCTTTCCTGGCTATATGATTTGCGGCTGATCAGGAAGCACCCAGTGGCGTCCTCTTCGAGCAAAAAGAGAATGGTTTGGTTGGTTGTAGTGTTGTTGTTGATCTCAGGTACCGTCATCGGTGCATACACATTTTCTTGGGCAACGTGAAGCGTTCGTTGGCATAGACATCGAAACTACTAATTGCGAATCATTTGCACTCTTGCGGCCCGGCTTCCAAAGGCGTATTGGAATTGACTCGAGATCCGTTGGATATGGACATTAGCGATCTATTCGCGAGTCAGATCACTGTGGGAAATTTGCGGGAGTCAGTACTGCGTCGTTATGCACCGTACTGCAATATTGTCCGTGAACGCTTCCTGATCAATCAATAAAAACAATCAGTTAACATCCAAGATCTGGATTCGGGAGGCAGGGGGCGGGTGTCCAACACCCCTCACTCCGATGGTGACTCCAGTTCATCACAGCCAAGCGTGATTGACGAACTTCCGGTTAGGGTCATCACCAGCCGTCGAGTGTATCACCAGGTGCTTGGCCCAAGTCGGCCAATAGCGGACCATCACCACAGTAGAAAAACCCGCCACAATTAATCGGTTCATCCACCTTCGGGTTATTTGGCCTTTGTAGTTATCTTGGCGAGATAGCGGAGATTGACGTCTTATTCGACTCCTCGGTTGTACAATTGGAGTTCTACCAGGACACTCGCTCTGACCCAAAAGGTACTGCAACCAAACAACGAAGGAGAATCCAGCATGCAATTTGGTGACAATGCTGTGCCGAAGGAAGAGAAGAACACAATTTCACGGCGTACCGTACTCGAAGCGCTGGGGACAGGAATCATTGCATCCGGGGTCATCGGATGTACGAGCAGGGAGGACGCTACCTTGGCCTATGATGACAAACTCACGCCGGAACTTTACCACTCCTCCGTCAGGGCCCTGGCCTCCGCAATTCGATCCAGGGACGTCTCTTCAGTGGAAGTGGTCCAGGCTTTTCTTGATCGAATCGAAACGGTCAATGCGAAGATCAATGCCGTTGTTGTTTTGGCAGGTGACGAGGCACTGGATGCTGCCAGGGAAGCCGACGCGCAATTATCGCGAGGTGGGGTGACGGGTCCTCTCCACGGAGTCCCGATGACGATTAAGGACTCCATCGATACGGCGGGGATTGTGACCACTTACGGGACCAAGGGTAGAAGCACATTCGTGCCACCGAAGGATGCAACCGTTGTGGCACGGCTGAAATCTGCCGGCGCCATCTTGATGGGCAAGACGAATACGCCGGAGTTCACGCTGTCTTACGAGACCAGCAACAACATTTACGGCGTCACGAACAACCCGTATGACTTGACCCGTACGCCGGGCGGAAGTAGCGGAGGCGCGTCGGCCATACTGGCAGCGGGTGGTTCGCCGTTTGATATTGGAAGCGACTATGGTGGGAGTATTCGTCTTCCCTCGCACTGCACTGGGATCGCCGGCATCAAGCCTACGTCAGGACGTGTCCCGCGAACCGGCCATGGATTTCCTTTCGGCGGCTTGTTAGATGCATTTCAGCAGCTCGGTCCCATGGCGTGCCACGTGACAGACCTATCCCTGCTACTGCCGATTCTGGCCGGACCCGACTGGGTCGATCCTTATATCGTGCCCATGTCCCTCCAGGATCCTGCCAATGTGAAGCTACAGGACCTCCGCGTCTCGTTTCACACGGACAACGGAATTCAGTCGCCGACCCCGGCAATATCCCAAGTTGTGACCGCAGCAGCCTCTGTCTTGTCAGACGCTGGAGCCCGGATTGAGGAAGCGCGGCCGACGGGAATCGAGTTGTCCTACGATGCCATTATGGATGCCTGGAATCGCACTGATGCCCCATTGGTAAAGAAGCTTCTCAACGCGGCTGGCACAAGCCAGGAGGAGACCACACTGCAATGGCTCTTCGAACTACCTGCCGCAACGGACGAGGAAATCGTCGACGTAGTGACGCGTACTGATCTCTGTAGGAGCCAGATGCTCTCGTTCATGGAAAGTTACGATGTCATTCTGTGCCCGGTCAACGCTTTGCCCGCAATGAACCACCGTAACGAGGACGCTCAGGACCTACGACCTTTCAGCTACACGATGACTTATAACCTGACCGGCTGGCCCGGCGCAGTTGTTCGAGGTGGCACGTCGCCAGAAGGCCTGCCTATCGGCATCCAGATCGTTGCCCGCCCATGGAGAGAAGATATCGTGTTGGCAGTTGCGCGGCTGCTTGAGAGTGAACTCGGAGGCTTTCAGGCTCCCGATATCTAGTCGTAGGAAGTGGGGTTAGGAAGTGGGGTCAGAGTAAAGTGCCAGAGTCGCGACTCTGGCACTTTACTCTGACCCCGTCAGTCGCAGCCGAGAGAATTTCGCGTCAGTTCCGAAATGCAGCTTCGCCGAAGTCCGGGCACTCTTCCGCTGTTTCAGGATTTTGGAGGTCCTTGCGGCTGTCGGCTACCCAGCACTCGTCGAAGATAGAGCAATAGCAATAGGTGATGTAATTTTCGGGATTACCCATCACTGCCTGAAATTTTCGCGCGAGCTCCGGATCATTGGTGTGAATCGAATCCACTTTTTCGTCAGGACTCAGAACGCGATTGGTAATGAAGTTTCGGCTTACATTATCGCTTAACTGTCCACCAAGGCGCGTAACCGCAGCTGCCCAGTCCCGCGCCGGCTCACCATCGATGACCAATTGCATGGTCCGCACTTTCGCGGGACCAACACCAGCGTTAGTAAAGGATAAAGTAAATTCTGCGGATTCGCCGGCATCATTGTCGGCGATTGACAGCTGCACAAACGGCCATACCGCCGCTGCCGTTTGTTGTCTCACAGCCGAAGATTCTGATAATGCGGCGTAGAGCGCCACGACTGCAATAAACACGCCCGCAACAGACAATATTGTCTGCCAGAATGTCAGACGCAAGAAGAGCCGCTCGGTATGAGCAAGCGCCGATTTGGAGTCCGCATTTTGTATCGGCTCATCATGTTTTTCAGTAGCGTCTTCGGACAATTGTGAACTCCAGATCAATGCCAATCGGTTTAAAATGATAGCTTGCTTTCAGAACGTCTGCTCTGGATTTGAAGCGAACATTAACGATAACAAAGAATCAAGATCCAGCAATAACGGATTAAATAGTTTTCAGTCCGCCATCTGGTACTGGCCGTTCAGTGCGTATACGTGCTCCTGCCAGACTTTTTCAAACTGCCCGGGGTTGGCCACCGGCGCCTGGATCAGCTCGCGGATCAACGAGCGTTGCGCCTCGGAGTTGCCCGGTTTGCCGTGCAGTTGGGTGGCATAGACCGAGAAATCCCGCACGAATACATCGAATACCTGGTTCAGCAGGTCCGGGCCGGTTCCATCCATCAGGCTTTTTTCCAGGATCAGGTGGCCGTAGACGACGAGCGTAAACAGCTCGCCCATGCTCAGCATGTAGTCGATGTCGCGCACCTGCTGCTGATCCGGCCCGGCGGTGAGCAGCAGCTTCCTGAAGCCCTCGATCTGCGCCTTGAACACCTCGATATTGGGCAGGTCGAACTGATCGTAAGCCTGGTTGTAGTCGTGGAAGTGAATCTCGCCCAGGCCCCGGGTCGGCCCCTGGTTGAACAGGAAAGTGTCGTTGGCCAGGTCGCCGCGTTGCGGGATCTCGGGGTATTCCACCGGCGCGAACAGGTAGTTCTTCATGAATTTCACGATCAGCGCCATGTTGACATGGGCGGTGCCTTCCAGCTTGGGCAGTGAGCGGATCTCGTCCGCGGCGATCTCGAAGAACGGCTCCGCCTCGAAGCCCTTGGCGGCAATCACGTCCCACAGCTCGTCGATGACCTTTTCGCCTTCCATCGTCACCTTCATTTTCACGATCGGGTTGAACAGCAGGTA
>Ga0070726_10001626_pt1 | contig 22125 bp, 11 predicted proteins | sample tdAd471_FD_67275 | JGI IMG/M metagenome (GOLD analysis project Ga0070726, IMG submission 67275) | Marine sediment microbial communities from the Atlantic coast under amendment with organic carbon and nitrate - tdAd47.1 | ecosystem: Environmental > Aquatic > Marine > Coastal > Sediment | place... | reverse complement strand
CGGGTGTAGAGCACGCGGCACGGCCCGGCGGCGGCTCGCCATGCCGCGGCCATCGCGTCTGCACCGGCCCGGTGTGACGCGAGCGGGTCCGGCACGGCGAGCACAGCGCCGCCGTCGACCGTGGTGGCGTCGACGCCGTCGATGGCACGCGCCACTGACGCCGCGAGGCCGGCCGTCGGGCAGTGCAGCACGTACCGGGGGTTGGCGAGCGGCCCGCACAGCTCGCGCCACGCCCGGGTCCACGTCGCGGTGAACGCCGCCGATACGCCGCGCAGCTCGAGGGCCAGGGCGCCGTCGACACGTCGAGTGACCCGGACCGCTCCCGTGCTCGCCTCGGCCCGGGTCGCGTCCCATCGGCGAAAGGCGTCGAGCAGGACTTCGCCATAGAAGCGCGCCGCGCCGGCGTCGTCGACCGGGGCCTCGACCACCGTGCGTGCCGTGGCGAGCCGCGTGTCGGCGTCGTGCTCTCGGGTGCGCGTCACGTCGTCGGCCTGCGCTTCGATGCCGTCGGCGCGGGCACGAAGGGCGGCGGCCGACGCGTGGTGGCGTTGCGCGGTGACGGCGGCCGCGCTCGCTTCGTCACGCAAGACGGCGCTCTGTCGGGCGTGCGTCGTCTGTGCGCCAGCAAGCGACGCGACGGCGATCACGACCAGCAACACCGGCCACGCGAAGGACGCCCCGGCGAACGCGGCCGCGACCGCGCCAGCCACCGCCCCGGGTGCGAACTGTGTGACCCACGCACGCCGAAATCGATCGGCACGGGCCTGCTCGGCGGACACGAACACGAGCGCGGTGTCGTGATCCCGTTGCGCGTCGGCCTCGATCGCCGTCGCCTCGTCGCGCAGGGTCTGCGCCGCGGCGCGCGCCTCGTCGCGATGCCGGTGCGCGTCGTCGACCGCCGCGTCGCGCTCCGCCACGGCGCGCGCCCACCGCCGCGCCCGGGACTGGGCGAGCCCGGGGGGCAACGCGACGTCGTCGAACGGTGCGTCCGGGCCGCGCTCGGCGCTGGCCACTTCGGGCACCGGCAGTGTGCCCGGGTCGACGCGGACTTCGACGCTGGACACGGTCTCGTCCGCCCAGTCGGCGCCGATCGCCCACGCGTCTCGCGCGGCGTCGCGATCCCCGGCGCGGGCCAGCATGTCGGCGTTCACCGTCGGGATGCGGGCGGCGAGGTGTTGCGGGGCCACGTGGCTGAACGCTGGATGCACGTGCCCGACGCCCTGCTCGATCGCGCCGTCGTCGGCCACGCCGAACACGTGCCCGTGCTTGCGAACGAAGCGGTCGAAGTCGGCGAACCCGCGATCGAGCGTCGGGGCGATCGCGACGACGTCCCACAGGTTCGACACCTTGTCGGGCCGGTCCGGGTCGATGCGCAGGCACCGGCCGCGCACCTGGTTCGTCGACACGAACGCCGAGACGCTCGTGAGGTCGACGAGCACGTTTGCGGTGCGGGTGTTCCACCCCTCGCCGAGCAGCCCGCGGGTGCCGACGATGCAGCGAAACACGCCCTGTTCGAACAGGCGCGTCACGAGCAGCGTGTAGTGGCTCGACCGCCAATCGGCGCCGCGCCCGACGATGCGGCACAGCCCGTCCCGGTGCTCGACCCGGGTCTCGATCGACCACCCCTGCATCGCGGCTTCACGGGCCAGCGCGTCGACGATCGTCTCGGCGATGTCCGGGTCGCAGACGAGGTTTGAGCCGCTGACCATCACCGCGTCGAGGTCGTCGAGCCCGTCGTGCGCGGCGAGATAGCGCACGACGCTGACGGCGCCGCCGGCGCCCGGATCGAGCACGCCGTCGAGCTTCTCGAGGGTGCGGCGTGAGGTCGCCCGCTCGAAGTCGACGACGACCACCGCCCGCAGCTCGTCGAGCAGCGTCGCCTGCTCGGTCGTCAGGATCTGCCCGAGGGCGTCGTACTTCGCCGCCGACAACCCGAGCAGGCGATCCAGCTCGGACGCTCGTCGCTGCACACCGCGGCGGGTGAGCCGGTACCCGACCGGGGCGAGGGCATCGCGCATGTCGGCCCACAGCGCGTCGGCCGCGCGCCGCGCATCGTCGGTCGCCGGCGCCTCGACGAACGGGTCATTGTCGCCGTCGCGCAGCGCCCGCAGGTACCCTCGGGCGTAGTCGTCGAGCACCCGCGCCTCGTCGGCAAGGTCCGGCGGGTCGCTCATCTCGTCGATGCGCCACGCGCCGGCGGGCAGCGGCACGCCCCGCTCGTCGGCGACGCGCACGAGGGCGATCAGCAGGTCCGGAGCGTCGAGCAGCGCTTCGGCCCACGACCCGACGTCGGTCGCCCCCTCTGCGAGGGCTTCGAGGCGATGCTGGATCCAGAACCGCAGCGAGAGCAGCGGCTCGGGCGGGTCGTCGAGGGTGCGGGCGAGATCGGCGAACCGGGCGTGGGCGCCGGCCATCCACGCGTGCTCGCGTGCGGTCGGCTGCACGAGCAGGGCGAGGTCCTGCCACGGGGCGAGATGCCCGCTGCGCACCATCGCCGGCAACGGGATCTCGACGGTCACCGGGCCGAGCAGATCGTGATGCAGCGCACGCTCGCGGGCGGACGAGTCCACCGGCGGCGTGGCCGTCAGACCGAGCAGCAGGGCGTCGGGGGTGCGGTCCATCCACACCGCGATCGCCCGCGCCCAGTGGTTCAGCAGGTGGTGGCACTCGTCGAGCACGACGGTGCGCACCCCGGCTTCGGCGAACCGCTCGAAGAGGGCGTGCACGTTGTCGTGCAGGTCTGCGTCGCAGTCCGTGTCGCCGGTGCGGTCCTTCACCGACACCGCCTGATAGGTGGTGCAGAGGATGTGCGGCAGCGCGTCTGCGCGGTGATCGCCGTGGGCGAGCGCGTCCGGGTCCGGTGCAGCGTCGGCGAGCGGTGCCGCGAGGTGGTCCTGCGCCGCCCGTACCCACTGCGCCGCGATCGTCGAGGTCGGCGAGACGACGACGGCACGCTGGTCCCGGTCCGCGATCCACGCAAGGCCGAGGATCGTCTTGCCCGACCCCGGGGGCGCCACCACGTGCAGCCGGCGCGCACCGTCCCCGACACGTTGCTGCATGACCTGCAGCGCCCGTGCCTGAAACGGGCGCAGGGTCAGCGAGAGCGTGAGGTCGTGCAAAGGTGCGTGCATGCGCGTGCGACGTCGGCGCGCCTGGGGCGGGGCCGCGTCGAGGGCCCGATGCAGGATGCGAACGAGAGGCGCCCTAGAACCCGAAGTTCTCGCGCTTGAGCTCGCGAGCCATCAGGTCGGCGAGCGCCTGGCCGGGGGTGAGGCCCTCGTAGAGCACGCGGTACACGCTCTCGCAGATCGGCATGTCGACGCCGATGCGCTCGGCGAGATCGTGCACGGACTTCGCCGTCTTCACGCCCTCGGCGACCATGTTCATGTCACCGAGGATGGCCTCGATCGTGTGCCCTTCACCGAGCTTGATGCCGACGCGCCGGTTGCGCGACAGCCCGCCGGTGCAGGTGAGCACGAGGTCGCCCATGCCGGCGAGTCCGGCGAGGGTCAGCGGGTTCGCGCCGCGCGCCACGGCCATCCGTGAGATCTCGGCGAGCCCGCGGGTGACGAGGGCGGCGCGGGCGTTGTGCCCGAACCCCATGCCGTCACCGACCCCCGCGGCGATCGCGATCACGTTCTTGAGGGCGCCGCCCATCTCGACACCGACGACGTCGGTCGACCGGTACACGCGAAATGTGTCGTGGGTGAAGTGCTCCTGCAGCTCGCGGGCGAGCCGCTCGCTGAACGCCGCGATCACGACCGCGGTCGGCACCCGATTCACGACCTCGCGGGCGAAGCTCGGGCCCGAAAGGTACGCGAGGTACGGGTGGCAGCGGATCGGCAGTGTGTCCTCGAGCACCTCGCTGATCGTCATCAACGAGTCGTTCTCGATGCCCTTCGTCGCCGAGACGATCGGCACGGCATCGGGGATGAACGGTGCTGCTTTTTCGAGCACACCACGGGTCACGTGCGACGGCGTCACCCACACGATGAGCTCGGCGTCGGTCAGCGCTTCTTCGAGGCTCGTCGTCGCCCGCAGGTTGTCGGGCAGCGTCGCGTCCGGCAGGTAGAGCGTGTTCTCGTGCTGGTTGTTGATCGCGTCGGCGCACTCGGACTCGTAGGCCCACATCGTCACGTCGTCGCCACGATCGGCGAGCAACCACGCGAGGGCAGTGCCCCAGGATCCAGCGCCGATCACGGCGGTTCGAGTCGGGGACGGTACGGTCATCAGGGCCTCCGCTGGCCGCCGAACCAGTCGACGAGACGGCGATCGTCACTCGCGTGACGCGCGCGGCCGCGGGACCACGTGCGCAGCGCTTTGATCTCGGTCTCGTACATCGCGTACAGCGGCACGAGCTGGCGTGCCGCGACCACGAGGTCGGCCTGGGTGAGGTCGCGTCCATCGCTGAACGCGGTGTAGAGCCCCGACACGACGACCTGTTCGAGCTCGGCGCCCGAGAAGTGGTCGGTGATGCCGGCGAGCTCGTCGAGGTCGAACCGCTGGGGGTCACGACCGCGGCGTTCGAGGTGGATGCGCAGGATGTGGGTGCGCGCAGCGGGGTCGGGCAGATCGACGAAGAAGACCTCGTCGAAGCGTCCGCGGCGCAGCAGCTCGGGGGGCAGGTTCGTCACGTCGTTGGCCGTCGCGACGAAGAACACGGGCGAGGACTTCTCCTGCAGCCAGATCAGCAGCGATCCGAGCAGGCGCGCGGTCGCGCCGTCGTCGCCCTCGAAGCCCTTCTCGATCTCGTCGACCCACAGCACTGACGGCGACATCGCCTCGGCGGCACGCAGGGCGTCACGCAGGGCGTCGTCCGGCGCGTCGTGGCCCGAGAAGAGGGCGCCGAGGTCGAGTCGAAGCAGGGGCAGGCCCCAGAATCCGGCGACGGCGCGGGCGGCGAGCGACTTGCCGCAGCCCTGCACGCCGAGCATCAGCATGCCCTTCGGCTGGGGCAGTCCGAAGGCGCGGGCGTCGTCGGTGAACGCGCGGCGGCGTTCTTCGACCCACAGCTTGAGCTGGCGCAGTCCGCCGACGTCGCCGAGCCGGATCGTGAGCGGCACGAACTCCACGGCGTTCGACCGCTGCATGAGCCGCCGCTTCTCTTCGATGACCGACGACTCCCAGTCGAAGGTCTCGGGTCCCTCGCGGTGCAGGTTCGCAAGGTGGCGCGCGCGCTCGAACGCGCGGTGCGCTTCGTCGCCGGTCAGCCCGAGGGCGGCGGCGCTGAGGCGCTCGCGATCGAGGTACGGCGCTGCGTCGCTGTCGAGCACGATGTCGAGGGTCGACTGCAGCTCGTCCCGCTCGGGCAGAGGCAGATCGATCACCGTCCAGTCACGGGCGAGCTCGATGGGCTCGACCCGCACCGGGGACACGAACACGAGGGTGCCGCCGGTGGTCTGCAGCCGCCGAGCGAGGACGCGCAGGCGACGGACCCGGATCGGGTCGTCGAGCAGGCGATGGGCGTCGATCGCGATGCCGACGGTCGGCTGTTCGGCGTGGGTCAGCGCCTCGATCAGCGTGTCGAACGCGGCGGCCGGGTCGTCCTCGGCTTCGGGGCGAAAGATGTGCGTCGGCCGGCGCATCGCGCCGAGCAGCTGGCGCAGCAGCCCGACCGCGCGCGCCTCTTCGTACGTGACGAGGTACACGAACGGGTACGGCGCCGTGAGCAGGGTGTGCAGCTGGTCGGCGAACGCGAGCATCAGCTCTCCCCGAGGACGCGGACGATCTCTTCGAACGAGGTCTGGCCGAGCGCGAGCTTGCGGATCGACGCTTCACGCAGGGTCGACATGCCGTTCGCCACGGCCTCGGCGCGGATCTCGGACGCGTCACTGCCGCCGTTGATCAGGCGTCGGATGCCGGAGTCGATCGGCATGACCTCGAAGAGCCCGGTGCGGCCTCGCAGGCCGGTGTTGCGACAGGTCGGGCAGCCGGCGCCGTACCAGACGGGCAGGTCCTGTTCCTGCCCCGGCGGCATGTGGATGCCGAGCAGGGCCGCCTGTTCGGCGGTCAGGCGGGTCTCGGTGCGGCACGAGGTGCACACCTTGCGGACGAGGCGCTGGGCGATGACGCCGGCGAGCACCGACGAGATCAGGAAGTTCGGTACCCCGAGGTCCTGCAGTCGCGTCACGGCGCTCGGCGCGTCGTTCGTGTGCACGGTCGAGAAGACGAGGTGGCCGGTGAGCGCCGCCTGCACCGCCATGTTCGCCGTGTCCGGGTCCCGGATCTCGCCGATCATGACGATGTCCGGGTCCTGCCGCAGCACGGTGCGCAGGGCGGTGGCGAAGTCGAGCTCGATGCGCTTGTTGACCGCGGTCTGGTTGAACGGCTCGAAGACCATCTCGACCGGGTCTTCGACGGTGGTGACGTTCACCTCGGGCCCGGCGAGCAGGCGCAGGGTCGAGTAGAGCGTCGTCGTCTTGCCGGATCCGGTCGGGCCGGTGACCAGCACGAGCCCGGTCGTGCGGCCGATCATCTCGCGATATGCGCGAAGCTCACCCTCGAAGAACCCGAGCCCCTCGATGTTCTGCATGAGCATCGACGGGTCGAAGATGCGCAGCACGACCTTCTCGCCGAACGCGACGGGCAGGGTCGAGACGCGCATCTCGGTCTCGCGCTGGCCGGCCTTCGTCTTGAACCGGCCGTCCTGGGGGCGGCGGCGTTCGGCGATGTCGAGGCGCGACATCGTCTTGATGCGCGACACCATCGCTTTGTGCACCGACCGGGGCGCGCGATAGATCGTGTGCAGCACGCCGTCGATGCGTAGCCGGATCTGCGACTCCTCGCGCTTGGGCTCGAGGTGGATGTCGCTGGCGCGCTGCTCGAAGGCGTAGTGCAGCAGGTACTCGACCGCGTTGACGACGTGTTTGTCGTTGGCCTCGATGTCCTCGACGGCGGTGAGCTTGACGAGCTGCTCGAGGTTGCCGAGGTCGGCGCCGGTATCGAGGTCGGCCTCGGCCTTCGAGACCGCCGCGCGAAACCCGTACACGTCGGTGATGATCCGCAGGATGTCGGACTTCGCTGAGACGACGAGGTTGTACCCGCGGGGGACGAGGGTGCGCAGGTCCTCCTGCAGCTCGAGGTCGAACGGGTTGTCGACGGCGAACGTGACGAGCCCGGCCTCGCCGCGAGCCACGGGCAGGCAGACGTGGCGGCGGGCGAACGGGCGGCTCATCGTCGAGGTGATGAGCTTCTCGTCCATCTTGAGCGGATCGAGCTTGAGCCAGTTCAGCCCCGAGTGCTCGGCGACGACCTGCATGATGCGGTCTTCGGTGAGCGGGGTGCCATCGCTGGCGGCGTAGCCGACGCTCGCGATCAGCTCGGCCGGCGAGACCTCGTACCGCGCGACCCGTCGGGTGGCGCCCTCGCGGGTGCGCCGGCGCAGCACCTTCTCGCGCAGCCGCGCCTCGTTGCGTTCGAGGTCGACCCGTTGGCGCTCGGTCAGCAGACCGGCATCGATGAGCCAGCTGGCGAGTCGATCGAGGGTGTAGTCACGTGGAGACATGCGCGTAGCCATGCCGAGAACGTAGCACCGGCGGATCGGGTTGTCTCGCAATCGGCGTCGACGACACGGCGGTGGGTGGCCGCTCGCGGCGGGCTCACTGCAGGGGGCGATCACGCAGGACGCGCGCCAGTTCGTGCAGTGCGCGCCGGTCCCCCGGGGTCGCGCGCCAGATGAGCCGAAAGGTGTCGGACAGCGGCTCGATGTCGGGCAGCAGGTGCACGAGCGTGCCGGCGGCGAGGTCGTCGCGGATCATGTACTCGGGCAGCACCGCCACGCCGACGCCGGTCAGCGTGAGCTGCCGCACGGCGCCGCCGGTGCCACACGTGCGCATGTCGGCGAAGGGCATCGGGGGCGCGACGCTGGTGAGGTATCGGGCGAGGGGCAGCGTCGGATCGACATCGAGCAACACGTGTGCGCCCGCGTGCGACGGGTGGTCGAGCGGCCGCTCGGCGATGAGGCTCGGTGCGCCGACGAGGCGGTAATGCTCGGGATGCAGGACCTCGTGCTCGAGGTCGGTCCGGGCGAGGGGCGCGCTGGTGATGATCGCGTCGATCGCGCCGCTGAGCAGCTGCTGGATGATGTCCGGCCCGCTGCCGAAGTAGAGCTCGATGCGCCAGGTCGGATGGGTCCGGTGCAGGTCGGCGACGGCGGGGGTCAGCCAGCTGAGGCCGAGCTCGAACCGGGTGCCGATGACGACGTCGGGGTGGGTGACGTCCTCGCCGCGGACGGCGTCGGCGCAGCGCGCGGCGGCGGCCACCGCGTCGCGCGCGGCCGGCAGCAGCGCGTGGCCGGCGTCGGTGAGCGCGACGGAGCGCGTCGTGCGGTCGAAGAGCCGGTCATCGAGCTGGTCTTCGAGCTGCCGGATCCGCTGGCCGAACGCCGCCGGCGTCAGGGCGACGTCGGCGGCGGCTCGGCGAAAGTTGAGATGTCGCGCGGCGGCGAGAAAGCAGCGCAGGTTGTCGACGGACGGCAGCGACATCGCGGCGAGGGGTTCGGGGCGTCAGCGGATCGTGATCGGGCGTGAGGCGCTCACCTGCGACGCGCCGTCGTCGACGATCACGGTCACCAGGTACGTGCCGGTCTCGGTCGGGTACCAGGTCATCTCACGGTCCGGCCCGCCGTAGTGGACGATGGTGTCGTCGACGAGAAAGCGGTGGGTGTGAAAGTGGTCCGAGCCGAGGTGGGTGGCGACGAAGGTGACCGGCTCGTTGATCGGCGCCGACTCGGGCACCTCGAGCAGCACGGACAGGTCGTGGCTCGGCGTCGGGCTGGGCGTGTGGCAACCCCACATCGACGCGCCGTGCATGTCGGCAGCGGCAAGGGCGGCACCGTCCGGCGTGAAGCTCAGGGCGCCGACGCCGGGCGAAATCCCGAAGTCCTCGCCCGGGCCGGTCGGCATCTCGAACACGTGAAGCAGGCGCCCATCGGCCACCGCGCGGACGGCCACGTTGCCGTCGGGGTCGATGTGGGCGAGCAGATCGCCCTGTGGCGTCCACGCGAGGGGCGATGCGGCGTGAGGCGCCGCGTACGTCATCTCGTTGAGGATCTGCCAGCCTGCGTCGAAGCCGTCACCGATCGGCGCGAGGTCGGCTATGGCCCACAAGCGGACCCGTCCGTCTGCGCCGCTGGTGGCGACGGTGGCCCCGTCGGGGCTGAGCGCCAGGTCGAGCAGGTCCGGGCCCGGCGACCAGGCGCCGCCGTCGATGATGTCCGGGTGCGCGACGACGGACTGCACGTCGCCCGAATCGACGTCGAGCCGGTACAGGGTCGCGGTGCCGGGCAGCGTGAAAACGAGCGCAGTCGCATCGGGGTCGAACGCGAGCTGCGGGCGGTCCCCGTAGGACCAGCAGTACATCTCGCCGCCGACCGGGATGGTGTGATCGGTCGCCGCGCGGCGGTCGACATCGACGACCGTCAGCGTGACGCGGGCGCCGTTGGGATCGTCGGCGCAGTGCAGCGCCGCAGCGGTTTGACCATCGGCGCTGATGGTCGAACCGAGCCAGTTCATCGGCTGCTCGGGCGTGCTCTGGATCTCGAAGAGCACGTCGCCGGTGACCACGGTCTCGACCGCGAACGTGCTCGAGTGCCGCGTCGCGACGGACCGATGCCAACGGGCGTCGATCGCGTCGTAGATGCGCGAGCCCGTCGAGCCGACCCGCTCGCCATCGGTCGTGCGCCAGACACCGCCGGACATGCCATCGTGGTGCGAGAGGACGAGCAGCCCCTCGTTCGGAGTGAAGCCGAAGGCGGCGCGATCGAACCAGAAGCCGGCCTCTTCGGAGCGCCACAGCGGGGTGGCATCGCAGGTGACGAGGGGCGACTCGTCGGTCACGATCGTCGTGTCGTCGACGAGGTCCGTGTCACCGCCGATCGCGGTGTCGGTCATCGTGCCGGCGTCGGCGACCGCGTCGAGGTCGAGATCCGCGGCGGGGTTCGTGCCGCACGCGGCGAGGGGCAGGGCGGCGAGAGCAGTCAGGATCGTGGCGCGTCGCATGAATGGGCTCCGAGGTGAGAGCGTCGAACACGGTGCCACGGTATGGAGGCTGCGAGCGTGAGTGAATCGGTAATTCTGATACAGGATTGTATGTGGGATTGGTATAATGCTGCCGCATTGCATCCACGCGGTGCGTTGCGCGCGGTGGCGACATCACGAATGATGCGCGCATGAACATCCATCGTGTTGTCGCCCCTCTCGTCGTCTCGATCGCGACCGCGTGCCTCGCGGGGTGCGCGATCGACGCGAAGTCGTCGAACTCGGATCCATTCGAGGACGCTGGCGGTCTCGATGCGTCCGACGCCGCCATGGACGGCTCCGGCGCGCCGACGCCGGGGCTCGCGTTCGACGGGGTCGCGCTCTTCGGCGACCTGCACAGCCATTCGACGAACTCCGTCGACGTGTACATCCTGAACTCGCCGTTGCTCGACGGGACGGGGCAGGTCACCGCGGCGGATCACTGTGCCTTTGCTCGGCACTGCGCCGACCTCGATTTCTGGGCGATCACGGACCACCAGACCTACGCGCCGCCGGAGCACTGGCTCGAGAACCTCGCCGACGTGCAGGCCTGCAACGATGACTGGGGCGGCGAGACCGACGACCCGACGATGGTGACGTTCATCGGGTACGAGTGGCAGCAGAGCCATCCGGATCCGGCGTTGAACTTCGCCCACAAGAACGTGCTCTTTCGCGACGTCGATCCGTCGCTGCTGCCGTCGCGACCGATCACGACGGGCTCGCAGGTCACGCAGTTCTCGGCGGCCGACATCGAGCTGATCACGGCGGCGGCGTCAGGCGCCGACCCGGACAACGAGGACGTGTACGCGGACATCCGCCAGACCGTCCTCGCCGGGCTCGACACGCCGGCGTGCGACCCGAACGTGCCGTCGACCGAGCTGCCGCCGGACTGTATGGAGTTCGCCGATACGCCGGCCGAGCTCTACGAGCGGCTGCGTGCGTGGGGCGCCGAGGCGCTGGTGATGCCGCACGGCTCGACGTGGGGGCAGCACCACGTGCCTGGATCGAGCTGGGAGTACCAGCTCAATCCCGACCACCATGACCCGGACCTGCAGCGGCTCGTCGAGGTGTATTCGAGCCACGGCAGCGGGGACGCGTACCGCACGTGGCGCCCGGGCCGGATCGTCGATGACGAGGTCGTGTGCCCCGACGCGACGGCGGACTTTCTGCCGTGTTGCCAGCGCGCGGCGCAGCTCGTGCGCGCAAACGAGGCAGTGTGCACGGACGGCGATGATCCCGAGGCGTGCGAGGCGCGGGTGCGCGAGGCGCAGCGGGAATTCCTCGAAGCCGGCCGGGGCGGGATTCTGACGCTGAACTACACGACGCCGGACGACTGGTTGGACTGCAACCAGTGCCGCGACTGCTTTCAGCCGACGGAGGGATACCGCCCGATGTTCTCGACGCAGGCGGCGCTCGCGCGGACGTGGTTCGGCGACGACGGGTCGGTGCTTCGGTACGTGTGGGGCTTCATCGGGTCGACGGACTCGCACGCCCGCGGGCCCGGCGCCGGATACAAGGAGATGCGCGAGCTGTCGGACATCTGGGGGCCCGGCGCGCCGGAGTTTGACGACCTCGTCGACCTCGCTGCGCCGCGGGTGTTCCCCGAGTGGGAGCGGCAGAACAGCTACTACTACGCGGGCGCGCTCGTGGGCGTGTATGCGCGGGACCGGTCGCGCGAGGCGATCTGGGAGGCGCTGCGCGAGCGGCGGACGTGGGCGACCAGCGGCGAGCGCATCGACCTCGTGTTCGCGCTCGAGAACGGGCCTGACGGCGCGGCGTTCATGGGCAGCGAGGTCGCGATGGCCGACAACCCGCGGTTCGTCGTGCGGGCAACGGGCGCGCCGGTGCAGGCCGCGGGCTGCCCGGACGCGACGGTCGACGCCGTCGGCGATGCGTTCGTCGAAGCCGTCTGCCGCGGCGAGTGCTTCCACCCGACCGGGGACCGGCACCCGATCTCGCGGATCGAGGTCGTGCGCGTCACGCCGCAGGTCACGGCCGACGAGGCGCTCGAGGACCTGATCGAAGACCCGTGGCGCGTGCTCGACTGCGACCCGGCCGAGACGACCTGCGAGGTGACGTTCGAGGACGAGCTCTATGCGATGGGTGGGCGCCCGGCGACGTACTACGTGCGCGCGATTCAGGAGCCGTCGATGCAGCTCAACGCCGACCCCCTGCGCTGCGAACGCGACGCCGAGGGCCGCTGCCTCGCGGTGAACCCGTGCCGCGGCGGATGGGAAGCCGCCGACGACACCTGCCTCTCGCTCGACGAAGAGCGCGCCTGGTCCTCGCCGATCTATCTGGCGCCGTAGGGGGGCGTCGGGGAGGCGGAACAACCGCCGTGGGTGGTTCGCGCCCCGCCAATCCCGTGTGGCGGTCCCGCGGCAGGTGTGGGACGATGGTGGGGCTCCCCCGTACACGGGTCTCGTGATGCGTCGACTGTCTCTGCTCGCGGCTCTGCTGCTCGTCAGCGCGTGCGGTTCGGATCCGCCGTCGTCTCTGCTCGATGGCGTCGACACCGGCGACGTCGCGTCGTTCGATACGGTCGATGACGACGACGCAGCGAGTGACACGGGATCGTCGGACGTCGGCGGGGCCGACGCAGCCGACGCCGCCGGGGGCGGGGACGCCGATGCCGCGTCGGACGTGGACGCCACCACCGAATGCGAGACCCTCGGCTGCGCTTGCGACGACGACCTCGATTGCGCGAGCGGATACTGCCTCGACCTCGCCGACGGGTCGCGGGCCTGCTCGGAGCTGTGCGACGGCACCTGCAGCGCGCCGGGCTACACCTGCCGTGACCTCGTGAACGCCGAGGGCGACGTAGTGCGCCTGTGCGTGGCGGACCGCGAGATCCTCTGCCAGCCGTGCGACGTGCCCGCGGACTGCGGGCGCCTCGACGCCGCGTGTGCGGAGCTCGCCGACGGCGAGACCGCCTGCCTGCCGGCCTGCGACGAGGATGGCCTCTGCCCGATCGGGTCGACGTGCGAGGGGATCGACGGCTCGAACGGGTCGTTCTGCGTGCCCGATGCCGGGCTCTGCGACGGTTGCCTCGATCGAGACGACGACGGCTATGGCGTCGGTACGGACTGCCTCGGTCTCGACCACGACGACCTCGACCCGTCGTCGTACGAGGGGGCGCCCGAGTTGTGCGATGGCGTCGACAACGACGGCGACGGAGACATCGACGAGGACTTCGACCTGACGTCCGACCCGACCCGCTGCGGGGCGTGCGACGTCGCGTGCGAGGTCGCTGGCGGCTCCGTCGCCTGCGTCGACAGCGCCTGCGTGATCGAGACCTGCCCCGAGGGGTACGGTGACTGCGACGAGGACTACGCCACCGGCTGTGAGGTCGATCTGTACGACGCGCCGCTGTGTGGGGCCTGCGACCCGCCCGAGGACGCCGTCGGCGCGGCCTGTGGGGTGTGCGGATCCGGCACGTTCGTGTGCACGGACGCCGGCGTGGTCTGCGAAGGCGACGAGGGCGACGAAGCCCGCAACGCGTGCGGCGGCTGCGCCACCCTCGCGGATCCGCCGGGCGGTGCGTGTGGCACCTGCGACCTCGACGCCTTCGTCTGCGCAGGCGCGGACGCGACGGTGTGCGACGGCGACGACACGTCATGCCTGTGCGAGGACACCGAGATCTCCGACGCGGCACGCCCCTGGGCGCGGTACCACGAGGGGGCACGTGGGTACGACGCCGGCGGTCGCGTCACCTTCGCCGACGCCGACCTGTACATCGCGACCGGCGCCGCCCACGAGCTCGATCGCGTCGGTGGCACGACGCTGATCACGCTCAACACGTTCATCGCGAACATCTACCGCCGCAATTTCAACCGCTCGCCGGACCGCGCAGGCCTCGACTACTGGGTCGACGAGTTCGCCGGCGGGCTGACCTTCGCCGAGCTCCGCACGTACATCCTCACCGCCGCGTCGACCGAATCGACCGTGCGAGTCGAGACCCGCTGCGGCGATCCGCTCACGTTCACCTGTGCGCCGCGCCGCACGACACAGGCGTCGGCGCCCTACGCGGTCTGCACCCGCGGCGCGGTCTACTACATCGAGGGAGGGGCCGGCGTGACCCGCACCGATCGCCCCGGGTCGGGGTCGTTCTACGCCTACACGGCTCGGCCCGACGTGGCCGTCCGAGATCGCACCTGGGGCGAGCTGAACGAGCACATCGCGACGATCTACCGCGACGAGGTCGGGCGCACCCCGGACTGCGGCGGGCTCGCGTACTGGGCCGGCGAGTATGCCGCCGGTCGCCTCAGCTGGGCCGACCTGCGACCGACGATCGCGTTCGCGTCGTCGGAGCCCGAGGTCGATTTCGTGCTCGACGAGTGCGGCGGCACGCTCTGACGCGACGTCGACGCACCGATCGCCGTCCCGTCTGCCTCGCCGGGCCCTCGCGACCGACGCTTCGTCGCGGGGGCGTCGATTTGTTCATCTGCCGACGATGTCGCCGGGCTGCGAGTCTGTACCCACAGACCGCATGCCACCAATGGGGACCTCATGCGACGGATTCTTGCCTGCACTTCGCTCCTGCTGCTCGCCGCGTGCGGGGACAGCACTTCGCCCGATCCGGGCTCCACCGATGCCGCGGACGTTGGCGTCTCGGATGCGTCCGGCGGCGACGCCGGGGTGACGGACGCGGGAGCGTCGGACACCGGCGGCTCGGACGACACCGGGGGCGCCGAGGACGGCGGCGGCGAAGACGTCATGGCCGACAGCGGGGATCCGGACACCCCCGAGGACGTCGTCGAAGACGCCGAGGATGCCGGATCGGACACCCCCGAAGACACCCCTGCGCCGACGTGGACGCTCGACCTTCCGAGCGACGCGCGCGGTCGCGTGGGCGAGTCCATCCGCGTCGAGGTCACCGTGCTCGGCCCGGCCGGGACGCTCGGCGGCATCGTCCTCGACGTCACGGCGGACGACGGCGTGACCCTGCCGGTCGAGCCGATCGTCACCGGACCCGAGGGTCGGGCGTCGTTCGACATCGCGTTCGGCACGACGCCCGGCGTCTCGACGATCACCGTGCGTGCGGGCGACGAGACCGGATCCTTCGACGTGGAGCGGCTTGTCGGTCCAGTCGCCGAGCTGACCGCGTCGACCGCGACCGTGCTGGCGCCCTCGGTGGTCACGATCGATCTCGAGGCGACGGACACGTTCGGCAATCCGGTGTCGGACGCGCGACTCGGCGTGATGGGCGAGCCGGGCATCGGCGAGGTCGACGTCCCCGGCGGCGAGCTCCGCACCGATGCCGATGGCCTGGCTGCGTTCGACATCGAGATCGCGGCCCTCGACGAGGCGACGCCGTTCGGCACGCCGGTCCACGTCGCGACCGTCGACGGTGACGACACCAGCGTCTTCGTCGAGCTCACGTTCGTCGACCCCGACACCGTCGTCGTGACGGACGACCTGCCCGCGCACCTCGTCGTGCCGTCGCGGGTCGAAGACACGGCGACCGTGCAGGTGACCGACGAAGCGGGCGCGCCTCTCGCGGGGGTCGCCGTCGAGCTCGTCGTGACCGACGTGGGCTGGACGGGTTCGGTCGGCACGACGGACGAGGACGGGATCGCCCTGCTCACGATCCGCGCGCCGCTCGAGTCCGACGCTGAGACCGGGTTCGGGATCGGGCTCGCCGGGTCCGAGCCGGACACGTCGCGGCTCGCGCTGCCGTTTTATCAGTCGATGACCCGCGAAGGCTCGACGATCGTGCCGGACTTCGGCGACGACGAGTGGGGGGACGCGCTGTACATCGACATCGAGCCGCTCGACGACGACCACGTCACGCTGTTCAGCGAGCACACCTTCTCGGACGGATTCGAGCGCGAGGCCCTCTGGGTCCTGCCCGTCGACACGATGGAGCCGCGTGGCGTCCTCGCGCACCAGGAGTTCCGCACCTTCAGCAGGCTCGACCTCGCGGACGGCGCCGGCTTCGTGATGTTCGGCACGGACGACGACGAGGACCGGCCGGCGCAGCTCTGGGTCTTCGACGCGTCGATGAGCGACGCCGAGGCGATCTACGAGGAGGGGTATGACTTCTGGAGCATCTACGAGCTCGGCAACGGCGAGATCATCGTGTCGTTCCAGGATGTGGTCGACCCGTCGGACCGCCCGTACGAGATGCACCGGTACGACCACGAGGCGGGCACCCTCGAGTTCGTGCACGACTCTACGGGTTGGACGAGCTGGCCGAACGAGTGCAACGGCGCGTTCTACTACCAGTACCGCGACGGGCGGCAGTACCGGTACGCCCGGTACTTCGGCGGCGTCGAAGAGACCTGGGGCTCGACCGGTGACCGCCTGCAGTTTCGGCACTTCTATGCCGACGACGGCTCGTGCCTGACCACGGTGCACGACCACGCCGCAGCGGCGGACGACGCCCTGTCCATCGTGGTCCGCGACGGGGACGAGCTGGACATGGAGTTTCTGTGGACGGGGGCGAGTCCGAACGACGTGACCGTCGCGAGCGACCTCTCGTTCGTCATCTCGAAGAGCTGGGGCGACGACATCCTGCGGCGCGCGGACCTGGGCGACGAGATCGTCGTCACCGAGATCTCGGACCCACTCGACGGCTCGTGGTCGTGGGGGTTCACCACCATCCAGGACGACACGCGCCTGCTGGTGGCCGAGAACTGGCGGCGCAGCGAGCCCGAGGTCTTCTGGCTGCCGACCGACGGTTCGTCGACCGGGATGCCCGAGGTGCTCTCGCTGCCGGTGGACGACGACTCCGAGACGGCGATGCAGGCGTGGGGCCTGTCCGCCGATGAGCGGTGGATGGTCGTCGTGCAGACGATGCACGATCAGCCGGTGGGCGAGGGGCTGGACGGCAGCACGATGGCCGGCGTCTGGATCCGAGACATCGAAGGGGACCCGTCGACGCTGGAACCGCTCGACGTGTGGGGCACCGACACGCCGTTCACCGAGAACGACACGGACATCGAGACGGCCGAGTTCGCGCCGACGGGCACGCGCCTCGTCGTGACCGGCGACCCGATCGAGGCCGACCTCCAGTCCATCTGGATCGCCGATCCGGAGGCCGGCCTCGTGCGCACGGCCTTCGTGACCGACGCGATGGAGATCAGCGGCGGGACGTGGTGGTCGCACGGCGGCGGTCTCGTCGTCGTCTACACCGACACGGGCGCCGTGATCGTCGACGCGGACGAGCTGATGGCCGCCACGGACTGACGCCCACCCGGCCGGCGCCAGCATGCAGCCCATCCGCACAGGCTGCCGCGCGCCGGGATCACCCCGCTGTCCGTCACCGGGCGGCGACCATGACCTGATTCGAACCAGAGAGTGATCATGAAGCGAGCTCTTCTCATCGGACTTCTCACCGCGGTCGCCGCTTGTGGCGACGCCGGCGGCTCCCCGGCGGCGGACACCGGCGGCTCCGACGCGGGCGTCACCGATGCCGGCGGTGGCGACGCAGGCGTCGGCGGCGACGCAGGCCTCGACGCGGTCGACGACACGTCCGGAGACGCCGGCGCAGATGCCGAGCCCGACGCCGAGCCCGACGCGGGTGAGGACGTCGAAGACGCGACCATGGACGCCTCGACGGATCCCGAGCCCGATGCGATCGAGCCTGACGCGGGCGAGGATGCCGGCGAGGACGCCTCGGAGGACGTGGCGCCGGACGCACCCGAGGTGACGTGGGCACTTTCGGCGCCCGAGACCGAGCTCGAAGGCCCGGTGGCTTCGACCGTCGACGTCACGTTGCTCGCGCTCGTGGACGGCGCGCCCGCCGAAGGATCCGTCGTTGCGTTCTCGATCGACGAGGGCGCGACGCTCGGCGCGGACTCGGTCGTCGTCGACGCCGGGGGCCGCGCGGTCGCGAGCGTCACCCTCGGCACGACCCTCGGGGTCTCGACCGTCACGGCGACCCTCGTCGATGCCGACGTCGCGCCGGTCGACGTGCGGATCGAGCGCCGTGCCGGGCGGGTGGCTCTCGTCGAGGTCGACACGGCGACGATGGTCGTCCCCGGCGCCGTGGACCTCGAAGTGGCAGTGTCCGACGCGTACGACAATCCGGTCGCGGGTGTGCCTCTGGTCGCGATGCGCGCCGATGGCGTCGGCACGGTGGTCCTCGACGAGGACGATCTGACGACCGACGACGACGGTCGCGCGACCCTCGGGGTCACGATCGACGCGCTCGACGAGAGTGTCGCGTTCGGCGAGCCGACGACCGTCGCGACGGTCGGTACGCCCGATGCGCGCGTCGACGTGGAGCTCACCTTCATCGACCCGACGACCCTCGTGATCTCGGATGACCTGCCGAACTACTTCGTCGGGCTCGGTGAGGTCGAAGAGCCGGTCGTCGTGACCGTCGTCGACGACACGGGTACGCCGGTCGCGGGCGTCGAGGTCGAGCTCGAGGTCGAGGACGGCGACTGGCTCGGTTCGACGGGTACGACGAACGCGGACGGCGAAGCGACGCTCACGATGACCGCGCCGGCGCTCGCGGGCGAAGAGACGCGGTTCGGGACGGGGCTCGCCGGGTCGGTCGACGATACGAGCCGGCTCGCGATGTCGTGGACCTACACCCTCGAACGCGACGGGTTCGTCACGACGTTCGACTCGGACCTCGTCGATGGGGCCTTCATCCTCGGTGACACCCACCTCGACGTCGACACCGAGCACGAGTTCTCGGACGGTGGGGAGCGAGTGGCCGTCTGGACGATCGAGCTGGCCACGGGGACCGCAACGCCGTGGTTCGCCCGCGAGGACCCCGGGACGATCGCGTTCCGGACGTACACCGACGATGGTGCGTGGATGCTCATGGGGGTGATCGCGACGGATACGGAGCCCGCCCACAGCCTGCGGGTGCATCTCGAAACCGGGGCCGTCGAGCCGCTGTACGACGACGGCTACGTCCTGAACCGCTTCGACGAGAGTGACTCCGGCACGGTGTTCGCGACGTTCGAGAACACCCTCACCGAAGACGCCGACGCAAGGTACGAGCTGCATCGCCTGACGGTCGACGACGGCACGCTCGAGCACGTCGTCAGCGTCGGGAACACCTTCCGCAGCGCCGAAGACTGCGAAGACGTGCTCGTCTATCAGCTCGAGACCGGGCGAAACGACACGTGGTACGCGCGGCACGGCGAGGTCGAAGCGTCGTGGTCGAGCGGAGACGTGCGTGTGCACACGAACCACGCAGACGACGGAGCGTGCCGATTCTTTCTCACCGACCGAACCGAAGACGAGACGCTCTACCTGATGGAGCCGACGGACGACGGGTTCGCGTCGACCTTCCTGATGACCGGGCACAACCTGAACTACGTGCTGGCCGCGGCCGATCTGTCGTTCATCGTCGTCGACAGCTGGGCGGACGAGATCCCGCGCCGTATCGACCTCGAGGGGGAGATCACCCTGACCGAGCTGATGGGGGACTACGACCCGACCTGGTACGGCGGGTTCCTGCTTGCCGACGAGGATTCGGTGCTCGTGACGGTGCGGAACTTCCTTCGTACCGAGCCGGAGGTGTACGGACTGCCGGTCGACGGGTCCGGGCCGGACGAGCCCGCGGTGTACTCGGCTCCCGTGCCCGAAGGTTCGGCGTCCGAGCTGGAGGCGTGGGACTTCAGCGACGACGGCCTGTGGGTGGCGACGTCGCAGACGCGCGTCGACGAGTGGTTGGGCGAGGGGATCGACAGCAGCACCATCGCGGGGCTGTGGGTGCGTGACATGAGCGCCGAGCCCGAGGAGACCGTGTTCGTCGACGACTTCGACGGCGAAGCTGCCTTCATGGCTGACGGCACCGGGATCGTCCGGATGAGCTTCGACCCGTCGTCTCGCTGGCTGGCGCTGTCCGGTGACCCAATCGAAGACGAGGCCTGGGGCGTGTATCTGTACGACCTGGCGACGGGCGAGGTCGTCCTCGTAGACGACGGGTTCGCATCCGATGCGACGCCCGACTGGTCCGCGTCCGGCGATTCGATGACGGTCGGATACGGCGATATGACGATCTATGACATCGCTGGACTGCGCGGGGCGGACGAGTAGGGCGCGTCGCGGGCGAGTTCGGGGCGGAGATCGTTGCAACTTCGGGGTGCTGGCATGCATCGTACCGGCTCCCCCCCTCCCGGATCCGACCGTGGCGAAGCCTCTGATGTGCCCCCCCGAGCTGCTTGCGACTGACCTGTCGGGCCAGACGATCATCGTGACCGGCGCGAACAGTGGCATCGGTCTGATCGCCGCCCAGCAGCTCGCGAAACAGGGCGCGCGCGTCATCATGGGGTGCCGCCGCATCCCGGCCGGCAGCGAAGCGGCTGCCGAGATTCGCGCTGCGGTGCCGGGTGCGGAGCTCGAGGTGCGGGAGCTCGACCTCGGCTCGCTCGCGTCCGTGCGCGCGTTCGTCGAGGGCTTTCTCGCCGACCACGCCCGCCTCGATGTGCTCCTCAACAACGCGGGCGTGATGAACACGCCGCAGGGCACGACCGAGGACGGGTTCGAGACGCAGATCGGCGTGAACCACTTCGGGCACTTTCTGTTGACGAGCCTGCTGCTCGACGTGCTCAAGGCCTCCGCGCCGTCGCGCATCGTGAACGTGTCGAGCTGCTTCCACGACAAGGCGCAGGGGCGCGAGGGCCGCATCCACTTCGACGACATGCACTACGTGTCGCGGCCGTACGACGGGTGGGAAGCGTATGCCCAGTCGAAGCTCGCCAACCTGCTGCACGCGAAGGAGCTCGCGAAGCGGCTCGAGGGCACCGGCGTCACTGCGGTCAGCGTGCATCCGGGCTGGGTGCGCACGAACCTGATGCGGCACTCGATGCCCGACTGGCTTCAGACGGTGACGCGGCCGATTCTGCGCCTGATGGGCATGATCGAGCCCTGGGAGGGGACGCAGACCACGCTCTTCGCGGTCCTGTCCCCGAGCGTCGCCGACCAGTCCGGCGCGTACTACAGCCAGCTCGGCATCTATCGCGACAAGTCGGCCAACAAGGGCGGCTGGCCGCTGCGGTCGCCGAACCCGGTGGCCCACGACGAGGCGGTCGCCGCGCGGCTGTGGGACGTCACCGAGCAGGCGGTCGCCGAAGCGTAGGCCGACTCACAGCGACGCGAGATTGCGGGCGATGTAGCCGTGCACGTTGCGGAGGTGGCGCGCCGACGTGATCCGCTGGTCGTAGAAGCTCCGCTGCCAGAGGCGAACCTCGGGGCCGAGCAGATGCGCGCTGCGCGCGGTGCGCGTTGCCCGGGACTTCATCGCGCCGACCACGCGTGGGAGCGTCGTGCCGCCTCGAAGTGCGACGATGGCGTGCACGTGGTCTGGCATGATCACGAGGCCCGCCAGGGTCACTGTGTCCATCCGCGCGACGACGTCGATGAACGCGGCGTTCACGACAGTACCGATCTCGGACAGGTCGGGACCGTTGCGCAGAACCCTGCGGCGTCGGTGACAGACGAACGTCACGAACCACGTGCCGGTGGTGTACTCGAAGCCGGGGCCGCGAAGAGAGGGTGAGGACTTCATGCCGTCCGGGTCGTCACGCCGGTCCGGATGTTGCTCCTTGTTGGGGATGGGGGAGGTCTGGGCACCGGCGGGGCATGACCCCGCCTCCACTGTGTCGTGGGGTGCCCAGGCAGGCCTTTGTGGAGAGGTTGTGCAGGTCACCCCCATGCTCTGCACCAGGTCAGCAGAGAGGACCCCCCTGCACATCCGAGGCAGGCAGCTGCACCGGCGGGGCATGGCCCCGCCTCCACTGTGTCGTGGGGTGCCCAGGCAGGCCCTTGGGGAGAGGTTGTGCAGGTCACCCCCATGCTCTGCACCAGGTCAGCAGAGAGCACCTCCCTGCTCTGCAGAGGCAGGGCCATGCAGCACCGGCGGGGCATGGCCCCGCCTCCACTGTGTCGTGGGGTGCCCAGGCAGGCCTTTGTGGAGAGGTTGTGCAGGCCAGCACCTCAGCTGGCCCCCAGCACCCCATCCTCTGCACAGAGCCAGCAGAGAGCACCCCCATGCTCTGCACCAGGCCAGCAGAGAGCACCCCCCTGCACAGCAGAGGCAGGGCCATGCAGCACCGGCGGGGCATGGCCCCGCCTCCACTGTGTCGTGGGGTGCCCAGGCAGGCCTTTGTGGAGAGGTTGTGCAGGCCAGCACCTCAGC
>Ga0070726_10001620_pt1 | contig 22190 bp, 21 predicted proteins | sample tdAd471_FD_67275 | JGI IMG/M metagenome (GOLD analysis project Ga0070726, IMG submission 67275) | Marine sediment microbial communities from the Atlantic coast under amendment with organic carbon and nitrate - tdAd47.1 | ecosystem: Environmental > Aquatic > Marine > Coastal > Sediment | place... | reverse complement strand
AGGGTTCGTGACTTTACCCGGCGCATGAAGCCGTTTTCCGTCATCGGGCTGCTGGCCACCGTGGTGCTGCTGTTCGGTTTCCAGGCTGGCACCATACTGGGCAACCCGGTGGTTATCGGGCTGATCGCCATACCCCTGCTGATACAGAGCTATGGCATCTTCATGCTGGCCTTTGGCTGGGCCTGGCTGTGGCGGGTGCCTTTTGATACCGCCGCGCCGGCCGCGCTGATCGGCACCTCCAACTTTTTCGAACTGGCGGTTGCCGTGGCCATCAGCCTGTTCGGCCTGGACTCCGGTGCCGCCCTGGCAACCGTCGTCGGTGTCCTGGTGGAAGTGCCGGTGATGTTGTCACTGGTAGCCTTCGCCAATGCCATGCGCCCGCGATTTACCTGATCCGATAATCAGAGGATCCCTGGCCGGTACCAGGATTCCATTGTCGCGATGGAATGGCAACCGTGAGCAAGAAACCCACGGGGCAGTGCGGGGCAGGAAAGGACAGGATTCCGGTTACACCACCGTCGCCTGGCTGCCTGTCGGTCAGGCGTTGGCAGCCAGGGACCCCGGACGGGTGAAGTACTGGTCCACCGCGCGCTGCAGGGTGTCGTGATTGATTAACGCAGGCGTATCCTCGTAGTTGCTGATGGCGCGGACGATGTCAATGATATCGGCGGGGTAGCAGGCCCTGAGCTCGCCATCGTCGGAGGCGAGGCACAGCTTTCTCAGCATGGTGCCGCTGTCATCCTCCATGGGAATCTGCAGGGTGTCGGCCACGTTCAGGAAGATCCTGTCGAAATCCTCCTCGCTGACGGAATCCACGTAAATCTTGTTCTGAATACGCCGCAGGAAAGCCTGGTCGGTGAGCTCGTTGGGATCAAGGTTGGTGGAGAACACGACCACCATTTCGAATGGCAGCGCGAACTTCATGCCGTAACGCAAGGTCAGGTAGTCGATACGGCGATCCAGGGGTACGATCCAGCGGTTGAGCAGGTAGTCGGGCGAGACAATCTGCCGCCCGAAGTCGTCGATCACCAGAACCCCGTTGTTGGCCTTCATCTGCAGCGGTGCCGCGTAGGTCTTGGACACCTCCTCCATGGCCAGCTCCAGCATTTTCTGCTCCAGTTCCCCGCCGACGAAAATGCTGGGTCGGCGGCAGCGGACCCAGCGCGGGTCCCCGTGCTGCTGCTGATCGTCCACGGCCTCGTGGACCGAGGGGTCGTAAACGATGATTACCTGGCCGTCGAATTCCACGGCATGAGGAATCAGGACGGTATCGTCAAAAATCCTGCCAAGACGGCTGGCGATACTGGTCTTGCCGTTACCCGTGGGGCCATAGAGAAAGATGGCCTTGTGCGATATCAGCGCCGGGCCGAGCTGATCCAGCAGGTTGTCCGGGAGCACGAGATCGGAAAAGGTTTCTTTCAGGTACTCGCGGTTGAAGGAAAGCTGTGCCGCCTGGGATCGCACGGCGTTGAAGTAGACATCCATGGAGACCGGCACCGGTCCGGAGTAGCCGCAGACGTCGAAGCGTTCGCCGGCGAGGGCGCGCCCCTTGCCGGACAGGGTAAAATTGAAGTCATTGCCTTCCATGCCCATGATTTCGAAGAGCTGGCGTTCCCGAAGTCGTCGGAACAGCACCATGAGAATGCCGAAGGGAATCTTCAGGGCCCCGCTCAGGCCACTGATACTGGCGCTGGTGCGGGTATACAGGTAGCGCAGCATGATGTCTTCTATCAGGGACAGTGGCACATCCACGTCATCAACGGTTGACGGCGCTTCCGGCGAGAATACTTCTTCAACTGCAATGGGGTCCTGAATCATCGGGTGTCATTCCTGTTTTTATCGTCGCTGTTTTCTTTGCATCGGTAATTCGGCGTAATTCTGTACAATTTATCTCCAGAATGAAGTTCATTCGCGTGTCAGCAGGAATCGCGGCGGAAAGCCTGTTCTCACTGCTGGCCTGTTTTACAGTAATAGGTTTTTGAAAAACTGACTGTGACTCCGTTGTCGAAACTCAGATTATTGTGCTGATTAATTGCCGGGTTGAGAATCTGAGCAGGGAACCGGTTTATTTCCGCAGCCAGTGCTCATATTCGGCCCGGTCCTCCCTTTTTACCTTATCCTTTGCCGGTCCCCCGGGCATGGACGGCTGACGGCACTGTCTTGGATACTCCGCCCAGGAAAGCACATCGCGGAAGTCCCGCCTGGCACAGGCCGTGTATTTGGCGATTTCGTGGCGGTTATCGCCCGCCAGCTTCAATATGGCCAGCTTGACCCTGGTCGCTTCCGGCGACAGGTCTGCTGCGTCATAAGTGTCAAGAACAGCCTTTACTTCACGACGTTCCGCAGGATCATCGAACAGGCGGGTCAGTTTCTGCGCAAGTGTCGCGTCGGTATCCATCATTAATCAGGTCGCATCTCCGGTCCTGGAAGTAGAACGGTCATTCTTCAATGATGTACAGGTGACCTTCCTTGCGATCAAGAGAAAATCCCTTGTTGCGGTAGATGTCCAGCATCAACTTGTTGTTCTCATTGATCCTGGTGACGGTGACCAGGCCCATCCGTTGACAGAGGGAATTGTTTCGCGCGTGCCAGGCACTCCTCAGTCCCCGGCGTCGCCAGGACCTGCCAATCAGTATGATCCGCTCTACCGAATTGCGACCGAGGATTTTGACCCAACCCAGCGCGGCCAGTTGTTCGCCCGCAAAAATGCCGAAGTGACTGTAACAGGGATGTCTGAAGTTGAATCGCTTCGACTCAATGCCGGTATAGACCAGATCGTCCTGCTGCGTTTCCTCCGAGAAAAACCGGTCGATGATCGCCTTGTCCGCTTCGTGCAATTGCCTGATCTTGAAGCTGTACTCACCCGCCTCCAGCCGGCCGCAGATCCGGCGGGCAAGTATCATCAAGATCAGCCTGGCGTAGCAAGCGAATAGATTCTCCCTGAGAAGTGACACTGGTGAATCGCGCCGGGTTCCGGTTGGGGCAGGCATGGTATAGGATCCCCGTCATTAAACTGACTTCTGGAATCTTCAACCAGAATTCGATTAATTTCAATAGCAGGGCCTGTTACGTCCACCGTTACCCGCTGAGCAGGCGACGTTACGCGGTGAGGGAACAAGCCCCGCTGCGTGCCCGGATCAGAATAGGTCGGTCAATTCCGCCGATCCTTCTTCCAGGAAGAAACCGTCATAATCAAGCAGGGCTGCAGTTCCGCTACCGTCATCCAGGTCAAAGATCACTTCCAGCGTAAAGTAGTCCATCGACATGGTGCAGATCAGAAAATCGTCGGTGGTGAAGTAACAGGTGCCGGTGGCATTCCACGCGTCACCCTCGTCGGTCAGCAACACGCCGTTGACTTTGATAAACCGGGAACTTTCATCCAGGTCCAGCAGCAACTGGTCATCCGCATTAGTGCCGAAGTTGAGACCGCTAATGATCCAGGTCGCGGCATAGTCGGATTGCGCACCGGCCTGGAAACTCAGCAGCACGAGACAGCAGCCAATGATGATTTTTTTCATGATGTATTCTCCGGTTGGTTGGGTTCAAGGATTCCGCGCATCGGGGCGGAAGGTGGAAAATTGCAGGTATTGCCACAAAAGTCCAGGGGTTGCCGCCAATCCGGTCGCTGGTGCCCGGGATTTCCCCGGCGTGTTGAAGTGTGAAACCGGAAGTTGACGAATTCCCGCGGGTAGTGAATGCTTGACACAGACCTGATCACCACGCCCCTGTGCCTGCAGAAACACAGCCCATGCAACTGCTCGCTGATGACCTGACGACAATACTGGAGACCGGAAATGTCTGGATAGACAGCCTGGTGACCAGTGATGGGGATCAGTGGCACCTGAACTACCTCGGGCTGTTCCGACCCTACGTGACCTACAGCTTTAACACCCTGCCGGAATTGATCAACGTGGCGGACTACGTAAAAGGGGAGACCAATTTCCTCAACCTGGTACAGATCAACAATGTCAGGCGTGCCCTGGAAACCGTGACCGAGCTTACCGGGATCGAGTTCAGGGAGGTCAGTGGCGCCGGTGCTGACTGGTATTTTGTCAATGGCGACTACGTGACGCCCGGGGTGACGGCCATCGCGCTGACCCAGTACGGTTACAGGTTCTGGCCGGACACCGGGGAAATCTTCAACCTGGACTACGAGGGGGTGCTGATTTTCGACGACGCGGAATTCCGGCTGGATACCCGCGCATTGACCCCGGGAACCTACGGTTACGAGGTGCTGCTCCACGAACTGGGTCATCTGCTTGGCCTGGAGCACCCCTTCGAAGGGCCGGTGACATTGAGCACAGAGCTGGATAACACCGGCAATACCCTGATGTCCTACAACGAAACGACACCTTACAAGACGCAGTTCAGCGATTTTGACCAGGCGGCGCTGCTGTACCTGTACGGTACCGACGGACTTGGCGGACAATTCGGTATCGGTTCGGCTCGGAGCATGATTCTGGGTACGGAATCTGCCGAGGTTATCAGGGGGTCGGATGCAACAGATCTGTTTATCCAGATCAGCCCGGACAACGACGAACTGCTGGGCCTCGGCGGTGTCGATACCGTTGTCTATACCGGGGAGCGCGCCGACTACGAGCTGATGCCGGAAGAGCAGGGGGCCGGCTTGCTGAATCCGCTCACCGGGCACCAGGATCTGCTGGTGTCTGTGGAGAGAATCGAGTTCGACGACGTGTCTATCGCCCTGGACCTGGATGGCAATGCGGGACAGATTGCGCGGCTGCTTGGCGTAATGCTGGGAAAAGACAACTGGTACGTCAGGGATTTCGTCGGTATCGGCCTTAATTACCTGGACGAGGCCGGCGTCAGCTACGAAGAGCTGATGGCAATTGCCCTGGAGACAGTGCTAGGCCCGGCGCCGTCAAACGAAGCCGTTATCAATTTGCTCTACAGCAACCTCGTTGGTGTTGCCCCGCCACAGGAAGACCTGGATCTGTACACGGGCTGGCTGGAGACCGGCGAGTTCAGCCAGGCAGGGCTGGCGGTGGCGGCGGCGGCATACCCGCTGAACGAGGAGTTGATCGGCCTGGCCGACCTGACCGTTGCCGGCCTGGAATACCATCCGTTCGGCGTGGTGTAACCACTGCTGCCACCGGGTTTCCGCCGGCGGTCAATCCGCCGTTATTCCCAGTCGCGCCGTGTCCACGGTTGCGGCATCGTAGTTGGCCCGGGCAATGCGCGCCCTCAGGGCTGCTTCCAGCATGCGCACCCTGGCGTTGGCCGCGGTTTCCTCGCGGATATTCAGCAGGAAAAAATCACTGGCGCCGCTTTCGAAGCGACGCAGTTCCGAGGCGCGCATGATCTCCGACTGCTGCACTTCCTGGGCGGCCAGTTCCAGCAGCTCCCGCGATACGTCCAGGTCCACCAGCAGGTTACGGACTTCCAGCTCGATCTGCTCCTCCCGCAGGCGCTGCTGCATCTGCCGCGCATCCAGGTCGGCCCGGGCGCGTAACAGCCGGCCGCGGCCGCTGCGCTGCTGCAGCGGCAGGGAAAAGGTAAACCCGGCCATGGTATCCGTGGCATTCCGGGAGGGGCCGCCCTCGGCGATGGTGCCAAGGCCCTGCTGCACTTCCACGAAAAAGTCGAGACGGGGTTTCAGCTGATTTTCCGCCAGGGCGATGCGATTGCGTTCGCGCTCTATGGCGGTACGCAGGATGTCCAGCTCGGGGCGTCGCGCCAGTGCCTCCGATACCGAGACTTCGGGAGGGACGCTGTCGGCGAAGACCTCGTCGGTGGGGATTTCCGCCGGGAGGCGATCCGCCGCCACGATCATCGGGTTGCCGGCCTGGTCCCGCAGGTACAGCGACAGAGTATTGGCAGCGACGGTCAGGTCCCGGCGGGCAGAGGTCGCCAGGCCGCGACGCCGGGTAATGTTCTGCAGGTTCTCGGTAAGAAATATCTGCGCCCTGGCTCCCTGTTCCACCTCGTCCTCGAGGCCTTCCTGGCGGTCAAGTGCCAGTTGTAACAGCTCTTCATACACCAGGAGCTGGCTGCCGCTGGCGACCCAGTTCCAGTAGGCGATCAGGGCGCGCTCCTGGACGCCGATCCGGGTCATCAACACATCGAGTTCGGCCTGCTGCAGGTTCAGGCGGGAGTCCATCACGCCGAATCGCTGGGGATCGATGCGCCGGTCCCGCAGCAGCGAGAACAGCATGCCCACCTTGATGGCGCCGCCGGTGCCGGTGTAGTCGTCATCACGGTATATCGGGAACTCGCCGTTGGACAGGTTGTAGTTGGCGTAAACACTTGCCCCGAGAGTGGCCAGCCGCTGGGTGGCGCTTGTGCGCACACTGCTGTTGTCATAGAAGCCGTTCGCCTGACCACCTTCGGCGCCGAATACCAGGTCGAAGGCACCTTCCGCTGCCAGTGCCGTGCCCGACGCTGCCCGCCGGGCGGCCAGGCTTTCCAGTATCTGTGGAAAAAACCTTGCCGACGATGCCAGTACCTCGTCCACCGTCAGCGGTGCCGGCTGCTCCGGTTCCTCGGCGGCGTGCACAAGGGGCATCAGCAGCAGGGTGGTCAGCAGGGTTGTGACCGCAATGCGCTTTTTCATCGTGCGCCTGTAACCGACGAGGCAGTCGGCAGTCGGGCCGGGAAGTTATTCAGCTGACGCCAGATTTCGTAGCCTACCGGCACGGTTTCCAGCAGCACCCAGCCCCGGGCCGTGGAACCGAACCGCACGAACTGCTGATCCGGCCAGGAGACCTCACTGTCCTCGTCCTCGGTAACCAGCACCCGGAACCGCCCGCCGGTGTCGGCAGACGGGTCCACCGCCACCACCGTGCCACTGAAGGTGCCGACGGCTACCGATGGCCAGCCGCTGAACTGGATTGCCGGCCAGCCTTCGAACTGCAGTCGCACCGGGGCACCCGGGCGGACCAGGGCAACGTCCCGCCCGTCGATGAACAGCTCCACCGCCCGCCCGGCGTTGTCCGGCACAAACGTGGCTACCACGTCGCCGGCCTGGACGAAAGTGGCGGCGTCGCCGGCGAATACCCGCAGGATAACGCCGTCCCGCGGCGCCCTTACGATCTGCACCGACTGCCGTGACAGGTTGACATCCACCCGGGTCAGCTCCGCCGCGGCCTCGGCGACCCTGGCCCGCAGTTCCTCTACCCGGATTCGCGCCTGTTCGTATTCCCGGCGCGAAGCCAGGCCGTCGTTAAACAGGCTGCGCGTACGCTCCAGGTCAAGTTCGGAGGTCTGCTGGGCAGTTTCTGCCGCCCGCAGCTTGGCGATTACCTGGTCCCGCTCAGCCCCAAGCCGGGTAAGGAGTTGGGGGTCCACATCGACAATCCTGACGATGGGGTCGCCCACGGACACATGACTGCCGTCCCTGACGTACCATTCCTGGATCCGGCCCGGCACCAGGGCATTGATTTCCTGGAGGCGATCGTTGGGATCCAGTGCCATCACCGAGCCGAAGCCCGAAGTGGTCTGCACCCAGGGCACAAAATAAAGGAATAGCCCGGCGCTGATCACGCCGATAAACAGCATCCAGCTGAAGGCGCGCATGACCCGGGGTACTTTCTGGGCCGCCAGTGTTTTGAACTGTTCGGGATAAAATTGTCGAGATGCCATGTCTTTGTTACACTATGTTGCCGGTAGTGGTTTGGGTTCGGACGATCCATTCGGGTCTTCGCTGCTCCGGACAGCAGACCGGTCTGCCTCCATGGCGGCATAGGAAGTGTAGACCTGTTGCGCGTCATGACCCAGGTGCAGGAACAGATCGAAGTTCAGGTCTTTGCCCGGCGGGCGATTGGAAAAATAGATCAGTGTTGTGTCCGATTCCTGCTTCAGCAGCTCAAGGGAGCGGATCAGGCATTCGTCGGGAAGGGTATCGTACAGTTCACCCAACACCAGTACACGGGGCCTGGCAATTATCGCCGCCGCCAGTTTCATCTGCATGGTTTCGGTAATGGTCAGGGGCCAGCCGGTGGGGGCGATGCGGGTGTCCAGCCCGTCCGGCAGCAGGGAAATGGCCCTGCCCAGGCCGACGGTTTTGAGGGTCTGGAGCAGATTGGACGGTGCCGTCGAGGTCGCGCTGAGATTCAGGTACTCCCGTATCGTCAGTTCGATGGCATTGGGCCGGTCAAGCACTATGACATGCTTACGCAGCTCATAGGCCTGGATGCTCTTGACATCCTGGCCGCCCAGGGCCACGTAGCCGCTGCGCGGCTGGTCCAGGCGTTTTAGAAAACCGGTCATTTCCCGCTGGATGCCGTGGGTTTCCACGTTGGCATAAACCCGGGCTCCGGAAGGGATGGAAAAGTTCAGGGTGGTAAGCAGTCCCCGGGCGTCGCCATTGGCCTGGACAAAGTCGATGGCGCCGTCACCATCAAAACGGGACACGACACCGGCGGGTTCCTCCTGTTCGACATCATAGAACAGGCCCAGCTCATCCAGGGCGCCGCAGAGTTCATAGAAGTAGGCCAGGTAGATGCCCAGCTGGGTTACGCCGAAAAACGCCACGGACAGCACTACCTCGGCGGCAACCAGCTGACCCAGGGACAGTTCACCCTGGATGACCAGCCAGCCACCCAATCCCAGCAGCCCGGCGCTGGCACTGGCGTAAAGAGCCAGGAAACAGATCGTCTGGCCAAAGTGATGGCGGAAGTGCTGTTGATGGCTGTCGATATAGTCGGCGGTGACCTGGTCGGTACGGGTCAATGCCTCGTTGATATGACGTTCCGTCTTGAAAAAGCCGTTGGAGGCTCCCAGTCCTTCCAGAAATGCCGCGGTGGCATGCTTGCGGTGAGATATCTGCACGGCGCTGCGTATAGCCCGGCCACCCCAGACCAGCCAGATCAGCCAGATGAGAGCAACCAGAACTATAACGAAAGCCAGGAACAGGGGGTGGTAGAGGGATACCAGGATAAAGCCGAACGCCAGTTGCAGTACCGTGGTGAAGCCGCCGACCAACAGGTAGGGCACAGTCTTGTGCACGATGAGAATATCGAAATAGCGATTGAACAGGGCGCCCTTGTTGATGTCCTGGAAAAAAGGATTCAGGGCATAAATGGAACGCAGGGCGATCTCGGACACCATCCGGGCGTAGAACCGACGGCTGAACAGGTCCATCAGGTGAATGCGCAGGGCGCTGAGCAGACCCGCGGTCATCAACAGGCCAAACAGTGTAAGGGCAAGGACGAACAGCGGCGTGGTCAAGGCGGTGTTGGCAATGGTGTTGACCAGCATCTGTACCGATATCGGCAGGGCAAGGGCCAGTGCACTGATGCCCAGGCCATAGATTATCGCCAATACATAGTAGTCACGCTCGGGACCGAGTATGGAGGCGAAGTAACCGAATACCTTGCCGATCGAAGCTTTGTGGGTTGACGCCTGCTCACTCATTGCCAAGGGATACCTGATAATTGACTGGTAAATACAGCTGTAATTGACAGGGTGAAAGTGTAAGCAAAGCGCCCCGTACATCAATTCGATAGTCTCAGGGGGAAAGTACGGTAAAACTGAAGTGTCTGGATCAAAGAAAAGGAAAAAGAGGACAATGGCTGAGCCGCCAAAGGATTCAACAATTGGCGGATCCGGTGATCAGCGATTCGGCGGGCCGGTTTTTCATCGTTGGTGTGATGCAGTTCACCGACAAACCCCACTTTTTGAACCGGGATCACAAAAAAAGTGTGAACTGCGTCACACCCGTTGTGTGAACTGGTGGGCTAAGATTGCCACCTCAGGAATGCAGAAACCCATCTATCTGGCTTCAAGTCTTGCAGGATGCGCTTAAGGTAACCGGGTTCACCAATCCATTTTTGTGCAGACGAGGGAATGTCGTGAATACACAAGGGAATGTCATCAGCTATCCAGGAAGTTTTGCACCGGTTGACCAGTCCAGGGAGGACAATGCAATGGATACAGGGGAACGTCGGGAAAGCAGGTCACTTGCCAGAATCTACGATCTGCGCCAGTACGCGTTGTCAAAGCGTGTCATGTTCAATTTCGGCGTCCTGGGACGGGACGAGAAGGATGACGAGGCCCTGCACGTACCTATCGGTATCGTCTATCGCCTGCACTTTCTCGGGCGGGCCTACAGTTTCTCCGCCGTCAAGCTGATCGAGCCCCAGGGTCGCAGTTACCTGGGTTACAAGACCTGCCAGCAATTGATCGTCGAACTGGAACAGCTTCGTGCCCTGATTAAGGACCCGGTTATCGATCATTACACCCGCAAGCTGGTCAACTTCCTGATCAGCAACAGGGGTCACACTGAGCACGGTCTCATGGTCCGCTCCCTGTAGTTTGTGATGGCCCCGCTCTGCAGCGGACTCTCGTCGGTCCTGTACTGGCGGAAAGCCGGAAAAAAGCGCAGATCAGCCTGCGCACGTCACTATCAAGGGTCCCCCGGGGCCCTTTTTTATTGCCGGGTTGTGTTGCAGTGCTGGAGCCCATTGGAACATATCTGCTAGGCTGTAGCTTCTGCAGTGACCGGCCCGCCTGCCGGGAGGAACAATGCTTACCTCTGCCCAATGGCTCGTGTTCAAGTACCTGGTGACATCCGGAATCGTCGTGCTGGTCTCGGAACTTGCCCGGCGCAGCGATCGGCTCGGTGCCTTTATTGCAGCGCTGCCCCTGGTGACCGTACTGACCCTGGTGTGGCTGTATGTCGAAAACCAGGGGGAGGCCAAGCTGGCCAATCACGCCTGGTTCACTTTCTGGTATGCCCTGCCCACGCTGCCGATGTTCCTGCTGTTTCCCTGGCTCGTCGGTCGCTATCCTTTCTGGTGGTCCCTGGGTGCGGCAGCTCTGTTAACCGTGTGCTGCTTTGGCGTCACGGTGCTGATAGCAAGGCAATTCGGCGTGGAACTGTTGTAACACCGGCACTGCGGGTCAAGGTGCATCCGGGATCAGGTCCGCAGCCTGACTACCCGGCACCGGTCAGCTGATCCCGTTGCTTCGGGTAAGCGGATTTCTCATCCAGCCAGATAGCCAGGAAGCGCCGGGTGAATTCACCGTCATCCACGACGCCCAGCAGCTCGCCGTTGTAATAGAAGCGGGCAGCCAGCCCTGGTGCCACGACCAGGGTAACGGAATCGCCGCGACGGATGTCGGGCCACAGTCGACTCAGTTCGTCGAGCCACGGTTCGCTGAGCTGTTCGTCGTAGATGCCCAGTTCCTGCCATTGATCCCGGGTGGTGTTCACCAGGCGTTGACTGGCGATATTGCGTCGGTACTCCAGGTGCAGCGCAAGGCCGGGTTCAATTCCCGAATAGTCGCCGTCCGGGCTGTACAGCGTACTGTCATAGATAGTCCAGAACAGCACCTTGAGCGTGGTGGAGCCCACGGGTCGCAGATCTTCCAGGGAGTTACCGTATCCACGCTGGGAGGACAGCGTGAGCAGCAGGGCAATAAGTGCCAGGGTTACCACAACAGGCCTGGTTTTCGGTTTCGGGCTAGATCGCTTCATTGGCTGTTTCCTGGTAGCTGTCAATCCACTTGAAAAATAAAGGCAGGAGCACGGCCCAGGTCAATGCCACCAGCATCATTGTCACCGGCAGCGATAGACCGAAACGGACAGCGTCAAGCTGGAAGCCGAGGTAGTAGCTGAAGGGAAATCCCAGGGCGCCGGTGACAGCTGCAAGGAACCGGTGCCTGCCCAGCAGTCTGAGAGACAGCGGCAGGGTCGTGGCAAATGCCAGCCACAGTGTCCACATCCACAGTGGCAGTATCGGGGCGTGGTGCTCGAACTGAAAAATACCGCTGGCAGTGAACACAGAGTCCACCAGGACCCCCGCCGCCACCGGGACCAGAAGCTGTCCGGGCCGGACCACGCCGCAGTACAGGAGAAGCGCCACGTAGCACAGCACTGCCGGGGCAACCAGCCACAACAGCTCGTACCTGCCGATAACGCAGCCGGCCCAGAACAGGTTGTTGACAACCACGTTGACAGGGGTGGAGCAGAGCCACTTCATCGGTAAGCTGTTATTGGCATCCATCATTAGCTGTCCGGAATCAGGCGTGATAGTGCGGCGCCTTGCTGCACAGCATCTGCACGGCACTGATTCGCCGCTCCAGGAAACCACCTTCGCAGTAACCGAGGTAGTATTCCCACAGGCGCTGAAACTGCTCACCGTAGCCCATGGCGTCCAGTTCGACGGCCCGGGCAGTAAAATTTTCACGCCAGTGGCGCAGGGTCCTGGCGTAATCCAGGCCGATGTCGTGGAGATCGCGGACGATCAGCTCGGTTCTGTCAGCCACCAGCTGGCTCATCAGTTGCACGGAAGGCAGAAAGCCACCGGGAAAGATGTGCTTCTGGATAAAGTCCTCGGTGCGGCTGTAAGCGGTGAAGCGCTGATCGGCGATGGTGATTGCCTGGATCATGGCCAGACCGCCGGGCTTCAGCAGTTGATCCACCTTGTCAAAGTACCCGGGCATGAAGCGGCGGCCGACAGCCTCGATCATCTCCACCGACACCAGTTTGTCGAAGGTGCCATCCAGTTCCCGATAGTCCCGGTTAAGCAGGCGGACTCGATCGTCCAGGCCGCTTTTCCTGATTCTGGCGTCAACGTGACGGTGCTGCGCATCGGAGATGGTGGTGGTGGTCACCCTGCAGCCATACTCCCGGGCGGCAAACAGTGCCAGTCCACCCCATCCGGTGCCGATCTCCACCAGATGGTCGGAGGGCTTCAGTTGCAGCTGCTGGCAGATGCGCTGCAGCTTGTGCACCTGTGCCTGCTCCAGGCTGTCGGTTTCACTGCGGTAGATGCCCGAAGAATACTGCAGACGGCTGTCGAGAAAGGTTTCGTAGAGCCGGTTGCCCAGATCGTAATGCGCCAGGATATTGCGCTTGGCCTGTTTGCGGGAGTTCGCCCGGGTGACACTGCGGAAGATGGCCAGCGGCTTCATCAGCCAGCCGAATCGTGCACTCCAGGCATCCATCATTTGCAGGTTCCGGGAGAAAAACCGGGTTACCAGGCTGATATCCGGCGTGCTCCACCAGCCGTCCACGTAGGCTTCACCAGCGGCGGCGTTACCCCCCAGCAGCGCGCGTTTGTATACCCGGTTGTCCAGGATATTTATCTCGGCCTGCAACGAGTCACCGCGGCTGCCGAATTCGCCGATGACCGTACCCTGTTCCCGCAGCACGAGAAACCCCCTGGTGGCCTTGGCCAACACCTGCAGCAGGCCCTCACGCACCCACTGGGAAGCCTCCCGGGAGGGGGCCGCCCGTTGTTGCCGCAGTACCGGGTATCCGCTCATCGATTTGTCGTTCATGACGTTGCTCTCTTTGTGTTCTACACTAATAAGTAAGTGTAACTTTATGTATTTAAAGAAAAATTAATGAATTCCAACAGGATCTCAGGGACCATGTTGCCGGGGTGATGCTTCTCCCGGAGTCTTGTCCCGCGCTGTCGCCGACCGTTTCGGGTGGGCATGGAGGGGTACTTTTTTCAGGTAGAGCCGTAGTGCCTGCCAGTAAATACGGGCGACCATGCTCAGCGTTTGCACCGGTGTCGACAGGAGTACGCGCAGGAGACTTTTGCGGTTTAACGGACGTTGTTTCATCACCATGGTGGCATCGAACAGAGGTGCTTTTTCATCGGCCTGGGACACTTCCAGGTGCACCATGGATTTACGCCGATTGCCGCCAGGTGGTGTCACCTTCCAGGTATAGCGCTGCTGCATCGGGTTGAAAGGAGACACGTGGAATTCTTTCGCATGAGGCGCCAGGTTGCCCAGGTCGATGATGTAATAATGGCGCTCGTTCCAGGGCGTGTTGCTGACTTCGGCGACCATGTAGCGCATGACGCCGTCCTGACCAAGGAAGTACAGGTTCAATGGACTGAAATAAAAGCCCAGGTAGCGAAGATGACCATAAAAGTACACATCGCCCTGCAGCTCTTCGGGCGTCAGTCCGGTCGCCGCGGCAATTTTCTGTTTCACCGCCGCTTCCAGTGAAACTTGCGCATCACCCAGGTAGTCCCCGCGTCGAAATCGGGCCCAGTGCCAGGGTCGGGTCCCGAACAGCCAGGAACGGTTTGCCAGGCTGTCCAACTCATCAAGCTTGAGGAAAACCATGAACAGCGGATAGCGGAATTCGTGGCGTCGGGGGGCGAATCGACGGTGACGGACGAAGCCCCGGTAGATGGCGCTTTCCGGATCTGCCGCCGCAGCGGGCAGTGTCTGGACGGCGTTGCCTGCCGGGCGGTTCACAGGCCTGCTCCGAATTTTTTACACACGTCAAGGCCGCTGCGCACGCCGTCCTCGTGAAAACCGTTGTACCAGTAGGCGCCACAATAGTGGATGCGGTCCCTGCCGCAGATCTCATTGCGTCGCTGGCGGGCACGGGAGCTTTCCAGGGAATAAACCGGGTGGGCGTAACAGAACCTGTCGATCACCTTGCTGCTGTCTATCAGGTGATCCGCATTGAGACTGACCAGCAGTGGACTGGGATCGTGTATGGAGCCGATTCCCTGCAGGATATTCATGCTGTAGGTGACCACCGGCAGGCTGCCGGTGTCCGCCGAACCGGCCAGGAAATTCCAGCTGGCCCAGGCCTTCTTGCGACGTGGCATGATAGACGTATCCCAATGCAGGGTAACCTGGTTGTCCTGGTAGGGCAGGTTGGACAGTATCCCGGACTCCCCGGCGGTGGGATTGGCCAGCAACTTCAGTGCCTGGTCGCTGTGACAGGCGAGGATGACCTGGTCGTAATGGACAGATTCGTCGCCCGCCTGGACTGTCACGCCGGATTCGTTGCGTGCCACGGAGTTTACCGGGCAACCAAGCCTGATGGATCCGGCGAACGGGGCGGTCAGCGGTTCGATATAGCGGTGTGAGCCGCCTTCCAGCACGTACCATTGCGGTCGGTTTTTAACATCCAGCAGGCCATGATTCAGGAAGAAGCGCAGGAAAAAGTCCAGGGGAAAGCTGCCTGCCTGTTGCACGCTGCATGACCAGATTGCTGCCACCATGGGCAGCAGGTAGTTATCACGCAACATGGGCGACAGCGACAGGCCGGCAAGGAAGTCGTCCAGGGTCAGAGAGATGTTCTCCGGGCGACCGTGCTGTGCCTTGGCTGCCTTGTTGAAGCGCAGGATGTCTCTGACGAAGCGGATAAACCTGGGGTTCAGCAGATTCCTGCGTTGGGCAAACAGCGTGTTGAGGTTGTGGCCGTTGTATTCCAGTCCCAGGGCAGGGTTGGTGACACTGAAGCTCATTTCGGCCGGCTTCAGCGGGACCTTCAATTTCGCCATCAGGGCGAGGAAGTTGGGGTAGTTACGATCGTTACAGACAATGAAACCGGTGTCGACGTCGTATGCATGACGCTGGCCGTCCTGCTGAAGGGAGACCGGTACCGTGTGGGTGTGACCGCCGATATAGTCGTTGGCTTCGTAGACGGTCACGGCATGTTCCCGGCTGAGCAGGTGTGCGCAGGTCAGGCCGGCAATGCCGCTGCCGACCACGGCGATGCGCTGGTTTTGCGCCGCATTCATCGCCGGGAGTTCCCGCTGTGACCGTTGCTGCAATCGTCAGTCCAGGGATTCACTGGTCCGCTCATGCGGCTATTCGTGAACGAATAGCCCGGATGAGTCCGCCCATCACGGGTATGTTTTCGTAGACCATGGCACCCAGATCGAAATAGTCGCGGTGGTAATAGATTTTTCCGTGTCGATACTTTAAATAACTGGCGCCTTCCACGCGGATGACTTCATCCCGCTTGAACGTTTTGTGTTCCAGCATCATGGTCCAGCTGAAGAAGATGCCGTCGCCGCTGACCACGCTGCGATGAAACTTGAAGCGGCAGCGTTCGACATTGGCGAACAGCGACTGGAAATTGGCTATGAGCGCGTCGAGACCCTGGATGGCATGAATCGGGTCTTCGAAACTGACGTCCCTGGCATAGATTTCCCGCAGTGTGTCGAGATTGTCCGGGTCTATCTTCTCGTAGACTGACTGTACCCGACGAGCCAGATCGTTTGAGGCCGTGGAAACCGGCTCAACTGTGTCTGTGTGCTGCATGGGCTTACCCTCCGATGAGTTTGGATGGGTTACGGGCATGGGACCCTTATGGATCACCTTGTTGGCAAGACGCCTTGCCGCCGGTATGTGCCGGCCGGTGTCGGCCAGGTAACGTCAGCATTCAGCTCGTCTGGAAGCCCCTCCGGTCGCGGCCTGCCGGGAACCATTGCTGTATCGTGGGGGTTGGCTCAGGCCCCGTCAATGCCCTGTGTAGAAAGCCCGGCAGCGCTGGCTGACCGACGCCCGCAGAGCACTGCAGCAATTAATTTCGGTTTTTGGGCAATCCAATCAACCCAGCCTGCCGTAAACCTTGTCATGAATCAATTGTCAGCTAACTACGATCGGTTTAGGATGAGCGCCAGAGACCTGGTGGAACAGAGCTTTCAGGCCAGGAACGAGCGCCTTGAACGCGGGCGGGTCAATACTGTCCAAAGCAGTCCTAACCTCAAAGACGGGCTGCAGGATGCCACCCTTAAGTCGAATAAGAAGGAAAGCATGACGTCAGCTGGCAAGACTGATTACGGCACAATTGATGGCGACAATGAAGAACTGCTGATTGCCGTGGGTAACTCCCAGGATCGTCGGGCTTTCAACATGCTGTTTCAGCGATTCGGCGGCAAAATCTATGCGCTGGGCATGAAAATCACTCGCAATGAACAGCTCGCCAATGACCTGGTGCAGGAAGCCATGCTCATCATCTGGCAGAAAGCTCCGCTGTACGACCTGGATAAAGGGTCCGCGCAGACGTGGATTTTTACCCTGGTACGCAATCGCTGCTTCGATATTCTGCGTAAGATGAAGCGCCAGCCAGAGGGTATAAGCGCCGATGATGTATTTGCAGAAACCGAGCAGCAACTGTCCGTCGATCCCGAGCAGCAGCAGACCAACGAAATACAGCTGGAGCAGATCGGCCAGCATTTCAGCAGGCTGCCGGCAGCACAGCAGCAGGTTATCGAATACGTTTTCATGAAGGATCTGACCCATCAGGAAGCGGCTAAACAGCTGGATATCCCGCTGGGAACGCTGAAGTCGCGACTGCGGTTGGCGTTAAACAAGTTACGAGATTACATCGGGGTTGAAGAATGACTAGTAAGCTGAACCATCATCCCTCGGAAAGGCTGTTGGAGACTTTCTGCGAGGGGCTTTTGTCTACCGGTATGAGCGTGGCAATTTCCGCTCACCTGGAACTTTGTGACAGTTGCCGGCAGACTGCCGATACCATGAAAGCCCGGCTGGCAGCCAAATGGCTGGCCAGCGAGCCTGAACCGGAATACCGGTCGGTCCCGGGCGACGCGTCGGCAATGCTGGATGCCATCACCCGACAGCCCCAGATCGTGTCACTGACGGTGCCCAGGGCCGGCGACGACGTCGGCGTGGAGCTGCACATGCACGAACGTAGCGTCAAGCTGCCCAGGGTGCTGGCCAAGGTTGCTGAAAACGGCGTGGTCTGGCGTAAGCTGGCTGGCGGCATCAATACCGCAAACCTCAAGCTTGATCGCGAGGCGCAGTGCGATTTCATGTACATGAAACCCGGAAGTCAGGCTCCCCGTCACACCCACGGCGGCATGGAGGTGACCCTGGTGCTGGACGGAACCTTCGAAGACGAGCTGGGTGAATACCAGCCCGGTGACTTCGTGCTGCGTGAAGGCAACCAGACACACACACCGAAAAGCGACGAAGGTTGTGTCTGCTATTCGGTCCTGGACAGCCCCCTGCATTTCACTTCGGGCCTGTCCCGTCTGCTCAACCCGTTTCAGCGCCTGCTTTTCAACCGGCAGCTACGCCAGGGCGCCTGATGTCTTGACCAGTTCATTCGCATGCTGTCAAAGCCTGCAGATAATGAAACAAAAAAACCGGGCATTGCCCGGTTTTTTGTGTCAGTCCGCTTTTATTTCCTGATGTCCTGGGCACTGATACCCCGAACCTGTGTCACCGGGATCATTTCGATATCCCGGAACTTCGAGTTGATGGGATCATCCAGCTCCAGGATAGAGCCCACGTTGGCATAGGTATCCTTGACGAAAATGTGGTCATTGCCATCGTACTTGCGGGGAATACCGTAATTGATGGCATCGCGGTAGCCGGAGGGTACCTGGGTCAGCATGCTCTTGGTCACCCAGGTGCTGCCGTCGCGGGCAAAATCACTGATCCGCGACGCATAATTGACTGTTTCACCCAGTACCGTGAACTCTACGTGAGCACCAGCATGGTAGGTGCCGAACCACTCCTGGCCCTCGTGCATGCCGATATTCAGCACCAGTTCGTTAAACCAGCCCTTGCGAACCTGCCAGCGCTGGGTGATCTTCTTCATCATATCCTGCAGCTCGATGGCACACTGCACGGCATTCAGCACGTAGTTACAGTCCGGCTGTGGGAAAAAGTAGTACACCATGCCGTCTCCCGCATGTTTGCCATGGGTACCGTAATATTTTCTGAATACCGGTTCGCTTTCCTGCCATATGTCATTGATCAGCTGAAAATACTCCTCAGCGGGAAGTTCCGAACACAGGCGCACTGAATTCTGCAGGTCGGCCACCATGACGGCAACATGACTGAGGTAGGGTTTCCGCCGTCGCAGCAGTTCGCGGATAACCTGATTCCGCTGGGCAAGGAACTGCAGCAGGAAATCGTCATTCTTGGACACCTGGTTGTAGGTGAACAGTATGCCTTCGCGATAGAAACTGACATACAGGTCGCAGGGTATCTCCTTGCCGGTCCGGTCTTTCAGGTTGGCAGTGAAATGTACGATGGGCTGTTTTTCAACCGGTTGCGCGCCTTCGTAAAGAGATTCGATCAGGGACAGCATCTCGCCGCCCAGTGGTGCGTAAATCTTGGTCAGTGCCGACTTGCTCATGCGTTTCTTGGCGGCGGCAAGATGAGGCTTGAGGGTTTCCATCAGTTCCTGGGGATCGTCACCATCGAAGGCTTCCACCAGCAGGCTCAGCAGGTTGCGTGTCTGCAGGTCACCGGCGCCTGATACCCTGGGTCCGAACACCGATTCCTCGGCATGGCTGTTCCACCACATCAGTTCAAAATTGTTGTCCACCATGTAGGCAGGTCCGGGGAAGCTGTCGATGGTCAGTTCCATGGACAGCCGGTTCGAGGAACCATTCCCGTAAACCGGTTGGCCCGATCCCGATGAGCTGTCCTTGTCCGCTGCCATGGATGGTTCCGCCAGTGGGTAGCGGGCCCCTGACTTGCTGGACAGCTTGCTGGCTATATCGGCTATGGACATGCCTTCCTTTTTAAGCACCTGGACTTTCCTGACCCTGTCCAGGGCCTCGTTGGGGAAATAGCCAATTCTGGTGGCGCGACCTTCGCCATCTTCCGGAGTTTTGACGATGGGGCTGGGCAGGATACCCAGGGCAACGTAGTTGTTAAGGGTTGCCCGGGAGATCCCGGTCTGCTCCATAAGCTCTTTACTTGTCAACATGACCTGCTACCGGTTTCTTATTGATAGGTGGACAGTATAAGTACGCTGTCCAGATATGTCAATTATCATTTAGACAGTATATGCAGCTGTCTAAATATACTGTATAAATGCCGTGATTGCAGGCTTGTGGCGTGACGGGTTCAAAGTTGCCGGCGACCAGGGGAAGCGTCCAGCGAAGCTGTCCAATTGGCGAGTTTCATCACAATACTGACACAGACCTGAACGCCGGCCGATCAATGTTGCTGTCACGGGTTGTTTTTCTGGGGTTGCTGCGGCGCGTGATTCCGTTCCCGGCCGAAGGAATTAGAACGGGGCTGCAGCCCGGACCAGGGTATCGGTATCTGGTGGCCTCGGGAACGCCGGTCCCTACTCGTCAGAACCGGGATCCGCCGTCCCGCTATTGGCGTCATTGACGGCTGCCTTGTCGAACGTCCGTCGGGCGGTGAACAGGACAACCAGGTAGACGGTGGTCAGCATTGCCCAGGACAGAATTTCCACCGGCCACAGGGGGCGCGGGGCAAGACTGGTGGTGATGACGGCGAGCAGAAAGGCAAGCCACAGGCCAAGCAGGATCAGCGGTGCCAGCGCCAGGGCTTTCCAGTACCCCGTCCACAGGCGGACAGCGAAATAGCACAGATAGGCCACGCTGGCGGCCACACTGCAGACAAACAGGCCGATTATCACCTCCCAGAATCCCCCGGGGCTGTCATTGGCGACTGCGGCGCTGTAGGCCAGGCCGGGGGATACCAGCAGGCTGCTTCCGATCAGCCGGGCTGCTTGCCCGGAGTCGCGGAGGCGCTGGATTGCGGGATGTGAAACTGGCGGGAGACTGTTGGTCATAAAAACTCTCTGTTGAAGGCGGAGGGTGAATTGCCGTACCGTGTTGCTACTATGCTTGAAATCCCTATTGGATTCGCTGTCTACCGACAGCTGAACCCGAATTGTGAAACGGAGAATACCATGATGAAAACATTGTCAGGGATCGCCATGATGGCCTCGTTGATCCATTCCTGCCTGCTGGCCGCGCAGCCGACAGCAATGATGCCGATTCCGGAAAGGATTGTTGCCCAACGCGGTGGCTTTATTCCGGAGGGCATCGAGTACGACAACCTGTACAACCGGTTCCTTACCGGGTCCATCGCCGACGGCAGTATTTATGCCATCGGTACGGATGGTTCTCTGCATGTGGTGGTTGATGACCCGGAACTGGAGGCGTCGGTGGGCATCGAAGTGGACGAGCAACGCAATCGACTGCTGGTGGCCAATGCCAGTATCGAGGCGGCCGAGGGCGGGGCAAGTCTCGGCGTATATCAGCTGAATACCGGCCAACGACTTGCCATGATCGACCTGGCAGGCGTTATTCCCGACAGGCCAGCTGATGCCAGTCATTTTGCCAACGACGTGGCAGTAAGCCGTTTTGGTGAAATCTATGTCACCGATACGCGGATGAACATCATTTACAAGGTAGACAATTATTACCGGGCTTCGGTGTTCCTGGACCTGGGACGTGATTCCGGGCTGAATATCAATGGTATCGAGTACCACCCCAATGGTTATCTGCTGGTGGTTTCGCCGGGAACCGGCCAGCTTTTACGAATTCCGGTCAATGATCCGGAATCCTGGTCATTTGTTGACCTGGAACTGCCTGCCACCGGCGGTGACGGGCTGGTCTGGGCCGCAGACGGTTCACTGGCAGTTGTTTCCAACAACCTGGGCCGGGTGACCAAGTACAGCAGTGATGATTTCTGGCTATCTGCCGGTGTGTCAGGCCTGGCCAGCTTTGACGGGCAGGGGACAACCGGTGCCACCGTGGGCAATTACATCTATGTGGTCCAGCCCCATTTCGCTGATCCGGAGCCCCCGGTAATCCTGCGCGCCGAATTCTGACAGTTAGCCAATCCTCGCTGGCATACGCCTGCCAGCAGTAAGCCGGTAGCGGTGAGTCGAGGTGTTGTCACCGCTATCGCTGCCAGCCGGTATAGACTGTCCAGCGCGTCCGGGCAGTCTACGCCGATGTCCATGCTATTCCGTGCCGCACTACCCCTGATTGCCTTTTCTCCCGGACTGTCCTGGTGCTGCCCGTCAGGCTTCTGTTGTGTCCGGCTGGGCTTGAAAGGCTAGATTTGTTTAAAAAAGGCTTAAATCACTTGATTCGGGCTAAAAGTCAGTTGAGCCCGTTTCTGCAGGCTGAATGTGTAACTTGCTGAGCTCACAGGGTTTTGTCAGGTCAGGAGGAGTTGCTTTTAGCGCCGGGTAGCTGTCGGCAGTAGCGGGAAGGCCATTCCGGAAATATACAGCACAACAGCCAGGCTTCTTTCAACCAGGCTTTCTGGAACCTGCCAGGCTGTTTTCAGCCTGGCTGCCTGCGAATGTCTTTTGATTTTCTGGCATTCCTGTCCGGCCTACGGCAGTGGTGATGCAGGCGCCGGCAGGAAACCGGTGTCCAGGCTGTCGCCTGTCCATTGCGGTAACGCCGGCATTGACCCGCTACTGCCGGGCAGGCCGTTCGGGCTGGTAGCCCCGCTGCTTGCTGGCGGGGAATTAGCTTCGGGGTCAGTTGGGCAGGGAATAGCCCACTGCGGCGCCAGGACCCAGCGGTAACCCCAGCACGACCCAGGCGACGGTCAGGACCATGCCGGCCGTCAGCAGCCAGAGGGAATAGGGCAGCATGGTCGCCGCCAGGCTGCCGATACCGAATTCCCGCTGCCAGCGCTGACAGAAAATCAGGATAAGTGGAAAGTAGGGCATCAGCGGCGTGATT
>Ga0070726_10001616_pt1 | contig 22210 bp, 21 predicted proteins | sample tdAd471_FD_67275 | JGI IMG/M metagenome (GOLD analysis project Ga0070726, IMG submission 67275) | Marine sediment microbial communities from the Atlantic coast under amendment with organic carbon and nitrate - tdAd47.1 | ecosystem: Environmental > Aquatic > Marine > Coastal > Sediment | place... | reverse complement strand
ATCGGGCGGAAAAGCCCGCAGTGAAGGCTGGTGGCCTTTGCAAGGGCAGTTTCGTTCGAGGTCGAAGCCATTTGAACGTCCGTTCGGATTTGACCGATTGGCCGCTCTGCCACGTCAGAAAAGCTTGAAAATGTCCCCACATTTCCTGCACTTTTTCTTCCTCGCATAGCGACCAATCGCTTCAAACCATGATCCTCGGAATTAATGGGTCCTGACCCTAGGTAGCGTTTACATTCAGCCCTGCCGGTCTGCAAATGCGCTTTCCCGTGCTTCCGATGCTCACGTACCTATAGTACGCTGCGCTTCGGGTCACAGAAAACCAGCATTTTCGCCACGGCACCTTCTGAATGTCAACACCACCTAGCGGTTATCTGCCGCCTGTTGCGATCAGCTCGACCGTTGTTCCGCCGCCTTGCAGCGGTTTGAAGGAGGCATAATAAGCCGTGTCGTCTTTTTCACGGGTGCCGCCCAGAATATTGCCGCCATTTTGCTCGTTATGTTCGGTCGAATAGCCAGCGCGCTGTGCCATGGTATAATAAAAATCCATGACTTCATTAGCCGGGACCGCTGTGGTGAAGCTCACGGCGCGCATGCCGCATGCGCCTGTCTTGTTGGTGCCGGCCGCTTCCGTAACATTGGCACCGGGATAAACAGGCAGGGCAGCGGGCATTTTGTTGGCCCATTGCATATTATAGCTGATCTGCGGTGTGCCACATGTATCGCTGCTTTGCTTCTTCTCTGCCATTCCGCCGAGCGTTACCGGCTCCTTGGTAGAGACCACGCTTTTGGTGGCTGCCGGTGTTTCCATCAGCTTGCCGCCAGCAAGGAGCAAGGCCTTTGCACGGGCTTTCTTGGGAGAGAGTTTCGCCGGAACCGCGCCATTTAGCGGTTTGTCGGCCGGGCGCACTGCATTGTGATTGGCAGCACCAGTGAGGTCCGGATCAGACGCCAGCGGACCTTCCAGCGCTTCGGCCAGCGCCGGGTCAGCTGTGTTGGTGGTGAGCTCAGCATCGAGTCGGGCGAGATCATCGCTCTTTTTCTCATTCTCGCCACATGCGGCAAGGGCGAGGCTCAAAGAAACAAGCGATACTATAGAGCGTGTCATCACCGACATGATTTTCTCCCAGACGCAAATGGCTAATAGAATCTTAACAAAAGGCACTCATGACATGGAGATATTAATTTTTTATTAGCTAACAGGGTAAACATGCTCAGGTCCACAGCATTGGTTTATATGGATCTCACTACAGCCCAAATAGGCATTCTACCCGGATTATTTACTTATAGACGAACTGTTCACGGCTGAAAAGAGGGTGTGCTTCACTTTGGCCTGACCCTACTCAGCATTTCATCCGTTGATAGCTTCTTCCAGCAATGTCTCTGCTTCTTCGCTTTCCCAGTCGAGCGCACCGCTCACTCGCGCCACTTCCTTGCCCTGGGCATTATAAAGCACGCTGGTGGGCAGGAGGCCGGTGGCGTAATGAAAGCCGAACTGGTTTTCCGGGTCGAGCCATGGTTTGATATGGTTGAAACTCTTGGCCGCGAAGAAGGGAAGCACCTTGTCTGCGCCCATGCTGTCCTGTGAGATGGTGAGCACGTGCAATCCATTTTTGGCATAAGCGCCCGCTATCCGGTCGAGCTGCGGCATTTCCGCGACGCACGGGCCGCACCATGTTGCCCATAAATTGATAAGGATCGGCTTTCCGGCGAAACGCGCCAACGACACATCCTGCGCCTTTTCGTCGGAGAAGACGAAATCGGGCAGCGGGCTGCCTGCCTTGCTGCGGTCTATGATATAGGTTGGTTTGGCTTCACTTGCATCGCTTGACGGCACTTCGCCGCTGGTAACTTCACCGGATGTCGCTGCATTCTCTTGCCCGTCGGGCGCGGATTGCCTATCGCATGCGCCAAGGGAAACTCCCAGCAGGAGCAGAGCGATTAGCGACGGGCGAGAACAGGACATGACAGAAAACTCCAACAGCATGTGGGGCGGTCGCTTCGCGGAAGGTCCAGCGTCCGTGATGCGCGAGATAAACGCGTCCATCCCCTTCGACAAGCGCTTGTGGCAGCAGGACATAGCCGGGTCAAAGGCGCATGTCGCTATGCTTGCGGCGAAAGATATCGTCACGGGCGAGGATGCGCAGGCGATTACCGAAGGGCTGAGCCGGGTCGCCGCGGAATATGAGCGCGATGGCGTTCCGGTGAAAATGGAGCTGGAAGACATCCATATGGTCACCGAGTCGCGGTTGGCCGAGCTGATCGGCCCGGTCGCGGGGCGCTTGCACACCGCGCGCTCGCGCAATGATCAGGTGGCGACGGATTTCAAGCTGTGGGTGCGTGATGCGATGGACGAGGTCGATGCGGGGCTGAAGGCGCTGCAATCGGCACTGGTCGCGCGCGCGCAGGAGCATGCGGCCAGCGTCATGCCCGGTTTTACGCATTTGCAGAGCGCGCAGCCGGTCACGCTGGGCCATCATCTGATGGCCTATTATGAAATGTTGCGGCGGGACCGGTCGCGCTTTGCCGATGCGCGTGTGCGCATGAACCAGTCTCCGCTGGGCGCTGCGGCGCTGGCGGGCACGGGCTTTCCGATCGACCGGCACATGACAGCGCAGGCCATGGGCTTTGACGGGCCCACGGATAACAGCCTCGACAGCGTGTCAGACCGCGATTTCGCGCTTGATTATCTGATGTCCGCGACGCAGCTCAGCCTTCATCTTTCACGGCTGGCGGAAGAATTCATCATCTGGGCAAGCCAGCCTTTCGGTTTCGTCTCGCTGCCTGATGCTTATTCGACTGGCAGCTCGATCATGCCGCAAAAGCGCAATCCGGACGCCGCCGAGCTGGTGCGTGGCCACGCCGGGCGGATCATGGGCTGCATGACGGCGCTTGCCGTTACGATGAAAGGTCTGCCGCTCGCTTATTCCAAGGATATGCAGGACGACAAGCCGCCGGTGTTCGAGGCGCATGACCTGCTCGGCCTGTGCATCGCCGCGATGACGGGCATGATCGAGAAGGTGGAGTTCCGCACGGATCGGATGCGCGCGCTGGCGGAAAGCGGCTTTTCGACCGCGACGGACCTTGCCGACTGGCTGGTGCGTGAGGGCGATGTCCCGTTTCGCGAGGCGCACCATATCACCGGGCGCGTGGTCAAGCTGGCGGAAGAGCGCGGCGTGCAGCTCGCCGAGTTGCCACTGGCCGACCTTCAGGCGATTGATGCGCGGATTAATGAGACACTGTTCGATGTGCTGAGCGTCGATGCGTCGGTGGCAAGCCGCATGAGCCACGGCGGAACGGCGCCGGAACAGGTGCGCGCCCGCGCCACCGAGGCGCGCGCGGCGATTGAGGGAGAAGGCGCATGATGCGGATGCGCACGACTGTCATGATAGTCGCCGCCTGTGGCGTGCTGGCGGCGTGTGGCTCGCGTCAGGCGCTCACGCCAAGGGAAGGTGCCCCTCCTGTGCCGGTGGCGATGGGCGCGGAGAAACCGGCCACCTCTGGCGAACTGATGGAGCCGAGCACACAGGCACGGCCAGACCGCAGCGCCGAACCGCTCAAACGCTCGCAGGAACGCGAAGACGATCCGTTCGATATGCTGCCCAACTGATTACCGGAACCCTTTCCCATGGACCATTTTGATTATCGTGATGGCGTTCTCCACGCTGAAAATGTCCCGATGACGGCGATTGCTGAAGCGGTCGGCACGCCTGTTTATATTTATTCGCGCGCCACAATCGAGCGCCATGCGCAGGTATTTGCCGATGCGCTTTCCGGCCTGCCGGACACGCATATCGCTTTTGCGATCAAGGCGAACCCGAATGTCGCCGTGCTCAAGGTGCTGGCGCGACAGGGCTTTGGCGCGGATGTTGTTTCGGGTGGCGAGATTGCGCGCGCTCTGGCGGCGGGCATGAAGGCGGAAGACATCGTCTTTTCCGGCGTCGGCAAGACACGCGCCGAGCTGCAATATGCGCTGGATGCCGGCATTGGCCAGTTCAACCTTGAGCTGGAGGAAGAAGGCGCGGTGCTGGCCGAACTGGCACAGGCCAGTGGCAAGACGGCTTCGGCGGTGTTGCGGGTTAACCCGAATGTCGATGCCGGGACGCACGCGAAAATCTCGACAGGTAAGTCCGAGAATAAATTTGGTGTGCCGATCAGTGATGCGGCAGGTATTTTTGCACGATTATCTGGTCTGCCGGGGCTGAATTTGCGCGGCGTGGCCCAGCATATTGGCAGCCAGCTTTTTGATCTTGGCCCGCTCGAAGCAGCCTATACGCGCATAGGCGCACTGGTAGCGGAGCTGCGCGCTGCGGGCCACAGCATCGACCGGGTTGATCTGGGCGGCGGGCTTGGCGTGCCGTATGAACGTGACAAGGTGCCGCCCAGCCCGGCGGATTATGGCGCGATGGTGGAGCGCGTGACCAAGGACTGGGGTGTCAAGCTGATGTTCGAGCCGGGGCGGGTGATCGTCGGCAATGCGGGCGTGCTGATGACGCGCGTGGTATGGGTCAAGCCGGGTGTGGCGCGGCCTTATGTTATTGTTGATGCGGCGATGAACGATCTGGCGCGTCCGGCCATGTATGATGCCTATCATGATTTCGAGGCGGTGGTTCCCACTGGCGCGCGCATGGAGGCGAATATCGCAGGGCCAGTGTGCGAAACGGGCGATACCTTTGCCATGAACCGCGAGATTGATGCGGTGGCATCGGGTGATCTTGGGGTGTTCCGCACCGCAGGCGCTTATGGTGCGACCATGGCGAGCACGTATAACAGCCGCCCGCTTGTGCCTGAGGTGATGGTCGACGGCGATCAGTTCGCCGTGGTGGCGGACCGGATATTGCCCGAAACGATCATAGCCGCCGAGCGCGTGCCGGATTTTCTGAAGGATTGAGAGGCTATGATTTTGTCCGGCATCAGCCCACTCTCCCACCCGGCCTCCTGGATATTTTATCTTATGGGAGGCCGGGTGGGAGAGTGGGCTGGGGCCGCTCGCTCGCGTAAGCGAGTACATAATCATGCATAGTCTGCCTCTTTTCGTGAAGCTGCAAGGTCGCCCGGTTATATTGCTGGGCGAAGGCGAGGCGGCGGACGCCAAGCGGCGTTTGCTGGAGCGGGCCGGTGCGCGAATATTAACGGACGAAGATGCGCAGGCCGCGCTCGCTATCGTGGCGCTGGAAGAGGATGCGGCGGCTGAGGCGGCGGTTGCGCGGTTGCGGGCGCGCGGGGTGTTGATCAATGCGGTGGATCGGCCAAGCCTGTGTGATTTCACGCTTCCGGCCATTGTGGATCGCGACCCGGTGTTGATTGCGATTGGCACGGGCGGTGCATCGGCGGGGCTGGCCAAGGCATTGCGGCAGCGGTTGGAAGCGATAGTGCCGCAGTCGCTGGGCGTTGTGGCCAAGGCTCTGGGGGTATCGCGCGAGGCCATGCGCGCGCGCTGGCCCGGCGCGGCGGAGCGACGACGGGCGATAGATGCGGCGCTGGGGCAAGGTGGCCCGCTCGACCCGTTTAAGGCGGCTGATGGACGGGCTGTGTCGCGCTGGCTGGAGCAGGCAGGCGAGCAGGAGGCCGTTTCCCGGCTTGAAGTGGTCCGCCTCCACTCCAACGAGCCAGACGACCTGACCTTGCGCGCTGCGCGATTATTGGGACAGGCGGATATCGTCTTCCATCCACCGGATGTTGCGCCTGCCATATTGGACCGTGCACGGGCGGATGCTGCGCGTCGCGTCGTTGCGGAACAGCCCACATGGGATAAGCCCGGCCTGGCGCTCTGGCTCGCATTTGGCTGAAGCCTGATTTTCAAGCGTTTCAACAGTTTTTTGATTCGACTCAGCGCAAAAACGACTCATATCGCCGTTCGTTCATTGCTGTTTCAGCTTCGCCCAAGGATATGCGGTGTTTACAGTAGCGGGCTAGGAACAAACAGATGATTTCGCAATTTGGGCAAACCGTCAGAACGCTTGGCAAATGGGCTGCCATGCTGGCCGCATCTGCTGGTCTGGCTGTTGCACCAGTGATGGCGCAGGTCAGCACTATTGACCCTAATGAAGCGATTGATGCGGACCTTGCCCCTCCCGGCGGTTCGACCGAAATTCCGGCTGATCCGGCGGGGCCTGCTCCGGCATCGGACCCTGCTTATGCACCTGTTCCGGTTGATGATCCTGCAGTCGCTCCTGCGAATGCATCCAATACCCCGGCCGCGCCAGACCCGAATACATCATACAAGCAGGATGATATTGTCGGCGCGGCAGAAGGTGTGTTCGGGCGCGGGGCCGAGGGACTGGCCAGCATGATCGAGAAAATTCTCAAGGATCAGGGCGAACCCAATGCCTATATTGCCGGGCGCGAAGCGTCGGGCGCGGTTGTGGTGGGTCTGCGCTATGGTTCGGGCACGCTCAATCATAAAGTCGAGGGCGCGCGTGATGTCTATTGGACCGGGCCGTCTGTCGGTTTTGATCTGGGCGGCAACGCTTCCAAGGTTTTCGTACTGGTCTACAATCTCTACGATTCACAGGATCTATATCGGCGCTATCCGGCGGCAGAAGGCACGCTTTATATCGTCGGTGGTTTCACCGCGACCTATTTGCGGCGCGGCAATGTCGTGCTGATCCCGATCCGCCTCGGTGTCGGCTGGCGTGCGGGCGTGAACGCTGGCTATATGAAGTTCTCCGAGAAGCGCCGCATCATACCTTTTTGAGCGTTTGAAAATCCGGCTCATGGCGGCCTGCGAATGGCCGCCTCCTGCGCTTCCGGTGCTCATGTACCTGAAGTACGCTGCGCTCCGGCTCTCGGATCAGCGTCGCTGAAACAATATTATAACGCCAGCGAGAGTTGTTGTGCGTGCATCGCCTCACTGTCTGGTTTCTCTTCTTCATTGCCAAGATTATGCAGGCCCAGCCCTAATAGCCGCACGCCCTTTTCCACCGGGCATTGCCTGATGAGCAGCGCGCGCCCGGTCTGCGCCAACAGGTCCCGATCGGTTACGGGCGAAGCAAAGCTGGTCGAGCGGGTGATGATCGTAAAGTCGTTAAACTTCATTTTCAGCGTGACCGTTCGCCCATAGCTTTGCGCCTTCTCGATGCGCGGCCAGAGGCGCGTCATCACTGTGTCGAGTTCGGTCAGCAGGTCGTCTTGCGTATAGAGATCGCGTGTAAACGTATCTTCCACGCTGATGGACTTGCGGATGCGATTTGGTTCGACGGGGCGCGCATCTATGCCGCGCGCTGCGCCATGATAGAAGCGTGCCGCCTTGCCGAAATGCTGCTGGAGGAAGCTAAGGTCATGGCGCTTCAGCTCTGCGCCTGTTTCTATCCCCATGTCCTTCATGCGCCGTGCCGTCACCGGGCCGATGCCGTGTATGCGCGCAACGGGCATGGAGGCGATGAAATTCGCGCCATGCTCTGGTGTGACGACACACAGGCCGTCGGGCTTGTTCTGGTCCGATGCCAGCTTGGCGATCAGCTTGTTGTAGGAAACACCTGCCGATGCTGTCAGTCCGGTTTCGTCAAAGATCATCCGGCGAATTTCCTGCGCGATATAGGTGGCGGAGGAAAGGCCGATCTTGTTGTGGGTGACATCCAGATAGGCCTCATCAAGCGAGAGTGGCTGGATGACATCAGTGAAGCGTTCGAATATCGCTCTGATCTGCTGCGATACTGCGCGATAGGCATCGAAGCGCGGGGGGACGAAAATAAGGTCCGGGCATAGCCGCTTCGCCTTGCCGCTGGGCATGGCCGAGCGCACGCCATAGGGGCGCGACTCATAGCTCGCAGCGGCAACGACTCCGCGCGGGCCACCTCCGCCAACGGCTATAGGCTTGCCGCGCAATTCCGGATTGTCGCGCTGTTCGACTGACGCAAAAAAGGCATCCATATCAATATGGATGATTTTGCGATGCTGAGGTGCGGCAGACTCCATAGCGCCTTATAGCGCGACATGATTTCGAACAAAAGAAGAACAATTAATGGGGCCTGACCCTAAGGTGCAACAAATTTGCTGTCGGGGCGTTGTGGTAAGCAGAGTTCAGACAATAGGAGATCACATAATGGCCAAGCATGGCGATATATTTTCAATCCTTAAGGATGACCACGACCTCCATCGTCAGATCCTTGATAAAATCGAGAACACCCATGGCGAATCTGAGGACCGCATTCAGCTGTTTCGTCAGTTTACCTATGAAGTGAAGGCGCATGCCGCTGCTGAGGAACAGGCGCTGTATTCTACGGTGATGCGCAAGCCTGACCTGACATCTGAAGTGCGGCACTCTGTTGCCGAGCACCATGAGATTGAGGAGATGGTGAACGACCTCGCCGCGACCGATATGAGCACAGGCGCATGGCTCACCAAGTTCAAGGATATGAAACATCGCTATCTTCATCATATCGATGAAGAGGAAGAGGATCATTTCCCGGATTTCGACAAGCAGCTAAGCGCTGAAGATGAGGCCTATATGGGCAGCGTGTTCGACAAACGCAAAAAGGTTGAGAAAAGCGAAGCTGAGGTGACACCTGAGAAAATGGAAGAGGCCAAGGAGTGAGCGTCGAATCGCTTTGATTATTATTTCGCGCTTTTTTCCTTAAGCGCAGCCAATGCGGCAAAGGGGCCGGCCTGTTCTTCGCTAAGCACGCCGGCCTCGCTCAGATATATGTCTGCACTATCGCTGCGAGGATAAGGGTTGACCGTCAGCGCCAATGTTTCGGCAATGGTCTCGCCCATATCAATTCGGCCGTCGCTATACGCAATGATGTCGGCCTCTTCGACATCCAGTTCGATTTCTTCGTCGGGGGCGCTCGCCTCCAGCTCCGCTTGTGGCACGAAGCAGATGGAAAATGCCTCGTCTATTTGTTCAGAAACCGGTTCGCCTGTCGCGATGCAGGACTGTGTCAATGTGGCGTGGATAGAGCCTGTGGCCATGATGCTGCTGCCGTTACGTTCCATGCTGTAATCGGCTGTAAGGCTCGCCAGCGAGGCAAAGCCGAAGCGTTGGGCAAGCGCTGTGCATTCCTGTTCACTGGCTTCGATATGGGCGGGCCATTCGATACGGCCGATTTCGTCAAAGCGGACGATGCGTGATAATTCCGGTGCAGGCGTGGGTTGGCTCATGCGGGTAAATGCCCGCGCAGCAGCATGTTCATATCCATTGTTTCCAGCGCTGTGACGAAGGCGCGCAGTCGCCCCTCGACATCGCCCAGCGCTTTCTCCTCCACGGCTTCCCCGCGATAGAGGTTGCGGCGCAGGGCATCGGCAAAATCGCCGCCTTCGCTCAGGCCTTCCCGATAGGCCGAGAGCCGCCCGCCCAGCGCGCTCATCATCCGCCCGATCTGCTTGCCGACAACAACATCACCGACACCGATCTGCCGGAGTTGCCCTTCCATATCGTCAACGAACAGCTCGGTGAGCCATACGCTTTCCTGGCGTTTGTCCGCTTTTTCGAGGCGAAACATCACGAGGCTGAGCACAGCGGCGATCATGTCAAAGCGGCCATCGAGCGTATCGGGTACGGCGCCTTCCACATACCAGTGAACAGCCCGTCCGCGCGTCACCACGGCTTGATAGAGCGGGAGCATACTGTCCTTGGGGTCGGTGCGGTGAAACAGGCGATCGAGCAGGGACATGAAGAAAAGCGACCTTGAAAGAGATAAACCGGGTATTGCGACGCTCGCTATGGCTTGTGCGCCGCGCTGCAATCCCATATTGGAAGGGAAAGCCGCGATATGCAATGGCTTGTAAGCCATGATAATGACGGCTCGTTGGAGAATATGATGCGTTACAAACCTGCTTCCCTGATAATCGCGCTGTCCTGCGCGGCATTGGCCCTTTCCGGCTGCTCGCGCATCCGCACCCATCAGGGCTATCTGGTCGATAATCTGCTGGTTGATTCGATTCAGCCCGGTATTGATAATCGTGCCTCTGTGGAGGGGACGCTCGGGCGCCCGACTATGGTCAGCCAGTTTGGCAACAAAGATTATTATTATGTCGCGCGCGATATGAAGCAGCTGGCTTTTTCCAACCCCAAGCCGAAAGAGCAGACGGTGCTGCGTGTACGCTTTGATGCAGCCGATAATGTGGTTGGCGTGGATAAGCGCGGGCTGGATCAGGTGGTCAGCGTGTCGCCCAAGGATGGCAAAACGCCGACATTGGGGCGTGACCGTACATTATTTGACGAAATCTTTGGCAACATCGGGACTGTGGGTGCTGGCGGCGCGGGCGCTGGTGGCGCACCTGGTGGTTCCGGCCCGAATGGCAGCTAGGGTCAGGACCCTATTGTCCACAGACCTTAGGCCGACCTTGTTATTTTAAGGCAAACATGTTCGGTCTTCAGCGCGGGCAGGCCGTTCAGGCAAGGGATATTCCTACCTTATATCATATCCTGTTACCGGGCTTTGTCTTTACGTGCCTGCGCAACAGCCTGCTTCAGTACATCATAACCCACAGCGCCATTCAGCAATTGGTCGCCGACAATGAAAGTCGGGGTACCGGTTGCGTTTAAGGATTGTGCCAGTTTGATATTGGTCTCAATTTCGACGAGATAGCTGTCATCGGATATTGCAGACAGGGCTGCATTGCGATCCAGCCCGACTGAAGTTGCCGCTGCCAGTATATTTTTCTGAGTGATCCGCCCTGCATTGTAAAGAGCGTCATGAAAGGCGCTATATTTGCCTTTTTGGGCTGCGAGGAGCGAGACTCGTGCGGCGCTGTTGCTCTCCTGGGAGAGAATGGGCAGTTCGCGGTAGACAATCTTCAGATTTTTGTCTTCGCTGAGCAGCTTGCTGATATCTGCGCGGGACTTGCGACAATAGCCGCAGGCATAATCGAAAAATTCGACCAATATGACATCGCCGTTTTCAGCTCCTTCCCATGCGCCGCTAAAGGGTGTTTCGAGGGCCTGGCGTTTTTCTGCTATGGTTGCGCTGATATGTTTGGCTTTGAGGCGCTCCATGGCCTCTGGCAGAATTTCGGGATGCTCCAATATATAATCACGGACGATCTGCTCGATCTCTGCCTTGTTTGCGGGCGTTGAATGAGCGGTGTCCGACGCACTTTGTACGCTCATTGCTGTGGCCGATGCTGCCGCAACTGCTACCAGCCCGCCGATCATGATTTGCATTTTTCTGTTCCTCAGCGCTTGCTTGAAAGGGGGAGGGGCGTTGTCTGAAGGAAGAGCCATTATTTCTTCTTCTTGCCGTCATTTTCCATCATTGCTTCAGAGGCCATAGCGATATCCTGTGCGCGCAGATAGTCGGTTGAGTCTTTTTCTATGCCTTGCATCGCGGCTTTGGCGCTGCGTACGGCAAGGCCATGCTTGCCCTGTATCGAATAGCGCTCGGCGGTTGCCAGTGCTGCGCGTGCCATATCGCCGCGCCGTTCATAGACGACACCAAGCTGATACCAGGCAAAAGGATTTTCCCTGTCCTTGGCAACGGCCGCGCGCAGCACTTGTTCGGCTTCCGGGAAATAGCTCTGCTTCTCGGTTGCGATCAGTGCGTGGCCGAGCAAAGTGGCGATCAGCGGTTGACTGTTTGTGAGCCTTACAGCCTCTCGCAGGGGAGGAATTGCGTCATCAGGCCGGCCGCTTTCGAGCAACACCTGCCCTTTGAGTTCCAGGAAATAGGGATCATGCGCGTCCGCTGCGACCAGCGCTTGTACTTCATCGAGAGCTTTTTGCGGGTAGGCGCTTTTGTGCCACGCATAGGCGCGCGCATAATGTGCCGGAATTGTCTGGTCGCTTGCCGGATAGGTGCGCATGGTCTGGGTCGGGTCTGCGACAAAGCCGGAGAGCTTTGCCTTTATGCGCTGAAACTTTGCCTCCAGTGCGGCGGGCGTTTTCGTGTTCCAGGCCGGGTCTGGTTCATACACCTCGCGGAGCACGGCGATGCGCTCGCCGGAAAGTGGATGGGTGCGCGCATAGCTGTCTTCTTGCGGGATGGCGAGGCGATATTCCTGATTCTGCAGCTTCTTGAAAAAATCGAGACTGCCTTTCCCGCTGATGCCTGCTTCGTGAAGATAACGCGCCCCGGCAAGATCTGCGCTGGATTCTTGTGTACGAGAGAACGCAAGAAACTTACCCATGGCGGCTTGCTGTCCTGCGGCCATGATACCCATGCCGGCTTCGGCGCCACCCGCTGCCAGCGCGGCCACACCCAAAACCATGCTGAGCAGGGTGATGCCGGTGGCTGCCTTTATACCTTCCGAAAAACGGATGATATGGCCCCCCTCAATATGCCCCAGTTCATGGGCGATCACGCCCTGCAGCTGGTTCACATTATCGGCCGACGTAATCAGGCCGCTGTGGATCCACACAATCTGTCCGCCCGCGACAAAGGCATTAATGGTAGAGTCGTTGATGAGTAATATCTGCACATTATGCGGGCTTAGCCCGGCAGCCTGAATGAGCGGTGCTGAGATTTCAGAGAGAAATGTTTCGGTCTCGGCGTCACGCAATATCTGCTGCGCAACGGCCGGGCGCAGTGTCAACGACAGGATCAGAAAGGCTGCGAGGCAATATTGCAGCAGCGGTTTCAACAGCAGCATGAAGGGACGAAAAGAGCGGGCAAGCGGTTCAGGCATAGTCTTGCTCATGCACTCTTATGGCTGAACAGAGCATGACGCGCCGATATAAACGGCCCGTCCCTGATAGGAAAACAGGGAACGGGCCGGATACGTGATCATGCATTGTCAGCCTGCTTAAGCGCCGAAAGTACGCTGCCACCAACCCCGCCGGGGTGGGCCGTCATCTTCTGATGTGACATCCCCGGCATGTGCGCTGGTCTCGGTGGCCGGGGCCTTAGCGGATGCTGCCATGTCCGGGGCGGCTCTGGCGGGAGTCGCTTGAGCAGGAACCGCTTCAATGACCTCGGCTTTCGGCCCTTCAACAGGGGCCGCTTCCGCTTTTTTGCGACGTGTGCGCCTGGGTTTCGGTTTTTCTTCAGCGGCGACCGCTGCCTCAGCATCGGCCGCCGGAGTTTCTGCCGTTTCGGTTTCCACCTTCGCGGCGTCCACTTTTTTGCGGCGGGTGCGCTTGGGCTTCGGTGCTTCTTCGGTAGCGGCTTCTGCCTCAGCGGAGGCGGGTTCAGCGTCGGCTTTCGTTGTGGCTTTTGTTTCAGCCTCTGGCTCCGCGGCTTTCTTGCGTGCGCGGGGGCGACGACGGGGCTTGGGCGCCTCTTCTTCCGTTGCTTCTGTGGCCGCAGCTTCAGCGTCTTGCGTATCTTCCTTAGCCGGTGCCTCGACTGCTATGCTCTCTGCACTATCCTGTACGCCGGTTTCTGCTGCTTCGCTGGCTTCTGTTGCTTCGCCAGCACCACCACGGCGGCGGCGACCGCCGCGACGTCCGCGGCGGCTGCGGCGCCGTGTGCCCTCGCCTTCTTCGCCCGATTCGTTGTCGGTCTCGTCGTTTGCGCTGCTCTGGGTTTCTTCGTCAGAAACATTGTCTGTTGCGCTCTCCGCAACGCCATTATTCTGCGCTTCTCCCTCTTCGCGCCGTCCTCCACGACGACGGCGACGACGACGACGGGGACGCCGTGTGTCATCATTATCTTCGTCTTCGGCGCGGGCTTCTTCTTCCTCGTCCATTTCTTCGGGAAGATTTGCGTCATCGTCTTCAACTATTGGTCTGAATTCCACCACCTGGGTTGGTCTGGGTCCGCTGGCCTCAACAGACATGCGTGCGCCTTCAATTTCGCCATCGGGCAGGATCGCGATGGCGACACCATAGCGTTGCTCAATCTCGTCAATTTCACGACGCTTGTTGTTGAGCACATAGAAGGCGGCTTCCTGGCTGGCGCGCAGTGTAATGATGCTGCCTTTGCCGCGTGCGGCTTCCTCTTCCATCATGCGCAGGGCCGAGAGGCCTGCAGAGCTGGCGGTGCGTACAAGGCCTGTGCCCTCGCAATGCGGGCATTCCTTGGTGGAAGCTTCGAGTACGCCGGTCCGCAAACGTTGCCGGCTCATCTCCATCAGGCCGAAGCCCGATATACGGCCCACCTGAATACGCGCGCGATCGTCTTTCAGCGCATCTTTCATTGCCTTTTCGATTTTGCGGACATTGGAGCCATGCTCCATGTCGATAAAGTCGATGACGACAAGACCGGCCATATCGCGCAGGCGCAACTGACGCGCGATTTCCCGTGCGGCTTCCATATTGGTGGAAAGCGCGGTTTGCTCGATATTATGCTCGCGCGTCGAGCGACCCGAGTTGATGTCGATAGAGACCAGCGCTTCGGTAGGGTTGATGACCAGATAGCCACCGGATTTCAGCTGCACGACCGGATTATACATGGCCGCGAGCTGATCTTCGACGCCATGGCGTTGGAACAGGGATACGGCATCGGCATATTGTTTCACCCGCCGGGCATGGCTGGGCATGAGCAGCTTCATGAAGTCCTTGGCGGCGCGATAGCCATCTTCGCCTTCTACCAGCACCTCGTCTATATCGCGATTGTAAATATCGCGGATCGCGCGCTTGATCAGGTCACTGTCATTATGGATGAGCGCAGGCGCTTCGCTGCCGAGCGTATTCTCGCGAATTTCGTCCCACAGGCGGGCGAGATAATCGAAATCGCGCTTGATCTCGGTTTTGGTGCGCGACAGCCCGGCAGTGCGGACAATACAGCCCATGGTTGAAGGCAGGTTCATGTCTGCGACGATGGATTTGAGGCGCTTGCGGTCCGAGGCGTTGCTGATCTTGCGGGAAATGCCGCCACCATGGCTGGTGTTGGGCATGAGCACGCAATACCGTCCGGCGAGCGACAAATAGCTGGTGAGCGCGGCTCCCTTGTTGCCGCGTTCTTCCTTCACGACCTGGATGAGCAGCACTTGACGGCGCTTGATGACATCCTGAATCTTGTAGCGACGGCGCAGGGCCATGCGCTTGCGGCGAAGCTCGTCGGCGCTTTCGCTGGCCTTGGAAGTCTTGCCACGCCGTCCCTTGCGCGGGGCTTCGTTGGTTTCGTCGCTGTCTTCTCCTGTTTCCGGTTCATCACCGGCGACAGGCGTTACATCCTCAACATGGCCATCGACATTGTCCGTATCATTCTCTTCTCTGGAATGGCCGTCATCATCGTCGCCATCGCGCAATGCCGCTTCTTCGGCGGCATGCTCTGCTTCTTCGCGGAGCAGGGCTTCGCGGTCTTCCCGTGGAATTTGGTAATAGTCCGGGTGAATTTCGGAAAAGGCGAGAAAGCCATGACGATTGCCGCCATAATCAACGAAAGCGGCTTGCAATGACGGCTCTACGCGGGTGACTTTTGCCAGATAGATATTGCCCTTGAGCTGTTTGTGCTCTGCGGACTCGAAGTCAAACTCCTCGATTCGGTTTCCCTTGACGACCGCGACACGGGTTTCTTCCCGGTGGCGCGCATCGATCAGCATACGCATGTTCATGTAAAATACTCCGGGCATGGAACAGCCGTAACGAAGTCGCTCGGCGGGCCATGCAATTGATAAGGGACGCAGGCCGTGGCTCGGCAGAGTGCACGAGGCGGTGGTGCGTCCGGTTAAGACGAATAGGATCGAAAATTTCTATAGTATCTGTGTCAGTTACACAGGCATGGCTGGCGATTACGCCGGAACCAATATACGCCAATCGTGCGTCAAGGCCGCCATGCGGACCTTGATGGGATTGGGAAAAATGCCTCATTGCAACGTCAACCTGTCGAAATCGCTTCAGGTTTCAAGAGGTGAAACCCTATGCGAAAGAAGCGGATTGCGCCTTTCCCGAAAAGGGCGGCTGCATCTCGCACTGATATGGCTAGCACCAGTGGCTGCGCTGAGCAACAGCCGCAGTTCATTTTTGTGCAATAACCAGCAGTAGTAACTCGTCAACTATAGTTAAAATCCGGTTAATTTTACTGGACGCTGGCGCTTCAAAAGGCAAATAACGGGTTTATGGCCTCTTTCATCGCGTTATTTCCTGCATTGTTGATCTCGATTGGCGCCGCTTCGCCTGACAGTGGCGACATGTCTGGCGCGCGCGACATAATGGAAATATCCAATATTCATAGCACTCATGTGGCTTTTGCCGACCCGCCCAAAAAACGGCACAGCATCACCGTACCTATTCCCGCCCCCACCAAGGGCGTGACATTACCGGAAATATATGGACCAGATGACCCTGCCCGTCCGCTGGTGGTGATAGACCCCGGGCATGGCGGCCATGACCCCGGCGCGATCAACAGGCAAAAAAACTATCGGGAAAAGGACCTGACACTGGCGCTGGCCAAGGCACTGAAGAGCCGTCTGGTGGCCGGAGGGCGGGTACGCGTGGCGCTGACGCGGGAGGATGACCGCTATCTCATTTTGCAGGAGCGCTCCGATATTGCGCGCATGATGGGCGCTGATCTGTTCATATCGATTCACGCCGACGCTGCCGAAAGCCCACAGGCCCATGGTGCGACTGTTTATACCTTGTCCGAAACCGCATCGGACCGTGAAGCGGCCCGGCTGGCAGCGCGGGAAAACAAGGCGGATGTCATCAATGGTGTAAATATCGGGCAGCAGGACGATACTGTGTCTTCCATTCTCATCGATCTGTCACAGCGCGAATCCATGGAGCGTTCGAACGACTTTGTGCGGTTGCTATACAGGGAGGCCTCTCCCTATGTGCGCTTCCGCAGTACATGGCACCGCTTTGCTTCGCTTGTTGTGCTAAAAGCACCGGATATGCCCTCCATATTGTTCGAAGCGGGCTATATTACGAGCGCACGCGATGCTGACATATTGGGGAAAAGGGCGGGCCGGACGAAAATCGCGGAGGGGCTGGCACGGGCCATCGAAATATATTTTATTCGTCAAAGCGCGTCAGAGCTATGAAATCTCTGCTTGCTGACCCCGGGACGCAAAAGCGGTTTCCCCTTTTTCTGAAAATACCCTAAGAGCCTGCGATTATGGAGACGAATGAAGCCGGGACCATCGGCGAAGAGCAGTTCAGCTATCGCGCTGTGCGCAAGGCCCAGGAGGGCCAGGCGGCACTGGCGCGCCTATGGAGCAAAACCTGGGTACGCCGCGCACTCTATGCGGCGGGCCTGCTGGTGCTGGCAATATTTGCCTTCTGGTATTTCTTTGCGCGTGACTTGCCCGATGCTGCAGCGCTGGCCGACTATGAACCCGCCTTGCCCAGCGTGGTGCGGGATGTGAACGGCGAACCAATATATAGCTATGCACGCGAGCGGCGCGTCCAGCTTCAGTTTGATGATTATCCACCGCAGTTGATTCGTGCGTATCTGGCGGCGGAAGACAAGACCTTCTTTACCCATCATGGTGTTGATTTCCCGGGGCTTGTTGGCGCTGTGATCGATTATGCCAGCAAGATAGGTTCTGGCCGCCGGGCGAAGGGCGGGTCCACGATCACACAGCAGGTAACGAAAAACCTGCTTCTTGATGATGAATATTCGCCCACGCGCAAGATCAAGGAAATGATCCTTGCCTATCGCATCGAAAATGCACTGAGCAAACAGCAGATATTGGAGCTGTATCTCAACCAGATTTTCCTTGGCCGCAATGCTTATGGTGTGCAGGCTGCTTCGCGCGCCTATTTTGGCCGTGATGTCGGTGATCTCAAGCTGCATGAGTTCGCCTTTCTCGCGATTCTGCCCAAGGGGCCATCCAATTATCGCCCGGAAACCGAAACAGGCGCGGCCCGCGCTCTGGATCGGCGCAACTGGGTGCTGGGCGAGATGCAGGACAATGGCTGGATCACCCGCGAGGACTATAATCAGGCGGTTGCGCAGCCGCTCGGCACCATTGCCAAGGGCGCAGCGCTGTATGAAGCCAATGGCGTGGATTCCGGTGGTTATTATATTGAGGAAGTGCGTCGTCGCTTGATGGAGCGATTTGGCGAAACCGAAGACGATGGCCCGAACAGCGTCTATGCCGGGGGACTCTGGATTCGCACGCCTTATAATGGCGAGATACAAACGCGGGTGCGGGATTCGCTGCGGGCCGGTCTGATCCGTTATGATGGCGGGCGCGGCTGGTCCGGGCCGATAGCGACGCTGGAAATTGACGATAAATGGGCGCAGCGTTTTGCGAGCAGCTTCAAGAGCGTTGATTATAAGGATTGGCGCGTTGCGGTGGTACTTTCAAAACAGGCGCGTGAGGCAGAAATAGGCTTTACCAATGGCACCAGAGGCGTGCTGCCTGCGTCAGCGGCGCAGCTGGCGTATCGCAAGCGTGGTGTGCCTGCGTTTACGGCCATGAAGCCGGGTGACCTGATTGTCGTGAAGCCGGCAGGCGGACAGACTTATGCGCTGCGCAATGTGCCTGAAGTCTCCGGTGGCATGTTGGTCGAAAGCGTGCGGACCGGGCGCGTTCATGCGATGCAGGGTGGCTTTGATTCGCGGCTTTCTTCTTATAATCGTGCGACACAGGCGCAACGCCAGCCCGGCTCGACGATCAAGCCCTTTGTCTATGCCGCTGCGCTGGATGGCGGGATGACGCCGTCCACTATCATCGTCGATGGGCCTTTTTGTGTCTGGCAGTCGGCGAAGTTGGGACAAAAATGCTTCAAGAATTTCAGCGGGCGGGGCGCGGGCGAACAGACGATGCGTTGGGGCGTGGAGCAATCGCGCAACCTGATGACGGTGCGCGCCGCTTCGCAAACCGGCATGGAGCGTGTTGTACGCACGATCAAGGGGATGAATATCGGCGATTATCAGCCCTATCTCGCTTTTGCACTTGGCGCTGGTGAAACTACGGTTGAGAAAATGGTCAATGCTTATGCAGCGCTTGCCAATCATGGCCGGTTGCAGGAGTCCCGGGTGGTTGATTTCGTGCAGAATCGACGCGGCAAGGTGATCTGGCCCAAGCGTTGGCGGGCCTGTGATGGCTGTAATGCGACTGATTGGGATGGCAAGGCGATGCCGCGTTTCGGGCGTGAGGGGCGACAGGCGATGGACGCAATGACGGCCTATCAGATTGTGCACATCACCGAAGGTGTGGTTCAGCGCGGTACGGCGACAGTATTGCGCGATCTTGACCGGCCTTTGTTTGGCAAAACCGGCACGACCAATGGCCCGACCAATGTCTGGTTTGTCGGTGGTTCGCCTGATCTGGTTGCGGGTGTCTATCTGGGCTTTGATACACCGCGCTCTTTGGGGGGGTATGCGCAAGGCGGGCGTATAGCAGCGCCGATATGGAAGCAGGCAATGAAACCGATACTGGAAAAGATGGACAAGGTGCCTTTTGTTGCGCCGCCCGGTGTTCGTATGGTGCGTGTTGACCGGCGTTCTGGCAAGCGTGTCTATGGCGAATGGCCGACCGATGATCCCAAATCTGCCGTTATATGGGAGGCTTTCAAGCCGGAGACCGAGCCACGCCGGAGCATTCGCAAGGAAGAAATGGAAGCGCTACGGAATGCTGAAAAGGGCAATCAGGTTCGTGGGCCTGACATTGGCACAGACAGCGATTTCTTGCGGCGCGAAGGCGGAATATATTAAATCCCCGGTTGAATCCGGTTCATCCTGATTGGAGAAGATATAATGCGCGCAGAAGCGCAAAATTGTGTAGATCGTATTGATGCCGCTCTGGATTTATTGCGGCGGTTTCTGGACTGGGATGTCGCACTGCGGCGCCTTGATGAGTTGAACGCGCGTGTGGAAGACCCGACGTTGTGGGATGACCAGAAACAAGCGCAAGAGGTGATGCGTGAGCGCACCCGACTGGACTCCGCCATTTCTGCAACTCGCGCCATTGAGCAGGAAAAGACGGACTCGCTTGAGCTGATCGAAATGGCTGAAGCTGAAGGCGATGCGGAAATGGTCGATGATGCCGTTGCGTCGCTGGAGGCACTGGCGAACCGTGCAGACGAAGACAAGATCAAGGCGCTGCTCGCGGGCGAAGCAGACAGTTATGACACCTATCTTGAAATCCACGCAGGGGCAGGTGGCACAGAGAGTCAGGACTGGGCCGAGATGCTTCAGCGCATGTATCAGCGCTGGGCCGAGAAGCGCGGCTATAAGGTTGAGCTGGTTGATTATCAGGCCGGTGAGCAGGCGGGCATCAAGTCCGCGACTTTGCTGATCAAGGGCGAAAATGCCTATGGCTATGCCAAGACCGAAAGCGGCGTGCATCGGCTGGTGCGCATATCACCCTATGACAGCTCGGCGCGACGCCACACCAGCTTCTCATCCGTCTGGGTGTATCCGGTGATTGATGACGATATTGATATTGAGATTAATCCGTCTGACCTGAAGATAGATACCTATCGCGCGTCCGGTGCGGGTGGGCAGCATGTTAACACCACCGACTCTGCTGTACGTATCACTCATGTACCCAGCAATATTATCGTTGCCTGTCAGAATGACCGTAGCCAGCACAAGAACCGCGCAACCGCAATGAACATGTTGAAAGCACGGCTCTATGAAGCGGAGTTGCAGCGCCGCGAGGCAGAGGCAAGCGGTGAATATCAGGCCAAAACCGAGATCGGTTGGGGCCATCAGATCCGTTCCTATGTGCTTCAGCCCTATCAGATGGTGAAGGACTTGCGCACAGGTGTTGTCTCCACTGCGCCGGACGATGTGCTGGATGGCGCGCTTGACCCCTATATGGCCGCAGCCTTGTCGCAGCGGGTGACGGGTGAGAAGGTCGATGTGGAGGATGTTGACTGATGCGCTCGTGCGCAGTGCGGCCCGGCTGGGGGTTTGTGCTCGCTATGGCTGCGCTGGCGCTCGGTGGCTGTGATGCTTTGCCGGGTTTTAATCAGGATGAGGACACGCGGCGTGAGAGTGCGCGCGCTTTTCCTATGGCAGACCGCCCGGTCGCGCCTGTTGTGTCTACCCGCTATGCCAGCGAGGAAGCACGCGACCGCAAGAACGAAGCCAATGACATTATGAACAAGGCTGGCGTAGAGCCGGGAATGACTGTTGCGGATATTGGTGCGGGTGAAGGCTATTATACGGTGCGTTTGGCCAAGCGTGTGGGGCCACAGGGGCGCGTATTGGCGCAGGACATAATGGCAGAAGTGATCGACGCTCTGGGTCAGCGCATCAACCGTGAAAATTGGGACAATGTCAGTGTAAAGCTGGGCACGCCGGACGACCCTAAATTGCCCGCCGACAGCTTTGACCGCATTTTTCTTGTGCATATGTATCATGAGATTGAAGAGCCTTATGCGTTTCTCTGGAATCTGCATCCGGCGCTCAAGCCGGATGGCGAGGTGATTGTGGTCGATGCGATGCGCCCGACTGACCAGCATGGCACACCACCCAAATTGCTGACCTGCGAATTTGCTTCTGTAGGCTATCAATTGATCGATCTGGAACCGCGCCCTTCGGCGGGGGGGTATCTCGCACGGTTCAAGGCGGTGGGAGCTGCGCCTCAGCCCGATATGATCCGGCCCTGTGCGATCATTAATGCGCTGGAGGAATAAGGCGGGCGGCGGAGTTCAAATTTCCAGCGTCAGCGCAATATGATCGCCTTCGCTTAGTCCTTCCGCCTTACGAACCGCCGCTTTTACAGGAAGCACAAAGCCTGCGGTTTTCTTGTTTGGAAAAACCGAGGTGGACCAGCGCGTTTTGCCGATTGTTGCCTTAACCTTCACCGACCCAAAGCCGCCGGTCATGCCCATGGACGCAAGATGAATTTCGCCGACCACATCGCCGGTGAGCATGATGAAATGCCAGCTGGCTTTGTCGCCACTCCATAGAACCATAGGGCCAGATGTTTCGATGATCTCGCTCATAGTACCTCTCTTCCTTGCCCATATGGAAATTCAGACCTGCCGAAAATTTAAAACTGCATTCAGTATAAACACGATAAGCCCGGCAAAAACGGATACGATTGCCCGGGAGACCAGATAGTTGATATTGGTGAATTCCAGAAACGCGGCATAGAGCGCCATAGTGACCATCAGGCCGATCGCAGAATTGACCAGAAACAGCAGATAGCCCGTGCGAATGCCACGGTCTGAGCCACGGAATATCCATGATCTGCCCAATATGTAATGCAGGCTATTGGCAATGATAAAACCAATGCCCGCAGCTATGACCTCGTCCACGCCGCCCCATTGTACCAGCACCCATAATAGCAGCAGGCTGAGGCCGAATACGAAGCAGCTGACAATAGTGTTACGGGCGAGCATCATGCCGACGCGCACCGACATAAGGCGCGTGAGCAGGCTGGGGTGATGTGTGTTAGGAGAGGGCGGGGTATGTGTCTCCTGAAACATGGGCTCGTTCATTTCGCCCCTGATGGCGACATTATCAGAGCGTCAGATCCGACA